>ERZ651776.2144-NODE-2144-length-22042-cov-5.270658_pt1 | contig 22042 bp, 18 predicted proteins | sample MGYA00514761_ERZ651776 | MGnify/ENA metagenome assembly ERZ651776 | reverse complement strand
TAAGAAACTGCGAACTTTTGCCTAAAAAATAGAATTTAGTTTCTTTAATACCTTTTTGAAATACAATTTATTTTTTAATTCTATTAAAATATATATTTTACTTAATATGAATATAATAAGTTTCAAATATTTTATGAATATATATATAATAAATTAATATTATTTTTTTAATAATTTATAAATTATTATGAGATGTTATATTTATTAATTTTTTTAAATTTAATTTAATATTTAATTTTCATTTATATGCTATAAAAGTATTTTTTTACTATTTTAAATATATTTTAGTGAAATTAACTGAGATTTTGAGCAAAAGGGTCAATCGCGTAAAATGTTCCTTCTTTTTTCGTTCCTTACTGGTTTTTCATTTTCTGTCGACGTTTGTACGGTTGCATACGATATGGTTGAATGCCAATGTGGAATTTTTCGGCAAGTAATGATCCTCTATTTGAGCTGAAATCAACTTGTTTTGTGAAGTTCTCTCGATCTCCTCCCTGCCCCGACCTACTGCACACTCAAAAAATCTCCATAAATAAATTACCCCCTTGTTGTGTCCTACTTCTCCTCCCTACTTACTTCCTTACTGGCGCAATATCCCAAAAAAATCACTCCAAAACTACCCACTTCCCAACATTCATAACCCAACACACCGTCCTCATCCGACACAACCAACTAACTCCTCCAGCAATGAACCCTTCAAAATCTCGTTGGCTAGACGTGGAGCGGACGGTCCACATGCTTAAGAACACGCAATGTCCAAAGAAGACGAGCCTAAAGATCCACCACTTTAACACTGGCACCACTCTCCGCTTGACGAACAACGACTCTGAGAACAAGTTTGACCCTAATGTGATGAATGCCACACTACGTAACAAGCTGAAGTTCGAGAATACTGTGAAGAAAGAGCGTCCGAAGAGCAGGGCGATGGAGAGGAAAATGAAGGAACCGCGAATCCTAGCTGAGTTCAGCGTAGCCTTCAGGGATTATGCTGTTGAGCAGATGGAGTCGGACAAAAAAGCCGCTGGAAGTTTTTTCATCAAGGCTAAAGATCTCCGTAAGATTTTCTTGGATATTGAGCTGAAGCTTGGGTTCTCCATAATTAATGAGGAGAAGCTTTATCGTTGGCTGAAGACCAACTACTTTCGTGACAATCAAGCTCTGAGCTATAAGGAATACATGCGCTTAGCCAAGGCTATGATGAGTGAATTCATAAACGAGGATAAGTCTGGCAAGCGGCGGCGGCGGAAACTCTCCAAGACGACCCCGGATTCGAATCCTCAGACAAGTTGGGACAATCTTTCGTATGAAAATTACTTTAAAGGCGGTGCCGGCGGCGGCAGTGGTGACAGGGATGGAGTCGGGGGGGATGAGTTCTTTGAAGAGGATGAGAATGATAATTGTAGTGATGATGTTGGGTACGACAGCAATATGGAAGATGACAGAAATAGTATTAGCAGAAACAATTCGACGTCTTATCTAGTCAATCAGCGCAAAAGCGCCGAGGCTTCTCTCTTTACCTATGATCAGTATGTGCCCTTGAACAATGAGCAGGGGGTGAGTGTGAGTGCAGATGAGATGGTCAGCTTGGTAAGAAAACAGCACTGGGAACAACGGAAGGAGGAGAAGGCAAGAAGGCGGAAAGAAAAGGCAGAGAAGAAGGTGAGTGCTATCGTGACGATCGTGACGACTCCATCCTCCTCCATCCTATATGGCAACAATAGAGTCGCTCACTTACAACGACAACAACAACGACAACGAAAACAACAACACCACACAGAAAAAACAGCAACAACAACAACAACAACAACAACAACAACAACAAATGGAAGGATCTCCCCCCTCGTTTCCTAATCCTGGTGTGGATGGCGAGGAAATAAATACCACCGCCGACAAAGATAAAAATAGCATCGAAGATAAGTACAAGGTGTCCGCTGTTGGGCAGCGCCTGTATAATGCCCAATTACAATCTGTATCAGTATCTGGCGACCACCTTTCGAAATCAACCCATGCCGAGCTCTATCGAAAGACTCAGAAATTGAAAAATGATATAAAAACGAGCAGGGAGCAGTACATCGCCCGGGAAAGCATGGCCAATGCGCTTGGCAAGAAAGTCAGTACTGTGATGAAACAAATTACAGCCAGTAAGGTCAACGATGTCAAGAGAGATGAATTGATTTACAACCGGCACGTCACACAGGATAGAAAGAGCAAAGAGAGGTCAGCGAAGATCACAAGGGACGCGGCTTTTGAGCGAGAGATAGGGGAGCGAAGATTGTCGGCAACAATGCTCCGGGGAGAGTTGAATCGCAATTTGCTAGAAACGAAAATGGAGCAGGTGAGTACAAGGGAACGGAACACAGTTTGACTGCATACACTGCACACACACTACACACACAGTCAAGTGACTCCCGCGGTGACCCGGACTTCAACAGCTGACAACAAAACAAACAAACGCTCAAACAAACCCACTTCCTTCCCCAGGACCGGCAAATGCAATTCGTTAAAAGACACAAAACGCCTGTGAGGCGGCGATCGACAATTAGTAAAGGATTTCCGGGCACTTACATACCTCCGGAGGGAAGCACAGAGGATCTGAGGCCCCCCAAGGAGAGAAAGGAGGAGAAGCTTAGGTATAGCAAGAGCCTTAGCGACATGAAGACGCTTTTTGACGAAAGGAAACTCTTGAAGAAAAGTCTTAGCACAAACGAGATCAATGTCGGAGACAAAGACGTTCTCAGTGACTCCGGGGAATTCTCTGCTGATGGAGAAATCATCATCTCTCCTACCTCAGCCTCAGCGGGTCACTTCAACAGACAAGAAAGCCCAAAACAGCTCAGCGGCATGGTGCGGCCAAGGAGCAGGTCTGAGACCCTACCCCAAACAATGGCTAGTGCGGAGAGGATATACGGATCGCCGGAGAACCGGCATGTGTCCAGAATTGAGGTTCCCTTTGGCTCTTTACGAGGGAGAAACACTCCTGTGTCCATTTTAAGGGCAATAAAGAGCCCTCCCAGACAAACTCTCCACGAGAGTCGTGCAGGGCTTCTCTCCAGTCCGGCACCCTGGGGTAATGAAGGTTAAGTTAATTAATTTTTTTTTTAAGACAACTGCAGAAGTAATAATAAGGGTACAAGTACAAAAGTCATCTATAATTTTCAGTGCATCATTACTTTACGGTCTGCTTCATGATCGAAGGGTTTCGCCTTCTCCAAAGTCACCTAAATATTGCTTCTCTTGGGTTTTCTCCGCTTCTAATCGGCCCTGGCTTATTTCCTTCAAGTTATCTGGCAGATGGTAGGCACTATTATCTGCAACAAGAGAAGACCCCGGGCCCAGGGAGGGGTACTTGGTGAGTGTATTCCGCCTTTTTTGGGATTCCATCTCCACCTCCTCGGGAGTTAACGACCGTTGACGCCTCTCAGCCCTGCCGACGGCAGAAACTCTGTTTTTGCTTTCACAAACTCCCATCCCTGCACTTTCAGTAGACACAAAGGTCAGAGCAAAATAAGGTGAGTTATGGAGCTCAGATAAACCGTATGTTCGGCAAACCGCCCTCGTTTGATAGGAAGACGGTTTGTTCGAACCAAATACTAAATCGTTACAATGACTGAAGTGAAGAGGTGAAGTCTGTTGAGAACTCTTTTGAGAACGAAGCAGATTTTGGAATTTTGGATCTCTTGAAGTTTTCCAAAAAGCAAATTCCACTTTGGTTGCATGGTATAGGGCGCGCAAGAATTCCATAGTAACACCCCGCAGGCTTCCTATCAAATATTAAGCCATATAATCTCCCACAACCGAAAAAAAAAACCCCTTTCACCCCGTGAAACTTAACAGTCAAGTCACACAACTACTATCAAAGTCTATTCAAGTCTCCATTTCCACCAATGAAATCCACACAATCAGTGGCTACACCACTTCCCCCACTTCCTTCATTTCTTATCCCCCCCCTCAATATAATATTGATAACAAATCATGAACCACACAAGTATGTGATGTGAGCATCAGAAAAGAAAAAGTGAAAACGACGATGTTAAATTTAGGCTTGTCATCGTTGACCTTCCCTCCCGACGCTCTCGTAACTCTCCATTCGTAGTGGCATGGACATTAGACCCTCAAGTCCTAACCTTGGCTGTGAAATATGGAAAAAGTAAGTTGCTTTGAGGTTGTTTTTGACGACACACATTTTAAGTTCCAGCTCCATCAGACCGCCTTGAACTCAACTCACCTCCAACTTCCCCTCGAGAATAGCCTTCATCCCGAACAAGATGGGATACTTGAGATCCAGTCTGTAGCCCTTCTGCTTTTTGATCAGGTCAACAAGGGCAAATGCAGTGTCAACTCCCTCCGCAACCTCTGTTGTGGATGACAAAATTTCTTGCATGTTCTCGCCCTTGCCGAGTCTTATGCCGAAATTCCGGTTGCGTGAAAGCGGACCGAAGCAAGTTCCGAAGGTGTCTCCAACGCCGGAGAGGCCAGCCAGTGTCGACGGTGAAGCGCCCAAGTAAAGCCCGAGACGTCGCATTTCTGAGCAGCCTCGTGTCACAAGGGATGACATGGCGTTAGTTCCCAGCCCGAGTCCCTGAATGAAGGTAAGTGTCAGAAGATCGATAGATCGTAAGGCATTTTCTAGTTCCGACCTACTCAAATTTGCAAGTGTGTGTCGCAGTCCGCCGTCCGCAGTCTGCAGTCCGCAGTCCGCAGTCCACCCGTGGACTGCGACACAGGGTTGAAGGAAATTGCTCATTTAGTTCTCCTCACCTCGCACATTCCCGCTGACAGCGCTATCACATTCTTGACGCTCCCTCCGACCTCCACCCCAATCACATCACGAGACGTGAAGACACGAAAAAAGCGATTCGCCAATACATTGGCCAAGTCATCAGCGAGCCTGCGGGCACGTCGTGTTAGTTGGTTAGTTTCAAGGGCTGAGCTCACCATAATAGTCGTCTCACAAGAGAACGAAATGAATGCTAGAAAATCAACTTTCGCAACTGTATTTCTCACATAATATCCTCGGACGCAATCACAACAGCGGTGACTTTTCGCTCCATTATTTCTCTAGCAAATGAAGGACCAGACAAAAATGCGTAGGGGCGATCTTCCCCACAAACCTGTGTTTGTTTTGTCATGATGATGTTTGTGATTTATTTTGTGAGTGAAAAGATAACAATGATGACAATCGCATTCCATGCACCCGAGCTTCCCCTTACCTCCTTAAGGATATCTGCCATGAACCCTAAACTGGTGGTCTCTATTCCTTTGCTCGCTGACAATATAGGAGTGTCTGGGTCCATAAATTGGACAACTTTCTCCAGCGCACCACGGGAATATTGCACCGGAACCGCGTGAATTATATAACTTGGATTTTCGAAGGCCGTTTTGGGGTCTATCGTTGCAACAACGCTCTCGGGAAGGCTGAGATCTGACATGTAGTGAGGATGGATATTGTGCTGGTTGATACTCTCTGCAATTCTCACATCACGGACGAGGATTGTCGTCGGATGTCCATTCGCAGCACAGACGGTTGAAAGCGCTAGGGCAAAGTTACCTCCACCGAGGACAGTGATGGGACACGGAGAAGAGAGAGGGTTCACTGTGGTGAAGACCACAAACAGAAAAATGAAGAAGGTCGTCATCATCCGTTTGGTGGGATTTCCCTGAATAACAAACGATGAAACTGGTCGAGGAGACGGATAATACTGGTTGGAGATGGGACGTCAGCGTTTATCAAAAAAAATCTGTGTGATAGATCGTTTTTGGGTCTGTGCTGACAAAGCCCCCAGCACTGCCCAGACACGCAAGAAAATGTCCCATTAAAGCAAAGCAAGCTGCAATCTGAGTTGGCACATATGTTGAATTTACTAGTACTGTTTTGGATAGGCGCTGTCAGCGGGTTCGAGTTCCCAGGTGGTCTGCTTACGAACACCAAACCAAAGCTGTCGCCACCTGAGAATTTCGTGGCTCCTACTCCACGTCCTCTGACCATTACCTCTGCAAAAGAAATTCCTTCATTGCTGAGTGGTGCTGTAGCCCTAGGTGTTCGATTGGGATCTGGCATCGCTGTCCAGGGATGGAAACCGTCCGTGTCACTGAATGATTTCGAGGAGGGGAGGTATTCTCTATCGCTCGGTCCAGTAAACTTGAGCGATGAGTCCACATTGGAGAGCGCCTTGAATCGTGGAATCAAGAAGCCGCTCATCCTCTACGAGTACGAGCCTTCGCCTTACTGTCGAAAGGTTCGCGAGATTCTTTGCTATCTCGACATCCCTTGTGAGTTTCGCCCAACTACGTCAAAGAGCGCATTTTCTGACGAGCTGTTCGAACGCACAGGGCGACGAACTGTGCCTTATTTGATCGATCCCAACGACAAAACAAACACGGCGAAAGACGGCATGTTTGAGAGCGAAGATATCATCGATTACCTCCTCAGCACTTATGGCGATGGTACCACAGTTAACTTTGCAGCGAGAGGAAAAGTTGCCGAAATTACAGGAACGCTCAGTACAATTGCTCGAGGGCTGAAAGGTGGCCAGCGGAACCCTGATGCCCGCCCTGACAACACGCAGATGATCCCCTTGACTTTGTACGGCTATGAGGGGAGCCCCTTTGTGAAGCCAGTCCGGGAGACACTCTGCTCCCTGGCATTACCTCACGTACTAATACCTTGTGCCCGAGGCAGCAATAACCGTGCTGAGCAGATGAAATTGACGGGCAAGCAATTCCAAGTTCCTTATCTTGTGGACCAAAACACGGGTTGCGACCTGTTTGAGAGTAGCGCCATCGTCGACTATTTACTACAAGTCTACACGACGAAATAAATAAACCCACAACAAAATGACGCAAAAGAAGTTGCTAGGCAAAATAAACCATAACAAAATGATGCAAAAGAAGTAGCTAGGCAAAGCAACACAAAAGTTATTTCAATTAACCAGTACAGTGAAAAATACATCCTCTGTACCAAAATCGTTCAGAGCCAGGATGATTTCGCCGCGATTTCCTTCTTCTTCTTGGCGATGTTCAATTTATCACTCTCGCTGAAGTTGAGCGCCATGGCAATCGCACTTTCCATCCGCGATTTGACCTCATCCTCCGAGGACAAATAAGTGAGCATAATGTTCTTCAAGTAGTGCATTCTATCGTTCGCACTTGGGTGTGCCTGGCCGCTGCCGCCGCCGCCACCACCGCCGCCGATCCCACCGACACCATTGTTGCCGCCGCCGTTGTTTGCTTTCATCTCTTCGAATATCTCTTTGGCCTTCTTTCTGTACAATTTATACTCGTCTCTGATCTCCTGATACTTTTTGGCCATGTTGTCATCGCCTTGGGAACCCCTCCCTCCCCCACCCCTTCCTTCCCCCATAGCAATCGCATTCTCCAACTTGGCTGCAACGTCCTCTTTCTCCCTTAGCATCTGCTCGTACCGAAGCCGCCACTTAGATGCCAACATTGACTCAGCCCTGTTCGTTTTGAGAATCTCATTCTCCTTCAACAGAGTATCGTAGGCTTCCTTCCATTGAGTTTCTTGCTCCACTAATTCCATCTCTAATTCACCTACCCTTCTTTTGCTCTCCTTGCCCTCCCTTAGCTCCTTTTCAACCTCCTTATCATTAGCCCCCATGCCCCCCCCGTTAATTCCACCATTGATTGCACTCTGCTCTCTTGCGTTGGTTGTTTCCGAGATGGCGTCGATTTTCATCTCCTTCTGCTTCATGGAGATCTCGTTGCGGACTCTGTAGCGCCGGAACTCCTCTGTGACGTGCTTCACAGCTTCTCTACTTTCCCTCTCCACTTCATAGCTCTGCGCAGGGCTGAGGGAATAGCTGGGTAGAACGAGTTTGTCTCCAGATAGAGGTGAAAGTGAAAGTACGTAATCCTGAAGAGCAGAAGGGGACGGAAACGACTGACATCTCGTCTCGTAGGAATAGGAGGGTGGTTCGTAATCGTTTTCTGGAGTTATCTCTTTCCTGTACTCAAACAAAACCCACTCTTCCCCACCTTCCCCGGATGCAGAGGTAGCAGAGCCCTCCTCGTCGACGCGAATCCGCGCAATTATTCTCGAGGGGGTGGTTGCACTACCATCACCATCAGTTGCAACAACAGCAGCCCCGCCGGACGACCCAGAACTGCTCCCGGACTCTTCAAACTTCTTGATTTCCTCCCGGAGCCTGGCATTCTCCTTGTCGGCCTCTTCAATACGGGCCTTGGCCAATTTCACAAGGTTCTTCAGTTTTTTGTTGTCCTCTTTGAGTTTATTTGGGGTGGCTTGCGACGCTGTGGAAGCCGGAGGGGGGGTAGCTTCAGACATTTGGATGATGAGCCCTAATATGGGCAGATGAGTGCGTGTTGAGATGCGGGTCTAACCAACCACCAGGGATAGAATAGACCCGATATACCTGGTACTGAGAGGTGTTTGGCTTCGTGCGTATATTGGTTTCGTGCGCGCGGTGGTAAAAACAAATTTGCCAAGTTTGTTCCTTCCTTCTTCGTCCAAATTTCGCCACTTTTGTTGCTCATAATTCTCTCTCGTTACATTTGACCGCAAACGATCGTCGACTGACCTGCAGATATCTTGGTGGCGACGTCAGGAAAGAAAGAAAGCGAAAGAAACCCTAGAGACCCTCCCGTGAAGGCCTTCCCCCTTCTTGGACCTCATTCCATCATGAGCTATTACCAGCAGCAGCAAAGTCCTTATCAGCAGACTCCACCACCCTCATCAAAAGCAGCTCAGATAACGCCTCCTGCAAATGTCTCTCCAACTCCAAATTCGGTATCACCAGAGACCGTGATTCCCCCGTCCTCAACCTCATCCTCTTCTTCCTTCAAGAACAATTCTTCAAAGAAGAAGGACAAAAAGTCAAAGAAAAAGAAGCTGAAGGGCGCCGCGATGCCCGCGATAAGTTCCGACACCCCCGACGAAAACGATCGGTACCTCGCCCAGCATGTGGCCGAGGTTGGTTGCTATCAGACTGGCGGTGGCTATCAGACTGGCGGTGGCTATCAGGCAAGCAGCAACCAATCATCATCTGACAGCCAAGTATCTACGACTCCTTCTCCCTCTTTGACGCCCTCACCATCCTCCACTACGGAACATGACAGTTTCGCTCCTTTACCTGACATAAATGACTCTCAGTTTGACAATGTCAATGACAAAAAGGGCTGGTTCTTGCAGGCCATGGAGAGGGGGAGGAGATGGTTGGCAGTGACGATCTACGGGGAGGAAGTTGTGGCCATGAAAGGTGACAGTGGGATGAGAAGTAGCAGAAGTAGCGGCAAGAGCAAGGGATGGAAGTACGAACGCATTGATAAGCTTGGAGATGATAAAGGTGGCAGGGGGGGCGATGGATCATCTTACGGCGGAATTGGAGGAGGGGAGGGGGGAAGAATAAGAAACGATACGATCGAAGTTTGCTGTACAGTTTCGTAGAAGATCATGTGCCAAGGAGGGAAACGAGAAAGAAGGACTGTAAATTTTTGGTAACACGAGGAACATTTTTGTGTGCAACCAGAAAATCCGAAAATAAAATCATTCTTGTCGTTCATTTTTTAGGCATTACACTTCAGCATTGGCGAAGAAACTGGCAGCTGCGACTTGCTTCTGTTTTGGTTTCTTTCCCTTTCCCATTCCCTTTCCTGGGAGGTTCGCCGCGAAGATCTCGTTTGACGACTTCTTGTGAGTATCTTTCCACTTCGCTTCGAGCAAGGAAGGGAGTTTGCCCATGTTGCCGGTAGGATAGTAGCTGTAAAGGTACGCAAACTGGGCAGGAAATATCAGGTACTGACGAAGACGAAGACAGAAAGACAACAAACATAGATAAAAGAGGGTGGGCAGGTTAGGGAAGTGGAATTTAGGAAAGACGACTGACAAGATTCTTCACTGCGGAGCAATCCTGCTAACCAAACTCACCTGGAGAACCGGCTTCCAGAAGAAGGTAAGGTAGCTTTTCCAGCTCTTTCCTTTTTCATCGTGAGGCGACCAAGGAGTATCGAAGGCGTTTATGATCAGATCAGACGCTAGCCGGCTCATGAATTGGACGACCGTCACCCGGACGATTCTCTTTCTGTAGAACTCCTGGAGCTTTCTCGGAATATCTTCCGTGTTCTTGCAATTACTAAGCAGTTCCGTGATGACGTAGGCATCTTCGATGGCCTGGCAGCCACCCTGGCCCAAATTTGGCATCATGGGGTGGACTGCATCTCCCATCAAACAAACGTTGCCCTCTGCCCAGCTCCTCAGGAGCTCAGGCGACCGGTCGTAGAGGTCTCTCTGCTCGACGCTCTCGCTAGGAGTATTATCGAGAACGTAGTGCACCTCCGGGCTCCACCCCTCGTGCAGTGATTTAATGTACTGGACCAAATTTTCCTCCTCATCCTCCTGCGACGTTCTCTCCGTCCCCCCCCATCCACTCGGAGCCTTCTTCGATCCGGGAGGCAAGGCGAAGAAAGCGTACCACTGAATTCTACCGTCTCCCACGTCGGACGTCACGAAGTACCTTTGCGGACCGATGTACACCTTGTAGCCAGTTTCAAAGTAATCTTCAGTGGAGAGGATCGTCTCGCCAGCGAACACTGTGTAGCCTGAGTATGTGCACCCTTGCCGTCGCATTTTGTTTGGTGACGATTTCTTCGGCTGAAGAAGATAGAAGTAGTGTTAAGTTTCGGTTTCGGTTTCAGCAAATTTATCAGCAGCATGAAAGGGTTAGGTTAGGCTATCAGCATCAGCATCGATGTGCATCACATAGAAGAACATCACATAGAAGAACATCACATAGAAGAACATCACATTGAACAACATCACATTGAACAACATCACATTGAACAACCCCCCCAGAAGTAACACTCACCTCTTCACCGTACATTTGCGCTCGAACTGAGCTCCAAATTCCGTCTGCTCCGATGAGCACATCTTTATTCACCGACGTACCGTCCGCGAGCTTGATATCCACTCCCTCCCCAGCTCCAAGATTCTCATAGCCGACGACAGCATTCCCATTCTGGATAAAATCTGGCTTGATCTTGCGGCATTCGTCCAGGAGGATCTCTTGCAGGTCGGGACGATCGATCACGCCCGTGTAAGGGAGACCGTACAGGTCGGCACACTCCTTCAGCGGGAACTTTACAAACCAGTCAGCATCACCGTCAGGGTCCCAAAGGTAGGAGAGCTTGTCATCTGTCAGCTTGAAACCGGAAGCGCGGAGTCCGTCCTTAATTCCGCAGCGCCTTGTACCCGTGAAAGTAAATTTCTCCATCACCCTGTCAAAAACATTCTCGTCGATCTCTTTGATTACGCTGAGGGCGTTGCTTGCAAACTGAATTGGACCGCCAAACCTGGCAAATTGGGAGGTGCGTTCGTACACAGTGCAGTCCACGCCCTTCTTCAGGAGCGCAAGAGCTGTCATTAACCCACCAACACCGCCGCCTGCAACACCGACTGATATTGGACGGGTCGGACACCCAGGTAAATCAGCTGGGGGGCGATTGAGGAGACGCTCATTCTTTGCCATGAACAGGTGGGTGGATTGCCGATGAATCTGAGATGCCGATGCCGACCGGTGCAGGAGTGGGGAGTGCGAAAAAGAAGAGCTATGTCTCGACAGCACTAGCACGAGAAAGGGGAGAATAACCATTGGCGGCCACACCGTGGAATATGAATGTATGTGTGTTTTGTTGTGACCTTTGTGTCGAGGGATTTTGCTGAAAGGTCACAGAAATTTAGAGACAAGCGACAACGTAGTACCAAGAAGGCCTTTGTGGTGTTCCGGCGGTAATGAAAATCGTAAAAATAATTTCCACAAGGCTTAAAGAAAACAACCCAAATTTTTTCACATTTTTTTTCTCTTATTCTCGCCATGGTGCTCCTCATATCACTCCTTTCGCTCTCTGCGTCGTTTTGGAAGGAGCCCGTCCTTTCTTTTACTTGCCAGGAGGGATGTGCCGATTGCTGCAAGGTATCTGGCGACGTGTGGATGAACGACGATGAAACAGCATCGATGGCGGCCTCCCTCTCGCTCCCTCTCCCCGTTTTTCTCGCACAAAACACCGACGCTGCAATTTTGGATGGTTCTGGCTCCTCTTTCCGGCGCCTTCGCTCCTCTCCAACCGGCTGCTCCCTTCTTACCGAGCAGAACACTTGCTCAGGATATTCGGGTCGACCGCTCCAGTGCAGAACGTATCCATTTTGGCCGCGCATTCTTGCAAGCGAATACACCTGGTCAGCCGAAGAAAATGTGTGCCCTGGCATCAGTACCTCCTCCGTCTTGCCTTCCTCAAGAATAGCTCTATCTAAAGCGAAAGACGAAGCTGCGCGCTGGGAGGCTTGGCTGCGTCGCTTCAATTTCTCCTCCGTTGCTCAACTAGCGTCCACTCACAAATGGGCGTCAGACTTTGTGGAACCTCTATCTCTCTGTCCGTGGGCCTCTGCTTCTCTTGCAGCTCCCGGCGCGATCAAATACTTTGTATCATCCGCCACTGATACGAGAGACGCATTCGAGGTCCTGAATTGTGCAGCTGCCGAACTAATTCTTGCAGACGGCGATCCGAACAAGGCCATAACCTTCTGTGTCTTCCCCAGCTTCAAGGCTGATAGCTTCGAGTCCTTCCACGCCTTTTTCTGCGATCTCGAAGAAAACCACGTGGATCACGACGTAACGCTTGCAGGGTTCCATCCGGGGTGGCTTTGGGATCTCCCCCAAGATTCTCCACTGCACTACGAAAAACGTTCGCCTTTTCCCACCATTTCCCTGGTCCACACGCGAGGCATCGAGGGAGAAAATGCCGAGACCAAGACGGAGAGAATAGCTGAACAGAACCTGAAGACCTTGACAGATTTGGGAAGCGATGCCTTGGCATTAAGATTCAAAAGATTTATAGAGAAATAATTCAAACTATTGAATTCTTTCTGAGCATAGAGCGAAGGCGACAAAATTATCTGCATAACTTTTTATCAGTAAGTTACGATCCGCACTCCCCTCATTTCGCTGAATTTGTATTTAAACTCAGCGTCAGGGCAAGCCAAAAACATTGCATTTGTTGGAATTGCCAGCTCGTCAGAGAGCCACTTTATTGTGGCAGGCGTAAAGCTGGCGTTCACTCTCAGCAAGCTGATCATTATTTTAGGATACATCTCGTCCAAGAGTTCGACATGCTCGGCCATTTTGTTCTCCTCTTCTCCTTTCTCTACTTCTCCTTCGTAGCAATTGACGACGATCAGGTGGTCAGTTTGCTCATTGTTTCTCACATAGAGAATTGCCTTGTTTAAGATGTAGGCATTCGTTCTCTTTAAAAAGAACACATAGCGTGTTTTTTTAACCTTTTTAAGCGTTTTGATGAGCACACCTTGAATTGATTTCCGTTTATTCCCGCGCCCAGCTTTCGCCGCCTTCTCCGAAGATTGCAAAACGTAAATGAGCGAACGGAGAATATTGACTCGCTGGAACATTATCGCAACGATGATCCCGATGCCTAACACATACAAAAAGAACCAAATCATCAAATCAGGTTTGGCGACGACATTTCCAAGCAACGCAGTCCCGACGCCAATTAACGCGACCATGTTCATCGGCCAACTGACTACAGTGGTCCGTTTGAGCGATGGTCGACGGACCTTCAGCATAAGATTTCCAACGGCAAATATCATAAGAACGGACAGGAAGCTGAAGCTGTAGACGCCGCTTAAATTTACGACATCGGCATGGAAAATTACAAGCTGACTGCTACTAAGCAGAAAGAATCCAACCAAAATAACACTGTTGGTGTGTGTCAAGCTATTTTTGCGGAGGAGAAACTGGGGAAGACACCGATCCATCGCCATCCTGCGTACCAACCCGTTGATCCCGACGTAACTGGTCATGACCGAACCCGCCAACACAAAGAACGCATCATAGCCCAAAATTGCCTCTGCAATGACCCCTCCACTAATCCCACCCAGCCACTCGCCCAGCACCCTCGCAGTGTTCGCGAGCGAGACCTCCTTTCCGTTCACGACACCCTCTACACCTAGCGCTCCAATAGACACCAAACTCAGCCCCGGACCAAATGTCATAACCCCATACCCCATCCACTTCAGTACGTCGCGAAATACTCCCTCATCTCGCATTTCCTCCACAAATTGACACGATGTCTCAAATCCACTGCAGCCCAGCATTGCGCTGCTGAACCCGAAAAACAATGCCGTCATCAGATCTCCCGGCTTCTGCTCTACAATTATATCGGGAGTTTGCGTCGAACCAACCGCCTTTTCGCGTATCGCATCGATCGTGGGAAAGGGGGAGTGACGTAGAGAATTTAGGAGTGTGCTTGGGTTCACAAGGATATGTAGCAGGCCAACCACGAGGAATATAGTGAATGTGGAGAGGTGCACCGAAAAAATTAGTTTCGCAACATTTGCAGACTCAGACAACCCCAAGTTAGTGAGGACACAGAAGAAGAGCAGAAGAAAGAAGGCATTGCGAAGAATAAATGTAGGATCTTCTTCAGGATCAATGTGAAGGGCCCTTTGAAGGTAACCGACTGCTTCGACAGCCGAAACAACGCCGGTCGCAATATAGGCAATGACGGCAAAAACAGAAGCAACCGCCGCCCCCGTTTTCCCACCGCTATTTAACAGCACGTTGTACGACCCTCCGTTCACAGGGAGAGAGCCGACAGACTCCAGGTAAATATTCCTGAAAATAAACAGAAGGAGCGCCGCCAGAAGACTCGCAAGAGGGGCGGCCGGACCAGCATAAAGCGTGGTTATGCCCAGGGTGTAGAAAGGGGAGGACAGAAGGTCGTTCCCGCTTATTGCTAAACTAGAGAACATGTCCAAAGCAGTATTGTCATGATGCTTCTTTTCTAATTCTATAAAAGTGTCAGCTCGCTCAAGAACTTCGGAGTTTGGAGTCGTCAAGTTAAAAGCAGAACCAGGAAGTGTGCTTTCGTAAACATTTATCCCGTTCAGGTTTGCGTGAGCAGGGCGTGAAGGTGATGAAAGAGTTTTCAGCAGCGCGGATCGTTCCGATGTCGGAGGAGACGATGACATTGTGGGTGTTGTGGCTGTCGATTTTTGTAGGTCTATTCTTTAATTTATACGGACCTGGTGGCGACCGCGGTTAGCTAATGGCTCATAAATATATTGGGGATAGAATGGAGGTCAAAAGGTTTTTCCATTTTTTTTTCATCGTAGTTCGTAATTTGCTTGTTACAAGCGATATTTGCGCAAAACTGTGACCGCGCGTTTCTTTATTTATGGGCAAGCGTCTTCCAAAGAAGAAAAAACCAAAGAAGAGGTCAAAAAAGGAGAGCGGAAAGAAGGGCGCAGCTGGTGACGCAAACACTCTCACTGTACTTGTACTGGTACTTTTGTTGACTAGTCCGCTCCCATTGACTGCGTTTTCGAGACCCGTAACCTTAATGGCTTCTAATACTGCTCTAAAATCGACAGCAGCGTCAGTTTCCATGCCGGAAATGTTGACCTCCACGACACCTGGCACTTGGGCGCACACCACCATGACAACAAGAATCGACTCAACGATATTAGAAAAGATTCTGACGGATAATCCGAGCGTCACCACTGACGAAGCCTTCATGCGACGTTTCGCGGAGCTGAGGAAGGAGCTCCGAGAAGACGCCGTGCTCACCCCAACGGGACACGGCAAGTTTGATTCCATAATAGGCGATTTGAGAGAGGGATCGAACACCTATCTTACTGCCCCATGGCTCGTTTCTGAGTTCTACGTGTATCGTCGTGTGATGGACGCTCTGGGATACTACAGCAATGACTCGCCCCACTTTCACTTTGACCCTTTCCTTGTAGAGAAAAGGCGGGGTCTTGATTCTGCCATCAACGATGGGGTCTTTTCAAGAGTAGTTTCTGCTGCCAATGCCATCGCAGATACACGCGAAGGTTTGAAATTCTGCATAATGTCTAGCCTGTGGGGGAATAAGATCGATTTATCGATTTGGAATGTCGGATCAGGAGAAGGCCAAAACGGGACAGGGGGCGATGAGAATTGCCTCCTTACGGACGATTCTGACAAGGCGTTGGATTTTTTGTTGCCTTCAACTGCCGATTCGGAAGGTAACGGCAGCGGCAGCAGCAGCAGCAGCGGCAGCGGCAGCGGCAGCGGCAGCGGCAGCGTTGACTCGGGAGAGAGTCTGATTACGCTCACAGCTTTCCTCAAGATGGTAAACCTGGGATCGGGTGGCGAAATTGGAAAAATCATTACTGATGGTCGGGTCCTGCTCAACGGGAAGGTCGAGACGCGGAAGCGCAAGCAGTTGTACGCAGGCGACGTTCTGACATTTGAAGAGTCCGAGGAGTCATTCGACGTGGAGGAGGTGCTGGATGCTGTGGGTGGCGACGGCGGTAAGCATCGCCAGCAGCGAATGAAGCGAATGCAGCGAAGGCAAAAGAAACTCCACATTGTGGTAGACAACGCAGGCTTCGAGTTGAGCACGGACTTACTGCTCGCTAACTTTCTGCTCGAGAGGAACGTCGTGGAAGAGGTAGTATTCCAGGCGAAAGCTCACCCAACATTCGTGAGCGACGCGATTGTTAGCGATGTCTGGGAGCACATCGAGAAATTCGCGGACCGAGGGAATGGTGACGACGCATTAGTCCAGCTCGGAGAAAGTCTTCTCGAATACAAGTCCTCTGGCAGGCTCACTGTCGTCGATGACATGTTCTGGAATCTTCCTTTGCGGATGGACAAAGCGCCTAAACACCTCCGGGAGGACTTGGATGGAAGACTCGTGATATACAAAGGCGACGCAAACTACAGAAGGCTTATCGAGGACCGACCTTTCGCCCTGGACAAACCATTGAGAGAGTGCGTTGGTGATTTGGCCTCGCAGTGCCACGTCCTGGCGTTGCGTTGTCTAAAAGCGGAGCTTGGCTGCGGGATGAACATGGAGAGGGTTTCTGCCGCCAAGAGGACAGAAGGGTGGAGGACCTGCGGAAAATTCGGCGTAGTGCAATTTCTGAAGCGTAGCAATAAGTGAACCGAGAGGAGGAAAGTAAAGTGAACCGAGGAGGAAATATTTTCTTAGCAAAATCTCAAAACATAAAAATATTACTACAATCATCAAACATTTTCAGAGTCGAAGACAGTCTCGAAAGCTCCATCACCGATGAGCGGTTTAAGCTCTTCAATATTTTTCTTCTGCCAAAGCCCGTCAACAAACGTTCGCAGCCTCTCTCCATCCTCTGCTGCTTCGTTCCCAACCGCATTCTTCTTCGCCCCTGATTCTTCTCCCACATCCATTTCCTTGCTCATTAAGTCAGACATGGCGAAGAAGATGAGGTTCCTGCGCAGTGCTGCAAGCCTAGGCGCAGTCAAAGCCCGCGCGGATTCTCCCTTCCGCTTGATTCCCACGCCTGTGTGTGTGCCCCCACCCCACGCTGCATCATCGTCGACCTCTTCCACCCCCCCACTGCACCATTCAGCGAAGGAATTTGCCCTGCTCCTGCTCCCATTTCCGCTACCACTTCCGCTACCACTTCCGCTACCACCTCCTTCTGGCTGCATACAGCTCGCGCGGATAAGCCATCTCAAAAAGATCGCCCGATTATTCTTCCACACAATCGGCTTGTACAGAATCGAGCAAATGATACTCAGATGCACACTTTTGAATAGCGTGGACTCCCTTGAAGGCGTCGCTTCACCTCCCTCCTGTATAAGTGCGTTCACAACAAAAGCCGCAGGGAGAGAGTACGCTCGAGTAGCCTCTCCTGGTGAATCTGAGACCAGCGCCGTCTTCGTTGTGGCCTTGCAGAGTTTGATGAGATTCAGCAGGTGAGTGGCGTTACTAGCAAGGCTGCCCCCGCCGCTCAGGGAGGCTAGATTATCACCGGCTGACATAGCTTTCATCAGAAAGCGGGTATTATGCAACAAGAGGAACGTCTTACTGCTAGTGCGGCCGGGGGAGATACCGATCGAAGCGGAAACATGAGACCAGAACAGCTCCTCAGCGCGTGAGTACTCCGACAAAGAGACTGTCGTGCTCTCAAGAGGTAACAAAGCGTTACACGAAACGCGTGTGTTGCGAAGGGTAGCGCCCTCCCACTCCGATTTGGGCGCCTTTGGGTGCGAGCGATCGGCCTCGCGTGCCTTTTTGTGGCAACCAACGTGAATCGCATTCGATGCACTCGTAGAGGTAAACAAGACGGTCGTCCGTCGGCTGCTGCTCGAGCGTGCCTTTGCCGCCGCTACGGCATCTTTCGAATCCTGGATCAAAGTCTGCAGATAAAGGAACGTATAGCCCTCCTTCTCTTTGTCGTCGTTTGTTTTTTCCTTTGCGTCGTTTTTCTTTACTTTCTTGGCCGGAGAAGGCTCGTCATTTTTGTAAGCAGGAATTATTGATTCAGCAGAAATTGAGCTGGGAAGGTTTGTAAAGAGTGACAGACCCTCAGTACCGGCGATGTCGGTCTCAACAACCTTCGAGAGATGGGCATACTCAGACATGGCTTCAGTGGGCTTACAAGCATCACCCTCTCCGCAAACGACACACACGATGCCCTCCTCTTCCTCCATATTCTCCAGCTCTTTCATCCAGGAAGGCGTCGATTTATTGGCAGCCTGCTTGTCAGTGGTGGCAGAACTCGCCGAAGGTGTAGTTTCAGTCGGTGTCAAGGCGGCTCCTGCCGGCATTGTCGTCGTCGTTGTCGGCGCGATGGGGGACATCGAGAGCGAAGTGCTAGACTTGGCCATTTTGGCCAGTGCTTGCTCTCGCCTTTTCTTCGCGATCTCCCTCTTTCTTGCCTTCGTTTTTGCACGTTCTGTTTTCACCAAATCTGAAACAGCTCCGTCCGCCACTCCCATTGCCTCCAAAAGGCTCTCGCACATCAAGCCGATCTCACCCGAAGAGGACGTCTCTTCTAGCCAGTGAAGACACTTGAGCAGTTTTTTGCTGATAACCAAGGCCACCTTTGAGCAGCCGCGCGTGAGCCCCGTCAGCGACCGCAGGGCGTCCTTTAAGAATGCTTGCTCCAAGAAAAAATTCCACTCGAGCTCGATCGACTTCTTTTTGTCACCGGAAAGAAATTTGCTTTCGGAGTCGTGAAGAGCCTGTACAGGAGGGGCTACGGAAGGTAATTTGGCCAGAATCGCTTCGAGTGTGGAGTCCACGAACCCTGAATTCAACAGCGCACTAGAGAGAAAGCTATTGGTAATTGTAGTCGATTCAACCAGTACGGAATGCGTCACAGACGGAGGTTTCCCATTCGTCCACTTGACCACCGAAAACCGCTCCGCAATCGACGCGGCGTTCTTTTCGCTGCCGTAGATTAAGGAAGGAATCAACCTGCCAACAACGTTCACCAACGAAGATTTGCTTGTCAACAGGTCTACGACGCGTTGCTCAGCTAAAGCCTCAAAGAGAACATCAATGTGACCGTCAGCCTCCTCGTCTTCCGCATTTTCACTGCTGTTGGAGGAGGCTTCGACACTCAGCTGCTCGATGATGGATAAAATTAAGTCGAAAGTTGCATTCTTCTTCTCGCCCTCTCGCACACCTCCGCGCATGACCTGGAGGAGAGTCTTGAGAAGGGTCCCCGGACCTCGGATTTTGCAGAGGTGTTCACGGTTGGACTTTACGGCAGTAGTGAATTTCAAGAGAGTGAGCGCAGGTCCCGGGTCCGTATTTAGCCGGGGAAAATCTTCGTCACGACGGGCGGCTCGCAGCTCCTCCTGCACATACGACGAGACCTCCTCGAGGATTATTTTCAGTCCGTAGCCATTATTCTCAGCGAATACGGTCGTTATGCTCATCTTCTTCTCCTCATCGTCGTTCCCCGATTTCTTCTCGGGATCCTCCAGGGAATCGACGATGTCCTCAGTTGCTTCGCCATCGAGCCCAGCGAATCGGTAGGTGACCACCATGGGTGGAAAACGGGCGACGTCGATCCGCTCGTAGTCGCTGGGCGAGATTCCTCCGTTCTCTTCCGAGGACTCAATCACGTACTTCTTCCAGAGAACCTGCGCGACGACCCGGACCTTGAGCTTCACGTCAACGATTTTTCCGCCAACCAAGAGCTCAAATAATTCCTTCGAGTCGGCCATGTCGAGTCCCTTTGCGATGGTTGCCCGTAGATCTCCCATGGTTGGCTCGTCCCCGTCATCATTGTCGTGGGCGTGGGCGTCGGGGGTTGAGCTGGAAGCGGAGTTTTCATTTTGTGCAGCAGCAGCGGCAGCGGCAGCGGCAGCATTGGCTCCTGCATCCAAAACTTGGATACTGGAAACGGCGATAGGATTGTTCTTGAGGCTCTTCGAAAAATACTCTTCCTGTGATGGGCTCCGTCGGGCGAACACTTTCAACTTTGATTTTCCCCTGGGCTCCTTGATTATGTCGCAGCACTCAGCCAAAAGGCGGCGGCGGCTCGCCGAGTTCAGCTGAATATTGTGTGTGTTGGAAAGAAGGGACAAGGGGGCCAGGGGGGCTATCCGATCCTGCAGTTGTTGTTGCAGTTGTTGTTGTTGCAGCATTAACAGCTGTTGCCTGGGAGAGGATGGGAGAGAGCTGGTGGAGGAGGACGTGCGATTGAGGTTATGCGGTGGCGGTGGCGGTGGCGGTGGCAGCGACAGCGACAGCGGCGGGGGTTGTTGGTTCTGAGAAGGGCGCCTCCGTGAGAAGGTGAAGGTCTGCTTCTCTCCGCACACACCCACACAGTACAGATTGCTGCGCAGCATAGACTTCTTCTTTTCCTCAGTCGTTAGGACCGAGGGAGAGGAGGAAGAAGTCGCCGAGATCCCCGTAGAAGACGGGGGCAGTTTCGCTGCCGACCTCTTTGCCAGAGAACCTGCATAGTCTTTCCAGTCCGCTATCATCTCATCCTCTGCGTCCATATCATCCTCATGAACTTCAAATTCCATCTCGTCATCGTGATCATCTCCGTCATCTTCCTCATCTTCATCAGAACACATGGAGGCAATCTCCTCGTCAGGATCAACATGGTAACCGCCAATTACATTATCATTATCATTATCATTATCGTGATCATGATCATGATCATGATAATGGTCACGATCACCCCCCATTTGCGCCAAAGCTGTCTTGATAAATTCACGGGTTGCAAAGTCCGGGTTGTTGTGGTCCTCGCAATCATCATACACTTTCTGATGGTCATCATCATCATCATCATCATCATCATCATCATCATCATCATCATCATCAACATCATCATCATCACCATCACCATCATCATCATCGTCATCGTCATCAACCTCATCTTCATCATCATCGTGCTCATCGTGCTCATCGCAATTTCCTCCTCTCACACCATCCCCCAAACCGCCAAAAGTGCAAGGCATATCGCCCCAATTCATTGCAAAGGCGGCAGCCGCCTCATCATCAACATCTCCAATGTAAACATCGCTGCCGCTCTCTTCGTCGGATTCTCGCAAATTCATCTGATCCTGATCGCATTGTGAGTCTGATGACCCAGAGGTAGGGTCCATTGACCGACAGGGGAGGGTAGAAGGGGATTGAGCTAAAAGAGGCAGCGGAGGGTTTGGGGAGTGTAGGGGGCGCGGAAAGGAGCTACAGACGGCAAAAAACAGATCAACACTGATATATCGATGCGTGGAAAAGGAATTAAAGATTTGTCAAATTAAATTCGTCGCTCCACAGAAATTTGAGTGGGAGGTGGCAGCATGAATATTCCATGTTTTCGGAGTGATTGAGATTGAGGGGAGTCTCCCTCACAGCTAGCTGCACACACAGCCTTTTAAACAGCACTTCTGTCTTCCTATCCTCTCTCAACGCTCGCAATCACTCCACTTAACCCTCAATACATATTCTCATCAGAGCAATAATTGTGACATCATCTGATCTTTTCTGTCGGAACTCCCCCCCCTACAATGAGCAAAAATGCCACCCCAAACATCTCCAGTCTTTCTCTCGCATCTACCGAATCCCATTGCTGTTGGTACTGCGGTCGCGGAGAGAATGCCCTTCCCACCAAGCTGCAGAAATGCACACGGTGTGGACTGGCAGTGTATTGTAATCGGGAGTGTCAGAGGGGTGATTGGAAACTTCATAAAGCCAAATGCAAGAGGTTGACTGAAAT
>ERZ651776.2143-NODE-2143-length-22052-cov-4.345893_pt1 | contig 22052 bp, 7 predicted proteins | sample MGYA00514761_ERZ651776 | MGnify/ENA metagenome assembly ERZ651776 | reverse complement strand
CAAATATTCACACCAATTGCGGAATCGAATCAACCCGGTGATTGGATGCGACATTCGCTCCATCACTGAGAAGTACATTCGCGTGTTTATCTTTCTTCCAAAACAATCAACCTCTTCTTTTTTTTCTCCAGAACACCCGGATTTGCTTGAGAGCAGACCTGGCCCTGGTGCTTGTAATTATAATCTATATCGCAAGCTTTTACCCGCGTGAGCATTCATATTGAGATTTTTGATCGCACCTCGAGTCGCATTAACACCCTCGTGACAAAGTGCACATCCCATCCTTCACGACTTACTTGATTTGCTCACAGACTGACGCAGACGACACAAGAACAAAGAACAAAGAACAAAGAACAAAGAACAAAACAACTCATTGGCGGCAGCTGAGAGAGACACTAGAAGAGTCATGGCTTGCCCTATATCTGCACAGCTCCAGGTATCTGTTGCGACTTCTGCTTTTTTGTCTTGCTCCCAAACTTCACAAATTCCGGTGCACCGCTTCAACTCTCAACTCCAAAAAGATGGGGTGACCGTCCCCTACCCTTCCATCGATGCCTACGAAGAGTGCCACGATATGCTGGTAGCAAATAACGAACAGCCCTTGGCGTTTGATGGATTGTCTGACTGCAACTCCATTTTAATAACGTCTTCCCTTGCGCTTCCCGCCCTGAAAACGCAAGAACGCCTCATCTTTGAGCATATGATTACTGCGGGACTCGTGTTTGATGAGGCTTATTGCCAGTGCTGCGACTGGGTAGATTTTGGCGACGATGCGGGAAATTGTGAGGGCGGGATTGCGGCGATAGAAGTGGTGGAAAAGGCCAGGGGTGTATGCTCAATGGTCAAGTACAGACAGTGCGAATACCTCGCCAATTGGGCAGAGAAATGCTACGATAGCATCCTCTCCACCTTTCAAACCAAGGGAGTATCCTTCCGCTCTGATGTGCGCCAATGTCAATTCGTTACGGTAAACAATTGCGGCATCGATCTTGTTCCACCAATCATAACCCACAAGGCGGACTGCGAGGACAACATTGTGGCTCATGAGGCCTACAATTTCTATTCGGCCTGGAAAGAGGGGTGCTCCCCGCTGAATGACGAAGCAAATTACAATGCAACGGACGGAATTTTTGTCATTCCTGTTGACAATGGTACTGTGAATAACGAGAGTTCAAGCTTGAAATCTGTGATGATCATTGCAGTGGTCGGGGTTCTGTTGGCACTGCTTATTGTGGCGAAGCGGCTCCGGGAGAAGCGTCGACAGAAGAACAGGTTTACGAGGCATGACATAGAGAGTTGGAGCGTCATTGACATGAGGAGAGTCAAGAGCAATGAAATAGAGTTGCGGTGACTCAATATGGGGATGTGTCAAGAGGAATTTAAAAATTTTGTAAGATGAGAAGAAGGTAGTGGGTAGTGGTAGTGAAGTGAGAGTTTATTGGGGGCAAGATAAGCTCAGCATTTCATTATTTAATTTCTGTCATTTTAAGAACTACACTGGGACATCGCCGCATATCATTGCCTTTACTTCACCCGCCGCCCGCCGCTCTTAATTTAGTACTCGTGAACTTCATTTGTTAGATCCCTTGTGCTTAGGCCCACGTTGCTCACCCTCCGTCCACCGAGTCCCCTGCCTCTCCTTGGAGAGGAGATTGCTGTGGACATCCTTCGACCATCCTCGCCGAGCCGCGCAATGCTCAATTTCCTTTGCGCTATTTTAACAAGCGACGGCGACCTCGTAGTGTTTAAGGTCGCGTTGCTTTCCCGGGGCAAGGGTGCAATCATAGAAACTGCCGAGTCGATCTTGGCGATGAGCTGAGGATTCTCTTCCAGTGATTTTCGATTTTCACTGTATTCCTCGTCGCGTCCCTCCTTCGCAGATTTCTCTACCTCCGATGTACTATTGCGAAGTGGCTCGTCGTCGATATTGCTGCTGCCTTGCTTGCCCTCTTCGGCAGCCCCTCCCGCTTCGATTGCAGCCTCTAGCTTAGCCTCAAAGTCGGGGTCCAAGAAGGCCATTCTCTCTTCTAGCGCTTCAAGATGGTCTTGAATATCGCAAAGCTGTTCGGAAATATTGAATTGAAGTTTCTCGAGTAGACCAGAAACGGACCCATCATCAAAAACTCCGATATTATTTCCCTCCAGAGAAGACGATTTCTTCTTTTTTGATGCCGGATTCTGGCCTCTGCTGCCCCCCCATGTCTTCCCTACTGGGGGAGTGCATGGTCTGACCATGGATTCTGCGTGTTTCTGCATTTTCCCACTCCCTCCGCTCTTTTTGTAGAGTTGTTTGTGGTCCTCGCGTTTTTGGCAAATCATGACAAACTGGTCAGCAAAATCGCTGTATGTGTTGAGAAGCTCAACAAAATCGTTCCTATTGATGCTCAAAAGTTCGCAATCAACCTTGGCACGATAAGATACCGTAGAAAGATAATTGCTATAGAATGCGCACTTTTCCCCAAAGAAACTCCCGACGCCGTATGTCCGGCAGACTATACCTCGGTTATTGATTACTTCCACAGCACCACTTGCGACCATGAATATTGTATCCAAAATTTGACCCTCGATTACTAGGTAGTCCTTCGCGCAAGATAGAATCGGGTTGACATTGGCGATTACGGCTGTTTGAACTATCTGAGACGAATCTTTTAGAAACGGTATTTTTTTAAGCAAATCGAAGTAAATATGGTGGAGACACTCATGCCGAAGTGCTGGCGATAACTCATCGAGCATCAAGAGCTCTTTTTTCATTTGTTGAAAGTGCAATTCGTAGTAATTCCGTATCTTGTACCTCAAGCTCTCGGGAAAATGGTGGGACTTCATGAATTGCTGAATGTGCTTCACCTTGTTGAGTTTCATTTCCTCAATCTCGTCCATCGTTTCCATCAGTTGGCTCATGGTTCCGACGATTCCGGCGAAGACGGCTGAGCCGACCACCAATGCGACAAGTGCAACGCCGCGCTCGGAATGTGTGGACGCCTTGATGTCCCCATACCCGACGGTCGTCAACGTTGCATAGGCGAAATACAGCGAGCTTATGTAAATGAACGACATACCATACGCTGGAACCATCTTGCATTCCTCCTCGATGCCACTGCTAAAAGCCGAGAGACCGGTCAAATCGACCGCTTGAAGGCCACAAAATGTCGAGTTATATTCTGGTCCCTCCATATACAACCCATCAATGTAGGTAGGTCCAACTTGACTCTTGGTGGTTCTCTATTCTTGCCACCATGAAGAAAGCACAAGCGACAAGGTGTCCGGACGTCGTTATGGAAACGAAGAGTTTGAAGAGATTGAGGATTATAACAGAGACGCCGAGATTGGCCCACCTCAGAATCATTCGGGGGAATCTAAACAAACGTAACCCTTTGATGAGTGCCCAACCCCCTCCCAAAGGCAAGTTAGAGACTACGTCAACAAGCAGCCAAGTCCCACAATAGTTGGCAGCAATTCTTCTGCGATCATAAATAATGTCGCCTTCCGCGTCATAATCAGCAGTGAAAAAGTTGAACACAACATCGGCCCAGAAGAAGATCTCCGAGAGCTGGTCGAGGATCCCGACGACCTCGTTTTCAATGAGAGGGACTTCTGGAGCGAAGGCAAAGTCGAACATCGCAGTGTAAACGGAAAAGAGGATGACGAAGACGGAAACGAGATCCCAAACTCGTCGAATACGACTGTTAGGGTGCTGGATGGGGAAGAATTTTAGAATTCTCCAAGCTGAGTCCTCCGCTTGATTTTTTTCGTAATCAACCTGCAAGCCCTCGAAGACATCCAAGCCGAAAAGAGTGCTATCATAGCTTCTGCGACGTTTGCTCAGCGATGTTTTCTCCTTTGAACCGGCCATAGGAGCTGTTGCTGTCGTTGCTTTGGCCGGTCCAGAAGTGTTAGCGTCGGCAGTGATCTCACTGGACTTTCCAACATTATTATTATTGCCTGATTCAGCAATAGCATCCTTAGCTCTCGTCGATACTCGATTTCGTGCTTTCTGCGTCTGCGCGGGGCCCGCAGCGCTTCGCATTCGCCCTGTCTTCCTTGTGCGTTCACGGGACTTTGCGGCAATTAAGGCATCATAATCATCAACGTCGTTGGTGTTAAACATCCCTTCCCCTTTGCTCTCTGCACGGCCAACTTGCCCTGGAAGCTCCATTTGAGCCTAAGAGAGACGATAAACGTATCAAGACAATTGCCTCTGTTCTCCTTCAAATGCCTAGACGTGTTGCAGCCTCTAAAACTTAATCAAAACAAATGACACCAAAAACTGTGGCTGTAAAGTCGATCTGAATTGAAACCAAGATCTGAGCTACGAGTTGAGATCAAAACTACTGGCGAGATCAACTCGCGGAGATTAGTAATCTCCTTCACACTGGCTGCCTGTTTGTTGTGAACCTTAAGATCCGATAAGAAGTTAATTTGAGGGCTGCCTCTTCCCCTGCTCTTAATTTTACACTTAAAGTGTAGAAAATGAGGTGACTCAGAGGGATATTCAGGCGATCGATGTGTCGTGCTACAAGATAAAAAGTAAAGTGCGTTTTTAGTGTCCATTAAGTGAGACTGCCCGGGCTCTCAAAACTCGAATCTGATTTTCGGACTGATTCCTGACTTCGAGACGGCTGATCTGCGGACTGCTAATTTATCCCATAAAAAAACCTTGATCCTCAGTGATTTTTCTAATTTTTTTCGATCATGCCGCACGGTGATTTTTCTGATTTTGCAGGCTTTGGTTGCGCTGCTTTGGGCCTCACTGCAACTTTTAGACCTGATCTCTTCTTCCACAGTTCAGTTGGGCCAATCAACCCTTTCTTTGATGGCGAGTACGACGATGCAAGTGACAGCGCAGCAACGCTTCAGCTTGCCGGTGCCCTGTTTATGTACGTTTTCTTTACTCTTTATGTGGTTCGATGGAACACGCTGAATGGGAAGGCAGGAGGAATTGGTTGCTTCACAGTTGGCACCCAATGTGTGCGGATCGCTTGGAAGATGGATAACGGTGTGTTCAATCTGCGTATGTGGCACTTGGTAGCTGCGTTGATGTTTTTCGCCTCTTTTCACCTTATTTTTAACGCAAATGCAATGTGGACATCGAAGACACTTGCTGCTCACGAGAAGGCGAAGGCAGACAAGAAGGGTGAGAAGAAGGCCTAGTTTGTGCTGTTGAAGCCCGCGCATGAAAGTGAAGTAACAAAGGATATAATAACCAGCAGCAAGACAAGACATTAAAAATGGGAAAAATGCGGTTGTTGTCAAACCCTCAAAAGGCTTTTTATTTTTATCGCCCATCATCATGCTTCATCCTAAGCAACACTATTTCACTCACACTCACTCTCGATCCAAAAATATGGGTTCGTCTCAAGGTCAGAAGAAAGAGGGTATTGCCCCCCCTCAGTCTTCTGGCCGCGCGACGATCCACTTCCGATACAAAAGTGTGGTATCTTCACACCCACACACCCACACACACACCCACCCACATTATTCCCAGACCAAAAAAGTCTGCACTTAAGCCTCGTTACAGAGCAGTGCGACTCCCCTTAAAGCCCAGTAGTTGGGATATTTCTCCTGGGTACACTTCAAATTCGCGTAGAAAATGAAGTACCTGTCCGTTCTGGTGGCATACTTGTAAACCGGCGCCTCATAGGGCCCTTGCACACCAAACATTTCCCTCCTTGCCTTCTCCTCAGGGCCTCTGGCATTTCCAGTCACAAACAGGACGGGCAGAGGAACGAACAATTTCTTGGGTTCACTCTCGACAAGGGTACCATCGTGGCGACTCCACGCTCCACCGTCCAGGAACAAACCATAGATATAGATTCCCTCAGGAGGCGGCGCCCTGACCTGGCCCTGCTGCTCATAGTTGGTAACCTCCGTGTGATAAATGACGTCGTCAAGGGCCCACTTCTCGGCCTTGTGCTTTCTTGTGACCTCCTGTTTCATGGCAGTCAAACAACCGTTAGGATTGAAGAAGCCAGTCAGCCAGAAGCAACTCGGCCTTCCTTCCAAGCCGGGCCTTCCGCTGTTAAGCCACCCTCTGTTCTGCTCATCTCTCCTATTCAAACTGGTGAACCACAGTCCCAAAGTGGGTAGCCTCCAGCTGAACTCGTCTCCAGTGAGTGTGTTCTCCCAGTAGTAAGGCACCTTAGCGTCGAACATACTATCCAGAGTCTCCTGTAGCTCTGCTGTCATCACCACTTCTCCCTTGATGGCCAACTGCAGCTGAGCCAAAATAAAGCGGACCTTGGCGATGACTGCCTGCAATCTCTGAATCTCCTGGAACAAGAAAATATTCATGGGAATGGCCATGCCACCGAGCTTTTGAATCTTGACTTTGTAGTCATCTTCCACATAATCCTCTGGCATTTTCTCCTGCAGCTGCGTGCTCTTCTCGTACACCACGTCTTCCCTACTGACACCACCATCCCCTCCCCCGCCCTTGGGCTGGGTCTCGCTGAGTGTGTTGAAAAGCGCAGTAACCTCCTTGACCCTGAAAGTTAAGTCCGCATTCGGGTGCAACCCGAAAATCTCTGGACTGTCGATTTCCGGAAGACTCTCGATATAATTCCTGTACTTCTCGTGCTCCATATCACTGGGGATGACGTACCTAAAGTCGTTAGGGATCTTAAAGATGGGATTAGCCGGGTTGTAGGTATAGTCATCTTCGCAAGTCTTGGGTGTCAGCCACTCTTCTGTGTAGATGCGGAAAAGCCTTACATCCAGCGAGTCCGTAATCTTGCCACCATACTGCACAGCTGCAACCATGTACTGGAAGGTGCTCCAGCTAATCGGGCCGTTGTAGAGATGCTTCTCCAAGAACAGAATGCAAGCGGTCAAGTCCCCAAAACTGAAAGAATAAGGGATTCCCCATCCTAGCGGGCCGAACTTCCTCCTCTCCTGGACCACACTGTGCAAGAAACAGAGAGCAAACAGCAGCTGCCTCCACTGTGCAGTCTCGACCCTCTCAATCTTGTCCTGATCAACCATAACACCGGGCGTGTAGCTCCTCAGTAAGCCTGCCTTCAACCCAGCAGGAGGCTCGTTGGTCACCTTCGTGCACATCTGCAACAGTCCCATGGGGAACTGGGGGTGAGGCAGAGCTGTGATGAAGAGCCTGAAGCCAGGGTCCATAGTGTCCTTCAGCTTGTTCAGGATATCCTCCATCTCGTTCATTAAGCCTAATCCCAGCTCGCAATTTTGCAGCAGCACCCAGGTTCCGTTAACGACTCCGGCATTGATCGCCTTGAAAGCAACCGGCTCCTGTCCCTCACCAAGACTGATGACGGCAGGAGCAGGGAACTTCTTCTTCCTGCACAACTGCTCCACGCCCTCGGTAGGATCGGCTCCGCGACTGAGCAAGAAAATAACAGGGACCTGGGGGGTCATAGCGTTGTAGATCATCTCCATCGTGTCGGTTACAGGCTCAACATACACTGGTCCCATCTCCTTGGTATTTCTCAAGAACTCCTTGCATGTCAGAATACACCTGTCCACCCTCAAGCTCCTCACCAATAGCAGCTTCAAGAACGGTCCAGTGTCCGTCTGCTCAGCAATTCTCTGCTCATAATCAGGAATCGCCATCTGCTCAGGCTCATTGTCCTCGTACCACCTCTTCCACATTGCCTCGTTCCCAATCATGTCAGTTGCCAAGTTGCTGAAGAACTTGTTGCTCTGGCTCAGCTCAATCACGTTCAACCAAACTGGATTACTGATCCATGTGAAAGGCTTGCGCCTCACACTATTGATATCAAGCGCCGCTCCGCCCCTCAAGAAGAGAGTCACGTCACCACTCTTCAATAGCCCTGCCGTCACCAAGATCTTCAACGTCACAAGCAAAATGAATGTAAGCTTGTCTGCTTCGTACAAGCCCTTGTTAATATAACGGTAGGTGATGTACGTCATGGTCTCAATGATATTCGCTACCCTCTTGCTCGCAAGAGCAGCCTTCTCGGCCTGGTCCATGGAACTCATGAACAGTTCCAAAAACTGCGTCAAACTCGTCTGGTACATAACATTGACCATACTCAGTTCCACGATGGCGAAGTAAAGCACACTGCCGCGAGTAGCCGCGGGCCTAAACTGCTCCCTCTTCTCGCCAATGTTTTGCTTCGTCTCGTCTGCCGCAATCAGCTTCTGGTTAACCTCGCTTGCCTTTGCCTTAGTGTTCCCCAGAACATCAATTAGCTCTTCGTCCTCCAGCAGATTCCCTGTGTTGCTTGTCAACCTTTCCAAAAGCATGGCATCCAAATGCAACAAACTCTTCGTGTTGGTGTTGACCTCTTGAAGCACCTGGTTAAGCTGCTCCTCCAAAGCCTTCTGTTCCTTCCCAATGACCTTGCCCAGCAACTGCTCCTCCAAACCCTTCTGCGTGACAGTAAAGTCAATCAGCGTGGTCTTAGCTTGCAGCTCGGGACTGAAACTCGGATTCGGCAACCTCGTGATGAAGTACAGCATAAACTTGGGGTCGTAGTCCATCATCTTGTCACTGACGTTCACGAACATCTTCTTGCCCTTGAAGATGAACTGCTTCTCCAACACTGGGTCCAACATGGGGTCAATTTCGTCCTCTACTCCGATGATGATCAAAGATTTTCCGTCGCTCATGGCGAACTCTAGCTTGTCCTTTAGCTTCCCGTCACTCAAAGCGACTAGGCTCTGTCCATTCCAGATGGGCAGATTGTCACTCTCCTTGTTCCTGATCCAGTGGAGCGCTTGTCCCTGGGGGTCTATCAACAGTGGCCACCTGGTGCTCTTTGTCACCATGATACCATTCTGCTTACTGAGGGGATCTGTGGGCAAGCCTTGCATGTTCCAGTCTCCAATAGTACCGATGTCTACTAAGAACTCGATCACGTCCAAGTTCCTGGTCACTGGCACATTCCTCTTCTCGCAGTCACTCGTAAACTTATCATTGATCAAATAGTCCCTGAACTGCTGATTGAACGGTCCGCAATAGCTGACAAATGCACAGCCGATAGCACAGTCGCCGATGAGTCTCTTTTTCTGGTCTGAGAAACTAGCTGCATCATCCGTCCACCTTGCTTTCTCGCCAGCCAAACCGTTAATCAAAGCACTCGCCTGGTTCATCTTCTTCTGCAGGCTCAGAGCTCCCTCCTCGATCCTCCTCTTCTCCGCCATGTTCGTGTCGAAAGCGTCCTGCAAGCTCTGCAACTTGTCTTGGCATCCCTGCAAGCGAAGCTCAGCCTCGGCAAGAGCCTTGTTTGCGGCGTCCATCTGCGCCTCAGCAATCATCAAGGCCTCCAGCTTCGGCTTCACAATCTTACTCGCCTCGTGGTAGTACTTCATGGCCCTCACGTAGGTGCATAGTCCCTCTGCCGCCATACTGGCATTCTTTGCGACCTTAGGATCGAATTGCTCCAAGTCAATGTAAGCAGTGAGCAACTCAATAGTCTCGTCGTTCATCTGGTCCTTTCCTTCGGCACCAAACGCAATTAGATCGTTCAAAAAGTTGCTGTCGCTCATCAGTGCAGTAGCATTGGGCTTGAAACTTGGTTCAAGGAACGGAACTTCCTGCTTCGCCATGTTCAGCTTCGCTGGTACAACCTTGTTGATGGGCTTCTTGAATAGAATCAACACACAATCGAACACCAACTTCACGATGTCACTTGGGTTTGCCATCTTCTTGACCTCGCCAATGTGAGCTGGTTTGATGCTATTAATAGCATCATTCGCCATGTCGACGTAAGGCTGAGCTTTTGCTAGATCAGACTGGCACTGCTCTTTCTCTCCAGCAATCCTCGCCGCATCCGCCTCACACTTGCTCTTGATGACAGCCACCTGGTCGCCCTCCTTCTTGGCCTCGGCGCTGCTGATCTCCAGACTCCCAAGCATAGCGTTAGTATTCTCTGTAGCCACCTCCAACTCCGTCATGGCCTTTGCAAGGACAATCTTCATCGCCTCAACGTCCTTGGCTCCCTGAATGAGCTTTTCGAGTCCCAACTTGACTCTGCTCTCCTTGTCTTTCAGCTCGGACAATTTATTCTGGTACATGCCCTTGTAAGCGTCGATGAATGACAGGTAACTCTTGGGTGTCTGGTATACCTGCCTCCTCATGCTGGTGAAGTATTCGTCGCACACTTCGACCACCATGTTGTGGACCATACCCATGTGAACCATCAAGCTTTCCTTGGTCTCGGGAGTGCAGTCCAGCGGGTAGTCAGCGATGAAGCCCTTACTGACAGAAACCAGCGCTTCCTCGGGCCACGCCAAGAACCAGTTCACAGTCGGTGAGCTCACCAAGCCAGGAAATTTCCTCGCCCTGATGGGGAACTTCGGGTTCAAGGGGCTCATACACAGCATGATGTGCAAATTGTCCCTCACCGTGTCAGTGAAGTACTCCTTCAGGTTATCGGCTGTCTCCTCCTTATCCGGCCTGTCAGCGAGGAACGAGGTTCTCAGATCAGCAGTCATGGCCATCATCTCGTCCTTCGCAAAGAGCCCAGGAACCTCTCCTGTCATGAGAACGCTGTTGATGGTCTCCAAAAACACCTCGCTCTTGATCTCACTCTCGGTGAACAAAAACGTCGTGGGGGTCTTTTTGTGCCCAGCTGATTTGTAAAGAGTCCTTACGTCTTCCAAAAGAGCGTTTTGATTGTACTGCTTGGTGAGTGTAATCTGGAAGCAGTTGGCTCTGGCGATGAAACTTGCCAGCTTCGTCAAACTCTGCTTTCCGCTACCTCCGACTCCAACCAAAAGACCGCTTCCTCTGGGCATCTCAATGTACCTACTGATGCGCAGTAAGTGCTTCAGGGCGTCCTCAAACAGCACCAGCTCCATCTTCTTGCTCGGAAACTCGTTGTTGTAGTTCTGCAAGAACATGTAAACCCTCTCTCTTATCATGCTCAAAGATCCACCGTCCTCGTAGACCTTGGGCGCCTCCTCTACCAGAACGCCGTCTTCGTCGTATATGTCATCCCTCAAAAACGAAACGTAAAATTTCGGTTCCTTGCAAGCGACGTCATACAACTCCTCTCCGAAGCACTCCCTTCCAATGTCCGCGGTGAACTTCTCGTAGCTGTCCTTGTCTTTGTTGTTGGTGAGCTTGTCGCTGAACACTCTGTCGCACTCGTGCTTCCACAGGCCAATCAACGCCGTCTGGGGTGTAAAGTTGGGAAGTTTACCCTCCGCCCTCCTTGTACCACCGGTCAAAATAGAGTCCTTCGGAGTGAGCAAGATGCCCTGGAACACTCTACTTAAATCACGCATGTTGAAGACATAGTGGAATTTAGCGGGCGTGGGCAGCATCTTCGCCTTCATGAGCCTCCACAGCTTGATAGTGGCATTCGTTAACTGTCCTACACTTTCCATCGTAGGGCCGTCAAACTCGCCCTTCGCAAACCGCCCTCCGAGCATCTGTCCATAAATGTCGTTGATACTTGTAATGCTAGGCAGCACAAGGTTGAAGATGAAAAAGTTCCTCTTCAATCGATTAGGGATGTCGTTCTTTCCTCCACCAGGGTGCTGCATGGCAGCAAGGTACTGCAAGTCTTCGCAGGTCTTGAAATCCCCTCTTTTATCCTTGTCCAAGAAGCAAAAGCCACCGTACTCAACTGTCAGCCTCACCAGCTCGAGAGTAGTCTGGTCACCCCAATTGTTGACCTCCGGCATGCTCACGTCATCGAAAAAGATGGTCATTTTCTTGCCATTAGGGGGGCCAAAGTTCTTCCCGCCCCTCTTATCGAGCTCCGCTTCGATGCTGTACTGAGCCATGCCAGGTGTTGTGGCACTACTGAAGTTGATCCTCTTGGTGAGAGTGACCTTGGGGTCACAAGATGACAAGAACATCAAGTTCACACTCGTCTTGGCAGTACCTTCTGCTCCGCAAATGAGGACGGCTCCTTTCTGTTTGTGGATTTTCTGCAATACATAGAGAGCCCTCGTGCTGTCCATAGTTGGCACCAGCAAGTTGCTAAAGTCAAGTTTATCTCCCTGAGGATAGGTCCATTTCTCAGGAGCCCACTTCTCCCACATACAGGTCTTCTCGTTAACAAAGTACTCGTAGATGGTCTCCCCGTCTTCCACCTCGGGCATGATTCCGTTGACGTCATTGTCCCTCAACCACTGGTCGAACTTGAGCCTGTCCTCAGCCTCCAACAAGCCACCAACGCTCCAGCACAAACTGTAGACAAAGACCCTCTCCATGTCAGCCGAAAGGTCATTCCTTCCGACAGGGATACAACCGTTGCCTTCCGTCAGTCCCTTGAAGAGCTGCAGCATGCTGCTAATCCTACCAACCCTCCCCTCCTTCATCACCTCGGCTGTGTTCCTGTTCAAGAAATCGTAGCAGTGTCCAGGATCGGTCGGTGTGTTTTCTCCCATCCACCTGGACAGGAAGCCCCGAAGAATATCCTTTCTTCCCTCGTCAGGGCGCGCGCGGACCCAGCTCTCGGCAACTGGTGCCCAGTCGAGATCTGTGTCACTCACGTAGATGATACCAGCCCTACTCACAGTGGCAGGACTGGCATTCACGAGTGTCTCAACCTCGAACATGATCTTCACATTGTCAGTCATGGGCATGCGGTCACCATTGGCAAGGGTAAGAATCTTGTTGTCATCAAGCACCGTGTTGAGATCTTCGATCCAAATGGCATCAACGGGCCCGTCCGCAATGATCCAAGTGTCAAAATTGTTTGCACGACTGTTGTACTTGGCCCACATGGCACTGAACACACCAGTGATCCACTCCCCACTGACCGGATCCGTCTCTCCGTACATTTCCTGGGCCCTAATACTCTTGGGGTTAAACCTGGCGTTCTTGTATGTCCTGTTGTAGTGCTCCTGGAGTGTATCCTGCAGACACTTGTAAATGGCACTCTTCCCCCCGCCACTGGGTCCTACCAACATTATTCCGTGCCTTACCCTGGTCGTCTCGAACAACTGGATGCACTTCAGCACCCACGCATCGTGGTAGATCAAACCATAGCCTTCGACCTTGGCCTTCAAGATTGCTTCCACCTCAGGGTACTCTCCCTTGGGAGGGGGTGCCATGCCAGGGAACAAATCCGCAAGCAGAGACAAGAACAGAGGCACGTCCTGTGCCACAAGTTTACTCAAGTTCATGTCGCGAACGGTTCTGTACACCAAGAAGGCCTCTGGCAAAGTCACATTCTCTCTCTTCGTAGCTCCCATGGTCCTCAAAACACTCAGGATGTTCCTGAGACCCCAATCATAGTGCCTTTGGTTACTGAGCTGCTCTTTACAAGTGGCATAGAGTGAAAAGAATTTGGCGCTCAAGATGTCAAAGTCGGTGTAACCAACAGAGCACATCTTCACCTTCTTGATGATCTGGAAGTCGGGTGTCATCATGGCAACTCCTCTGAACAATGCCTTCAAGTTCTCAGGCAATTCCTGCCTTCCAGCATACCCAGGGTTCATGGTGATGAAGAAAGCACAGACAGGCTTCAGCAGGACGTTCTGTGGATCTCCGGGGAACTGGAAGTATTGGACGCCCTGCTTTTTGGCGTTCTGGATGGCCAGTACCTGCTGCGCGACCACACTCAACACCGGCAGAGTAATCCTATTGAACTCATCGAAGCAACCCCAGAGAGCACCCTGGCACAGTCCCTTAAAGATTTTGGCGCAATCAGTGTAACGCATCTGATCGGTACAGTTTGTGACAACGACAAAAATTCCGAGAGTATTCCCAAGATCCTTAGTGGTCTCGGTTTTTCCGGTTCCGGCGGGTCCAGCTGGCGCTCCACCGAAATACATTCCCAATGCCTGAGCAAGGGTGATGTAACACTTGTCCGTGAGAGGTGTGATGACAAGACGCTCCTTACTACCCAGATACTCGTACTGGTAGTCGAAGTCAACGTCAGTGATAGATACGACGGTTGCCCCATCTCCGTTGACGTCGTCGCCCTGGTTGGGCCTCCAGTAGAATCGAGCCTGGCTGAGCCAGTCGAAGTCATTGGCATCTGTGACTTTTTTTGCCCTTACCAACTTCATAAGGCTCTCTGCAATATCCCTCTGGTGTACGTGAACTGTCACCAATGTCTCAATCTTCTTCCTATTCACCTTAGTCCCTAGATCCTGCAAACACCACGAGCTCATCTCACTGAGAACCTGAAGCTGCCTTGCATTGTTCTCCTTCATGATGTTTTTCTTTGTCTTGCAACTCTCCAGCGCGGTCTGAGTTTCAAACGTCCAAGCGAATTGGACACCAAGCAAGGCGAACTGGGCGATGTTTTTATCGACCAGAGGCCTAAGCTTGCTGATGTCCGTGCCCATGTCGGCGACGTCCTCGGCACAGGCCCTGGCCTTGTTCTTCAGAGTCCACATCATGTTATTGAGCAAAGCCATGAGCCAGTCCTCGATATTTCCAACCGCCTTGACCGGCGTGTGGAATGGAATGACCTCGTGTCCATCCCCTCCGCTACCGTGAATCTTGTAGATAATTGTTCTGTCCTTCTTGTCGTGCTCAACATACTGTATCGCGTCAAAGACGTTCTCATAATAATCATTCATGGCGAGCGGATCACTACCTTGACTCAAGATGATAAGCAGCTTGGCATTACTAACGAAGTAAAACCTAGGGAAAGCGTTCTGTTTCTGTTCGAGATAACCCTCCAGACTTTTCTGACATTTTTCCAGCTCGCTATGCATCGTTGGCAACGAGTTTCGCAGCAGCTCATTCGCGCAACAATCGATAATATTCCTCGTCTCACTTGCCTTCTGCATAATCTTCGTCCAGTCTTTGTCAACTTTTGCGAATTTCTTGGCTTCCATGGGCATCTGCTTCGCAATGTCTCCACCGGTGAAGACACTCTCGAGGGCGCACCACATCAACTGCACCTTCACCCATCTCTCCAGCGTGTCGCTGGTCTCGCTTAAGCTGCCAAGCTGCATCTGTGCGTCCTCTCGGAAGGGAGTGACATGGCGCATGGTGAGCATTGTCTGTAGATTCATCTGACTCTCGTCCAACTCTTCCATAACTATTGGTGTCCTCATGAGAGTATTGACGCCCCTGCCCTTCCACTCCTGGAAGTCGAACTCTTGATTAGCCCACTTGTCCCTGATCTCCTCCAGTCCACGCTCAATCTTGAGCTGCTTGTCGGCCCCATCAGTAACCTCCTCGACATCATCGCGCTTCTCTACCAACGATGACTCGATCAAACTCTGTAGTTTAAAGTCGGGGTTGTTGATGACATCAAAAGTGGTGGAGCAAATCTCGCTGACTTCTTCCCAATGACGTCCCATAATGCTAGGCTTGGAAAGCTCTTGCAATAGTGGTAGTATAAGCTGGAAGTCCTCAATCTCCTGTTTGAGCTGTGTGTAACTATTGTACTCCCTCAGACGCCCAGGAAGTTTCTTGCACTTGGAAGCAAACGAATCCATCTTTTCCGTCATTTCCTCTATGTTCTCGGACACATCCATCCAAGGCATTGTCTTCCACTCATTGATAGTGTTGATCACGTCCACATACAAGTCGAATAAGTTACTTGCGAGCTTGATCTCCTTCTGGTTCTTGACAAGGTCAGGGTACTCAGACTTGGGTAGCGCAAAGAGCTCTTCTCCGCCGCTGTACAGGTCCAACTTGCGCTCCCTGATTTTTAGCTCCTCCTTGAACCTGGCAAGCTTGTCCACGGCATCCATGGGAGAAATTCCCTGCACCATGGGCCCGTTCTTGACAAAGTCCTGACGGAAGCTGACCACATCCGTCTTAAAGATGTTGATATCTCTGATGAGGCCGCGCTTGAAGCCAATTTGTGTCTTGCTGAGCTCATCAGTGCGCTCCAGTGCCTTGCCGACAAGCTTCTTCCAGTTGGCCCTGAGGACAGTTTTTTTGTCAATCTCCTCCTTCTCCATGAATCCAGTCGGGAGGTAGTACTCAAGCATCTGGTACATATCCATCATTGGAATAATCTCCATGTCAATTACGGATTCCTTGGCGCGAACCTCCTTCAAAAGGTTCATCATGAAGCGCAGGCTGTCCAAATCGCTGACTTTCCTGTGGAGCTTTCCGGTGGTCATCCTCACGTATTCCGTGAGCTTCTCCAACTCTTCCTTGGCCTCCAGGTGCAGGTTGTCGCTGTACTGGACCTTCCACTTGTCGCACTCATGCTCCAGCTGAGACTTGAGGTTCATGGTGTTCAAACTCAGTGCCCCAATAAAGTGGCAGCTGCTCACTCGGTGGACCTCGGCCTCGACCTCGCCGAACCTGCGGAGCTGACCCTCGTAGTCGTCCAAAGAAGGAGAGGTGGAAACAAACTGCTGGTAGGCCTGATCCTTGTCCATCTTCCACAGCCAGTCGTACTGTCCAAAGCTACCGAGGTAGTCAGCGACAGTGTTCCTGATGCCCTGGATGCATCCAGTGAGCAACAAAGCGACCCTAACAATCTCGATATCCTTCGTGATCTTCTCGAAGAAGGTGTGCAACAGCTGCTGGTCGGGGGGAAGCTCGTTGTACCCCCAATCCACTACAGTCTTGAAACAGCTCAAAATTGCCTGAGCACTCTGGTTAATGCACTCCTGGATCTCGTCAAGGCTGGGAGAAAGAGAAACCCTAGGCGGCATCAGCTGCACGTCCACCTCGAAGAATGGCTTCGTGACATACAAAAAATTGGTTCCGACGCGACTGCCGATGCGCTTTTTCAGGCTGTTCATGCTGTTCTTGGCACAGTGCAGGAGGGCCTGGTACATGAAGTGGTTGTAGTGCTTACGGAGCTTGCCGATCTCCTCGGGGGATACATTCTCTACGTGAGTATCGAGCTGATAGCTGTTGATCTTCTTGATGAGATCATCCACAGCATGCTCGATCTCGGTGTTTTTGCCCTGCAGTAGCTTGCTCTGGACCTTGATGTGGCTCTGCTGCAAATCAACAAATTCCGTGACGGTGAAAGTCTTGTCCTTCTCCCCGGAAGTGTGGTCAGGCAAATCGACGAGCAGCGTCTTACTGACGATTTTGAGATTCTTCTCGATTCTGTTTTCGATAATGTCGTTAATGTTGCTGACAAGTTCTTCCAATTTCTTCAAGCCGATATGTACATGAGATATATACTGGTCAATATTCATGGAAGTCCAGGTAAGCGTGATCATTCCGGGCCTCAACTTGTACTCCATGTCGTTGAAGTGAGGACGAAGGACCATGGCAGTCACAGGGATCACCTCGGTAACAACGCGATCGTACTCCGTGAGCGCCCAGTGCAATTCGTTGTAGAAGGTCTTGAACTTTTCCTCCTGAAATAAGGCGATCTTGGCGCTCTCGGGGATCTCAATTCCTATCCTGTCAAGGCACTTGGCCTCCCTGATGAGCTGCAAGATCTCGTGGTCAAAGTTCACGTACAGCTTGTTGTCATCCGGGTGACGAATTATGAGGGTAGCTTGAAGGCCGGTCTTGGCCTGATCAATGCTCTGGACCCAGGCTTGGTACCAAAGGTACTCGAAGGCAACGAGGGTTCGAGCGACCTTGTTGTACATCTTGATGATGCGCTTGGCATCCTTTCCAGCCAACACGTTCTGGTTACTCTCAAATTGCTTCATAGGCTCCTCAATTCGTTTCAATAAGTGTCGGCTCCAAGTGATGTTACCGGCGACGGGGGGCAAGTTACGGGGAATAGGGGGTTCGTGTTTCTGCTTCTCATAGAGCTGTTGGACCTGTTCAAGCTCCTGTCCGTAATTCTGGAAGATGATGTTCAACTTGCTGTCCAGGTCGCTTTTCAGGCTCTCACGCTGGAGGATGCTCTGGAACTTGTGAAGCAAGTTCAGCGAGTGCTCGATGCTTGTGATGTTCTCGAAAGACTGGTTGATGAACTGCTGCAGGGAGCCCTCAAGGTCGCTGATGCGGACATTGAACTCGACGTAGTCACGGTCAAATTTATTGTTGTGGTAATCGAGAAGGTCGTGCTCCTTGCTTCGGAACTCCCTCTTGATCTGGTGGAACTGGTCGATGAGGGACTCCATGCCCTCCAACTTGTTCTTGCTGAGAGAGGTGAACTGATCGATGGTGCTGAACATGTCAATAAGCTTGATGATACGGCGACAGAAGAGGTCAAACTTGCCGAAGATCTGCATCTCGTAGAAGTCAAATTGCTTCCCCTTGGGCATGGACTGGAGCTTGCGCTTGGTGAGCTTGTACTGCTCCTGGTACGCCTCGTTGAGCTTCAGACAAGCCTCGAGCTGTCGGACAAGCTCCTGAGGATCCTTCTCCCACAGACTATCTTTGTTCTTTCCGCTCATGATGCACTGCTTGCAGTTGAGGATCATCTGGTCGGTGATTTTACTAAAGAGAGAGGTCATGCGCTCAGTGGTGTTGTAGTACCTGGCAATAGTGTGAATCATCTTGATGCTGTTCATCAACGCGGGCAATGTGTCGATGATACTGCTGGCAGTGCCAGTGTACAGCGGCTCGATGAAGCGCTCTAAGGTGAAGAGGTACTTCACGTTGTCCTTGGCCTCGTTGGCGGCCTCAGTGATGTTGACGTCAATTTGCTTCCACCTGCGAAGGAGGGACACAATCTTCTGCTTGCTCGGATCTGCACTCCCCTTCGTAAGCGTGGAGAGCAGTCCAATTACGCTCTTGCAGTCCTTCCTTTTCAACTGCTCGGTAATGGAAGTCAACCGCTGCATGCGGTTCCTCCAGTAATCGAGCTCCCCCTTGGGTCCCTCATCCTCATTCCCTTCAGTGGGCTTGTCAAGGTAGTGCTCAATCTTGTCGCACCACTCTTCGAGCAGCTCCTCGAAATGGGGGATCAGGTCCGGCATTTGGTTAATGCGCTGCTGAAAGTTGCGGGTGTCGAGGGTTTCATAGCCCTTGACTTTCTCAGAGTCGGGACGCGCCAACTCCAGCCCGCCGGAAAGAGCCTTCAACGCATCAGAGAGATTCGAAATGAAGTGGCCCATTTCGACGTTGAAGTCGCCCTTCTGCTCGTCGTCGACCTGTGAGGAATTGCGTGCAGGAGAGGGGAGGGGGGGTTAGTTGCTTTTTTTGAAATGAAATAAAAAACGAGAAAACAGAATACGACACCTGCACGGGGTCAAATGTAAACTCACCTTTCCCCACTCTGCGGACGACGCAAAGAGTCCCTGGAAGCTACCGCTGAGGAGCGCCTCAATGGTCTCCAGTGGACTCTCTGAGATCTCTCCATAGAGCACTGTCTTATCATTCCCTACCGAGGTGTCAACAGGTTTCCCACCAGTGGACCTCAGGAAGTAGCAGCACTTGGTATCCATGTAGTGCGCGTCACCATTCGAGAAAAAGAGCTCGGGCTCCGTCTTCTCGGCAGCATTATCCGTGCCACCATCAGGTCCGACACCAGTGGACTTGGACTGGTGGTGCACAAATATCTTCCCCGATCCATCCCCTGCAAAGAAAGTGTTCAAACGGGCAATGTTCTCGTTCTTGCGGATGAAGGACTGGACCTTGGTGTTGTCCAGGGAAGGGCTGAAACATTCCGTGATCTTCTGGACCACGAATTTGTGACGGGGCGTAAGAGCCATATTTTTGTTTTGGGATGGAGGGTGAGAGAAGTTGTGGGTATTAGGAGGTATGGGTTGGGGTTGTATAGATTGTTTTCGTCTTTTTGTGTGCGTTCCTGGTCGCGCTTGATCTTTGCTGTATCAGAGGGGGGAGATTTAATGGGTTTCCTGCCATTCAAGTGTGGGTTTAACGTTAGTTTTACATTCAGGTTTTAGATTGGATCAAGGTCGTTGTGGTGTTAAGCATGTTCCAAGACGAAATAATCCAAAAAAGGCAGACACCGGGACAGAAATAGTCTATCACTGGACCTCTCGGACCTCGGCTTTAAAAAAAAACAATACAACACCCATCCACACACACCCAAAACCCCTCGGTTAAGTTATGGGCTGTTGCGGAACAAACGGCACAATCAATACTTCCTTTCAGATACCGACCGCAGAAACGGTATCTTTCCAAACGAACATGAAAGTGTGCGGACTTTTTTTTCGAAACAGTAAACACTTACCCGCGCGCTTTTCAAGAGGTTAGTTTTGAAGTTGGGGGGTGGAGAGGTGAACGAAATGAATGAACTCAAAGATATTCAAATACAAATTGTAACAACCGCTAACTTAAAAAGTAAAAAACGACAACTAAAGGGCATGGCAGCTCTTGGCCTCGACGTAGATGACAAGGCGTTGAAAGATTCTGTTTATGCTAACCTGGAATCATCAGGTAAAAAAATACGAATGCGAATGAGAAGATTGCAGGAATGAGGGAGAGAAGGGAGGTGCTGGGGAGGCGAAAATGTTGTGTTAGTGGTGTGAATGAGGGAGGTAGCATTAGGGGTGCGGCTTGTTGCGTGTTTGGCGGTGTCTGAGTGTGGTGGAATTGTTTGTGTTTATCATTTCAGAATGGAGAATGTTTTGTCTAGGATATACTTTTATGAGAGATGAAGCCATGTTCCTAATTGTATCTAACACGTCTCTCCTCCCTTCCATTATCTAAATTTGCGCGCGCAAACGCTAACTAACTAACTAACTAACTAACTAACTAAATCACCCCAGGAGTCCTCCTGAGCGTCCGCGCAAAGCTTCGCGCCGCCGTCTTTTCTGCCCTCGAGTCCTCCTCCACCCTCTCCCTACCCCCACCTCCCCCCCCCCTGTACACTCCGTCCGACATCCTGGACGACTCTGTCCGTCGAAAATGCATGGAAGTCGTCGTGGAGTATTTGAGGTGCTACAGTTTTAATAATACGGCCAGCGTTTTGGAGGCGGAGAGCGGGGTGAAGGGGAGGGATTTGGGGGGGGGGGGGGGGAAGGAAGGGTGTAGATTGGAGGAATTGGTTAGGATGGAGGCGAGTGGTGGCAGTAACAACGACAGGGAGAGTAATAATAACGAAACCGCAGCCCCACCGACTCCGCCCTCGACATCCCTCCCCTCCTCCCAAACCAACAACTCAAACCAAAACGCCGCCACCACCACCAACAACAACAACAATAACATCAAACATCGTACCCACCACCCCCCTCACCGTCTGGACATTTCAGATGACTCCGTCGACCTCGAATCCTCTACACCGCTGTCGATCCCAACGCCGACGAAATCACCATCTTCGTCATCGTCGGCGGTGGTGTCTCCCTCTGCAAAGACTATTTTGAGCCATTTATCTCCTCCGAGGGCGAATGTCGGTGGTGGCATTAGTGCCAATGTTAACAACAACAACAACACCGACAGCAACAACAACAACAACAACAACAACAACAACAACAACAACAACAACAACAACAACAACACTCTCTTACAACGCTCAACATCACCTTTACCATTATCCCCTTCGAGCACCAACAGTGCACTAAGTGACATTGTCACGTCCTCCGGGAAGAAATCGAAGAAACTCAAGAAGATTACTTCGCCGACGAACCAGGAGAAGGATGACCCGTTCGGAAAACGGACTGTTCTCGGTAGTCCCGGGAGTGTGGGAAGTGTGGGGAGTAGTGGAAGTGCTGGGAGCGGAAAGAAGAAGAAGAAGAAGAAGAAAGAATTGAAGTCCGGTAATTCCCCCTCGTCTGCGACGTCTGGCCCCTCGTCTTCGCCCGTGAATGCTGTTAACAACACTAGTGCGAATAGCAATACCAACAACAACGCGGGTAATAGCTTCGAAGAGGACGAAAGCTTCATGGAAGACACTGTGGAGAGTAGTATGGAGCTGACGAGTAATAGTATGTCGTATGATTTTCACGGGGGGAATGGGGGGCAGGGGGGACTAGGTGGTAGTAAGGGGGAGGAGGGGGGAGAGGGAACGACTTCGACGACAGTGGCGGTGGCGGCGGCGGCTGGAGGGGAGAAGGACGAAGGAAAGGATGGGAAGGGCGAAGACCCCGTCGATCTCAGTATCAACATCGACGACACCTCAGTAGAAGTCCCACCTGCCACAACATCGCCATCGCCGAGTGCTCCTCCTTCGTCCGGAGGACCCGAAGACGAAAAGGACAAATCGATAGAAAAGGACACGACGATTACCTCAAGGAAGACGAATAATACTGAGGATGAGAGTTATGAGGATGATTATGAAGAAGATTATGAATCAGGAGGGAGCTTTGATGATGATGATGGTGAAGAGTTGCCGTGAGATGAGAAGTGAGGG
>ERZ651776.2140-NODE-2140-length-22069-cov-5.257412_pt1 | contig 22069 bp, 13 predicted proteins | sample MGYA00514761_ERZ651776 | MGnify/ENA metagenome assembly ERZ651776 | reverse complement strand
CTCATGAGAAGGAACTCGAAATGCTTGTCCGTCCGAAAGAGGAAGAAAACGAGCATCATGCGGAGGGATAACTGGCAGAAACCCCTCGTGAACAGCGCGAAGTAAGCTAAGACTCGCTTCGACTCGTTGATAATTCCGGTGTAGCTGTTCTCGAACTTCTGTTGGGGATCTGTGTCTCCATCAAAATTTATCGTTGCAAAGACGAAGGATGTGGTCAGAACAGAGAGGGCAATGCTCACGATCGGAAGGGTATCAGAAGAGCCTTCCTCTAGGGAAGAGATCTGAACGAAGAGCGTGGGAATGCTCTCGCATATACACTCAATCATTTTGGAACGGTGGAAGAAGGACACAACCTTCCAGCGAAGTTTGCTTTCATCGGCATCAGGTTTTAGAGCGTTGAAGGCGTTCCGGACAGAAGAGAGACCGGTTATAACGAAGAAATACTCAAAGGCTCGCTGTCTACGAGGGAAATGGCCGTACTGGTTGGAAATAAACACAGATTGACCAACCGTGTGGAGGACTAAAATTCCCAGCATTGCCAAAGCGGCAGATTGTTCCTCATTCTGGACATAGTAGGCAACCATTATTACATCGCTGAAGTGGTCAAAGAAAGCGATGAGAGCAGAGGGCCAGATCCGCCATCTCGACAACTCGTTCAGGAGAAGCGAGGAGAGTTGGAGCAGGAGGGGCTTCAGCCAAATTGAATGGGCTGCAAAGATAGGATCGAGGACTTCTTTATGATGCACGATCCACTCGTCCAGAGCGATTTCTGGGGAAGTTGATATTAGCATCATAAACGCGAATTCTGCTGCGACTTTTTCTACGACTGCCTCGGTGATGATATGTGGCTCGTCACTCTTGTCGCCGCCGCCATTCTTTTTCACGAGGAAGGAAGGGAAATGGGATTTGCCAAGGAGAGAAAAGCTCTTACCACCTTTGAAGGATTTGTTCGTAGCAAAGGTGGTGATAAGGGTACGGATGAGCGGTGTAGAGGTACAGATGGAGGAGAGGGAGGAGTTCTCGTTGAGAAGGAAGTCCTCAATGAGCAGCTTCTGAGTTTCGATATTCGCGGTGTGAGACTTGCGGAGAATGCGTGTGAGCTGTCGGCCTAGTCTCGCGCCGTCTTCAGCTGTGAGGGGGGCGTTGTCCTTGTAGTTGCTAACCCTTCTTTCTGGCCTGACCTTTCCACTCAGAGAGAGGGTGCCGACCTTTCCAAAGGTGACCTTTCCAGTCAGAGAAAGGATACTTTTTGACAATCCTGAAGGAGATAGAGCTGTGAGGGGGGCGTTGTCCTTGTTGCTAACCCTTCTTTCTGGCCTGACATTCCCGCTGACGGTGCCGACCTTTCCCCCAGTCAGAGACAGGACGCTATCTGACAATCCTGGCATTTTTGAAATGAAGTAAGAACTTGACAAACTTCACTTTTAACAACTACAGCCGAATACACTCCTCACTCATGGGTTTTTGTCTTGTCGCCACCACCGAGATGACGCCGCGAGAGTCAATATGATGAGTTTTTTTAATGTGGTGGTTGGGGTTTGGACGTGGGTGGTTTGTGGTAGTGTAGTTAGTTCAGTCAGTTTTCGAAGAAAAGGCAAAAAAAGGCAAAAATCCGAAAAAAAGGCCGATCCCTTATTGGATATTGCATATTCATCAGTTTGTGAAGTTTAAAAGCAATAACTTCACATTCTCGTGTATAACATTCTCACGTAATCCGATCTTCTACAGAGATGAAGCCAAGCATTGCCCTCTATCTTGCTTTGACAAGTTCATTCTCATCTGCTGAAGTAAGTTCATTCTGGCAAATTACGGACTTGCACATGGACTTGACCGGACAGTGCTCGGGCGGAGAAGACACAATGTTTGGCAACTTCGACAACGACAACTACGGGTGCGGTTGCTCGCCCCTAGCCGTCAAATCAAGTATGGACTTTATGACTTCTTTAGATGCTAAAGAGGAGAAGCCAGATTTCATCTTCTTTACGGGGGACTCACCGTGGGGAGACGATCTATTCGACACTCACAAGGCTATAAAAGATATGATCGTCGACAAATATCCCGATACTCCTCACTTCTTCTGCCTGGGGAATCATGATTTTGAGGGAAGTGCTGATACCTGGGAAGAGACTTACAAAAAAACTGCGGATTTGTGGGGAGACTACCTTGATGATAATGCCAAGAAGACTTTCGCTTCAAAAGGTTACTATTCCCAGAAGATGCCTGGTGGCTATAAGCTCTTGGTGTTAATGACTGAGCACTATAACTATGGAAATGACGATGTCTTACAGGGTAAAACTTATGTGGAGGGATATGCTCAGATTGACTGGTTGAAAGAGGAGCTCTCCATTGCAAGGAATGAAAGCACCCCTGTTTATTTGTTCGGTCACATTCCACCCGGATTTGAAAATACGTATACTAACGATCCCTCACAGCCTGCCCCTGGCTTCCTCCGACCCTACTGGGGAGATATTTTTGTTAGGGCGTTTACAGATGTAACGGACGAGTTCCAAGATGTCATCAAGACAGTTATATTTGGACACGAACACGTCGATACCTTCCGGTTGGCCGGGGAGAAGACCGTTTTGTTTGAGTCCCCGAGCATGTCAACAGGATATCCAAGGAGTAACCCTTCCATCAGGAAGTGGATGCACAACTATACCGATGTAACCGATTACAAGCAGTACTATCTAGACCTCCCCGAGAGTAACAAGAAGAAGGAGGCCCTTTGGGCTCTTGAGTACCAGTTCAGTGAGGCCTATGGATACGGCGACCTTTCCAGGGAATCGTTGATTGACTTGTTGGAGAGGTTCAAGGCTGAGCACAAGGGTGAGTTCGTTGCTCAGGGTTGTACCTACCCTGTGTTTTGTTTTACGTAGGCTAACACTTCTCTTCTCGTCACCATAACCAGACCCCACCGTCTCGACGGTTTACGCTACACACAAAGACGTTTTTTTCCACAAAAACACTACTGAAAAGTACCAGCCTGCCTGCGATTACTGGTGCCAAGCCCAAGACTTATGCGACAAGGAGTTCGGCTGCGTTGTACAAACGAGCGGAAACATGTTTACAACTTGTCTAGCCACAGCAGGAACAGAAATGTATCACCAATTGTTGGAGGAGAAAGAAAAACATTAGAAAACATTAGACCCAACAACATGGCAAGTTTTTAGTTTGTTAAAACTTTTTCTACATTTTTTGGACATTCGCCATTTATCTACCTCATTTCAACGCTTCGGTGGTAAGTTGTATTTATCTCGCAAATGTTGCTCAACATTCTCCGGGTTTCCACCTTTAAAAACGTCATAAAGGTTCATTACCTCCAACTTTCCTCGCCCAAGTGAACCCAAGAATGCAAACGCACTCGCAAACCCGAACACAAGCAAACTCCTCCGATTCTTCACGGCTATCTGGCGGCTGATAACATGCCCGTTGCTGGTCATATAGCTCTGAGTGTTTCCAAGAGCTTGCTGAGGCAGCTGAGGATTCATCCTTGCCCTCCTAGCCTCAATCGTCTTGTAAGCAGTAGCCTTATCAATCTTCTCCTTTGCAGAATCATAGCGGAGCGTGAGCCGCAAAACACCTTCTCCAAACACTCCCCCAACAAGGAATCCAATGAACCCATCACGATACAGAGAGCTGCGAACTTGTCTAAGGTGAGTCACATCATCTGGCGCGAACGGATTTTCGGAAGGATCCGACATAACTGCCTGCCGTATTCAGATAGTTGCAGGGGGGGAAACCAATTCCGGCGTTACAGAGGGCTATTAGACTCGTGTGGCACGTGTGTGCAGGCAGAACGCTGAATCAGAATTCGTAAATTTGACCAAATGTATTACGCGATTGAAAAGACGGACGTCCTGCAGGGTGTTGAAGTTGTTGCTTCCAACAGTATAAACGAGAAAAAAAAAGAACAATGAATGAATGCCTGATGTGTTCGTGAACTTTTTTTGAGATTTCAGATTCTTCCGCCTCCATTTTCGCATTCAAAGTAATCCCTCCGGTCAGTTTTGCCAATTTTGCCATTTTATTTGCCTTAGTGTTTTGTGGCTGCCGGGAGGCCCAGCATCGGCCGTTTTATTCGTGTTAGTGTTTTGTGGCTGCTGGGAGGGTCCTGAAATGTGTCTGAAATTTTTGTTCGTGTTACCCTCCAACTGCACCACTAGGGCTGCTTTGATGGTTTCTTGCAGTCATCTGCACGTGTCGACACTTGTTGCAGCCTCTGAAGCGTGTCTAACCCCTAGGAATCCCTGTTCCCCGTCTTGTTGATTGCTATCGGCGTCACTGCTCTCGTTTCTTTTCCACCGATCTCGTTTCTAACCCTCTCCCAACCCCCATTTGCACTAACTACCGCCTCGTCACACATAACAGACATAAAAGAATGGCACGAACTAAGCAGACCGCACGCAAGTCCACTGGAGGCAAGGCCCCTAGGAAGCAGCTTGCCACCAAGGCCGCCCGAAAGAGCGCCCCCGCCACCGGTGGAGTCAAGAAGCCCCACAGGTACCGCCCCGGAACCGTCGCCCTTCGTGAGATCCGAAAGGTAAGAACGTAGCTTCGGCGCCGAACGTAAAATCTCGGCACACAGGCCAGCAGAACACTCACACTCCGCTTTTTTATTTCTTATTTACTTTGCAGTACCAGAAGAGTACCGAGCTCCTCATCAGGAAGCTCCCCTTCCAGCGCCTCGTCCGCGAGATCGCCCAGGACTTCAAGACCGACTTGAGGTTCCAGGGATCCGCTGTCCTTGCCCTTCAGGAGGCCGCTGAGGCCTACCTTGTTGGCCTCTTCGAGGACACCAACTTGTGCGCCATCCACGCCAAGCGTGTCACCATCATGCCCAAGGACATCCAGCTCGCCCGCCGCATCCGTGGAGAGCGCAGTTAAATGTGCTTGTTGCTGCGTGTACATCATCGAAAGGTGGTGTCCATACAGTGATAAAACCAAACCTATAAAAAATACCAGAAAAATACAAAACTCGGATTTTATAAAATCCACTCTCTTACAGCGAAGTAAAAAGTAGAAATAACGAAGGAGCAGCAAAACAGTGTCTTAATAAACCGCTCAAGCTACTCTCTCTTTCCTTTTCTAGCTAATTATGCAGTCCTGCAGCTTGTCAACTTGTACCTTTGTCTTCTTTCCATTTGTCCTCCTTTTTCTCGGTATAATGACTTCCTTTTGCATTTTATCGGTCGTTTTTCGGTCGCTTCGGCCGTCGACGCTGTGGTCGTCACTGCTACTTCCACTGCCACGACGATGTTGGTCACTTTGGCGTGACGAGAGCCTGTCCCACTGGCCTGTGCCCTCCTTCCCCCAAGCTGCCGCCCCGGGATCCTTGGTATCGTCCCGCCGGGAGCTCTCCCCGATTGAGGAGAACTCTCTGATGGCAATGTCACCATCGTGGTTGCTGTCGCTGTTGTTGTTGTTGTTGTTGTTGTTGTTGTTGTTGTTGTTGTTGTTGTTGTTGTTGAAATCACATTTATTGCTGTTACTACTCTCTCTCTCATTTTCTTGGTCCTTGCTCTCCTCTTTTGCCTCTCCAGACCACTGCGGTGAATCCTCCCCTGCCCCTTTTACTCCCCTGCCATCATCTGCCCTTACACCTTTTCTGCCCCTGGGTGTTCCCGCTCTCCTTTCCTCCCTCTCCCTCTTCTCTTCTTCCTCCTCCTCCTCTCTCTCGAGGTTCCTCATCAAGCTCGTTAAGCTCATTAAGCTCGTTAGCCCTTCCCTTTCGCTTGTTCTGAGGCCACCAGAGGAAGGAGTCAAGTCCCCTTCTCCTCTTCCTTCCCCATCATCGTCTCCCCCCCCATTCCCATTCCCATTCCCATTCCCATTCCCCCTCCTCACCTTCTTACAGCTCAACTCCTCCACGGAGCTGAGCTGCACGTTCCCCCCACCTCCCCTGACAACATCCTCAATGACCACTCGAAACAAGGCGTCCACTCCTTCCCCCGTCTTCCCGCTTACCCCCTCCCCACTCTCTCCGAGAATTACCTTGACTCCAAGCTCTTTTCCCAGCTGGTTCACGTCCTCTCCGCTGACGAAGCCGTCCTTCCAGCCAGCATCGCACTTGTTCAAGACGAGGTAAACGGGAGGAGGATTGCCACCGCCGCCGGTGCCTTCGGCGCGGCACCTTACATCGTGAACAATGCGGTGGCAATCGAGGTAACTCTGCCTGTGAGAGCGAGAGATCAAGATCAAGAATGCAGAAGCACTTGAGAATGAGGTGGAAGGGTGCGGCTTGGTCTTCCTTTGCTTTGAGGAAGGGGAGGAAGGGGAGGAAGGGGGGGAGGAGCCCTTAGAGGAGCCCTTAGAGGAGCCCTTAGAAGAGAAGGAGTAAGGTACAGTGTCCCAGAGCATAACGGTGGCGCGCTCAACGTCCGAGGAGGGAATAGTCACGTCAAGGGACCGCTCATTGAAGGTATTCCTTACGGTTGCGGAGGGGGAGGCAATGTGCTGCCCACTGCCGCCACCGTTACTATTATAGCTTTTAATCCCACGGGTAAAGGTGTGAGACAGGGTAGTCTTGCCACAGGAGGGGAGTCCAAGTAGGACAATTTTCAACGTCGCTGGGGTATTAGGGAGAGATTTGTGTTTGTGTGATATTTTATGTGTGAGTGATGAGTCTTCAGGCAGTATGCATGGCTGTGTGCAATGGTATATGAAGTACAAAAGGGAAGCGAAGTGAACCTTGGGACAAAGGATTACGGTCCACGCAAGGGTACTAAACAACATCTGATATCTCAACTTAGATGGGTGGAAGATGGGAGATTGGAAGGATACCCGATCAACTCTGGTCATAAAGCCTTTAAATGAAATAGTTGGAGCAAAAAAATGGGCGCGAAGTACATACTTTCAAAGTCAAACTCCTCCATCAATATTTTTGAGTCCGTAGAAAACCTGACTGCTTTCTTCTTTTAAAGACCACGAACATCCAGCCCTTCACACGAAATTTTCGCACGACAACTAAAACACGGATTTCGGGATTAGCAGGCAGTAATTAGAAGTTTTATTACATCGTTGGCGTTCAAATTGTCTTGCCGTGCCTTTGTACAGCTCAGAAATCTGCGAAATCCTTCCCTTACCCTTCCAAACTAATCTTTTAAACTTTCACATCACAACTTTTTTCCCTGACCCTTACTTTCGCCATGAAGGCTGCCGTCGTCTTCTGCGTCATGTCTGGTGCATTCGGACAGCATCACGGCCAGGGAGGGATATCCTATGACTATAACGAGCCGGATTTTGATCCTTTTGTCTCCTGTCCTGCCCAGATTGCACAGTGCGGCCCTTCTTGCATGGACAGGGTCTATGATGTCATAGATGCACACGATGACCAACTCAGGTATATGGCTGAGATGAGATGCATGGAGAACGACCAGTGTCGAGCTGTGCTGATGTGCTCGTACGAGCAGATGGGACAAGACTGGGAAAACAATGCTCCCCCCCCCGCATCTACTCCAGCTCCAACCGATGCCCTTGTTCCCGGCCTTAATGCAATCCGGCAAAACGGGAACTGCGAGGTCTATGGCGACAACAACGAGTGCGCCAGGAGCCTCAGTTACCAAAACAATGAAGATTGCAAGTTCAAGTTTCACAATCCTGTGGATCCGATGAATATGATGGACATGGTCTTCGGAGATGTTTTCAGGATCGAAGGGCCCCACCCCCAGGTGAGTTCAGAAAAACCCGAAGTTTTATAAGAGAAGAGCCGCAGCTAACCCATGACCCTCCCCCTTCTACACAACCAAAACACACACCAAACACACACCCAAACCACGTAAATCCTGCCAATGTAGTGTTCTTACGATTACTTGAAGATTAACGGCGAGAAGTTTTGCGGAGACGACCCTAGTGTAGTTCTGGACATGAAGATGATGCATGGTGATGTGATTGAGTTCAGGTCTGACGGTAGCGTCCAGGATTCCGGTTGGTCTTTCTGTCTGGGTACGCCGTCAACATCGGCGCCATCTCAGGCGCCGCAGGCGGCCAGTGATCAGATAGAGTTGATCATGGCTGAGCCGACGGTTTCGACCATGGGTAGTCACAAGTGTTTGATTACTGGGAACTGCATTAGGTAAGTTCATTCCCAGAGGGGAAGATGGGGGTGAATTCTCAGGGCAAAATCTCCTACGGCCAAATTTTTACCCCCTTCGAAGAAACTAACCAACGCACAAAAACAAATACAAAACAAATACCCTCCTACCCCTTACCAACCCCCTTAGCTCACTTGGATACATTTCGAATGAGTTTTGTATGTTTGAGTTCAAGTCTGCTGGCCTTCTCACTTTCGAGGAGTTCTCAACCGAGGAGTGCTGCGACCGTGTTAATATTGGCCCCTCCGATTTCAAGGGCGTTCTCGACCCCGGAACAACTCACTGGGTCGAAGCTAATGAGCAGCTGATGTGGTCTTCTGATTCTTCTGTGCAGCAATCAGGCTGGAGGATCTGCTTCGACCCCAGCGCAGACAAGCCGGAAGACACCGGCAACGGAGGAAATGGTGGAAATGATGAACATGATCCTGCGGCAATGTGTCCTGAAGAGTACAGTAACTGCGATGCTGAGTGCATGGATATCTTAAACCAAGTTGAAAGCCTTGGTGAGGATGAAGCGGCTGAAGTAGAATTACGTGACTTATGCATGAACACCCCAACTTGTTTAGCCGTGATGGAGTGCATGGACGGATACGGCAACGGGCAGGGTCATGGTTCTTACGGTTCGTATGACTACGGTTCGGATCACTACGGTTCGGATCACTACGGTTCGGATACTCACCACGGTGGTGGCTCTGGCGAAAGCGTGGACCCTTATAGAATCCGGAACATTCAGGTTGTGCATGCCGACCCTACTCTGGATGGTCAGCCCTTCACTGTTGGTGCGTCGGTTAAGGTCGAGTGGGAGACAGAGAACATTCCTACCTGTACCAACATTTATGTTTGTAGTCAGCATATAGACCTTTGGTTGGTCCCTTACCAGAACGAAAATGCGCTCTCTGTCCCCGAGACGCCCAATGGTGCGGGCCATGCTGCTGACGTTTGTGAATCTTTTGATCTCGGTGCCAACTGTAAGTGTGCTGATCTTCCCGACTGTTGGAGTCAGGTCGAGATCAGCTCCATGCCATGGTCTAGTGTCAGCGATCACTGCCCGATGAAATGCTTCCATGAAAATGGCGGTACGTCTGCCCAGTATGAGTGGATTCCAAATGTTGGCTCCTTCACGATTGACCTGTACGGTGGCTGGCAAGGGGATTGGGTCATTCGTTTGGGTACCTACGACAATAATAATTATTTTGAGGCCTACGGAACCTCTGATGTTTTTGAGCTCGGTGCAGAGGTCTTTGAGTTCAACGATCCGTACGCTGCTGCTTATGAGGCGGCTATGAATAACCAGGTCGATCCCATTGATTGTGAGGTTGTTTACGGGACGCTCCATCCTGAGATGTCTGATTATCTTGAGCGCAATCCTGACACTAACTCTGACTGCATTGAAGTTGAGCTTAATGTTCAGATGGAGCAGTGGCCGACTGAACACAGTATTCAGTTTTCCTGTTTCACCTCCAGCGACTGGCAATTTACGTATCAAGATGAGATGAAACTCGTTAAGCGGAACTACTGCTTGAAACCTGGTTACAACTATCAGCTTCTCGCAAAAGATTCCTACGGTGACGGCTGGAACTCTGGGTCTTACAGTCTTGTCAAGCAAGCGGACGGCAGCCTATTCTTTGCAGATGATTCGCCTATCTACCCTCAATTGACCGAGAACTACTCGCCTACTATTTTGATCACAGAGATCGCAAAGTGTAACTTTTTCAGCTGCCGAAGCTGCGTTATGGACGGCGTTGATGACGGCTGTGTTTGGTGTAATGCCAAGGGTGGCTCCAGCTGTAGTCTGCCCGGTGACTGCTCTGACACATTCTTTGATACCCGTGAACAGTGCTCTCAAAACGTTGTTTCCCAGTCATTTGATATGCGTCTGCCGAAGGACAGTACCGGTGCCGCCGTCACCGTCGTAACTGAGGGAGACACAATTTCCATCAGGTGGACGGACGAAGAGGTTCCGGACAATCTCAATGTGGACTTGAAGCTCCATGCAGCGACCGGCGAAGTAGTTGCTCCTATCGGAATCGTACAGAATAGCCGAGGCGCGACCGGAAGAGACTTTGAGATTCCCAGCGGCCTTGAACGAGGAGATTACTACATCTCCGTAAGTCTTCTTGTTGATACTTCCATTAAGAGTCAATCTCCCACCTTCAGAATCAAGCCCAAGTGCTTTCAAGTTGAACTTCGTATTCGCGCAGAGGAATACCCTGAGGAAATTTTCTGGGAAATTCCAGAGTCAATGGGGAGAATTGCCTTTATCGCCACTGAGGATAACAATAACCATCTCACCTCTACCGAAAACCCCTTTGACCCGATCGGAGTCAATTCCTACCAGTACAGTTCTAGTGGAGAGTACATCTACTCATTCTGCATGGACCCTGGAGAGTATACATTCTTGGCACACGATCAATACGGTGACGGCTGGCACAGTGGTTACTTTGCTATTCAGGACCAGACCCCCGGAAATTTACGTTACTACGTTGGCCCCGAGCAGCCAATGGAGGGAGCGACTGAGGCTTTCACCTTTATTGTCTCTGCCGAGTCCGCAGAGGACTGTACCGTCGCTTGGCGTCAGTCTTGTAGCGAGTGCGTTAGCGAAAACTGTGGTTGGTGTGAGAGCACCTCTCTCTGTCGTAACAGCGCAGGGACCTGCCCTGTAACGGTCAACGACTTGCCAAACTGGATTACAGGCTCTGCTGACAACTGTCTGGCGCCTTCCTTTACTTCCATCTCTGTGGTTGATACGAACACAGGATCTTTACAGGAATCTTACTCCATTGGAGAGACTCTCCATATTACGTGGGAATCGTCTGCTATTGGCTCTTGCAGTGACGAGGATGACTACATCCTCTCTCTTTGCGAAACCTTTATCGAAGTTGCCCTGATTCACACCACCGAGTCGGGTATGTCTGAAACCGTCGATATGGAGTCATCCCCCAATATTGGTCACTATGACTTTGTTCTGGCCAACGCCTGGGAAGACGATAATTTTGCCATCAAGCTCACCTTCTGGGATATGTCCGGGGCAGGAGTGGCAGTTGAAATTGAGAGTTATCAATTTCGCTTGGAATTCGAGTATGACTCTTGTCAGACTGCCACGAACGAACTTTTTTTTGTTCCTGCCTCCATGAATGCTTGGAGTGAGGCGTCGTGGAGTTGCCAGATGACCGCCTACGAGGCTCTTCCTGGTGACTGGGAGAATGATGAATGCCCATTGGGGACGCCTGATATTTGTTGCGACTACTATCACTGGGGGAACATCCCCTCATACAACGCCTGTGTCTGCTCCTGGGGGATCCAGGCCAACATTCCGGGTCAGTTTGCGCGGGAACTGTTCGAGACTTACCTCATTGAGTGTGAACCGTACTTTGTTGATTTTGATATCTCAGAATGGGACGGGGCAGGCAGCGGGGGAGATGATGCTGCTTACTACGCTCCCACTGCCAGTGTTGAACTCCATTCCAATCTGCCTGCGTGTCCCACTCCCAATCCTGACTCCTGCCGGTCATTAGAGGTAGTTGCTGAAATTTATGACTGGCCCGAGGAATCTACTTGGGAACTAGTGAGTGAGGACTGTTTGCTTGCCTACGATGGACCGTGGGGTACTGAAGATAAGAACTCCCAGCAAAAGAAGGAAATCTGTGTTGAGGAGGGAACTTGGACACTGACTGGATACGACACTTTTGGAGACGGCTGGAACGGAGGAGGAAAACTCAAGGTACTCGAGGGGAGCAAATTTGTTGTCGTCCCCACACTAGTCCAAGGCGAGGAAACGAGCAGGGAATTTGTTATCTCGAATGCTAAATGTAACCACAACGAATGCAACAGCTGTATTGCTGAGGAGGGTTGCGGATTCTGCGTTGATAATGCCGCCCGTGCTTCCTGTATGACTGTTGAAGGTTCTGCTTGCGGAAATTTCATCACTTCTTCCTCTGATCAGCAGTGTGCTGCCGCCGAGATTACCATGACGGGACCTCTCCCCAGTGACATCGAGGTCTTTCAAAGCGGAAAGAATGAAACCGTCATCACTTGGACCAAACTGAACATGGGAGGATCGCTGCCCATGAGTCTTACTCTCGTTACGGATAACTATCCTTGCGAAGAGACAGACTTGGAGTGCACCGGAGAAAAAGAGTTTGTTATAACCGATGCGACGCCCAACTCTGGCGAATTTGAATGGAAGATCCCGGGGAATGTTCCGTCTCACGACAACTGGTACATTCGCATTGAGAACTTAAACGTTGGCGTTAGAGATACCCTTGGGCCTTTCGCCTTCGAGGCTTCTTGCGTGGATTTAGTTTTTGCCACGGAGGCAGGTACCTGGTCTTCTGAAATGGAGTGGTACTTGTTCAGTGTTCTCGACCACGACAATGCCATCATGAGCGTCCACAATAACGAACTCTACGATGGTACCACAACCTACCACTATACTGCTGACACTGCTTTTGCAACCTCTTGTCCAGACTACTACAACTATTGTCGGGTAAAAGACGACGGCTCTGCCTGTCTGCTCCCTGGAGAATACTACATTGCTGCCATTGACACTTACGGAGATGGTTGGAACGATGGCGGAAATGTTCGCGTAATGAGTGGACAGAATTGCATCAGGGGAGGGGCCAATTGCGCCCCCTTGGGCACACCTTTGTATGTGGAAGGCCAAGGTGGCATTCTGAGCTTTACCGTCGAAGCTTTGGACGATGTCGATGATTCAGTGAGCCAGTGCACGTTCGCACCCAGTTGCGGAGTGTGCCAGCCGATGGATGGCTGCGGTTGGTGCGTCAACACCGGGAAGTGCCAAGCGTCTGTAGGATCGTGTACTGCTGGCATCTTCGTCTGGGACACACCATGCCCCACCAACATCCAGATTCGCCCGATGGTTGACAGTGATGGTAATGGTAAAAGTGATTATCTGGCGGGAGATGATGTACGTGTAAGGTGGATTGGAAATGGTTTCACTGCTGATTCATCCGTGACCGTGAGCATCTGGAAGGGGTCTGTAGAAGATTGTAACTTGGAAGACTACGCAAGTATTTTGGACGAAGAAGGAAACCAGCTCTACCCCCACGAATTTGCCCGCTTTGAGAAGTGTGAAAAAGTTGAATATTTGTTCGATTTGACAACTGACGGCAAGATGAATGAAGGCCCCACTGGATTTCCTAACGGCAAGTTAGACTATGCAAGGTTCGTCAAGGACAACAACTACTTTGCTGTCGTCAGTAGCAACGTCGAGGATGGCGTCTTTGGTTACGGAGATTACTTCAGTGTAGATAATCCTGAGATTGGCATTTGCCAGGGCGCTCATGAGCTAGTGAAGCTTACTCACCCGAGCATGCTCGTCCCCACGAATGTTAACTATGATGCCGAGGGCGTCAACGGAAACAAAGTGGAGTTTTTCATCACAGATGGAAGTGCCAGTGATGATTACGCAGACAATATGGATTGTACTTGGAGTGTGGAAGTCCCGGAAGGCTACAATGTTTTTTTGAGCTTTTTGGATGTGACCTTAGAGCAAGGCTGTTTTGATAGGCTCACTGTGAGAGATGGTCCATCTATTACGTCGCCTGTACAGACTTACCTCTGCGCCGGTTACAGCAACCCTTTGGGAGAGGTCGTCGCCGCTCCCGCTATCAAGAGCACAGGGCGTCACATGACAGTCAATTTCAGGACCGATGAAATGATTACCAGTGGTGGATTCGAGGCAGTTTTCACGGCTGTGCTTGCGCCTGTTGAAGTAGAAACTGAAGAAGATACGACCGTGGTTGAGACTGTTGATGTTGTTGATGAGGAAGAGGATGTTGAGTTCCGCCCAAGCGCATGCCAAGGAAGTTTGCAATTTGATCCTGCTGGATCTGCTATGGGAAATATCTACAGTGGGTACAGCGGGTTGGTTGATGAGTATGATACAGAAACGGATTGTACTTGGGAGTTCGAGGCGCGTAACGGGTATGTCATGGAATTCACGTTCACTGAATTCAAGCTTGAAACCCATGTGGACTGCGCCTACGACTACGTGACGATCACAGACCTTGGTGCCGACGACAGCTGCGCACAGCCTTACGTCACATATTGCGGAAATATCTTACCGAGTAAGTATATCAGCTGCAGCAACCGAGTCAAGGTTGAATTTAGCAGTGATGACAGCGTGACTGCGGAGGGCTTCGGCTTGAAGTATGTGGCTGTTGAAAGTATGATGATGTCCATGAGGAGGAAAATGGCTGAGTTGCCACCGAATTTGCTTAAGGAGGCTGAGAGGAGGCTCGACGATGAGGCTGAAGAGGATACCTCCCATTGCTTGCGTAATCGTTATATCAGCGCCAAGCATAGTCTGGGCGAAAGAATCGCAGGAACGATCAGCGACGGTACAGCAAGTAGCTACAAGCGAGGAAGCAGCTTCGAGAGTGAGACTGTTTGTGAGTGGGAGATTGAAGTTGACGAGGGCTACGGCATCAAGCTTGAATTCGAGAGCTTCCATGTCGAAGGCGGAGAAATTCCGGCTCCGTGCTTGTACGACAATGTGCAAGTATTTAACGGGGATGAGGACATCTTGGCGACTTTGTGCGGGAGGAAGAACCAGGAGGATAACTTTATTTATCCCACATGCAGTGAGACCAACAATTGCTTGCCGAACTTCAACACTGGTCCAATCAGCAGTACCCTCTACACCCGAACCAACAAGATGAAGATTGTTTTCCAGACTGATAACTCTGTTGAGTTCGCTGGTTTTGCGGCTAATTTCAAGGCTACGAACTTAGAGAAGATTGAGGCTGACTCAAAGTCCTGGATTTATTCTCCTTGGGGAGAGTGCCTACCTGAAATGTTCGGAAGTAGCGTCGGGAGGATGACCAGGGAGGTCAGTTGCGGACCTAGTGGGGAGAAGCATATCGGGTTCAATAAGTGGCAGAATAACGTTGGCAAAGAACCTTATGATGAGGATAAAGACTGTCCTATGGGAGGTGAAATGGTTAAGAACCCCGAGTGGGACGAATCAGGAAACAACGATGGCTTGAGTGAGTATATCTGGACAGGAATGCCGGCTATCAATGTGACTTGTAGTGTCGACGCAAGCAGCTTTAAGTGGGCTGGTCACTATGAGGTTCACAACGAGCTTTGCCACCCTGAGAACTTCTGCTGTTTCAGAGGGAAGTTCAACGTCGTGCAAAAGAACGCGGATCAGAAAGACGGGATCTACATGAGTGATCTTTTTGGAGACGGTCCTCTCTCCAATCGGAAGTGCGAATTTCACCCTGATGATAATGTTGTCGGTGAGCTCATTTACTTTCCTTTAAGTAGTGATGCTGCGAGTGCGACAAACAAGGGGACTTTCAGGGTCTTCGGAACTGAGTTTGAAAGTACCAAAGACACTGGATTCATCGAGTTCCAAGGACAGGATGACGGTATCAGCCTGGGAAAGTGCATCGGGGGAGACTGCGTTCCTAAGACGATTAACTGCGTGACTGTGGTCATCTTTGTTGGTATTGAAGTTGTGATCATTGTGGTGCTAATGGTCTTGCACCACGTTTATAAGGGACTCACCAGCCACCAGGCCAGGAACAAAGCACTACAAGCCGCTAAGAAAAATGAGGCTCAAACTGCGGAGCTAAATGACTTGGTGGAGAAGAGGATGAAGAGGAAGATGAGTCTGAAGGTCAAGAGCAGCAAGAGCTTGATGCGAACTAGCAGTTCTGACAATTCTGAACTGATGGACGATGCAGAATTTGATAATTTCGAGGGGTTCGACTTGTGTGGAATGCAGAAGCTCGACAGGATTGATATGCGGGATCCCCAAGATCGGCGTATCTTACAGGCTTTCAAAAGGGCCGATATTGACGATAGTGGGTTTATTGATGTAGAAGAGCTCTTGAAGGCGCTCCTGGAGACGACAGGGAAGACCTGGACGCTCTCACAGGCACAGGCAATGCTAGACCAATTCGACGACGATGGCAGCGGGGAGCTTGGCGTCGAGGAGTTCAAGATGCTTGTGAACAGTACTGTTGGGGGCATGCTGAACGTAAATCGGAACAAGTATAGCTCAGAGCAAATGAATGAGCCCTGGGAGAAACCTGACCGACAGACTGCGAAAGAATTTGGAAAATCTCACTTGCCCAAGTGTCCGGAAGGGACGGGGGAAGAGTGGTACGCTAAAGAACCCTGCATTCCTAGAATGCTTTTTGGAGACAAGCACAAGGAGTTGATGCCCATCTGGGGGTGTAACATTGATGACTGTGATTATGGGCTTGGAATCAGTTTGTATTTTAAGAACTTGCAAAACCTTAGCATGATGCTTGCGGGAGCTGCCCTGGTCGCGCTGCCCATGATTCTGAGCAACGCATGGAGTCAGCCAAGCAGCATGGACTTAGTGTTGAAAGGAAGTTATGTTAGCAGCGAGAGCCTTAGCTTTTGCGCCGGCATCACCGATTTGGTTATCTGTGGCCTGTTGTCACTTGTGCTCATGCTGGCCGATCAGAGGGAGAAAGTGCTGGTTGCGGCGATTGATGCGAACGTGCAGACTCCTGCTGATTACACGATTGTTTTGAAGAGCGCGCCACCCATCCAGGAGGTCAGTGTGGGTCAGTGGAGGAAGTACTTTGAAGATATCACGAAGGGAATGAAGAGAGTCAGTGATGACTATGTCGACGAAGACGCCAAGTTCGTGAAAGACGGCGATATTGAGGATGGAAAAGTCGTTAGTATCACTTATTGCGTCAAGGGAGTCAGAAAGATTTATGGATTGGTTGAGAAGAGGAGGGCACTCGAGGAGACTCTGTTTAAGAAGGTCAGGAGTATCAAGAAGAAGAATCCTGATTACAAATTGCCACACGCAAGCAAGAAGGATAGCCCAAGTCTTATGGAGAAGTTGCTGTGCGGAGGAAGTAAGATCTTGCCTGAGCACTTGATGAGTGAACTCGATGATTTGGACAAACAGATTGACTGGCTCCAGACGCAGTCCGATCCTCTTCCGGGAAGTAGGATGTTTGTGACTTTCGATACTGAATTTGCCATGGAGACGGCTGTTCTTGAGAGTCATAAGCAGAAGGGACCCCATGGGAAGAAGCCTTGCGTGAAGCAGAGTTGTGAAGCTAGTGACTTGATTTGGGAGAACCTTGCTATCTCGATTTGGGACAGGAGGGTTCGTGAGTTCTTAGGCTACGTCATGTGCTTTGGCCTTATCATTGGGTGTTTCTTCTTTTTGGTGTGGGTCAATGGAAGCAATTTCCACCCCTTCGCAAGTGCAGGAGCTATCGTAGGTGTGAACGGTGTCTTGAAGGTAGTCACCGTCAAGTGGGTCAAGACAGTCGAGAGGCCGTTGACCTTCAGTGACCAGCAGTTTAGTCTGATGACCAAGCTTACGGCAGCGCGAATCTTCAATACCAGTTTGTTGATGTTTTTGACCAACGTTCTGATCAATGAGGGTGGAACCTGGAAACTTAATCCGAAACCTACTTTGCTGGATAGCGAGTTCGTTGCCAAGATTTGGAGTACCTTATTTGCTGATGTCACTGCAAGTCTTACCAGGCTGGTGGACGCACCGAGGCTTTTTAAAAGGCAGGTGCTTGCTAAGTTGGCCACTCCTCCCACTCAGAAGCACTTGAACGATCTTTTCGCACCTACAAAGTGGGACTTGGCTGAGAGGTATAGTGATGTCATCAAGACGCTATTCTTGTGTCTTTTTTACATTAGTATTATGCCTACGGGCTTGTTCTGGGCTGCCTTTGCGTTCGCAATCGCCTACTGGAGTGACAAGTACTGCTTGTTAAGGACCTGGGAGAGGCCCCCCGAGTTAGATTACAAGATGAGCATCATGGCCAGGTTCGTTTTGGAGTGGACTCTAGTAGCTCACTTGGCAATTACATACTTTTTGTACACTCAGTGGCCGTTCATTGATCTAAAGACGAGCATGGTTCAACTTTATACGAACGACCAGAAAGCGCTGGTATGGTTCTATTTGTTGGGGACGTGCGGGGCTGTTGTTTTCTTCGGGGTTAAACAATTTGGAACCGCAAGCTACGTCTTTATCAGCGGGTGTGTTGGAGAGCAGAGGTGTGCGAACAGTCTGATCGTCAGGTGCATGCCCTGCTTGAAGCCTCCTGAGCAGAAGTATCACTTGGCTAGATACAGTCAGCTTGAGGGGTATGGCTTGGCAGCCTACAACCCACATCCTTTGACTGAAGATGCAGCGACCTTTGAGGCTTTCCATGTTCTCAACGACAAGAGGGAGAAGGTCCTGGCTCCTAAGATCATCGCATTCATGTGCAAGAGCGAGCCTGACGAAGGTTTTGCCGTGAACAAGGAGGCCACACAGTACGAGGAAACCGAAATTAAGAAGGGCATGTTTGATGGGGTGGTTGGGGTTGGTGAGGCAAACAGAGATGTAGAGGCAGGGGCAACTGGTGGAGAGATTGTTATCAGGAAAGTTGAAGGTGTTGCTGAGGCAAATCTTTAGATATGCATCAGGGGCCTGTGTTGTGTGTATTATGGATGGATTAAAGTGAACATTGTTGTAAAATAACGATATTTTTCGTGAGGATATTTTGTAATACAAGAACTTCAGGTTCAGGATCTCCAGATCACGCTCAACAATAGATCGCTTTTGCACTTTGAAGCACGGTATTTTGAAACGGAATACTCGCCAATGCATCACATTGATGGAAAAACAATATAAACATTTTGCTCGCACTTCATACTTATTTTTGTCACAGATCCATCATCACATTATTTCACAAAGATTGGTTTATGAGTGCAGCGGAGAAAAACCAACTCCCAGGGCTATGCCTATCAAAAGAAAAGGCAGCGCACTCTTCAGCTCGCTGAAGGGACCCTGGTGAAGAGACAGTCTTAAAGCACGACGCCTCACAGCAATATCCAAGAAATTTACAACAGTAAGCTGAAAAACGATGAAAGCCTTCCAGACCTGTGGATAGAGCTCAACAAGGAGCAACATTATATACCAATGCATTATCATGGTCCCGGAACCGAGAAAACTGAGCATTCTCATCGTCAATTCGATCTCTCTCTTGAGTTCAGGCTTCGAATCCAGCCCTCGGTGCTTGAAGAAAGGACTTTTGGGGTCTATCGAGAGCGAGTCAGCATACCAAATTGCCAAACCGTAGATGATTTTTCCCCACATTGTCGTTTGGTCTTTTTTCAGTTTCTCGAGCTTCTTAATGCTCACGCAATCTTCGAATTCTTTGCGACCCTTGTCATTCTTTGGAGAAGTCTGCAAGATGTAAACAATCTTGACCTTGTCGAACAGGATAAAGTGCTGCTGCATGGATACACCAAAGCATAATGCAAGGAAGTACCACTTTAAATCCCCGCCCTGTAAATAAAGGGAGGGGTCGTGGCGGAGGCAAGAGACCACAAATACTCCGCTGTAGGATGCAATCACGAGCGTATCACAGATTCCATCGTAAAAACGTCCTAGCGGAGAAGACTGGTTTGTTGCACGAGCGAGCTGACCATCCGCGCAGTCCCAGGTCATGCTGAGTAAGGGAATGGTAAAGTTGGAGTTAGAGGGGAAGGAGAAGGGGAGTGAAGGAAGTGAAAGTGAAAAGTGGGGATAGGAAGGGAGAGATTGGGGCGGGGAGAAGCATAATACTCACCTCGTGCACATAAGAAAGGCAGCGAAACGGCTACATTCACCCCCAGACTTCCATGGCATCCAGTTCGGCAAAAGATCGATCGGAGACAAGGTCTGCGCCATATAAAGTGCCGCGCCCAATCCGCTTATCAGGCTACCAAGAGTAATGTGATTTGGAGTGATGAATTTCAACCTGAGCTTAACTATGGCCTTGACAATGAAGTGAGCCAATGGACGGTGAAAAAACCTGTCAGCAAGCTCATCCAGCTCGTACTTCTTGAACGATTCTTTGATTAGCTTCTTATCTTCTTCAGTAAGCGCATCGAAAACACCTTCAGCACTTGGGAAAGAAGCCTTTAAGGTTTTTCTTGTGCTGGAAGATGTGCTTTTGCTGGAAGGTTTGGATCTTGAGGAGGGGCAAGATGGCGACCCCTCCGATCGGGGCTTCGCACGGGAGCGGGATTGAGAACGGGAACGATTGCGGCTGCTTGTTGCTTTCGCTGGAGTTCTAGAGCGAGTTTCAACCATACTATGAATCGGGGGACTGGACTGAGAGGGGTATGATACTTCTGAAAGTTGAATTTGATGCTTTTTATGATTTTGGTACTTTGGAGAAGAGAACAGACGCGGTAGAGTTCGTATTAAGTCAATTTAATTTTGTTAATTGTTTATTCTGGAAGTAAGCTCCCCTTGCCAATTTGACTCTGACTCTGGCTGGTGGGTGGTGGCTCAAACCTCAAACATTTGAAAAAAATGAATCTTTTTCAAAATGTGTTACAGACGACAGATGACTGAATAACCGTGGCCTGTCAAGAGGCTAGAAGTAGCAATTCCGTTTTCTTTTTTTCCTTCGAAAGAATCAGATAAATCCTTTCGGACAGAGGTAGGCACATATACCATCTGGCTTCCCTCCAAGTTTTCATTGCAATCAATTTAAAAAGATGCCAGGAACTGCCCAAAAATCATTGTTGTCCATAAAAGCTACTCTATTATCTTCATTAACGTCTACTTGGAGGCGGCGGTGAACTTGGTGACGGCCTTGGTTCCCTCACTGACGGCGTGCTTGGCAAGCTCCCCAGGAAGCTGAAGGCGGACAGCGGTCTGGATCTCGCGACTCTGAAGGGTGGCCTTCTTGTTGTACTTGGCGAGCTTTCCAGCCTCTCCACCGATGCGGTCGAAGATGTCGTTGATGGAAGAGTTCATCACGGACATTCCCTTCTTGGAGATTCCAGTGTCGGGGTGGACCTGCTTGAGGACCTTGTAGATGTAGGTGGAGTAACTCTCGGACCTAAACACTTAAACCAAAGTCGCTAATCTTAACAAAAAGTTCCTCCTCCTTTTTCCCCCTTTTTCCCCACATTTTCCGAAAGAACAACCCTCCCCCCATGGTACCCGGCGCAACAATATCCGTTCCGGATATGTACTCAAAAGTCTCCCTCGGTTGAATGACGGGACGCAGACCAACGACGCCAGTAGTGGGCTGGTCGATTTGGTTCAAGGGCGTCACAGGACAGGAGGTTCTCAACGTCCAGGAACGTCCCAAGAGTTTGTAGGTGTGCGGTGGGTATTGGCGGTTTCCGTCAGGGGCTTTGTCGTTTTGAGTTTCGACACCACGGGATCGAAGAAGTCTTCTCCTACCTTCCTCCTCCTCTCGTTCCCCCTCCTCTGGTTGATTGAGATTCTCAATGGTAATGCGGTAAGCAAATGTTCCCCTGACCCCCTCTACGCCGACACACGTACTCGTCGCGGTGATCCTCAGATTTGTTACGGTGCATAGCGACACAGACGTGGAGGAATGCAACCTTAGCTGGGACAGTAGGAGAGTGTAGCCGGAGAGAGCGTCAGTGATGTTTTCAGATTTGGATGAAGATGATGATGATGATACAACCGTACGATAGCAATTGCCTACGAGATCATTGAGTTCTTCGTGTGTGAATGTATCGGTCGTGACTTTTCCCATCCTCATTAGCACACGCGCCGGTACGAGTGCCTTGAATTTTGAAGAGATGTAACGCTGGTGGGAGAGTACAGTGGAGGTCGTGTGGGAACCGGTACCGTAAGAAGATAGGGAGAGAGGATATGTTAATCGGAGAGGGGGGTGGGAGGGGTGCTGACGGCTGTGGGACCGAATACTACGTAGAGTAAGTCTGTAGAGGGTCGGAATTGTCGACATTTTTGGAGGCGGGGGGGAAGAAGGAGAGAAAGCGAGAGTGATTTCGTGGGATTTGGGAGGGCCTGCCTCGGGATGGAGAGGAAAAAGAGAACAGCACTCCCTGACGTTGGGGGAAGGAGAAAAGAGCGAGAGTGATTTCGTGCTTAATTTGGAAGAAATTGGCTAGATTTGGGACCGAGGGGAGACGCTCAACTATAACAGGCCGCCGGTGGACGTAACGTTAGT
>ERZ651776.2139-NODE-2139-length-22079-cov-4.918553_pt1 | contig 22079 bp, 20 predicted proteins | sample MGYA00514761_ERZ651776 | MGnify/ENA metagenome assembly ERZ651776 | reverse complement strand
ACAACAACAACAACAACAGCGTCAAATTTGGTGTGGGATCAGTGAGAATCTTACAGGGACTTGTGAAACACTACGAGAAGAGGGTATATGGCTGCTTGAGCATATTTCTTGCCGTTGTAAGGAAGATTTTTAGGATTTGTCTGTACAGAGACGTAGAGATGCGGGTGTGTGTAGAACTTGGGAGGCTATTTGAGGCATTAGTAAGCCACAAGGAGGTGATCAAGAAGAATGTGCTGCCTCTTATTGTCGACTACGTCGCGGCAGAAGGCACTTCACGCTTGAATGAAAATCTAAGAAAGTGCCTCGGGGTGTCGTTTCTACTCCAAATGGTGTCCAAATTCGAAGAACAGCAATTATTAGCGTATCTGGATGCGATTGGACTGAAGCAGAAGTGGCGACAAGTTTGGAATAGCTTCAGCTCGACCAAATACAAGGGCCAGTACTAACTAACTAAATAAATAGAAACGAAAGAAGTAGGATGTGAATGTTTGGCTTGACACAGGTTTACTGAAACGGGGGACAGAAATCGTAACATATATTGTGCCCTTCAGTTTCACTCATAAGGAAAATCTTCCCCGGGTACGGGCTGGCTCAAGGAATAGGATATAAAAAAACTAGTCGGCGTTCAAATATATCGCAAGCGTTCTAGAACTATAATTCATTCGCCCACATGTGCTCAAGCGTCTGTGTCTTGCGGATGAGTCTCGCGTCGTCGTCGCCGGTTTCGCAAATGATAACTTCTGCAGCCTCCGGGAAACTGTTGTAATTCTTGGTGTTCATGGAACTGCAGTAACCACCGCTACCTCCGATGACGGCGTAGTCGCCAATCTCGCTTTTCAATAGAGTCCTTGTGCCAATCGCCTCAGGATTCCCATCCATGGGAGACATTAGGTCACCGCTCTCGCAACAGTGGCCGACAATGACTACCTCCTCGGTCTCAGTAGTGCCGGAGGAAGGGTGAAATACTATGGGATGACGTGCGCCGTATAGAGACGGTCGCAGGACCTCCGTCATGCCGCTGTCAAGCTTGATGAAGGTATAGCCATCCTTCCCAGTGCTGACCTTGTCCTGGATTCGGCTCACTACACAACCAATGTTTGCTGTCAAAAAGGTACCGGGCTGCGAGGAAAGAGCGTAATAGTGTATGGGGGGTTAATACCGACCCACAAAACTAATTGTCAAAAATGTCTTCTTTTGTTGCTTGCTCTCTTCAGTTTCTCTTGCTCACCTCAATCTCCAATTTCAGCTCCTTCCCATTGTTGTCATTCTTGAATTTTTCAAACTCGGCCCGAATGGCAGTTCCAATTTCCTGTAAATTTGTCGGCTTCTCGAGCTCTGGGTTGCGGGCTACTTTGTACCCTCCCCCCAGATTAATGGACTTGATGGAGTCAAAGCTGGTGCAGAAGGAGAGCGACTTGGCCACAACCTTGCACCAAACCTCCGGGTCACTGCCGCTACCAATGTGGGTGTGGACACGCTCAACCTCCAAACCGTACTCGTCAACGATACTCTTGATGGTACCGTCGTCCAAGTACTCGTACCAAATACCGAAGGACGACTGCGGTCCACCAACATTGGTCTTGCTGAATCCAGTGGTGGAGGAGCTGAAGCCACCGCTTCCGACGCCGGGGTTGATTCGGATCCCGCACTTGAATTTCTCCCCCGCCTCCTTGCTCGCCTTCCCGATCAATCTCAACTGGTTCAATGAGCAAGCATTCACTTTGACACCCTTCCTGATCAGATCACCAATGTTGGAGGGCAGCTCCTGAGAGCTCAGTGAAATGTCAGAGAACTGGTAGCCGCTGTTCACCGCCCGCTCAACCTCATACCCGCTCGATGCGTCGATCTTGACTCCGTTCTCACGCATGATCTCCAATATAGCGCGTGTAGGGAGAGACTTCATCGCAAATCGAACAAGAGTTTTTTCACCGCTGTCAGGGAATGGAGGGGGGAAATTCAGTGCATCATCAATTTGGTGCTGCAGATGTGGCTTGCTATACACGTAGAATGGACTCTTCGCTCCTGTCAAGAGCGCTTTGTCGACCATGTTGGCTGGCATAACAAAGGGCTTGGAGGTGTCAAGTGCTGACAAAGTCAGCCCATGGACCATGGAAGGAAGCAGTAAAAGGAAGGATTTCATCGCAAATGAAAATGTCGGCCGTGAAGTGCGCTGAGGGATTAAGGGTATGACGGCCTATGAACAGCACAAAGATGGCGAAGGTGTCAGGAAGAGATAATTTGCGGTAGACGCCAAGCGAATCTAAGTATTTGTCGAATAGCAAGTAATAATGTCGAAAAACAAGTCTGATTCCAGTGCATGGAGATCGTTAGTAGCCACTGCGGCTCTGATGAAGTCGAATTCTCCGGAATTTCACCTCAGATCGCTCCTGGCCGACTCTGCTCGATCAGGCGCTCTTCGGACAACACACCCAGCAAGCTACCAAGGACGATCGTCTACTATCACACTTGACTACAGCCGCCAGCAACTCACGTTAGAGGGGCTCGATCAGCTATTTGACCTGGCAGAGGAATGCTCTCTGGCAGACAAGATCAGTGCAATGCAGAGAGGTGTCAAAATCAATGAGACAGAAGGCCGGAGCGTTCTGCACCATCTTCTCCGCGCCCCTCGGGATTACGACTTCAGTAGCTTCGATGGAGGAGCAAAGTCGGGGAAAAAAATCGTCGACGATGTTCATACAGTCCTGGATGCGATTGAGACCTACAGTGATGCCATTCGTAGTGGTGAGAAACTCTCTGCCACGGGGAAGAAGCTGACCAATGTCATTTGCGTGGGGATCGGTGGCTCGCAACTTGGTCCCGAGTTTGTTAACCTTGCCCTTGAGTCGGACAAGACGGCTTCTACGGCCGCATCTGGCCGCACCCTGAAGTTCCTCGCCAATGTTGACCCAGTGGATGCCCACAACGCTTTCTGTGACTGCGACCCTGAGTCCACCCTCGTTATTGTAGTGAGCAAGACCTTCACCACAGCTGAGACTATGATGAATGCTAGGACTGCCAAAGCTTGGCTAGTCGATAGTATGAAGGACAAGGCTGATGAAGCGACTGTTGTGGCGAAGCAGGTGAGGGGATTGCGATTGCGATTGCGATTGCGATTGCGATTGCGATTGCGATTGCGATTGCGATTGCGATTGCGATTGCGATTGCGCGATTCAGATGCCCTGCGCAACACCTGCGCAAGAGCAGCGCAATTCCGTCTTCTCCGCAGAGCAAAGCTCGCCCTCCGATTTTTCTTTCTTCTTTCTTCTCTATTATTTCGTATCACTAACCCCTAACGCTGCTCCTCTTAACTCAAATGAAACAGTTTGCTGCCGTCTCCACCTCCATTGACAAGGCCACTGCGTTTGGGATCGATAAGGAGAACATATTCGGCTTCTGGGATTGGGTCGGCGGGCGCTACAGTGTGTCAAGCGCTGTAGGCATGCTTCCCCTCTCACTCAACTACTCGTTCAAGGTCATGGAGCAATTTCTTGCTGGTGCCCACAATATCGATGAGATGTTCTTCACTTCAAGGTACGAACGATGGTGATCGCTTCGGTGATCGCTTCGGTCGCGCTTCGATGATCGCTTCTGTGATCGCTTCGATGATCCCTTTGCAATTTTTTTACTCACTTTGATTTCATTCATTCATTCAAACTCGCAGCATTCGCGACAACATCCCGGTAATCTTGGGCCTGTTGGGAGTGTGGAACTCAACGTTCATGAAGTATTCGACTCGCGCCCTACTGCCTTACTCGCAGGCCCTCCGCCGCCTCCCCGCCCACATCCAGCAGGTGGACATGGAGAGCAACGGAAAGAGCGTCTGCATGGACGGCAGCGCCACGGAGTTTGAGTGCGGCGAGATCAACTTCGGGGAGGCGGGAACAAACGGCCAGCACTCCTTCTACCAGCTCATGCACCAGGGCCGAGTGGTACCCGCTGACTTTATCGGGTTCTGCGAGTCGCAACAGCCCGTGGAATTAAAGGGCGACGCGGTCAGCAACCACGATGAGCTCATGAGCAACTTCTTCGCCCAGCCCGACGCTTTGGCTTGCGGCAAAACGCTGGCCGACTGTGAGGCAGAAGGCATCCCAGAGGCCCTCCGCCCTCACAAGGTCTTCAGCGGGAACCGCCCTTCCACGAGCATGCTTTTAACGCGCTTGGACGCGTTTGCCGTCGGGCAGATCCTCGCCATGTATGAGCACCGAACAGCCGTTCAGGGATTCATCTGGGGGGTGAATTCGTTCGACCAGTGGGGGGTGGAGCTCGGGAAGGCGCTGGCTAAACAGTGCCGTGCCCAGCTTAGTGCAAGCCGGAAGGACGGCGCAACTGTCAGTGGTTTCAACCCCTCGACGACCAAGATGCTTCAGGAGTACTTGTCCAACAAGTGAACAAGTTTTTTTTCATTTCTGTGTGTGGCGGTGGGTGTCGTTTGTCTAATTGTGTAATTGTGTAATTGAAATGTGAAATTATTATTTGCTACACGAAAATACTGTCTCTACGTCGTTGTTTTTGTTTTTGTTTTTAAGGGGGGTTAAAGTTAAGGTGGGAATCGAAAGAGGTTGCCATTCTCGCTGACACTGCCGTTGTCAAAATATTCCCGGAGTTTCGCTTGCGTTTCCAGTCCAATGTGGTATGCACAGCTGACATAGGCGCCCGAGGGGAGGTTTGCCTTGACCATGCTGAGAACTCGCTCGCTGTCAGTCCCCTCGTGCAAGTTCGTTGCCAGCTCGAACGCCCCCTCTCCGTAAGGCAGGGTTAAGACTTCAACACCCGTGGTGGCCCCTTTATTGTCTCTTGACCGAATCAATTTCGACAGCCGTCTGCACGCGCTCAATTGCTTGCCATCCCGGTCATCAGGGAAATCTTCTTCCTGGGACTCTTGGAAACGTATTCGAATGTTGTAGTTTGAGACATAGTCTGAGGGTATTCCAAATAGAATTGGCTTAGGTGTGGTGGGCTCAGTAGCCACAAAGTAACCATGCTCGCGTCGTACGTCGGCAAGCGATTTAAAAGGAGAGACAGCATGCCCATACCGCTCAATTTTTATCGCCGGATCAATGGCAAGGTGATTGAAAACGTCCAGGGCCAGCGGCCGGGCTTCGAGGGGCGGAACTGGGAGAATAGCCACGTGGTCAATTATGCCGAGTGTAGGATGTGGAGTGCTCGCCTTTTCTTTACCATCATCCGCTAATGGTGTGGTTGTTGTAGTTGTTGCTGTTGACTCGGGAGGAGGATCGTCATAAATTGAATTCACAGCAGTTGAAATTATCTCTGCCAGCTCGGCCGGAGACGAAGATATCAAGTGGATAGAAGAACGGTTGTAAGTTGTGTCGCAAAAGACAGGGAGGCGGCGTACACTTTGAGTCTTCTCACTGAGCTTGCCAATAAGTCGGCGGAGGTATGATTGTGATGACGTTGTGATGTAGATATTCGACGCGATGAGCATTTTTGAGGCATAATTTGAGGCCATAAAATTATTATTATTGTTGCGGGCGCGCTTTTGCGACAAACAAACGAGTGAGGGGTAACGTGTGAGGGGGAAACAAGTGCATTTATTTATTTATATAAATATTGCTCTCTCGAGGTAAATATTCTCCGCCTTTTTTTTTATTCGAACCAATCTCCACCAATAGGGACAATAATCTGTGAATAAATATTCTTCCAAGCCTCTTGACGCTACTTCTGACCTCGAGTGCCAATTTAAAATATTCAGTGTGGTGGCTCCCAAAAATTTGAAACCTCCCCGCTTTTCTCCTTCAACCCCCCCTTTCTGCCCAGTGTGACATGGACAACTTCATGTCGACCTCATCGTACTCCCCCCCTACCCGCAAAACCGAGAAAAAGCGCCAGCGAATGGACAGCGACTTCAAGTATGATGAAACTGAACAGACCGCTGCTCCCTACCGTGAATCAGCTCAGGGAATATTCAATGTTGGCCGTGAGCACAATAACGACCATAACGCGATGAACAGCGAGGGGATGCCCAACATGGTCCGTAGTGGGACAATAACCGGCGCAGTTAACGTTAATCTTAACTACCACAGCACCCAGGGCAACAGCCACAAAAACCACAACAGCAGCAACTTCTTCAACAACAGTTACCAAGGCCGGGTTCACCGCTCCTCCTCTTCCCCTGTTCCCATGTCAAATCGCAAGGCGGCGCGAAGCAAGCAAAACCCTTTCAACGCATACCAGAACGAGAACGACCTCAGCAACGATTCGATAAACTATGGGGAGGTAAGAACAGAAAAAATTGTAAAAAGAAATCTTATTGCCGCCTGAAGCTGCCCTGCCGTTGGGAGTAAAAATGTGTATTGAAACTTTCTGTTGCCGAATATCTTTCGTTTTTCGTCGTCGACTTACATCCTCCCTCCCCCTCGTTTCACCCGCAGGACCCCTTGAATCCTCCAAGTGCGTACAACAGCCAATCGGTGTCTGGTGCGACGCGCCTCTTTCGGGGTGACAGCATCGACTCTGGCTCATCCTTGGGCCTGGATGCTCCAGTGACAGTAGGAACTCCTCCCAACCAAGGCAATCATCTCAATTGCAGAGGCAACGACTTTTCGGGGCAGAAACATTCTCTTTCTCAAGGCAGCAGCAACTGGTGAGTTCAGTGGCAGTGCGAGGTGCAATTTCTCGAGGTGCAGATAGATGCGCACATTTTTCATCGGCGCTGTGTGACACATCATCACGTATATACTTTCGACTCACACTCCACCAACTCAACTCTGTCCACACGAATAATAATAGCGACAACTTTATGAGCCAAGCAACTGACGTTATGGATGACAGCGGCAACAATATCAACGACTATATCAACGGCACCAGTAACGCGGCGGCGGACGACTCGTTCGACGACTCAGATCTCAACACCATTAGCAATTTTAACTTCCAGAACTCGACCCAAAACATGAACTTCTCACAGCCGGAGGATGTGTCTCCCGACGATGTCACCAAATTTCCTCCGGCGACCCCCGCAAAGAGCTTTTTAAAGATTAAGGCGACCTCGCACTTTGAGAATAATTACGGGAGCAGCTGCGAGACGCCGAGGAATGGCATTGTTGCCGCGCCGGGGACGCCCGTTGCTGGAAAGGGCACCGACACCTCTCCTAGTCAGGCCCGTTTCGGTCGTTTCAACCAAGACTTTGTAATTGTCGATACCATAGGTTCCGGATCTTTCGGAAGTGTGCTCAAATGCCAGTCCAGACTTGATGGATGCATGTACGCCATCAAGGCTGCCAAGAGGAAGTGGAAGGGGGCCAGCGACCGCGAGCGCATGCTTAAGGAGGTTTATGCACTAGCTGCCTTGTCAGATGTTAGCCAGTCCCACGCCTTCCACATTGTGCGCTACCACAATGCCTGGATGGAGGACGACCGACTTTACATCCAGACGGAGCTCTGCGATACTAGCCTGCAGAAAATAATAACGAGTTTCCCAGAGCAGGTGAGTGAGTGATTTGGTGATTGAGGAAGGAGAGTGTGATTACACCCGACACGGGTTTGTGAGTTTTTTTTCAAACGAGTGATTGCAACCGAACCGAACCGAACCGAACCGAACTAACACTCAATCTCTCTCTCTCTCTCTCTCTCTACTCAATCTCCCTCCCTCCCTTCAGATGAAAGACCTCAACAGAAGGTACAATTTGCTCCGTGAGATGCTTTTAGCACTAGAACTGCTCCACAAGTCAAACCTTGTTCACTTGGATATCAAACCAGACAACATATTCATCAAATCAGGGCAATTCAAACTCGGCGACTTCGGTTTGGTGAGCATGGCACGGTCACAGGCGAGGAATGACGTGGAAGAGGGTGATTCGCGCTACATGTCCTTGGAGCTCCTCAATGACGACCACTCAAATTTGACCAAATCTGACATCTTTTCTCTCGGAGCCACACTTTACGAGGTCTGCCTTGGACGCCCACTGCCCTGCGATGGGGTGGAGTGGCAACAGCTTCGGCAGGGGCAGCTCATGCTCATGCAAGAAACGCCCATCGAATTTCAGAATATTATCGCCTCCATGATGTCACGCGACCCTAACGACCGGCCTGCTGCGGAAATTCTCTTGCAGAAACGCCAGCTCATGTCAGAGAGCGAGAGACAACTCCAGATTGAGAAAAACCGCGTCGCACAGCTCCAAGGAGCAATGCAACAGCAACAGATTCTCTTCAACAAGAGTCACGTGGCTGCTAGCAACAGGCTTCAGCGATCATCCACCTGGGATGCTGCCAGCGCCATGCGTAGGAACTCAGATTTTCTCTGAGCAACGGAGGAGGTTTTTTTTGGGGGGGGGGATATGACGTGTGTCATTATTGTTGTTCGGGATAATACTAATAATACTAGCTTTGGCAGGGGAGTGACAGAGTGACAGTTGGCAAGAATTACTTACCAAAACAAAAAAAGAACGGGACAACGGCATCGTAAGGAACAGAACAGAACGGAATGGAAGGGACAACGGGACAACGGAAGAACGGAAGGGAACGAACAGAATGAATAGGGGAAGCAGACCAAGGTTGGATAGGGGTAAGGTTATTTTAAGAAAGAGAGAGAGGTTTTCGTTTGCTGTGTTTTGTATCACTCCCTTTTGCCCCTTTGCACTACTTTCAGTAGTACCACCATCACCGGAAAAAATGATTGCCATCTTTTTTTTAATTGACTGGGTATTCTAATCCTATTTTTTTTTCTCAATGGCTACCGAAGATAGTGTCGACTCACCGGCCGCCTTCAACTTGGCCGAATTTGCTGCTTCTAAGGAGGAAGATAAAAAGGAGAAATCCTCTCTTGTTGTGAATCTTTTGACGGATGCTATCCTCTCTGGTGGCCACCCAATTATCGTGGACGCATTCCCCTCGTTCAAGACAGATGGTGACACGAGTAACCTGCGCGTTGATATTTTGTCGGGTGGGCTGACAAACTACAGCTATCGCATTTTCATTGGATGTGGTGAAAAGTACCAGCCTGGCGATGATGTAATCTATGGGAAGCTCGCGTTTAGCTACGCTTTATGGAGTCCCACGAAGGAGGTAAGTAGCACTTGGAGTCAGAGAAAGCAAGATTTTTTTGCCAGCGTCTGTGTCCCGTTCTAACGCTCGTACCCTTCTGCTCTGGTCTGCTACTCTGCTGCTCTGCTTGCGACTGGTCTGCTCTGAAAAATTGAATATTGGGTATATTAGCATTACACTACTGAGCGTGTGGACAATGAGTTTACCGCCATGAAGATGTTTGCTGACGTTGACAGCAGCAAATCCAAGGTCGCCAAGCCCATCGCAGTTTTTAGTGCGTCCATGGAGGAGGCTAAAGGAGGTGACATGAAACTCTTAATAACAGAGTACTGTGCATCCTACGATGAGCAAATTGCCAACCAGTTCATCGAGGGTTTGGTCGATGATCGGACTGCTCGGGCGATTGGTATCGCGTTTGCGGACCTCAACTGTAATGCAACAGCGCCAGCTCCTGATTTCAACCTTCATAGCACCATCTCATTCAAGGGAGTCTTTGACAACGTTATCAAGTTTATCGAGTCCACAATGCAAGACAGATCCATCAAGACGCACTTCAAGAAGATGCTATTGAGCGGAGATTATGAAGGCGCCAAGCTCGTCCGCTCTGCTGAGGATATGTACGGCCAGCGGGATTGCATTTGTCACAACGACAGCCACGTCTTTAACATTTTGTGTGAGGCGAAGCCTGAAGTCGCCATGCTTCAGAACTTTGGTCCCGAAGGAGGCGTGAAGATTGTCGATTGGGAAATGTCTCACATGGGACCGTTTGGTCGCGATATCGGACAGTTGTGGTCTTTCCCGCTCGCCAATGCTCTTAACCACTACCGTCTCCAGCAGACGAACGACAGTGACCACATTATGAAATGGATTCGAGTATCGTGGAGCAGCTACGCCGAGCAGGTAGAGGTGAGAACGTGCTGAATTGTCTGTCGCTTGAAAAGATTACGACTTACAAAACGAATGCCAAATCTGCTACTGTATTATTTGCCAACAAAGAAAAATATGTGCATGTCATCAGTTGACTACGATGTCTCTGATCGCCTCAAGCGTACTCTGATCGAGGCTATTGGCTGGGCGGGATGTTTTGGGATGTTCATGCACTCAATGAATTTTCATCTTGACACACTTTCTGAGCAGGATTCGGTCAAGGCCGCTGACCAAGTCCGCGATTCGTTTGGCTGTCTATGCCTGAAACTGCTTAATCTGGCCTTTGAACCGAAGTCGCGAGCTGAATTGAATGATTCAAGTATCGATGTCATCCTTTCAAAGTTCGCAAAAACTGTTGACAGCGAGCGCCTGTCTCTGTTGGTGCGCCCACGCGTCATTCGCCGATCCACCCGTCGCAGCAGCGTGCTGCGCGAGTCAGGCCGTCGCGTTTCCGATTCTAGTTTCTGGGCTATTACTAAGGAGCACGCCTATGCCGAGGAGGTCTAATCTTGAGCGCTGTGCCGAGTGTCTGTAATGGTTTACTTGTTCCCTGTCGTGTGCCCGGGTCTGTCGCGTATTGTTCGGATGAAGATGTCGGATGAAGGTGAAAAGTCAATCGAGCAAAGGAGCAGCATTTTTTTGGGCATAATATCTGCACTATTCAAATCATCTTCATTTAATGTCATTTAATTTAATTTTTACTTTCGCGAATTCTTATTTCCTCCATTGCAGCTTTGAACAGTACTTTCTGCTTCTCAATATTGGGACCACCATCGCCCGGTCGATGATGATAAAATTTTGCCGTCCCGCTGGCAAGTAGCTCTCGCGAGCCACCATCATCTGTGAAAACTTTGACTTCTGTGGTGATCAGATTTCGGCTTTTGTGAACAATTTGAGCTTCACCAACGATATCTACGCTAGGGGCAAAAGTGTGGTAGTCAATGTTCATGCTCGTAGTCACTGGTCGGTCCATCGGGTTGTCTAAAGTTGACCAAGCGCAAAAACCCCCGACATGGTCAATTAGAGACGCGACAACGCCCCCATGCATTGCAGGAATCGATCGATTCCCTACGAATTCATCCTTGAAAGGAACCTTTATACTCAGGCGGTTCTCTTCAATCTTATCAATCCCAAAAGCGAACCATTTCGCATAAGGAGAGAAAGACTCACACAAGAGCTTGAATGAAGACGGTGACAAGCCACCAGGTCTTGAAACAGCACGACAAGTCGTTCCAAGGCATCGTAGGGCTATGAGCCCTCCTCCTTGATGCATTCGTTGACTTTGTTGCCGAAGTCTTTGCCGCAGATATGGAACGCGAATTCCAAAATATCGTGATAACGCTTATTCGGATTTGAAGGATGTGCTGCCGCTATTGCAGCCGTTTTTGTCTATTCGGGGCGAGGCGAGAGAGGAAATTCTAAAAAAATTCAAAGAGAGGGGTGTCTCCATTTTTTTTCACACATCATTTAGTGAACATAAATAAATTAGCCTGGGGCGGATTCAAAAGTCATCAAATATTCGTTTCGACATTTTAAGATTAAGGAATTTCCATCTGGGAGTACAGGAATCAGTTCGAATCTTTCCAAAACACTGTGTTTGCCAGTGGCTCAACCAATTGTGTGGCCGACGCATTGAGCTGTTGGACCCTCCGCTTCTAACCAACTTTACTACCTTCTGCTGTCCTGGCCCTCTGCAGGCGGAATGGGGAACATTTGCTGTGGTGACGATGAGAGAGACAATTCACACAGAGCGATGAGGACAAACAATTCGACTCAGCCATTCAGCGGGCAGGGTAACGTGCTGGGGGCGGGAAAGACGGATCGTCCGGGGGCGGGAGGAGGTGGGGGGCGAATGGATGAGGGTTACGGTACCACAGAGCGGAATGCACAGACAGAAAGTCAGCGCTCGGCGCAGCTTGCCGCCGCTGAAGCAAGAATGAAAAACCAGCAGGACAAAAAAGGAAAGAAAAAAACATCATCCCAGAAGGGAGGTGAATTCAGGAATCCAAATCTAGACTCGAATTTAATGAGGTGGAGTTAAAGGTTGGGGAAATAGTAGTGAGAGTTTGCTGACGTTTAGAATAGCGCTTTAAAATGGTTTGATTTGTTTTCTTTTATTCTTTAGAGGAGCGCAGTGTCTTGAATATCTTGGGGAGCTACGGGACTTTTCCTTGCTTTTTCTTCTTATATTGTTTCTGAGAGTTATTTACTGAGGAGATCAGAATCTCGAAATAAATTCGATTCTGAGAATGCGAGAGCAAAACATTTTTAAGACAGATAAATTACCGGTTTAATGGATAAAGACTCCATACTGTTTGCCAATGAGGGCGAAGAACGCTGCGTTGAGATCCAAAAGCAACTTCAGTACTTGCAGTGGAGAAAAAATCAGGTAACAACAACAGAGTTGGACGATATATATTTAGTCTGCAGTGTAAGCCCTAACACGTGTACCCCCTATGATCTTCTTAGGTGGAAGGAAAGATAAGGAAGTTCGCCCTCGACGCGAAGCAGGCAGATGAGAGTAACACTCTCAGGGAAATCCAAGCTAGTTTGGATAAGGTGGAAGAGCGAGCAAGGGTGAGTATGCTCGCGGAATTGTGTTGTCTTAATTTATATTATCGTGATAGCGCACAATGTTTGCGAAACAAGAACAGCTCGACCGCGAAAAGCAGTCTGTGGTCATGGTAACTTCTCAACTTGCTCACACGCAACACAACACAACACACCCTCGTGCGTCCGTCTGTGTTGCAGTGGACCGAAGATATCGTGCAAAGCGAACTCGCAAAACCTTGGGAGCTTTCTAGACAGTTCGTGCTCGATTTTGAGGCCCAAACCCAGAAGATAGCAGAGGCGCAGGAGCTCTCTGCCGAACATCACCTCAAGGCACTTGAGAAAACCAAGCGGATGGCAAAATATCGGGGCAATTACAAGGGGGATCTAAAACGGACAATTCAGGGCATTGAGAGAGATCTGAGGAATAAAACGAGGGAATTCAAAGCGGCGGTGACGAATAGAATTGGGGTGCCATGAGCGGGGAAGGAAGTTTGAAGGAATAATGGAATGTAGAAACACCACAAAAAAACTTGTTGGCAAAACGCGAAACCTTCACTTTTTCTTTTCCTTCTTATTTTCGTCCATCTTACTTTTGCGAATTTTCTGCTCCTCTCGCTCGGGGATAGACGGAAGCCATTCAACAGGGTGGCGGTTGAACAAGGGCCAATCAGGGACGCTCAGAATTATGCTTTGAGAGGGTTAGCCATGGTGAGTTTGTGAAAGAGAGAGTTTCGAGCAAGAGAGAGTCACTGCAAGGTTGAAGTGCGGCGCACAAAAATAAAGCGCGTCAAGCAACTCCAACTCACCTCAAGACAACCCCCCCGGCCCACCAGAGCACAGTCCAGTAAAAAGATCCCTCAATATATCCATGGATCCAGCCGATCACGCCAAAGAATATAACAACGTAGTAAAATATTTGCTCGCTCAGCTGTTGGCCCTTGAAATCCATCGCTTGAATACTATGGAAGGAGGAGATAAGACGATGAGTGCTGGGACGTAAATCAGGTCGGCAGAGATCTACACAGGCGGTCAAAATCTGTGAGTTTTTTTTCTTCAAGAAGTGGCGTATTCTTATCGGGACTGTCGACAATAGGTTACAAAGAAATTAACAGCGTGAAAGCAACAACAAACAAAAATTCACAAAAAATAGGAGAAAAGAGTCTATGAATGCTCCGAATAGCTACTTTTTCAAATCTTTGATTCCACTTTCTTATCGCTCCGATTCAACTGATTTCTCTCCGTTCGTTATGGGTGAATTTTAGTCGCATAACTCTCGTATTGTAGCCAACGAGTGCCGTCAAAAATAATCTGCCTCTCCAATATCCTCATGAGCATCCTGCTGCTACGAAGTCGACTCCGGCTCCCCTCGCCCACAGTATCTCGTCGGCTGTACAGAACTCTATCTCAGTCACAGCGATTTAAGCGGAACTTTGGCAATGAAATATACAACACAACAACCCAGAAAACAACAACATGGAATGATCGGATAAGATGTTTCCAACAACACAAGTACATCATCGCTGCTCACTTTGGCACGTTGCCCCCCGATGATTCCATGAAAGAACCCCCTGCTGCCGATACATATAAAGGAGAAGGGTTCGATATGACGGGTAAGCCTACTAAATCGTCTCTCCTCCCTTCCCCTGACATCTCAGACTCTTTGTCGGCCCTGGCCACTTCCCGTCTGTCCACCTCCCTTGCTTCAGAATCTCAGAAGACTGTAAAGTTGGCTCTATCTGGTAACTTACTGATCACCGCGCTGAAATTTGCCGCCTATGGTAGCTCTGGATCTCTTGCTATGTGGAGTGAGGCCATCCACAGTTTGGTGGACAGTGGGAACCAGGCACTGCTTCTGATAGGACTGCGGGATGTGGGGAAATTGGGGGATAAGAAGCACGCCTACGGTTACGGGAAATCTGTTTATTTTTGGTCGTTAGTTTCTGCTCTGGGCACATTCTGGCTGGGTGCTGGCGTGTCGATGAGCCATAGTGTCGGTTCCCTCATCAAGGGAGAGGGCTTAGTTGAAGTTGTGCCTATGGAAGTATGGGGTGTGCTTGGTGTTTCATTTTTGGTCGATGGTGTGGTTTTTTCGCGAGCTTTGGGTACAATTATGAGGGACAAACCACCTGGAACGTCTCCGTTTCAACACATAATGAATATCAAGGACCCAACGACAATGGCGGTTGTATTAGAAGATGGCGCTGCCTGCGCTGGGGTGATAATAGCGAGTGTGGGAATTTCTCTCTCGCACGTGCTTTTGTCTCCCATTTACGACGGAGCTGCTGGTCTCGGTGTATCACTTCTCCTTGCTGGGATGGGCGCCACGTTGGTACGACTGAACCAGCGCTTCTTGCTCGGCCAGAGCGTTGATGAGGATATTTTAGAGGGCGTCAAAGGGATCCTGCTGCGACGTCGGAGTATTGACAATGTAGCGAGCGTGCAGTCGCAGTGGACTGGTCCTTACTCGTTCAGCTACAAGGTGAGTATAATATTATTCTGTGAGCGGAAGTTTAACGAGTGCCGAGTGCCCTCGTTACGTTACGTAATTCTGACCAGCGTTTTACGTGGCTCGCACCTCACTTCACCACCACTAACACCACAACACAACACAACACAACACCCAAACGCTGTCGTACTTTGGTGAATACCCTGCCGCAGGCTGAGGTTGATTTTGATGGGACTTATTTAGCTGCGAAGCTACAGAATCGGTACATGTCTGAGTTCGCGAGCGCAAAATCAGATCCAGAGCAAATAAAGGTGCTTCTTTCATTTTATGCGGAAGATGTAATGCGTGCAGTTGAGGGTGAAATTAGGGAGATTGAGAACGAGATCCGTTCTGTTTACCCTGCAGCTGCCTACATTGAGCTGGAACCGGACTCTCGGGACTACAATAGCTTTGCGATCGATGAGAGCAACGCGACAGACAAGAACCGAGAGATTATTGCACTCGAGAGGTTGCTTCGCCAGATGAATATTAGCAACAACACGAGGTTCGAGAACGAAATAAAGAATGAAAAGGATGTGACAAAGAAGGAAAAGTGAACTTTATACTAAAAATTGGCGCTTTTTTGTTATGTTGCCAATTAATTGCTACTATTTTTTTCGTGTGCTCGCTCTGTCCTGTCCTCTCATTTCTACTGTTGTTTCTCTTACAAGCTTTTGAACTCGGGCAAGTCATAATTCAAAAATTTTCTGCAGAATTGGTGGCCACAGTGGCAAGGGATCCTAGCAGACAAGTCAGTCTCGATCGGAAACTGGTAATCATAGGTGATTTCATCCCCCCCTGCGATATCCGTCAGCGCGTAGATCAACACCCGCTTGTAAATCTTCCCCTTCTCGCCATCACCATCAACGACGATAGCCATACAATTCGGAATGCAGCAGTGATTTATGTGCCGAGCGTAATTACCGTTTATCGTAGCGTCCAAGACAAGATTTTCTCCGATTCTAAACTGATAGTCTTGGAGCTTTCGGCGTGCGTACTCCTCCTCCCTTACGTCGCTGATATTGTTGGTAATGTACTCGCCCATATACTCTGCCACAATCTCCCCCCTTACATAGCCCACGGTGCAGAACAGTCCCCAACCATGGATCGAGCTGCCTAGTACTCTAAGAGTCTTCACCTTGCTTGGGCTTGGTTTATTGTCACTCGGGTTCTCAAAATTGAACATGACTGGAGCTTCTCCGTTGACCTGTTCCTCTTCTTGGACCCCAACATCAATTCCGTGCAGCCTTGCGATCTTCTGGACAAGCTCCTCACTCACGTCTACATTCCCGACCTCCCTATCTCTCCCGACGGCTACGCGCTTTTCCGCCTTCCGTGCTAATTCTCCCTCCTCCTTGCCCAACAGCTTGATCGTTTCGAGGTCCTTTTGCTTCTGGATCCTCCTCCTCTCAAGTAAGTTAGCACTAGTCTCGAACCTACTACAGCCGCTTTCGTTTAAAGTGAGCAAATTATCCTTGTCCTTCACGATTGATTTCAAATAATCGCAAAGCATACGCTCCTGCTCGCTTATTTCGACCCTCAGACTACCAAAGTTCGTAACCTCGGCAACTTTGCTGTTCACCTCCATGACATCTCCCCCGCAGAACGGTACCACACTGGCAGCACACGCCCGTCTGATCGCAAAAAAGTTGTAATATGCTGTCTCGTTCTCCAATGTTCGCACGAAGTTGCTGGTCAGCTTTGCCGAATAGTGGGCACTCAGCTTTTCCTCGATTTCTCGGAATTCGAAATCGTTTCGCTGCTCATTCTGCTCGATCCTTTTGTCGTAGCACTCCAGGGCTTTTTTTACCAAAGGTTCCAGGTAGGCTAGAATTTTTCGGGCAGTCTGGCAATAAATACTGTCTGCCTGGTTGTAAAGAATTGCATTGTTGCAGAGGAGCCGAACGTCCGCCTCAAATTGCTGAATGGTCTCGTAACAATTCGTCTCGGAGTTTGTTTCTAGCTTCGTCCGGATGTCTTTCCAGCAGATTGGGTTCTTGATCTTGGCGTAGTAGTCTACGAACTTGGAGTGAACGGGATCCGAAAACAATAATGTCTCGTCAAGCTGTAAAATAAAGCTAAGCATGCCCTTGATCAAGAGAGGAATGTATCGCAGCGAGAAAGCTTGTACAGGAGGGAGCGATTTAATCTCACTGTCGTCAACGGAGCGGTGCCCATTGTCAGACGCATCTTTTCTGCTCCTGGTATTCTTTCTACTGATGATGTTGCTGTTCGACGACTTTGCTCTACTTTTTTCGTTGTCAACTGCCGCTCGTCTCTCAATTGAGTTTATCATGCTCTGCACGCACTGGCTGACCGTCTCCATCTCCGTCTTCTCTGCCGTTGCATCTCCCCTAACAACAACAGCGACATTGCTAGAGTCACGAAGATCGTAATTCTTTTTCTTCTCACAGTAGACGGCCAGCGTTTGCTGCTTCACGGGCTTCTCCAATATTATGCTTCCCAAAATATTTTCCTCCAAATTTTGCATCGCAACAACGTTCTTGTTCTCGGTACTTTTCAGACCGATTCTTACAGCATTATTACTCGTCGTTGTCCCCCCTACCAATGCAAGGTCGTAGTCGTACTTGACAAAATCACAGACTGCCTCGCAAAAGTGATTCCAGCCATTGCGGCAACCGACACAATAATCCGCAGGGTAGGTCATGTAAGAATTATTTTTGCTACTGGGCTGCTTAGAGAAGAATAATGGCTCCCCTCTAAGTTTCTGTTTATTGTCGGTCGAGACAAGTGGAGTTGAGGAGAAGCGGCTGTCGTTCAAGAGCAAAGAAAAAAGAGCGTTGTCCCTGGACGGCATATATTCTCCACAGATGAGCAACTCCTCCGCCTTTTCCTTTTCCTTCTGAATCTGCAGAATCCTGCGCTCTGCCTTGTTCTCCTGCTTCCTCTTCGCCCTTTCTTCTCGCTTTCTTCTGATTTCTTCCTCCCTCAGAAATTTACTCTCCTCTGTCACTTTCAAGAAATTGTCGAAGTCAGTGTCATTCATTCGATCGGCGTTATGTTGCTGTTTGTGAATCGGCGGCCGGCTTACTCTGCTGGAGCTCTTCCGCTCGGGCAGACCCAGACGATCTGTCGTCTTCATCTTCACCTTGAATTCTCCTAATTCTTCGATTTCCTGCTTCCGCTTTTTCTTGGGCCTCGCTGCCTTCTTGCCTGCAACGGCAGCATCACGTACGTGTTCAGGTGGGGGGTCCTTTCTCTTTGATTTCTTCGTAGAGCCAAGTTTGACTGTTTCCCTGCACGAAACCGAGCAGAACCAATCACCCTTTGGAATGCTATCGAGGACCGGAAAGCAGCAGTCCAAGTGCACCTCCGTCTCGCACCCGGGCCGGTCGCAGAGGAGAAGTGTCTCTGGGAACATATCCGAGCAGCAGACGGAGCAACCCATATAAGTCTCCCCACCTTTTGTGTAGCAGTGGGCACAGTCAGGACAGAAAAAGTCGCCCTTTGGGAGGACCTTGAGAGGCGGCGTCAAACAGCCCATGTGAATTTCGTTCTGGCAACCCTCGGCTTCGTTGTCGCACAACAGAAGCGTGGCCTCGTTGTCCGCCGACTTGCAGACGATGCATCCATATACGGTTCCATCGTACAATTTTTTGAGCTCACGACATTGGCCGCAGTACCAGTCATCGTCTTTATCTGTCTCCTCAATGGTTATGCAAGTGCTGCAAAAGTTTAGATTACATCTTGTGCACATCAATGGGGCATTTGTAAATCGCCCACATTGCAAGCATTCCTTACTCCTCAATGGAGGAGAGAGCGGAATCATGATTTTCGCTGGTGAGGCTGTTGATGGTGTTGATGCTGATGTTGATGCTGATGTTGATGCTGATGCTGATGTTGATGCTGATGTTGATGCTGATGTTGATGTTGATGATGCTGACGGCCGTTCCGATTTCGCAGTGGTTGCATCGCCATTGCAAAACCTGACGTGGTTTGATAGACCCCCCTGGGTCGAAAACGATTTGCCACATTTTTTCGTGCAGTGAAATTTCTCTGATTTGACGGGGCCGTTGCAAAAGCGAAGGTGATTCGATGCACCCGCCTGAGTCGCAAACCTCTTCCCACAATTCTTGGCACAAGGAATCTGTTGCTCAAAGCAAGCTGGACAAAAGTAATCACCCTTGGGCATCCTGGTTATACCGGCGCATCGAAAGTGGCAGTCGCCGTCACACCCGTCGCACAGTATAACCTTGCTCTCTTCCGAAATGTCAACCCCACCTTTGCAAATAATACAAGTCCCGATCCAAGTGCCTTCCGTCATCTTTCCTTGTTGCTTGTAAAAACACTCCCCGCAGAACCAGTCGGCTCCCTCAGCAGGCATCTGAGATAGTCCCACGCACCGGAAGTGGAACTCATTTCCGCAGTCACCATCGCACAGTATCACTTCAGCCTCCTGCTCAAAGGTTGTCGGTTTTTTGCACTTGCCGCACACTGTCCCTGTTTCATTTCCGCTTATACCAAGATTATCGATGTCTTTCGGTGGTACATAGCTCTTCATCTCCGTATTATAACGCACCTTGTCGGCGGCAGCAGCATCAACCAATTTCTTCATGGTGTCGCCATCTAACGCCTTATACTCGGCGGAGGCAAGCTTTGATATTTCTAAAAGTGTGATGTTCGGTTTCTCTGACTTGTAACGGGCACGGTTATTTTCCAAAAAAATAAAAAAGGTACTCCTCGGGTTCTTCGGTCGGTTGGGATCCTTATTCTTCTTCATTCTCGCCAACTTCTTCTTCTCGGCGTGGGGAGGAGGGGGTGTCGTGGTCTTCTTGGTCGTCTCTGGAATAGTATTTGTTTTTGTTTTTGCGTGTGGACCTTTGCAGTTGCCGACGTCGTCGTCGGAAGAGGATGAGTAACCCTGGTCAATAATTGCCTTCTTAGTCGGATTGACTCGTAGACTCCGCTTCTTGTGGGAGAGTGGATAGAGTGGGGTTGTGGTAGCCGCCGAGGATAACGATGGAGAGGGTGCGGGTGCGGGTAAGGGGGGGTGTTCTGGTGCCGGTGCCGGTGCCGGTGCCGGTGCCGGTGCCGGTGCCGGTGCCGTTGCCGGTGCTTTTGCCGGTGCTGTTGCCGGTGCCGGTGCCGGCGTTGTGGGGGCATTGTCATCCGTCTCCATCACTTGTGCCTCAGCACTTTCGGCATTCGCTTTCGTCTCCGTCTCCATCTCCTCGTTCAGTGCATTTTCCGTCCCCGTTCCCGTTCCTGTCCCCGTTCCCGGTGCCACTGCTGGTGCCACTGCTGGTGCCACTGCCGGTGCCACTGCCGGTGTCACTGCTGGTGCTAATGCCACTGCCGGTGTCACTGCTGGTGCTAATGCCACTGCCGGTGCCACTGCTGGTGCTGATGCCACTGCTGGTGCCACTGCTGGTGCTAATGCCACTACCGGTGCCACTGCTGTTGCTGGCGCTAACGCTGGCATTTGAGAAGGCAGCGATGAAAGGTGCTGTGATGTTGGTAATGTCATCTGTATCATCTGTGCTGTTGGAGCATGAAATAGATCTTTGTACAGGAACATTCTTTTTTTAATTGCGTGGGGGTTGTCGAATGCAACTGGAAACCTGCTGCTAGTTTCACCTTTCAGAGCAGTTACAGTCCCAAATTCACCTTTATATACCACCCTCGTTCCAACTTCGGGCCAATAAGTGAGAGGCATCAGTGGTTGTCCAGGTATAAGTATAGGTGGTGGTGCTGGTGGAGGCACTGGTGGCGGTGCTGGAGGAGGTGCTGGTGGCGGTGCTGATGATGGTGCTGACAACGGTGCTGGTGCTGGTGACGGGGAAGAAGAGGCTTCACAAACATCAAGAAGCTTGAGGTCCTTCGGCTGGAATTTCGTTTTCTGGGCTTGAGAGGGGTCGTCAAACTGAACTCGTATAGGGCGATTTGTGCTATTTTCGACGCCAACAACTGTTCCCAGGGCTCCATAATATGATACGCGGACACCGACACGCTTCTTTGGGCTGACCGTCAAAAGACTATCCCTTCCTTCAAAGGGATCAATGCCCAAGCGCTTCCTTTTACGGCCACATCCCGTCTCCTGGTCTTCGTCAAGATCTTTGTCTGTTTTTATTTTTTCGATTTTCACTACTTTCGTAGCGGGGCTTCTCCTCATCTTTGGCTGGGCCTTTTCGCTGTCAAAAATTACTGAGAATGGGTCAAGAGCGGTCGACTCCAGAGAAGGTAATGGATTCTTGTATTCCTCAGCTACAGTCAGGTCCACTGTCTTGATCACCAAGGGTGTGGGCGTCGTCGCAGCCGGTCCGGAAGACGAATTAGCCGAGCGGCGCAGACCAAATACCCTGCGCCGACTTGGGTTTGGAGGTACGCATGGTCCTGTTTTTGTGGTGGCAGGGGGAATAAAAGTAGGTGGCTCGGTGGACGTCGAAGGCGTGTCCTCTGTTTCATCTTCGCTCTCGCTGTAGCTATCATCGAGTGTTGGCAAGGACGTGGCGTAGACTGGGGAATCCTTGTCACCTTCCATGGTGTGGGGGGATCTGGGGCCCTGATATGGAGAAGCTACCACACAGGTGATTTTGCAATAAGGATCGTTCTGGATTCGATTCTGGCTTGATGAAGTTGATTCAAATGTCTGCTGTAGTGCGTAGAGGTGATCAGTAAGAGGTTATCAGAAGAATTTGGGTATTGTGGGACTTAATAAAGAAAAAATGTCGTGAAGAACCTTATGGACAAACAAACACGTCAATGGATTGAAATTAAAGATGGCTTTCCGCCGGTCCACCAAGTCTCGCTCTATTTTGGGTGCACCAACCGTTTTTGCAGGTGTTACCATCCTGCTCGTGATGTGTGCGAACTTCTACATTGCAAAACACTCAATACCTACCCCTAAAACCGAAGAATATTCAGATCTTCCCACACCACCACAACAACAGCAGCAGCAGCAGCAGCAGCAACAGCAGCAGCAGCAACAGCAACAGCAGCAACAGCAGCAGCAACAGCAGCAGCAGCAACAGCAGACCGAAGCTACCACGCTATATAGTATCATGAAATACATGGAGTCACCCACGGAGCAAGAATACATCGAACGGATAAAGAAGTTGCCGCAGTCATCAGAAAAACGCGTCATATCTTTCGG
>ERZ651776.2137-NODE-2137-length-22085-cov-5.939522_pt1 | contig 22085 bp, 14 predicted proteins | sample MGYA00514761_ERZ651776 | MGnify/ENA metagenome assembly ERZ651776 | reverse complement strand
AGGTGCGTTTTGAGCGCACGAACAGAGAGAGAGAGAGAGAGAGAGAGGTGATGATTTGCTCGAGGCGTTTCGTCTCTCTCTTTAAAAAGTGTGTCTCTCTCGTCGTGTGGGAGGTGTTGGATTTTTGAAAAAAAAAAGTGACGAATGCAATTTTCATTTGAACAGTCCCGTTGAAAAAAAGAGAAAATTTTTCAGAATTTACGAGTACTCGACTGTCCCACGAGACCAACACACCTGCGCGTGAAGAAGCACAGAACGCTTTCTTGTTGACACGCGCTGCGCTTACTACTAATACTATACTAATACTAATACTTTAAAAAGAAGAAGAATGGGCATCGGCACGCACAAAAACGACGCGCTCGTCTGCCTGAACGATTTCGCGTTCACCAACGCCTTGGTGAAGCAAGGGTCGAGACGAGACTGTTTTCGTCGTCGGAAGCGCATCGACGACGACGGAGAAAAAGAAGAACAACGAGGAAACGATGCACAAAATTCGATTCGAAAAATACGCACAGAAATCATCGACGAAGGGAACTGCGTGTGCACTTTAGGTGAACTCGATGGCGATTTGAACAACACGCAGACGAAAGTGCACTGCGTGGTGACGGGAACTTTGAATAAACCACACGGGAGGTCCGCGGAAGGGTCGTTGAGAGTGCACGTGAAAATGTCGCCCATGGCGCACCCGACGGACGCGCCGATCGAGAAGAATCGAGAACACGAAACGTGCGATGGTTTGTCGAGAATGCTGGAGAAGTGTTTTCGAGACGCGAGGGCGTTGGATTTGGAGAGTTTGTGCGTCAGTGCGGGGAGGTACGTGTGGCATTTAAGGTTGGATGTGACTCTTTTAAATCACGGCGGGGATTTGCCGTTGGCGGTTTCGATAGGCGCGAACTGCGCGTTAGGGAGCTTTCGGAGGTACGAGTGTTCGATAGATAACGAGACGAATCGCGTGACGTTTCACGAGGAACGGGAGAGCGTGAAGTTGCAGCTGATGCATCATCCAGTGGCCGTTCGGTTTGCGTTTTACGATGGAAGTAACAGCAAAGGGAGCGGGATAGACGAAAACGAAGAGAGCAAAGAAGATGCGGACGAAGAGGACGAGAACAACAAACCGCATCAGAAATACGGCGTATTGGTGGACGCAACCGTAGAAGAAGAGGCGTGCGCGATCGGGTTCGCGACAGTTGCGGTAAATGAACACGGAGAGACGTGTTTCTCGACCATGGATTTTATGGGCGAGAGATTAGGGAAGAGCGCGACGCGAGGCGTGGACGCGACGGCGTTGGCGGGAGTACACTCCACCGCGAGCGACGTAGCTAAAGTAGTGTGTAAGGAAATGAAAGAGGCGCACGAAATATTCGAGCAGAAGCGATTGGAAGAAAAAACGAGACGACGGAAATACGATCCAGACGCGCTCGAACGGGCGGCGATGAAAGTCGGCGAGGACGAAGAGAAAGAGGATGGCATTAAGGAAGCGTTACTCGAAGACGCAGAAGCGATGGACGCAGAAGCGCGCGCCAGCGAAGATTCCTCCGATGAAGATGAAGATGATGATGCAGAAGATAAAGAACACGTACCGTTGGTTTCGCTGAAACCTCCACCGAAGAACGCGTCGTCTTCTTCCTCTTCCTCAGAAGAAGAAGAAGAAGAAGAGAAATCGAGCGACGCGGAAGGCGACGATATCGACGATATGTTCGATAAAGCAGAGAAGAAGCAGGCAAAGAAAAGAGCGAAAATTGCCGCGAAAACATGGGACGAGGCCTTACCCGGAGACGGGAAGAAATTATCCGACGCGGTCTTGAAGAAGAAGAAGTTGAATAAAAAGAAAGCGCCGGCCAAAGCGAAGAAATTAACATCATCGTCCAAGAAATGATTTCGTAGTAGAGTAGTACATAGCAAATACTACTCGTCGTAGGAGAACTAAAAACCTTACCTTTACATAGATTGATGAGGTAGTAGTAGGTATAAGAATAGATTTTTATTAGAGATTATACAACTTGGTATACTTTTCCGTCAAGTATTTCGTGAACGCTTCGGCATCGAGCGGCTTGCCCGTGACTAAAACCAACAAGTCATCCGCGGAATCGCATTCACTGCCTCGATCGTGGACGTTTACGCGCAACCATTCGCGAAGCGGCGCGAACGTGCCTTTTGCGATGTCGTCCTCCAACGTCGGCAAAGCTTTCTTCGCCGCTTCGAAGATTTGACACGCGTACATTGCACCCAACAGATACGTTGGAAAGTATCCGAACGCGCCAGACGACCAGTGGACGTCTTGTAAAACGCCTCGCGAATCGTCTTCGATGTCCACGTTCAAATATTGTTTCATTTTCTCGTTCCAAAGTTTTGGTAAATCGTCCACGGCGATTTCGCCGCGCATCAAACCAATTTCCAACTCCGTTCGCAACAAAATGTGCAACGGGTACGTCAACTCGTCCGCTTCCACTCGAATCACCGACGGGTTTCTCACGACGTTCAAAGACGCGTGCAACTGTGCTTCGGTCACGTTTTCAAATTCTTTCGGGAACGACTTCTTCAATTCCGGTAAAAGAAACGTGGAAAAAGACGGCGATAACGCGACCATGCGTTCCCACAACAACGATTGCGATTCGTGGACGCCCATCGAGTGCGCGCGCGATACGGGTTGATTCGCGTATTCCGTCACGTTTCTTCCTTGTTCGTACAAAGCGTGCCCGGTTTCGTGAATCGTCCCGGTCAAACCTTCCGACAAATCGTTTTCTTTGTATCGCGTGGTCATTCGTACGTCTCCGGGACCGCAGCCTCCCGTAAACGGATGCACGGAAACATCCAATCTCCCTTTTTCTAAATCAAACCCAAGCTTTAACGCGATCTCCTTCGATAACTTTGCCTGCGTATCCACGTCAAAAGTGCCATTGCTCACCACGTTTTCGCCTTTTTTCAACGCCACCGGCGACTCTTTCGCGTACACTTTTTGAATCAAATCCACGACGCACGTCTTCACGACAGGAAATATCTCATTGAGACGCTCTGCGGTCATTCCTCTCTCGTACTCGTCTAAACTCGTGTTAAACGCATCCTCCCCGGGTTTGATCAACTCGCACCTGCGTTTCACGAGATCAACCCACTCTTTCAATATCGGCGAAAACGTCTGGAAATCCTTCGCCGTTCTCGCCTTCACCCAAATCTGGTACCCCTCGGATTGTAACTCCGCCGCTTTCTTCGCCATATCGCTTGGAATTTTCGCCGACCGTTCGTACTCCTCTTTCGCTCTTTTCACGTTCGCGATATCTTTCGGACGTGAAGGTTGACTGTTCGCGATGAGTTTCCCTAATTCTGAATCGATAGATTTCTGATGAATAACCCCTGCTAATACCGCGGACGCTTTCGAACGCAACAAAGCCGCGTGTTCTCCACTCGGCATCATCGTCAATTCGTCCCACCCGGCTAAACCCGCCAACGAGGACAAGCAATCGATTTCAGCGAGTTTTTCTTTCAACTGCGAATACGTCGTTTCTTCTTCTTTAGTCGTGGACGACATCGCTTTTGCTGCTGGTAAAATTCTCACCACTCTTCTTCTTCTTTCAAACGAGAGTGTTCGTCTCGTCGTTCTCGTTGTCGCGCGAGAAAAGGCCAGTGCCATTCTATTGCGCGCGCGTGTTTGAAACAATGATGAAACAATGTACACAACTTGGGACACGAAATGACAGACACAAGACAGAGAGGAAAAAGTACGAAGCAAAAAGGTGGGAGAAAAAAGCAGAAAAGCAAAAAATGTGAAGGGAGACAAAAACAACGAAAAAGGAATGAATTTTTTCGGATAAAATGGAAAGGAAGACCGCAAGTCGCAAGAGGAGTTACCCTATTATTTGACGCGACTTTTCTCTACTCCGCCACAACGAGACCACATCATGGCGGACAGAGGAGGAGGACTGAAGACCTCGTCGTCTGCGAAGAACAACAAGGACAACAACACGAACAAAAAGAAATACTACGCGGTCGCGAGTGGACGAAAACCAGGCGTGTACGAAACCTGGGACGAGTGCAAAAAGCAAGTGTTCTCGTTCCCGAACGCGCAGCACAAGGTCAATAATAATACTTTCCCCCCGTCCTTTCCTCCCTTTGCGCGCGCGAATGCGCTGCTCTCTGATGAAAGAATCTCTCGAATCTGACATAAATGTTCTTTCTCTCTCTTATTCTTATTAAAGAGCTTCTCGGCGCGAGCAGACGCCGAGGCGTGGGTGAAAACAAACGTCGTCGAGAATCCATCGTCTTCCTCCATCGCCGCCGAGGTGAGACCAACGATTCCGACGAACACGCAAAAGAGGAAAGCGCATACGAACAGCACAAAACAAACTTCGATTACAGAATACCTAGACAAAAATGAAGAGGAGTTTGAGGACGACGACGATGGATGGACGACGGAATACGAACCGATGAAACCACTTTCATCACCACCGGCGAAAAGAACAACAACAGCGAGGGGGAAATCCAACGGTAACAACACCAAGAGAAAACTCAACACGTCCGCGAAAGCGAACGCGGAAGAAAACGTACCCTTCGTTTTGGAATTCGACGGCGCGTCGCGAGGAAACCCGGGACCGGCCGGTGCTGGAGCGTTAATTCGAGCGCCGAGAATACCGTCAGACGCGAGAGAGGAAGAAGAAGAAGAAGAAGAAAGGTGTGGTGAAATCATCAAAGAGATTTGCACGTCGTTGGGTGTCGCGACGGTGAACGAGGCGGAGTACCACGCGTTAATTACCGGGTTGAAAGCAGCCATTGAACTCGGGATCGAGGATATTCGGGTCCGAGGCGATAGTAACTTAATCGTCAGTCAAGTGAAAGGCGATTGGAAAGTGAAAGAGCCGAGGTTGATTCCGTTGCACGCGGAGTGTAACGAGATGAAGAAGAAGTTTCGCAGGTTTGATATAGCGCACGTGAGAAGGGAGTTTAATAAAGACGCGGACGCTTTGGCGAATAGCGCTATAGATGATGGAACGCACACGAACGATTACGAGTATAAGATGAGTGGGAGCGGCGGCGGCGGATTTTCCGGCGGCGGCGGTGAAGGCTTGGGTGGCGGGAACGCGAACGCCGCGGCGCGAATGGTTCGACGAGCGCACTACGCCAACATCGCGAGAGCGACGTTGTGTACCATGCGCTTCGCTCGAATAGCTTTGCTGTAAAAAGATGTATAACAGAAGAAACTGTAGTAGTAGTATTAAGAGGACGAAGAAGATGTACTCGTTAATCGTATTGTCGTTGATGATGATATAAATACATGTGCTAAAATTTACTTCTTTGCCGCCGACGATTTGTTGAAGAAGCCTTTCTTCTTGGCCACAGACTCTTGTTTTTCAACCACCAAGCTCGTCGTCGTCACCTCTTTCTTCTCGTCTTCATCTTCAACTTCAACTTGCTCTTCTTCTTTGACTACTTTCGTCGGTTTGCTAAGCACGCGTTCCGTCTCCTCTCGCGCGATTTCTCTCGCCGCCGCCATGGCATCCTTCTTCGCTTGCGACAACTTGTTCTCCATTTCCTTCTCCTCCTTCGCGCGTTTCAGCTCTCGTTCTTTGCGTTCTCTCTTTTCTTTTCGCTTCCGATCTTCCTCTTTCTTCATCGCCTCAAACGCTTCCCGTTCTTTCTTCAACGCATCCAGTTCTTGCTCGAAACGCTTCTTGCGCTCCTCGTTTTCCTTCTCAAACTCGGCCCGAATGTTCTCCGCAGCTAACCGCTCGCGCTCTTCTTGCGCTAAGCGAATTCGTTCTTTCTCGGATTGCTTAAATTCAGGCGTTCTCGGGGAGGAGAGTTTTTCGGAGTACGCCGCGGCGTCGTTCGCGGTGCCGTACGCCGCTCGCGAAGGTAACGGCGGACGGCCGTTACCTTTCCCGCCAGTCTCTTCGTCCACGTCTTGGCGTTGTAACACGCCCGGAATCGCCCACGGGTGCGACACGGAGCTCGGGTACTTTCTCGCGATAGCTAACAAGGCGACGGCTAAAGCTACACACGCGGTACCGATGGCAATGAATGGCGGAGAGTATTCCGCCCACTGCACGAAGGCTTCTTCGCGGTTGCGAGGCTTTTCTCTCGTTTTCTTCCTGATGTCCATCTCGATGGCTTCGGTCAAGTCGTGCGGAGAGACAATCTTCTTGCTGCTGCTCGACGATTTGCTGCTGCTTTTGTTGTTGCTGCTGGATTTTACCGACGATGACTCTTTCTTGCCGACAGAGGGAGAGCTTTCCTTCGAGGATGAAGGAGCGCTCGTCTTGCCCGCGCGTCGAGGCGCTTTCGTCAACGGCTTATCAACCGTTCCGCTCGTCTCTTTCAAAGCCTCTTGTACTTTGGAAGAAGATCGAGAAGAAGACGAAGATTTCTTCGACGCGTAAGCTTTGCCGGAAGATCTTGTTGATCGATCGTTTCTTTGCTGTTGAACTTGTTCGACGAAATCTTCTCCTCGCGCATCTTCGTAGTCTTCGTCGGTGAGATCCTCGATTGGTTGCGCGTAAGAGGACGAGGAAACCAAGGTTTGTTGACGCGGCGTCCACGTGCGCTGCGGTAATTGCTGACGTTGTTGTTGCTCTTGCGCTCCCGTAGCAGGGACGCGAATAACGACCGGTCCGTTTGTTGCCGCGAATTCCATCTCCGTGTTCGCTCTGCGCAACACCATGGTGGATTTCTTACACGCATTCACCGAGAACGAGCAACTCGCGTATCGAACGGCTTGGCACTCGTACACTTCAGCGACAAAACTTCTTTCGAGCTCACTCGCATTCGCGCTCGCGTCTGGGCACGCGCGCGTTTGCTTACAACTCTGATCCGGGTGTTGCTCGGGGCCGAGTAAAACGCCCTTGGAAGATTCAACGCACGCGTTGACGACGCCAGAGGTTGGGCACTGCGCGTTCCCGAGCTGTCTCGCGGTATCGCACGCCATCGACGCGTCGCCGTTCGGCGTCTCGTCGACAACATCGTAACAGTGGTGCTCAGCCTCGTCGGCTTTGCCTGGGCACGCGCACGAGCACGAGCCGTACGCCGAAGGTGAATCTTCAAAGTTGTTCGAACGAATCGGCGCGTCGGTGAGTCGTTGTGGCGCGAGGTTTATTCCGTTACGCAATCGACTCTTGTCGTCGCCTAGCACGCTCTGTTCTCTCTCGTCGTTCTCTTCCCTCAGATTCCCGTTGTATTGTTGTTGTTGTTGTTGCCTTTGCTCTCGCGATTCTTCGCGATGGATGTTGCGTTCAATTCTTTGAATATTCTCGCTGTTCAACTCTTCTTCTTCTTCTTCTTCTCGCGCTTTCTCGTCGTCGACAATGTTGCGATTTCTCCTCGATGCGAGTAATCTTTGCTGCGTCGCCGCATCAGATCGAGGTTGGAGAAATACTCTGCGTTGCGCGTTGCGTTGTCGCATTTGGTGCACGTACGGTGACTCGCCCAAACTCGCCGCTTCTTCCGAAGACATGGCCCCGTCGCCGAGCTTCGCCGTATCTTTCTTCGCGCCCATCATCATGACTCTCACCGGGACGTCGCCTACGACAGCCATTCTCGCCATGTTTTGCGTCGGCGTCAACACTTGTCGGAACCAACTTGTCTTCTTTGTTTCTTGCGCGGAACCTAAACTCGGGACGGAATACTCGTGCGGCTGCGCGTGTTGCACCGCCGGATATTCCGGCACCGCGCTGAACTTTGCGTCCTCGTCGCCGGCTTTCTTCTTCGCCGCTACCGTTTTCGCCGCCGCTTCTTCGAGTTCCGCCATTGGCGTTTTTAAGAATTTCGGGTCGATGCCTTGCTCTTTGTAATACTCCTCCTCGACGACGGTCGGTTCGTGTTTGGACATGTGAATGGCGTCTTGCCATCTTTGCATGGACCCGTACACGTCTTGGCCGGCTTTGACCGCTTTCTTGTGCTCTTGCAAAAATTCCGCGGCCGAGTTCACGGCTTCTACGTAATACCCACCAATCATCTCTTTCCAAACTTGGTCGTGGATTTCGCGGTCTTCTTCGTATTCTTGGACTTTCCTGCCGTCCGCGGTGGTGACCACGGTTCCGTCGCCAATCGGCACTCTCTTCGGTCTGCCGCTTTCCGGATCAATGACCACTTTCGTGTTCATCTTCTCCTTCCCGTCTGGGCCAATTTGAATGCCGCTCTCTTGCTGCGCTAACGCCGACAAGTGCGGCTCCCCGTCCACCACGCGAAACTTTCCGTCATCTAAGCCTTTCATGCCAATCGTATCCGGCTCTAATCCAACCTTGGCGGCGCCCCACAACGCGTGCGCTAAAAACGTATCGTCTCTCTGGTAACTCTCGCAATTACCCGTTTCTCCGCTCGTTCGCCCAAAAGTCACAATCGCGATGTTTTCTTTCGGCAACATGAAAATAGCGGACCCTTTATCGCCGAGAGTCATCGCCACGAACGACGTCGTCGACGCGCCGAAAAGAGGACCGCGCAAATTCTTCGCCGCGTGGCCGCACGGGGTCGACCCCAACGCCACCGGCGAACAGCACGTCGCTTTCTTCGGGATTTTCTCGTCTTTCTCCAACGGTTGGTGCACCCACGTCAATAACCCGTGCTTATCGTTTTGCTCGGTTTGCGTGAACACCTCGTACGCGAAGTCTTTGTTGAACAACTGAATGGAATGCCCCGTTTTGTCTAAAGTCACGCCTTTGTTCAAAAACAGCTGCGCCAACTTCAACGCGTCTCTGCAAGACAAACTGAACCTCCCGGTGAGCGAAAATTCCCCGTCCGTTTGATCGTCGCCGTTCAAAAAAGCCTCTTGCAACCCGAGCGGTTCTAAAACCGCCTTTGTCGCCCACTCCTTCGCGTCTCTCTTCACCCGTCTAAACACCGCGTGCTGAATCGCATCCTCCACGACTTTCAAATACAACGAATTCCTGTGATCTCTATCGAAACTATCGTCCACGTCCCACTCTTGTCCGGGTTCGTTCGCTCTTTGGTTCTCTTCCACGGCGCCGCCGTGCGTTTGCTGCAAAATATGCCTCGCCGTCACCGTCGTATCTTTCCCGAAAATCTCAACCGCTAACGGCGTGTAATCTAACAGCGGCTGATCGAGTTCAATCAACCCGTCTTTCACCGCGGCACCAATCATCGCCAGCGATAAAAGCGCGCCAGATGTATCCGTCGTCCTTTTCGCGTTTGGACTCGAGGCAAAACCTGGGTAGTTTTCGTGCACGATGGCGCCGTCCTTGGCGACTAAGAAGCAGTCTCGCCCAGGGAGGACCGAGAGACGCGCGTCTGCCGTCTGTGTATTCGTAGTGTATGATGAATAACGACGCGTAATAAAAGAAACGTTCATAACGGTGAGTCGTCATCGAAAACGAGGATCGAAAGAAAGACCAGACGCGCGCCAAAAGATGATTTTTAAACGAGAGAGAGAGAGAGAAGAGGAAGAAGAGGACGACAAATGTTCCCCGACCTCCAAATGCGAGCCGCGGCTCTCTCGGATGAGATACAAAAAGAGAGAGAGAGACAAAAAGAATACACGTACCTCTAAGCTGCTCTGACTCAAACCTTTGGACGCGGGGGTGGCGAATTGCCACTCTCCTCCTCCCTCGCTGCCGTGCGCGTCCTTTTGTGCGCTGTCGTCATCATCCTCCGCGGTGATGGTCTCGGGCGTTGTTCTCGTCGTCGTTTTCCCCAAAGAAGAGGATGGATTTTGTTCTTCGAACGCCAACTCTTTCTGCGCGTGCACACCTGTTATACTCGTCGCCAAATCGAGAATAATAAGAAACAACAGCGAGGACGAAACGACGGCGAAGAACGTCATCGTTCGTCCGTTCGTCGTCCTCCGCGAGTTCGTCGTCATTATCCTCTCTCTCCTATACGTGTGTGTGATTTTTGACGGGGAGTCTCTTTTGGTTCTTGTTGTGTTCTTGTTAAACCCTACCTACGGTAACAAACCCTAAACAAAAAGTGCTCTAAAAAGTTGTGGGGAATGCACAAAAAGCAGAAGAATTTCATCGCATCACAGAACACACATATTTAAGACATAGACACGCGCGCTCATTATTTAACCAAGTCGTGCGCACGGAAGAGCGCAACACTACTCCAGCAGTGAGATTCGTTTTTTATTATTAAAGTTCTCTTTGAATGATTTAAAGTTCTTTTTACGTTGAGTAGAAAAAAAATGGTGGCGGTTGTGGTACCCTCCCCTGGGGGTGTTCCTTTTTTTTCTTCCTCGTCGTCGAAGGCTTCTTCTTCCTTTGTGTTCGCGACGACTTTGACGACGACGGCTTCGTGGTGTTCTCCTCGAGGAGGAGGATCAGCTGCTCGTGGAGGAAAACGCGCGTTTCGTTTTAAAGCGGTTTTTGTTGCGAAAGGAGGAGGAGAAGGATTTGTTGGACGAGAATGGATAATTGGAGAAGAACAGAAAAGCTCTCGTGGTGGTTTTTTAACGAACTGTAGGAGGAGGAGTAAAAAGAGGAGTGGTGCGACGAAGATCACGAAAAGCGTTTTAGACGAGGAGAAAGAGGAGAAGAACACAGAGAACGGCGATTTTACCGCCAAAAGTGTTGGTAAAAATCAGTGTCACTATTGCGACCGAACCGCGTCCTCTCGATGGTACAAGAACAAGACCCAATGCAACGCCTGCTATAACCGAGCGAGACGAATTCGGATTAAGAATGATCTCCAAACGCACTCGTGCGAAATGTGTCAAACGTCGAGTTCGGTCGAGTGGTACCGAAACAAGTTCGTCGGCGGGAAAACTGGGCGGCTGTGTCATTCGTGTTACTGTCGGGAACGAGCGACGGCGCTCGACGTGAGGTGCGCGCAGTGTCAGAACGAAAGGACGAGCGGGAACTGGGCGATACCGAAGAATAAAGGCAAGTTTAAACACGGAGATCGGTTGTGTAACGCTTGCTACAGAAGGGAATTAGTCTCTTTGAAAGTAGAGGCGCGACGCGAAGAGGAAAAAATTACGACGAGCGAAGGAGGAGGAGGAGGATCGCATATGTATTCGCGTCGATGATTTATTTATCATTATTGTACAAATATCTATTATCTAATGTTGATGATGCTACCTACGTATGTAAAAAAGCTCTATCTAATCTCTCATCACAGCTTACTCCTTGATCGTAAAGAAGAAGAAGAAGAAGAAGGACTCGTCCACGATATCACCTTCCCCGGGTTCATTATGTTCAAAGGATCCAACGCTTTCTTTATCGACCTTTGGATATCAATGTGCGCCTCGCCGTGTTCGCGGACGATGTGTTTCATCTTCCCGACGCCAACGCCGTGTTCGCCCGAAGCGACACCTCCGACGTCTAACGCGGCGTTGACTAACTCCTCTTCTAATTTGTGTAACTCTTTTTCGTTGTCGTCGTTGAACGGAATTAAGCAGTGGTAATTGCCATCCGCGATGTGGCAACACATCACGCACGGGAATCTCGCTCGTTTAAACAACCTTTCTGCGTTGGCGATCGAGTCCGCGAGTTTCGAAATCGGTACGCACACGTCCCCGACGTAAACTTTCTCTTTTTTGTGCGTGCCCAACTGTATGCCGCGATATCGCATCGCCCCAAGATAGCATCCTCTTCTCGCTTCCCAAATTGAATCCAACTCGTCGGCGTTTTTCGCAAACTGTATCGTGCTCTTTCGACAGTTTTTCGAGGTCGCGAGTTCGATGAAACGGTCGTAATCTGCTTTCGCTCTCTCGTATCCGCCTTCGTCGGGTAGCTTGGAATCCACAAACTCTAAAAATAACGTAGGCGTTTCAATCATTTTCGTCTTAAACACGACGTTTGAGACTTGCACGCCTTCCGAGTTTAACATTTCGCACCTCAACAGCGTCTCCAAATTGGCGTTTCGCGCCAACACGACTGTTTCCGCGGCGTCGCGAACCGTTTCAAATTGCACCACCGCCCCGACTCTCGTTTTTGGAATCGGAAACAATTTCACGGTCAGTTCCGTGATCACGCCTAAAGTGCCTTCCGCGCCTAAAAACAGAGCGTTTAACTCGTACCCCGTTGAGCTTTTCCTCACGTTTCGTCTGGTTTCGATGCACTCGCCTTTCGGCGTGACGACTTTCATGCTCACGATATTTTCCTTCGACGTTCCGTACTTGAGCGTTGACAATCCGCTCCCCCCCGTGCTCGCCATCCCGCCGACGCTTGGATTCGAGGACGGATCCGGGCCGAATATAAACCCATACGGTTCTAAAAACGTATTCAACTCGTTCTTCAACACGCCCGCGCCGACCGTCGCGGTGCGTTGCATCTCATCCATCGACATCGTTTTCAAAAGCGACACGTCCAAAACAATCCCACCAAAGTACGCCACGCACCCGCCTTCCAATCCCGTCCCGGCGCCTCTCGTTACCACTGGTTTCTTGAACTCCGCGCACGCGCGAACGATATTTTCAACCTCTCGCGTTGTTTTCACTCGCACCACAGCCTCCATGTGTTGTTCTCCTCCTCCTTTACGTCCGTGCGTGTTGCCCATATCTCTTTTGCACGATTCAAAGAACTCCCCCGTCGTGTGCACTCTCGACGACCCCGCATCGTTTTCGTCGTCGTCGTCGTCATCTGCGAGCGCTTCTCGTAATCGCTCGAGAAAGAACTCATTATTTTCCTCACACTCTTCCTTTCTCGATGACGAAGATGATGATGATGATGATGTGACGCGCATTCTTTACGACGAGACGTGCTCGCTCTCTCTTTGTTCCGCGAAGCAGCTTTTCTTCGTGCACGAAGTGTACTCTTTTCCTCAAACTCTTCCTCCTTTCTCGACGACGACGACGATATCAGCTCGTTCTCAAAAACGAGAGTAGTACTTAGTAAACTCTCTCTTTAGTGGTATTCATGCGGCGTCGTTGCTTTGAAGGAATCCCGATGGAAGCTTTTGGAAAGTTTTTTCAATCGTCACAACTTGTCTTCGTGCGTCTTCGAACACAACAACGCGCAGATATATATACGAACGCGTTTGTCAAAGAGATCTGATAGAATATACACACACATATATATATATTAAAGCAACGGAGGAAGAATGAATTTTGGAGGCATGCCCCGCGGGGGCGGACGGAAGGTAACACACAACACGCAGATTTGTTCGTATGCGTTTTCGTCTTTGACGCGACGACTACTCTTTGTGGCTGCGGTTCTCGTGCCGCAATGAGAAGAGAAATCCAATCCATCTTTTTTTTCCTGCTTTCGCGCGCGAGTTTATCTTCTTTCTCAGAGATGATCGTCCCTCTCTCTTTTTGTGTGCCGCGGAGCATTCGAGAGGGAGATCGGGTTTTCCAAAACGCGCGCGCTTCGTAAGAGAGAGAGAGAGAGACACACGGATGATGTGGTTTCCGATCTCCCCTTGAAGGGAAAAAAGAGAGAGAGAAGACCAACACTCTTGATCTCTCACCCACTACGAAAAGAAGTGCACGAAAAGAGAGGAAAAAAAAAACGAATCGACAGCCAAAACATAACATATCGAAGAAAGAAAGAGAAAGAGCTGAAGAGAAAGAGAGAGAGAAAGAGAGTGTTTTTTTAAGAGAAAAGAGAGACATTTTTCCTCCTTTCTCTCTCTCCTTTCTCTTTGACTTCCCCGGAGGGAGGAGCGAGTTGAAAAGCAGACAGACATTTTTCGTATCACCGCGTGACACTGACCTCATCTCTCTCTCTCTCTTTTATTACTTCACGCGACGATGAAATAATACTTTATTATAGTCCAACGATACGAAACTGTACGACGTGCTCGGGATTTCGAAATCCGCGGACGCGACGGAGATTAAAAAAGCGTACAGAAAAGCGGCGATTAAGAATCATCCGGATAAAGGCGGCGACGAGGCGAAGTTTAAAGAGTGCACGCACGCGTACGAGGTTTTATCCGACCCAGAGAAGAGAGAGTTGTACGATAACTACGGCGAAGAGGCGTTGAAAGATGGCGGGGGCGGTTTCGGCGGAGGCGGAGGGTCGCCGTTTGATATTTTTGAGCAGATGTTTGGCGGGAATCCGTTTGGCGGCGGCGGTGGTGGGAGAGGAGGCGGGCGGTCGAGAGTGAGAAGAGGAGAAGACGTCGTCCACGGGTTGAAGTTATCGTTAGAGGATTTATACAACGGCGTGACGAAGAAGTTATCGCTGGCGAAGAATATTATTTGCCCGAAGTGTACCGGGACCGGGTCCAAGTCCGGCGCCTTGGGTACGTGTCGAACGTGTTCCGGTTCCGGCGTGAAGTTGGTCGTTCGACAAATTGCTCCGGGCATGGTGCAACAAATGCAAACCGTCTGTCCGGATTGTCACGGAAACGGTCAAACGATTTCGGAAAAAGACAAATGTCCGGGATGTAAAGCGCAAAAAGTGGTCCAAGAGAAGAAAGTTTTGGAAGTGCACATCGAGAAAGGTATGATGCACAACCAAAAGATTGTGTTTAACGGCGAAGCGGACGAGGCGCCGGATACCGTTCCCGGGGATATTGTTTTTGTTGTTCAACAAAAAGAACACAAGACGTTCACGAGAAAAGGAAGCGATTTGTTCTTTGAGAAGAAGTTGACGTTGACCGAGGCGTTGTGCGGGTTCAAGTTTCAAATCGAACACTTGGATGGACGAAAATTAATCGTCGGGTGCGAGCCGGGAGAGATTATTCGCCCGGGAGATTTGAAATCCATCCAAAACGAAGGCATGCCAATCCGAGGGAACCCGTTCAACAAGGGGAAAATGTTTGTGAAGTTTACCATCGAGTTCCCGAAGAACGGCGAGATGTCCGGCGATCAAATCCAAGCGTTGGAGAACATCTTACCGAAACGACCGACGGTTGAATTAGACTTGGAACACGGCGAGGAATCGGATTTGCACGACGTCGACCCGCAAGTAGAAGCGAGAAGGAGAGAAGAGGAGAAGAGAGCGGCTGGGAACGCCTACGATGAAGAGGACGAGGACGAGAGAGGAGGCGAGAGAGTGCAGTGCGCGCAACAATAAATGAAAAGAGAAAATCCGGGTCATCATCATCATCACTATCATCATCATTACTATCACCACCATCATCATTACTATCATTACCACCATAACGAAAGATGATAAATACGCGAAAGAGAGAGAGAGAGAGAGAGAGAGTGAGAGAATAAGAGTAAGAGTTAAGAGTGAATATATATAAAATAAGAGAGCGATTACACAAACAAACAAAAAGTAATATTACATCGCGTGCGCTCTCTCTTGTCGTCGTCATCATTTGATGACACTTGAACTTTACAAATCCCAAGACGTTTCTCAGTCTCGCAATTATCATCGATAGGAAAGAATCCATCCGATTTCCTTTTGTACGTCTTCACGTCGAACGGTTGTTTGATCGTAACATCTGGATGATTTCTCGCGTCCGCCGCGTACATTTTCCTCCCCTCGTTTCGATTCAGGAATACCTCCGAAATCTCCCCGTCTTTTGAGGCGACTCGGCCTGCTTTTCTCTTCTCGTCCTCGTCCTCGTGAAAAAAGAGACCCTTCTTCTGAATCCTTTTCATCATTCACGACGCCGGCGCGAGAAAAATCCGTTCGACCCATTCGCCTCGAACGACCGATAAATTCTCCCACGCGTTCGCTCCGAAAACGTATTCAAACGCGCCGCTGTACCACACGAGAGACCATAAAACGCAAACCCCGACGTAAATTTGTACTCCGAATTTCATTTTCGAGACGTATTCGTCCACCACTTTATCCGTTTTGATTGATGAAGAAGCCTTTGGAGAAAAGTAATACGCGCACGCGGCCCAGACGAGCGGTAAGAAAAAGTACCCGAGGTGGTAGGATTTCCGGCACAAACGCCGAGCGGTTAACGTTTGTTCGCCGAAACTGATATCGTCGATGGTGGAGACGTGTGAAGGTGGTGCGTCCTGTGGAGTTTTGAGAAGATCAATGAGGGTAAGAAGAGAGAGAAACCGCGCGCGTTACGAGAGAGATGAGAAATCCAATCCAGAGAGACGAGATGTGTTCATGCGCGACTAAAAACGATGATATCATCGCGAACGAGTCAGAAAACGCACCTCCACGTCGTCGTCGTCCTCGTCGACAGCCATGAATTCGTATATCTTCTCGTTTTTTTGCGCGTTCTCTGTCCTCGCCCGCGCGAAACGGAGCTTTCAGAGAGCGTCGAGAGAATGAAGAACTTTTGCTCTCGCGCTTCACTTTTTCCCCACGGGAAAAGCTCTCTCGAGGGATTCTTTCCCGTACGAGTCTACTATGAGCGGAACGAAAGAAGAATCAGACGACGCGTTCCACATCTGGCCGCAACTCAAAGGCGACAAACACTTCGTGCACTCCTTACCGTTATCCGACGTGTATTTAAACAACGACTCGACTTGGCCCTGGGTCGTTCTCGTTCCACGGGAAAACGATATGGTTGAATACCACGATTTATCGAACGAAGCGCAGATGCAACTGATGCGAGAGATGAGCGCACTCTCGAGAGTTTTATTGAAAGGGTGGCCTGAGATTGCAAAACTGAACACCGGGATGATTGGGTGCGTGTGCAGGCAATTACACTGCCATATTTTAGGACGATTCGAGAACGATACGTGCTGGCCAAATCCAGTGTGGGGAGCCTCCGAGGCGAAGAAATATAGCGAGGAGGAGGCGAAAGAAACGAGAGAGAAACTAGAGAAATTGATTAAAGAAGAAGAAGAAGAGTTGTTGTTGTTGAAGTCGTCTACAAATTAGATTTACAAGTGCGGGTAGTATTAAATTTTCCTCCACGTCGCGATGATTGCGTTCCTCAAAAGACGCGCGCAAAAGCGTTGTTTTTTCTCATCGCGCGCCTCGGATTAAATGGTCCCCGAGCGCTTTTTTCGCGGGCGATAACGTCATTATCTCGCACCCGGTATCGGTGACGAGTAACGTGTGTTCGCACTGCGCGGTCCACTTCCCGTCCGCGGTGACGGAAGTCCACCCGTCTTTCCACATGATGTCTCTCGTCCCGCCGATGGTCAACATCGGTTCAATCGTAAACGTCATTCCGGCTTCGATCGTCCCCGGATCGTTGTTTCGGTGGTGCCGTATCGTTGGCCCGGAATGGAACTCTTTCCCAACTCCGTGACCGACGAATTTATCCACGACGCCGAATTTGTGCTTATCAGCTATCTCGTGAATCGTCGCGCCGATTCTTCGTAAAGGCACGCCCGGTTTCACAATCTTTATCGCCGCTTCTAACGCGTCCTCGGTCACTCTGCACAACGTCTCCACTTGCTCGGAAACCTTCCCAACCCGAATCGTTCTCGAGGTATCCCCGTGATATCCGTTCAAATACACCGTCACGTCAACGTTGATGATATCCCCATCCAACAACGTCTCGTCCGGCGTGGGTATCCCGTGGCATATGCACTCGTTCAAGGATGTGCACACGGATTTCGGAAACTCGCCGTAGTTCAAAGGACTCGGGTACGCTCCCGCGTCGATGATCATCAGATGTACTTTTTCGTCGATCTCCTCCGTCGTCACTCCAGGTTTACATAAACTCTCCGCGTAATCTAAAACTTCCGCGGCTAATAAACCCGCTTTGCGCATCCCTTCGATTTCATCCGGCGTTCGAGCGAATTGATACTTCGCGTCGTTATACGGTGGTAAAACCCCGGTCTCGGCGTAATGTGGTTTCAACGTGTCTTCGTACACTTTCCTCATTTTGGTCACCGTGCCTGGTTTCAGCGCTTTCCTGTTTTGAAACCCGTTTTCCTCGCGTCCGTTGACTGTGTTTTGGACTTTCTCTCGCGTTTTGTTGAGGATTTCCGAGGCGAACCCGGATTTCTTTTTGCACTCGATCGCCGTCTTCGGGGTTGAAACCGTTCTCGGCTTTGGTCTCCCATTTTCGAATCCTAATCCTCCGCCTCGGTACGCCGTCGATGCCCGCAAGAGTCGGAACTTTGCCACCAAAGGGACGTTTTTATACGTCGTGCGCATCTGATGATATTTCTCTCTCTCACTCTGTTTGTGATGCCTGCGTCGCGTGTAGTATCTGTGCGTCCGGAAAAGCTTTGAGAATGGAGCAAATTCACTTTCAGATAAAATGGAAAAGTGACGAATTTTTCCCCAAACATCCATCTTCTCCGGGTGGTCGGGAGATGATGACGACGAGACCCTTTTCCTTTTCCTTTTCCTCTGAAAGGTTCCGAGTGAGAAGCGCGACGAGGAGGTCGTTCTTTGCTTCTTTGAATTCTAGAAGACAAAGAGGAGGAAGAAGACAGAGAAGAGGAGGAGAGCTCGGGGTTGTTTTTGCCGCCAACGCGGAGGACACGCCGAACGCGTACGAGAAGGAGGAGGAGGAAAAGCAGAGCGTAACGACGACGACGACGACGGTACTAAAAAGCAAACAGAGGCAGAGAGACCATCGGAAACGAAATCGCGCGCGGAACAAAGAGAAAAACGACGAGGTTGTTCGAGAGGTTTTGGAACGGTTTTTACAGGTGTTGAAACCGTTGTACGAGGAGGAAAAGGAAAAGGAGGAAAGTTCGTCGAAAGAACACCAACAACTCGATTCTTCGTTTCGAGCGATGTATAATATGAGACAAAGAAGAAACGAGGAGGAGGAGGAAAGTTTCTCTCCTCCTCCTAATCCTTGGGCGATGACGACGACGACGACAATAATAGATTGGTCTCGGTTTCCGAAGAGCGCCGATCCGGCGCGGGCTATAGGCACGGCGAAGAAAACGTCGGCGGCGAGAGGCGTTCGGAAACGGAAACAGATTGAACAGATTTACGAAGCGTTGCGCTCGCGAAACGTGTTAGGCGGTAGTGATGGTAGTAGTAGTGGTAGTAGTAGTGGTAGTAGTAGTAGTGAGCATAGCTGCGGTAGTAGTAGCGGTAGTACGAGGAGTAAAAAGAAGACAATCGTGGATTTCGGATGCGGGACGGGGAACCTTCTCTTAGCTCTGGCTTTCCTGTTTCCCGAACACGACTTTATCGGCGTCGATTTGAACGAAACGTCCATTCGTATGCTCGACGAACGCATAGAAAGCGCGAAGTTAACAAACGTGCGATCGAAATTATCTTTAATCGAAACGTTCGACGAGGATTTTGACGTCGCGTTGGCGTTACACGTGTGCGGTAAAGCCACAGACGTCGTTTTGCAGACGTGCGTGGAGAAGCAGAAAGATTTCGCGTGCGTGCCGTGTTGCGTGGGGAAAGTACAAGCGAACGGACATCGCTCGGTTGGCGGAATGCGCAAAAAATTAATAAACGTGGACGTCGTCGGTTCGAAGAACAATGATAATAACAACAACATCGCCAACGAGAACAACAACAGCGAGAAAGAAATTCGACATCCTCGCTCGAACTTAATGCGCGCAATTTGCGACGAAGAAACGTTCATGGAGGTGGCAAAACTCGCCGACTGGTCCGGGAACGACCAGGTCTCCGCCTACGAAGCGTCCAAACACTCTCTTTTGCCAAGAGAAGCCAAAAGCGCGGTCGAACTCGACCGACTCTATAGGTGCGTAGAGAAAGGCTATCCGGGTTCGGTGGAATTGATAAAGCTCGACGACGAATGCGGGTTGAGAAACGATTTGATTTTAGGCCACATCGTCCATCGTCATCACGCTGTCGTTTAATATATATGTACTACTTTTCGTTGTTGTTGCATTTGTAGGCACTCACATCACATATTCGTCCATCGTGTGTTTCTCTTATGATGATGAGGAGAGTAAAACGAAACACATGTGCAGACAAAATTTTTGCCTCAACAGCACTGCTCAACCCCTCTTCAAAAAATATTCGATATATTCGCCTTTGTTCTTTGGTGCTCACGATTAAACACGCCGTGCGCTTTAGTACTGGTGGAAAGACTCTCATCGGCTTATCAGTGCACAGTTTGCGCTTCTCGCGTTTGAGCTCTTCGCCACGCGCGCGCGCCGCTTTTTCATCGTCGCCGTTGAGAAAGAGTCGAGAGAACAACAGCGCCGAGGAAAGGAAAAGAAAAAAACGAGGAGAAGAAGAAGAAGAAGAAGAAGAAGAAGAGGCGTTCTTCTCTTTTCTTCGCGCGCACTTTTACTGTTTAAAATACCCACGCCTTCATCTCAACGCCTCCGCGCGCGCGAGTTAGAGCGAGATGGCGGACCAAGGATGGAATGAAGGTGAGGAATGGTGGAGGGAGCACGCACGAGAGGTGATCAGGGCCGAGGTCGACGGTACGTGTATCTGCGAGTTTTTCTTCTTTCTTCTTTTTTCTTCTTTTTTGCCTTTCTCTCTTTTCTCGGATTTTTTGTCGTTCCCTTTTTGTCGATTTCCTTTCCTTTCTCTCCCCTCTCTCCACTTTTTTTTCTGTTACCCGTCGTTGTGATTGCGCGGGTAAAGTTTTCTTCTCTGACAATTTCTCTCTCTTTCCACTACACGCAGAGGAGGTTAGAGGCCGTCCTTTTCGACGAGTTTGTGATGTGATACTATGGGAGGGGTTCGGGCCAGACGGCATCGAGGATCGCAACGAAGACGAGGATGTGGAAGAGGGGGAGGATGAGACGATTAACCTACTCGAAGCTGTAACAGATTTGGTTTTAGATGGAGATGACATGCCTGTTGATATGCCCGTGCATCAACCTCGTTTTCCTTTGCCGGACGAGGCGAGGCACGGTCCTATAAGCATCAGAGGGTCGCAAACGCGTTTTGATTTAGACTGGGAGTATGTTCTTGGTGAGGATCCCGTCCCGTTGCAAAACGCCGTGAACGAGCTCCGCGAGTTCGACGAGGCAGGTAGACACTTCCCTGTGACGCTCGATGGCGTAAACCTTCGCCAAGGAGTAGGCGGAAACGCAGGCCGGAGGTGGACCGTGCGCAATAATCATAACGGAGTGGGTCCGCCGAATGCATACTTCGGCATGGCTGATATGAACCAAGCTGGTGTAACCGGGCGGATTTTAGTCGATGCAGTTAACGAATTGAACGAAGTACTCGAGGCAGCGGCTGAGTTCCACGAACGAGCAGGACCAGTTGTGAAGATTACGCCAGGCAGCGTGAAATTGCTTACTCAAAGGTACTGGGGGCAAAAGTATCACACAGACGACGCATTTTTTCGAAATCACCGAGATTCAATCGAGCGCGGGGAAGGCATCATTAGTTTAAATTTTGGTGGAGTTAGTACCTTGAAATTTCACCATCGCCAACGTCGCCCCATAGACGATTGGGAATTCGAATTAGATCGCGAGTATCTCGGGTACACGTGCATGTCTCCTTGCGCTCGTTTGTTGCGTCACGCGGTAACTTATGCCGACGGCGAGCTCGCAGCGCAACAACGAGAATTGGAGCAAGAGCAGCAAGAGCAAGAGCAAGAGCAGCAAGAGCAACAACCGCAACAACCGCAACAACAACAACCGCAACAGCAACAGCAGCAGCAGCAAGGCGCCGATGCTGCTGGCGGAGTTGAAGATGAAGATGACGAAAATGCTCGAGGTGTGAGCGTCGTCTATACGTTTACGGTGTCGGTGAGAGAGGGATATTGGAGAGATAAGGGCCCCGAGTGGCACGCAACCTTTAACCGTGCTGTTGTTGCGTTCTTAGTGAGCTTTTGGCTCGATCGACAACTTCAACGTCCTCAAGGAGGCGGTGGTGGCGGAGACGACGGTAACCAGCCTCAACAAGTACAACCGCCTGGAGCTGGCGGTGAAGACGGCGGCGGCGAAAACGACGACAACGACGGGCTCGTGCCGTTAAATCAATTGCCGCACAATCCATTCAATCCGCCGTCGGAAGAAGACATCAGAAATCTTCCTCGATTATTTGGGCACAACCAACACCAGGTCATTGAGCACATGAGTCGGTCTCAAAGATTGCAAAGTGTACAGCAATCGCGTCAAGAGAGATTCAATAAAGCGCATGCGGTAAAGCAGGAAAGCGAGGAGACGTGTGCACAATGTTGCAAGAACAAAGATCGTCAAACCTGTTTTAGAAACGGTAACACATGGTGTATCGCGTGTTTAGATGTGACATTCAATAAAGCGCATGCGGTAAAGCAGGAAAGCGAGGAGACGTGTACGAAATGTTGCGAGAACAAAGATCGTCAAACCTGTTTTAGAGACGGTAACAAATGGTGTATCGCGTGTTTAGATGCGAAGGAACAATGGCGTCAAGAGAGATTCAATAAAGCGCATGCGGTAAAGCAGGAAAGCGAGGAGACGTGTACGAGATGTGGCGAGAACA
>ERZ651776.2136-NODE-2136-length-22087-cov-13.520218_pt1 | contig 22087 bp, 21 predicted proteins | sample MGYA00514761_ERZ651776 | MGnify/ENA metagenome assembly ERZ651776 | reverse complement strand
GCGGTATAGGATAACCGCTGAAATAAGTTCATATTGTTTGAGATTTAAGCTTTAAAAACGTCTCTCATTGAAATGATGCCTACTAGATGCTCTCCAGAGAACACAGGCAAATGCCTAATTTGATTTTGCAGCATAAGTTTTTTAGCTTCTGAGTTGGAAGTATCTGGACAAGTGAAAATTAACTTTCTAGTCATTACATCTTGCACTGTCTTAGATTCAAGGTTTTTAGGACCTCCAGATAATGCATAAACTAGGTCTCGTTCAGTTAAAATTCCTACCACAGATGATTTGCAGAGATTATTCTCTGAGCCACTTTCACAAATCATAAGGGCTCCAATTTTGTTTTTATTCATGAGAACTGCTGCATCATACAAATTGGAATTTGCAGGAATAGTAAAAATGTCCCAATATTTTTGTTCATTTAAATGATCTTTAACTTTTTTCATGATTTATTTGTAAGCTTTTATGCATTAGATTTGTAACATTTCTGTGAAAGATATTAACACCCAAAGTTATTTCTTGGTATCATAAAGGTACAACAAAGTATGTTTAGCTATTACTTATATTTAACTATAACAATTTAAAACCAATATGAAATCTTTAAATTCCCTCTCTGTTTTTATTTTTGCATTTTTACTGGCCATACCTGCTTTCGCAGGAGATAAAGGCTATGTTGGAGAAGAAGGTACTGAAATTGAAGTGACAAGAGTTTCTAATCCTGCGCCTGAATATCCAAGAAGAGCTATTAGACTTGGTGTTGAAGGCTCCGTTAGATTAGAGTTCGATGTTGATACTGATGGCTCAGTCCTCGACCCATATGTTGTTGAGAGCAGTCCTGCTGGTGTTTTTGATAGAGCTGCAATAAAAGCTGTAAGAAAATTTCTTTATGAACCTCCCACTTATAATGGAACTTCAGTAAAGGTTAATAATGTGCAAATTGATCTTGTTTTCAAGCTCGCAAGTTAATCTTTAGTTTCGTTATAGACAAAGGATAACTATGCCTATAAGACTCCAGTTACTTCTATTTGGGGTCATTGGTAACGTTCTCGTAGCTGCTATTTTTATATTCTCTTTTGGATACAGAGAGAATATTCAAGAAGATTCTTCAAACGAATCACTGCTAACTCTTTATGAGTCTGCATGGTACCAAACTTACAATAAGTCTTTTGATGTAATGTCAAAATGGCTTCCGGTTACTGGAGAAAATGCTTCTTTTTGGGATCCTGACTCAGAGATTTTTTTAGATGAGGTTGCTTCAAGTAATATTTATACCAACCCTCTTCTCGATACGATCAGCGCTGATAGGATTGGTGATGCGCAGTATTTAATTGAATTATTTTTTGAAGAAGAGCTAGATTACGGAAATTTAAGTTATGTTATGGCTTACTTCCCCTCCGGGGAGAGAATCTATTGCGGAAGTGCTCTTGACCTTTTAGGTGTTGATCCCTGCTCTCCTGCTGCGCGACCTGATTTTTTTAGCTACCTTGATTCATTTTTACAAGATGCCTCAAGCAGACCCAGACAATCAATTGTAAAAATTAAAGATAAAAATGAAGAGCAAGCATCAACCTTAAATCAAGCATTAAGCTTTCCAATTAAAGTAGAAGGACAAACATTGGCTGTCATTGCTCTAGGTGTAGATATTCGAAAGGGTCTAGAAGTTTTTGAGGATGAATTCGAAGTAAGAACTGCCATTAGCACTGATTCTGGCTTGATATCACTCAATGATTACTATCAACAATTTGGTGATACGGATGATGATCTTTTTGATATTGAGAATTTTAATAAATTAACTGATAAAGCTACTTCATTTAAAGAGTTAAATGGTTCTCGTCACTCTGAAAAAGATACAGAGTTAGGTACCTCAGTTACCCTTCTGCCCTTAAGTACTTTTCTATCAGCTGATGAAGCTCAATTGTTTATTTTCAAAGATGAAAGAGAAAACATATTAAGAGCAGCCAACGTATTAAACTTAACCTATGTGGCTGCTATCTCATTTGTAATATTTATTATTTCTCTCATAGCCTTCATTACTACCAGAACCTTTGGGGGTATTACTAAGGCTATTGAAGTTCTTGAGGGGCTCACCAAGGGTGATCATACCCAAGAAATGCCAGTGAGAAAGGGAATTCTTGCATCTGAGGGTGATGAAGTAGGACAGCTCTCAGCTGCACTAGGCACCTATAAATCTCATTTAGTTGAAATGGAATCCATTAGAGAGGAGCAAGCTAAACGGAGACATGAACGGGATGAAGTAATTATTGAAAAAATGACGGCGCTTGCTGATCAACTTGATGGAAGTGCGAGAACGCTTATTCTTAATGATATTAAGAAAATGAATGAACTTGCAGATAACGCTGATAGAAACTCCAGCGAAGAAGCCTCCGTGGAGCTAATGCTGGTTGCTTTCTCAAGAATGTCTGATGAAGTGAATGGTTTGATAGATGCTAGAACCAGTGAGATGGAAACAGCTAGAGATGAAGCCAGAGATGCCAGCGATCAAAAAACAAAATTCTTTGCAAATATGAGTCATGAATTAAGAACTCCATTAAATGCGATTCTCGGTTATGGGGAAATGCTTTATGAAGACTGTGAAGACTTGGGCTACGATGATTTACTTCCAGATCTTAAGAAAATTACCTCATCAGGCAGCCATCTTTTATCTTTGATCAACAATATTTTAGATCTTTCAAAAATTGAAGCTGGGAAAATGGAGCTTTTTGTTACTAGTTTTGAAATTGAGAATATGATTCAAACCATCAAAGATGTATCTGAACCCTTAGCAGCAAAAAATGATAATGGTTTTGTCATCAATCTTGATGGCGCCATGGGATCAATGTCACAGGATGAAACGAAACTAAGACAATGTTTAACTAATTTTTTAAGTAATGGCTTCAAATTTACTAAGAATGGAACCGTTACATTGGATGTTAAAGCCAGAATGGTCGATGACGTAGAATTTATTGATTTTGCTGTCATTGATACCGGTGCTGGAATGAGCCCTGAAGGTGTTGCTAAAGTCTTTGAAGAGTACACCCAAGCTGAGCGCTCAACATCGGCTAATTATGGGGGTACAGGTTTAGGTCTGCCCATTTCCAAGAAATTTGCTGAAATGATGGGTGGAGATGTCATTGTGACCAGTGAAGAAGGCGTGGGTTCAGTATTCACTATGTCTGTGCCTAGAGAATGTCCTGAATATAGCGAAGATGACGTTAAAGGCAATGTAATCAATCTAGATGCACAAGATAATTTAGTTGTCTTGGTTGATGATGATGTGGCAATGCATGATTTAATTAAAAGAACTATTTCAAAATTAAATCTCACCTTGCTGGGGGCTACAAACAGTGAGAAAGGCATGGAGCTTATTCGAGAAGTTAAACCAAAATTGATCTTACTGGATGTGTTGATGCCTGGACGTGATGGTTGGTCGCTGCTCAAAGAATGTAAAACTGATAAAGATTTAAAAGATATACCAGTAATTATGATCAGTCAGCTTAATCAATCTAACCTAGCTTCCTCACTTGGAGCCAATGATTACCTTACCAAGCCTATCGATAGATCGCATTTTATAAACACTCTAAAAAGAATATTAGGCAATGATACTCAGGATAAAAAAGTATTAGTCATTGATGATGATAAAGATGTCAGGGAGCTACTATCCAGACTGCTGAAGGACGCTGGCTATAGACCAATAGATGCAAGGGATGGTAAAGAGGGTTTGGAAAGGACAAAAGATGAGCCAGCCTTGATCATCCTAGATCTTGAGATGCCTAGGATGGATGGTTTTGAATTTTTAGATAATTACATCAAAGATGTTCCTGAAGAACAAAGAGCTCCTGTGCTTGTATTCTCAGGCAAAGATTTAACCGATGTTCAGGAAGACTTACTAAAAGAAAGGGTCGTAGGACTGGTGAAGAAAGATGATGTTTCTATGGAGAACCTTTCAAAGATGATCCAAGGGATTGTAAAAAGTTAAGACCCTACAAACGCCTCAATTTTTCCAAGCAATCTTTTAAAGTCTACAGGTTTGGTATCAAAATCATCGGCTCCACACTCTAGTGCTTTTTGCTTATCTGATTCTAAAGCATGAGCAGTTAATGCAATAATTGGAATAGAGCTAATAGAGTCATCAGCCTTGGCTTGAATGGTGGCTTCCCATCCATCTAGAACTGGCAATCCCATGTCCATTAGCACAAGGTCGGGAGATTCATTGCGCATCATTTCAAGACCGGCCTGACCATCAAAAGCCATGATAATTTCATACCCACGTCGTGATAGCCTTCGAGACAACATATCTCGATTCATTTCATTGTCTTCAACATAAAGTAACTTTGCCATTTTATTAGTCTCCTACTAATTCTGTATCTATTAATTTAAATCTATTCCTTCCGTCTTTTTTAGCTTCATAAAGCCTCTCATCAGCTTTGTTCGTTAAATCAGCTGAGGTTTCAGTTTCAGTTGAAAACGCCACTCCACCACTTGAACTCACCTTGATATCTGTACCATCAAAATTAACAACATTATTATTAATTTTTTTAATTAACTTAGTACAAAATTCTTTGGCTTGATCTGGATCAAGGTATAGAATTGCTAAAAATTCTTCTCCCCCTATTCTACCAACTATGTTTGGCGATGAAATCTCTGTTTGTAACAATTGTGCAAAAGATATGAGGACTGCATCACCACCTGCATGACCATAGTTATCATTCACTTGCTTAAAGAAATCAATATCAAACATGATGGTGGCAAACTGTCGGTCTTGTGATTGTCTTGAATTTTCCATGGCTTCATCCAAGGCTTCAAAAATGACTCTACGATTATAGATACCCGTTAATTGATCTGTGGTGGCTTGAATATGTAATTTATTAACAAGCTCTTTTTCACGCTCACGCCAAAATTTTCTTTCTAAAGCAGCTACCACCTTTGCAAGCAAAATGGTTCCATTAATAGGTTTGGGAAGATAGTCTTGAGCTCCTAATTGGATGCACTTAGAAATACTATCGACATCGTTAAATGCTGAAACCATGATTACAGGTAATGACTCTGAGTTGTGCTCTTTTCTAAAATTTTTCAATAATTCTAGACCATTAATATCAGGCAATATTACATCTAATAAAATTAAATCTGGAGTTTTTTTAAATACCTCTGTTATGGCTGTATTACCGTCATATGCTGTTCTGCAAGATAAGCCTTGCATGGATAAGCGTCTTTGCAGGACTTCACAATTTGTTACATTGTCATCAACAATTAAAATATCCGATTCCTTGATCTCATCGTCAAGGGTGATGGAGTACTCAATATCCCCCAAAGATTTAAACAGGGCTTCTGCTGACTCTAATTGGTTGGATGAATTATCATTATTTGGATCTAATGCCTCCCCTCTAATGTAATCTACAAAATGTTCTATTGCAGTTTCTGTTTCTCTTGCAAGATTAATGATTTGTTGAAAATCCTCTAAGGTGCTCTCCTCCAGATCATCCTCGTAATCTTCCATTAGGATTTCACTGTATCCAATAATTGCATTAAGTGGAGTTCTTAAATTGTGACGAAGTTCAGAGTATTCCTCGGGAGATTTTTTTGAAGAATCAGCATTTACCCCAGTGTTTTGCACAAAGGCAACTTCATATTGATCAATTAATTTTGAGCAAGATGATTTAATTTGATCAATCTCATCATCTGACTGAAGCTCGGCTTCATTGAGCACTTTCTCGACCATATCGACATAATCAAAGATAGCATTAGCTGGCGTAATAAAGTTTTGTTTAATTTGAGTCAGGACAATTTCTTCAGCGCCTTTGGATGTTTCTTTTGGGGTCAGCTTATCCATGATTTATATTCCCTTCTTGCTAAATGAATCCAAAAAACCTGGTCGGTGCATTAAATAACCTTGGCCAATTTGACAACCAAGGTCCAACATCATTTTTTTATCTTCTTCTGTCTCGATACCTTCACCTATCATCTCTAGCTGCAGATCTTCACATACTTCTGAAACAAAACTAATAAGTCTAGCTGTTGCTGGGTCTGAAACATTGAACGTAAAATGTTTATCTAATTTAATAACATCGATAGGCAGGTCTCTGACATACTTCAACGATGCATAACCAGCACCAAAGTCATCTAAGGCAATCTTAATTCCTTTATCTTTTAAAATTTTTAAAGATTCAGAGGCAACATTGATATCTGCAAGTTCTGCAGTTTCCGTAACCTCAAGACCAAATTGATTGGGTGCAAGTTGATGTTTTTCTACAAAATCAATGAATATGGAGCAAAACTCTGGATGCATGATTGTATGCGCAGAAACATTAAGATAAAGAGTGGCGTCCTTAAATCCAATCTCCTCTTTAACTGCAAAGAATTTTTCAAGCTGCACAAGTGACTCTAAAACAACCAGAGAAAATAAACTCTCACCTTCTATTTGTGGGATTATTTGATCATTGGGCAAATAACCACCCTCTGCATCTTTCAGTCTCAATAGAGCCTCAATGCCTGTTACTTCATTGGTTTCAAGATTTACCTGCTTTTGATATGCCAATTCAATGCGTTGATGTTCTATGCAATCAATGGTTTGTCTAAGGGCATCTAGCCCAGATCTTGATGAGCATAGTAATTCAATCAACATAATTCCATTAGAAATATCAACAGGAATCATATGCACTCTTGTTCGCATAAAAAAATTGATTTCTCTTAGTGATATCTCTATGGGAGTATCGTAATAAAGAGCAATAGCATCTAAATCACCAAAATTATTGGTAATTTTTTCATCAATTTTTACAACCGAGAGTTCATCCAAAGAACTTAAATTAAAAATATAATTAGCAGCAATGTTCGCCCAGGCTATCGAACCATCAAGTTCATAAATAACGTAGGGGCTAGGATGATGCTGTAAGGACTTTGTTAAATAATTTAGCTCTTGATCAGAATGCATTTGCTTAACCGTATAATTTACTTTGTTTTATTTGCTCATCGACAAGCTCGACAAAATCTTCTGCAAATGTAATTTTTATGAATTCCCAAATTTCTAGATGCTTTGGTTCCTTAAAGAGCGTTTTAAATGAAATTAACATGGCTGTCCATTCATCTTCATCAAGCATGCCAATTTTAAATTGATAAAATTGATTCTCTCTAGCACGCAACATGACACTAAAATATGTTAAATAGACTGCATTTTCTTCTTTGGTCAACTCCTCGTTATTTCTTAGTTTAATTTTAGTATCTACCAGTATTGGCTTCATGCCAGCTAGAGCTACTTTCTGATGAGAATCAGCGATATTCTGTCTTGCATTTGCACGCGCAACTCTATTTTGCTCCTTTAATTCTGTGACCAAAAAATAAACTGTTATAAGGACCGTAAAAGGGCCTACTGTCTGTAAAATGAGAATGATATTTTCGAAAGTCACTTGTAAATTAAATGCACGTATTTAATAGGTTAATATAAGGTTTTTTTACAGGTCGGTAAAGAAACTTATAGATATAAAGAAACATTTCTCAAGTATAATAACGGCGTGCGCCCGTAGCTCAGCTGGATAGAGTACTTGGCTACGAACCAAGGGGTCGGGAGTTCGAATCTCTCCGGGTGCGCCAGCGTTTATTTAGAATTATAAAATTTCAATGTGGAATCTTTGATTGAGAACAACCTAACCAAAAATATATCCTTTAAATAATTTTGATAATTTCGCCATGGGGATTTTATACCTTGTTTAGGCATTCGACTTAAAGCCCTTTGAACATACCCCGAGCTAAAATCAATATACTCATCATCGACCATAGCGCTTGGGTCCTCCTCCGGAACACAGCTAGTAACTCCCTGCTTATCCATTTGATTTAGGAGCCTGCAGACATATTCACATGTAAGATCAGCTCTGAGAGTCCATGAAGCATTCACATAGCCAAAAGTAAATGCAAGATTGGGTACCCCGCTAAGCATCATTCCTTTGTAAGAAAGCTTTTGATGAGGTTCTACTCTCTGATTATCTAGTGATACATCTATATCGTTGAAAAAATTAAGTTCTATGCCTGTAGCTGATACGATAATATCTGCCTCAATTAATTCGCCGGACTGAACCAAGATCCCTTTTTCATCGAATTTATCAATAACATCAGTAACCACTGAAGCTCGACCATCTTTGATTGAATTAAAGAGATCACTGTCTGGTACAAGACACATGCGCTGATCCCATGGGTTATATCTTGGGGTAAAGTGTTTCTCCACATCAAAATCATCGCCCAGCTCCTCACGAACCAAGTTAATCAGTCTTTCCTTGACTCGAGCAGGATATTTTCTTGACAGGTAAAAACCCAGGCTTGTTCTGAGCACATTTTTCCATCTGATTAGAAAATAAGTTAGGCGAGTTGGGAATATTTTGTTTAATGCATTGCTCCAGGAGTCCTCCCCAGGAGCGGAGACTACATAACTTGGAGATCTTTGTAACATGGTTACATGCTCAGCCTTTTCAGCAATGGCAGGAACTAAAGTGACGGCAGTTGCACCGCTGCCAATGACAATAACTTTCTTATTGGTGTAGTCAATCGACTCATCCCAAAATTGGGGATGAATAAGGCTACCTTGAAACTGATCTTGATTAGGGAATGCAGGCATATATGGCTTGTCATAGCTGTAGTAACCACCGCATAAAAATAAAAAATTGCAGGTCATAGATTCTTCTTGACCGTCATTCATGACCGTTAATTCCCATATTGATTTTTTAGAAACCCAATTTGAAGAAATCACTTTTTGATTAAAAAGAATTTTCTTTCTAAGATCATATTGATCAACTGTCTCGTTGAGATATTCAAGAATGGAGGGACCATCAGCAATTGATTTTTTATGAATCCATGGCTTAAAACGAAAACCAAGTGTGTGCATATCAGAATCTGAGCGGATGCCTGGATATTTAAATAAATCCCATGTCCCGCCAAGCGATTCTCTGCCCTCTAAAATTACAAATGATTTATTAGAGCAACTTTTTTGCAGGTTATAGCCTGCCGCAATACCAGAAATTCCCGCTCCTATCACAACAACATCTTTATGCATTAAAGCTCCTTATTTTCCTTCTCGTGAAGCATCTCTAATTGATTTAAATTCATTACCATCATACCAATTTGGCCATTGTTGGCTATTTGCTAGCTCATTACTGATATTAAAAATTACATCGATTGATTGATTCAACCCATCTAAATCCCATGATTCATCATATTCATCTGCCACACCATGATAAGCATCAACTCGATATTGCTCTTCTATTAAAAAGCCTGCTTCTTTGCCTCCAGCAACCAGATCAAAACCGCCATCAGCATAAAGCACAGGGACTCCTCTTTTTGCAAAACTGATATGATCGGATCGATAAAAATAACCCTTTTCTGGATTAGGGTCAGGGTTAATATATCTACCAGACTTAGCCAATTCATTCTCTAAAAGATCTTCCAACTCAGAAGCTCCATAACCGACCACAACCATATCATTCGTTAGCCCAGTGGGCAAAATGCCATCATAATTAAAGCCAGCAACAATGTTAGCTAAATCAATGGGCGGGTATTTTGCAAAATACTCCGATCCCAGAAGGCCTGATTCCTCAAGAGTAACGGCAAGGAACATGATCGATCGATCAGTTTCAACCTCAGAAAATCTTTTTGCAAACTCCAAAATAGCCGCAACCCCTGTAGCATTATCAACGGCTCCATTCATAATATTGTTTTCCCCAGGTTGAGTTGAATCAATCATGCCTAGGTGATCCCAATGCGCCATAAACAGAATATACTCGTCAGGATAAACAATGCCTTTTTTTACTGCAGCAATGTTATGTGATTGCAGATACCTAACTTTATTATGAATTTCTGAACTCAGGGTTAAACCTCTTAGGGGAAAGGCAGAAAAAGTTTTTTCCAAGGCAATTTGCTTTAAAGAATCATAATCAAACCCTGTAAAATTAAGCACATCATTTAAAATGTTATCTTTAATCCAGCCTTCTAGAATTACCCTATCAGCTCCCAAGTCATCTCTTTGCAAGTCTAGCTGCGGTCCTTGCCAACTATTTTCAACGACTGACCAAGGATATGCTGCTGGTTCTTCTTCATGAACTATGATGGCGGCTGCCGCACCTTGGCGCGCTGCTTCTTCAAATTTATAAGTCCATCTTCCATAGTAAGTCATTGATCTACCATTAAAAAGTCTTAATTTTCCAGTTGCAAAACCAGGATCATTAATCAAAATAACCACTGTTTTCCCTTTTACATCAACACCTTCATAATCATTCCAATTATATTCAGGGGCAACGATGCCGTAGCCAACAAAGACAACCTCGCTGTCTCGAATCTTTCTGTAATCCCTAGCCTGCTTGGTCCAAAATACCACCTCATCACCCGTAATCATTTTTCGATCGTTGCCTCTAAATGAGAGTGTTAAGTATGAGGAGTCTTTCAAGGTGATTTCAGAAGCAGGAACATCTAAAAAATAACTTCCATCAACAGGGTCTAAATCAAAATCCTGAAATGTTTTTGAAATAAAATTTTTAGTTAATTGCCCGCCTTCAGTTCCTGGCGCCCTGCCTTCGAACTCATCAGAAGAAAGCGTTGATATCCAATATCTTAATCTACCATCAGTAGTATCACTTAAAGAATCAGAGCAATTACTTATAAAGATTGAAATCCCCAAAAGAAATAACAAAGAATGGATTTTATTAATTTTCATGGTCTTATGTATATTCAGTTCACTAAAGTATAAAATATATTTTCAATTCAATGGGGCACATATCAATGAAAAAACTTATTAATATCTTCACTCTAAATTTTATATTTATTTTTTCGGTCCAAGCTTCTATGCTTGAAGACCTTCCTGAAATTAAATATGAAACATTTAAACTGGATAATGGTCTAACAGTAGTAGTACATGAGGATAAGAAAGTTCCTATGGTTGCTGTGAATGTTTGGTATCACGTAGGTTCAAAAAATGAAAAAGTTGGTAAAACTGGATTTGCCCATTTGTTTGAACACTTAATGTTCAATGGAACAGAAAACTATAACAGTGAGTATTTTGAACCTTTTGAGAAAATTGGCTCCACTGATCAAAATGGTACCACTAACTCTGACAGAACTAATTACTTTCAAAATGTTCCAACCAACGCTTTAGATTTAGCCTTATGGATGGAGTCTGATCGAATGGGTCATTTGCTTGGAGTGGTTGATCAAGAAAAATTAGATGAGCAAAGAGGCGTTGTCCAGAATGAAAAACGTCAAGGAGAAAATCAACCTTACGGCAAAGCCTTTACTAGGATTTCTGAGGCTGCTTTCCCTGAAGGACATCCCTACTCATGGTCTGTGATAGGTTCTATGGAGGACCTGGATGCAGCATCGCTTGAAGATGTGCAGGAGTGGTTTAAAACTTATTATGGCCCAAACAACGCTGTCTTGGCATTGGCTGGAGATATTGATCTAGAAACAGCTAAAGAAAAGGTCAATGAGTTCTTTGGTGATATCCCAGCTGGACCACCTCTCGTCAAACCTGATATCTGGATTGCAAAAAGAAACGAAGAAAAGCGCGATGTTATGTTTGATAATGTACCGCAAGCACGAATTTATAAAACTTGGAATGTTCCGCCAAGAGATACAGAAGCTGCTGCACATTTTGATCTTGCATCAAGTGTTTTAGTTGGGGGGAAAAATTCTCCTCTCTACAAAGAATTGGTGTATGAAAAGCAAATAGCAACCAATGTATCGGCTTTTTATTACGATAGAGAAATTGCAGGAATGTTTTTCATAATTGTCGATGTGGTTGCTGGAGAGGATCCTGCATCTGTTGAGGAAGCAGTGGATGAGGTCATGGATTCATTTATTAAAAGAGGTCCAAATCGAAAACTTTTAGAGACCGAAAAAACAAAAGCTCTAGCTGGTTTTATCAGAGGCATCCAACGCATTGGTGGATTTGGGGGTAAATCTGATTTACTTGCCACCTGCCAGACCTACACAGGCAATCCAGGATGCTATAGGGAAAATGCGAAATATCTTGATGAAGTCACTCCTGCAAAAATGAAAGCAACCTTTGCGAAATGGATTGATGATACTCCTTATGTTCTAACAATTTTACCTAACGAGAAGCTTGGAGTGAATGAAGCTGGCATTGATAGAACCCAAGGTGTCCCCTATCCAACTGAAAAAGTTTCATTTCAATTCCCAACCTTGCAAACTGCTATTTTATCTAATGGTGCAAAAGTTGTGTTGGCACAAAGATCCGGAGTTCCATTGGTTGAATTGAATTTTGAATTCAATTTTGGTTATGCGCAAGAAAACAATAATGAATTAGGCTATACAAACTTCATGATGGATATGCTAAATGAAGGTACAAAAAAATATTCCTCTCTTCAATTTGATGAAGCGCTTGATGCACTTGGATCTAATTTAGGTTTCGGCTCGGGTCTTGATACCTCCTATGCAACTGTTTCAAGCTTAAAAGCCAATCTATCAGCAACCTTGGATCTAGCCAGAGAGGCATTGATAAATCCTACTTTCCCGCAAAATGAAATCGATAGAATTAAAAAACAAACTCTTGCATCAATAGTTCAAGAAGAAAATAGACCGGCAGCAATAGCATATAGAAATATTGGCAAGTTGCTTTATGGAGAAGAGCACCCATACGGCAAACCCTTAACTGGAAGTGGTGTTTCAGAAACTATATCCGACATTACTCGTGATGATGTGATTGCAGTGCATAACAGAGCCATCAACCCCTCCAATTTAACTTTTGCGGTGGCTGGAGATATTGGGTTGAGTGAACTAGTTGAAATACTCGAAGATAAGTTTGGTGATTGGACTTCTAATTCTAATTCCGATCTAAAAACACTTACGAATGTTGCCTTGCCTAGCGCACGAACAGTGTATTTAATTGATAAACCCAATGCGCAACAGTCATACATTGTTGCTGGACAATTATTGCCTCCTTCAGCAACCGATGAAGAAATTAAAATTAGTTACATGAATTACGCCATTGGCGGTAGCTTTACAGCAAGGCTTAACATGAATCTGCGTGAGGATAAAAGTTGGTCGTATGGAGTTAGAACCAGGCTCTCTGATGCAAAAGGACAAAGGGCCATGCTTGTTACTGCGCCTGTGCAAACAGATAAAACCTCTGAATCTATTACTGAAATAGTGAATGAATATGCTGCCTACTTAAGCTCTGCGCCAACAACCGAAGATGAGTTAGCTAAAGGCAAGGCATCTAAAACATTAAGACTTCCTGGTCAATATGAGACCTTAGGTGCTCTTAAAGGTGGGGTTTCTGATATTGTGACTTATAACAGAGATTTGGATTATCTAAATCAGTTACCTGGCTTACTAGATGAGCCATCACTTGAAGATGTTCATGCCATGGCACAAAAGTATATTAAACCTGATCAATGGACATGGTTAATTGTTGGTGATCTCAGCAAAATTGAGGAGCCAGTTAGAAATCTTAATCTTGGGACTGTAACTGTATTAGACCAATGAGCAAACCTATATCAATAAGCAACGAGATTGCTAACAAAACATTTAATTCAAATGCCTATCCTCCTGTGCATAATTTTCAATCGGATGTAAATTTCACTGATTTGGATGTTTTCACTCAAGGCCAACCATTTGATCAGTTTAAGAAGATGCGAGAAGAAGCTCCAGTTTTTCTGCATCCTCCATTTTTAAATGATCCTGAACCTGGCTTTTGGTCATTAACTCGACATGCTGATATTTTAAAAGTTTCATCCGATCCTAAAACTTTTTCATCTCAAGCTGGTACAGGAACCATGATTACATTGGGCAGTGAAGACAGAAGACATCCTAAATTATGGCGATCTACAATTGATCACATGTTAAATCTTGATGGAGATATGCATATCAATCTAAGACGAGAGCACATGCCCTTTTTTAAACCAGATTATGTATCTAACTTAAGAGTTAAAGTTCAGGCCAAGGTAACAAACTTGCTGGATGCCATCAATACCAATGAAGACTGTAATTTTGTGACCGCTTTTTCCCAACAACTGCCTATCTACACCTTATCTGAAATTCTAGGTATACCTGAGGCGGACAGACAAAAACTTGTGACGTGGATGGAATTTCTAGAACTTGCACAATACATCCAAGTAGAACAGTTAAAAAAAGAATTTGATGCTGAGCAATCAAATGAACCTGTAAATACAGACATGATTGATATGTTTAATGCCATGGTTGATGAAATGTTTGAATATGGCAGAGACATATTGAATGCTAAAAGAAAAAACCCTTCAGACGACCTGCTTTCAGCCATAGCCAATGCTGAATTAGAAGGACATCAGCTAAGCCCAGAATTTTTAGATGGCTCATGGTTATTAATTATTTTTGCTGGTAATGACACCACAAGAAATACGCTGAGTGGTGCCATTAAATTATTAACTGAAAACCCAGACCAAAAGCAAAAACTCATAGACAATCCAGAGCTCATGCCCAATTTTCTTCAAGAATGCATTCGCATGATTTCACCTGTGATGCACATGCGCAGAACAACAACTTGTGAAACAGAAGTTGGCGGTCAACTCATGGGTCCAGGTGAAAAAATTGTTATGTGGTATGGGGCAGCAAACAGAGATCCCTCTGTCTTTGCAAATCCAGATGAATTTGATATTCAACGAACAAATGCCGACAAACACCTAGCATTTGGAATTGGTAGACACACCTGTATAGGAAAACCTGTTGCTTTGATGCAGTTAGAAGAATCCTATAAACAAATTCTGACACGTTTTCCAAACATTCATATGAGTGGAGATTGGAAAGTAGCACCGAATAACTTTGTGCATGCGATTCAGGAAATGCCTGTTAAATTTTAAATTAACTGCTTCTTTCTAGCTGCTCATTAAGGTTTAACCAAATCTGTTCAACCTCTTCTATCTCAGCCTTGAGTTCAGTTTGGTTTCTAATAAGATCATGCAAGTCGTCCTGGAAATCGCCATCATAGGTATCTGGTGATTGCAGGATTCCTTCTACGCCAGCTATTTTTTCTTGCAATCGTTTTAATCTTTTTTCGGCAGAATGAATCTCAGTTTTTAATTGCTTAATCTTTTTTTGTTCAAGCTGTCTTTGAGCACCCGGGGTTTGCACTGTTGTATTTGATGATTTGCGTGGGTGAGATTTATTTAAATTTTTTAAGATCCTCAAACTGTAGTCATTTAAATCACCATCAAACTCATCAATGGAACCATTCTCCACTAATAAAAATTGATCTACATTATTAGCAAGCAAATGTCGGTCATGAGAAATAAGTAATATGGCGCCCTCAAATGATTGCAAGGCCATGGTAAGAGCTTGCCTCATTTCCATATCTAAGTGATTGGTGGGCTCATCCATCAAAAGCAAATTAGGTTTTTGATAGGCAATGATGGCTAATGCCAGCCTTGCCTTTTCGCCACCAGAAAATAATTTTATAGGATCTTTCACTTTATCATTCTTAAAGTCATAACCACCCAAATAAGTTCTAACTTGTTGCTCTGTTTTTTCGGGGTCAAGTTGCTGTATGCATTGATAGGCAGTTTTAGACAAATCTAAATCATCGACTTGATGCTGAGAGAAATATCCTAGCTTCAAATTACCGCCTTCAAACCTATGGCCATCTAGCAGTGGAATACTGGCAACCAAACTCTTCATCAGAGTCGATTTACCAGCACCATTGGATCCCAACAGGCCTATTCTATCGCCAGGATGTAAGCTCAGGTTAATTTTCTCTAGAACAGGTGCGGAGTAACCCAAAGTCGCATCATCTAAAGTTAGCAAAGGATCTGAGATCTTGTCTGATTGTGGAATCGTAAAATGAAACGGCGAATCTACATGAGCAGGAGCAATTACTTCCATTCGCTCAAGAGCCTTAACCCTGCTCTGAGCTTGTCGAGCTTTAGTGGCCTTGGCTTTAAAGCGCCTCACAAAATCTTGCATGTGTGCGATCTCACGTTGTTGTTTCTTAAATGTCGCAGCCTGTTCTGCCAATCGCAAGGCTTTGACCTCCTCAAATTGGGAATAGTTACCTGTATAGAGTTCAATGGCTTGACGATAGATATGGGCAATTGTGTTGACGCATTCATCTAGAAATTCTCTGTCATGAGAAATAAGTATGAGCGCTCCTTTAAATGATTTGATCCAGTCAGCCAACCACACTATCGCATCTAAATCTAAGTGATTGGTTGGTTCATCAAGCAACAATAAATCTGATGGCTGCATTAAGGTTCTTGCAAGATTCAGTCGAACTCGCCATCCACCTGAAAAATCTTTAACCGTTTTCTTTAGATCTTCTTGTGAGAAGCCAAGACCTATCATTAATTGTTCAGCTTTAGATAAGGCTGAATGACCATCCATGGAATTATAAATTGCATGAAGCTCACCTAGCTCCTCAAAGCGTTCATTGATCTCCGCAGCTTCAATTTTTTGCTGTATTTCAATGAGTTGCTTGTCGCCCTCTAAGACATATTGAACTGCCACCTCATCCGTTCCCGGGACTTCTTGCGCAAGATAAGAAATTCTTAAATCATGAGGATAATCTAGATACCCCTCTTCAACATCCAGCTCGCCTGTAATCATTTTAAATAGACTGGTTTTACCAGCACCATTGGCTCCAATTAAGCCAACTTTTTTGTCTCGATGAATTACAAATGAGGCATCTTCAAATAAAAGATTCGGGCCTCTGCGCAGAGCTAGATTTGTAAATGAAAGCATCTATGGTGTCTAAAAAAAATGTAAGTGTAACAAATACTCTTGCGCTTTAATTAATACAACATTCATATAAAATAATCCAATGTCAAAATCTATCTGGTTTCAACCTCTCTCTATTGATGATTTCAAAGACTCCTCTGTCAACATGGATAAACATCTTGATATAGAAATTGTAGAAATTGGTGATGATTTTATTGTTGGCAGAATGCCGGTGATTGAAAAAACCAAACAACCTTATGGAATTCTTCATGGAGGCGCCTCCTGTGTGCTAGCTGAAAGCATTGGTAGCACAGCTGCAGCGCTTTCAATGGATTCCACCAAAAAATACCCTGTTGGCATTGAAATTAATGCAAATCATATCTCTTCTCCAACCGATGGTTATGTTTACGCTAAGGCTACTCCGGTGCATATAGGTGGATCAACTTCAGTCTGGAATATTGATATTACCAACGATGCTGGTAAACGCGTGGCTTTTTCAAGATTTACAGCCATGCATAAAAATCATCCCGAGACTAAATAGATTACTTTTAAGCATCCTGGTTCTATAATTTATCAATGGATTACGTACCCTATGCAGTGCCGTTTTTTTTGCTTGCCATCTTGATTGAGCTTGCCTACGGCATTATTAAAAAAAATAATACCTATCGATTGAATGATGCCATTAGCAGCCTGTTTATGGGCTCACTTCGATCGGCGAATAAACTGATAATTATAAGTTTTGGCGGCTATATCTTTTATCTCATTGAAACGCATAACAGCCTATGGCGAATGGATGCGACTTCACCTTTGGTGTGGATTTTTGCCTTTGTCATTTATGATTTCTTTTATTACTGGTTTCATCGTATCAGTCACGAGCGACAAATTTTTTGGGCTTCTCATGTGGCTCACCATCAAAGTGAAGATTACAACTTAAGCACTGCCTTAAGACAAACCGGAACCGGCGCTTTTGTTACTTGGGTCTTTTTTATCCCAGTGTTTTTAATTGGTGTCCCCTCTTATGTTTTTGTCAGTGTTGCTTCAGTTAATCTGATCTACCAATTCTGGGTCCATAGCGAGCATATTCCTAAGCTTGGCTGGTATGAGAAATTCTTTGTTACAGCTTCTAATCACAGAGTGCATCATGCACAAAATGAAAACTACATAGATAAAAACTATGGCGGAGTCTTTATTATCTGGGATCGAATGTTTGGTACCTTCAAGGAAGAAGATGAGAATGAAACACCTATTTATGGAATCAGAGGCACCTTAAACACTTTTAACCCTATTTGGGCGAATCTCCATATTTACATCAGCATGGCAAAAGATATTTGGAACGCTCAAAACTGGAAAGATAAATTCTTCGTGCCCTTTGCAAGAACTGGCTGGAGACCCACCAGTCTTCCAGAACATGTAGTGAAAGATAATTTTGATGCTGAAACATTCCAAAAATATAACCCTGAGGTTTCTAGAAAAATAAAAATTTACTCCTTTTTTCAGTTTCTTGCTTTGGCCTATGTAGGTTTGGTCGTCCTAGAAAGCGGTGAGCTTAGCTATCAGCAACTTTGGGTAACCGTTGCAATGATGGCCTTTACTATGTATTGCACTTCATTGTGGCTTGATGGCAAAGAAGGCTTTGCAATGGAAATGACCCGCCTTGCACTGTGCGTAATGATAGGAGTTTATTCTCTTTTTGATGTCAGTCTTGAATTTATAGCCATAAGTCTACTGAGCTATGCAGTAATAAATATTTTGGTCTTACCCCTTATTAATAGGTCTCAAATATTTTCAAAAGCCTAATTAAATATAGGTTTAAAAAATCACTATTCCAGAGGTGATGAGAAGGAAAAAGAACAAAATAACATACATAAGCTCCTGGGTATAAGCGAACAGTATTAAAGGGACCAATGAAGGCAGTATGCCTCCAAGAGCATAATCATTGAGCTTGTTAGCTGTTTCTGCAGTGTATTCTATAAACTCATTAGAATGCTTCACTATAGATTCAAGAGCAGTATCTACTGCAAAGATTGCCGAAGGAACCAAAACTGCAGTTGAGCCAACGATTCCAGTGCTTTTAATAAAATATCTTCTATCCATAATCTAATAATACCCCATTGGATTATATTTCTCATTTTTCAAATCTAACAACTCAGCAAAAGCTCTGAACCAGTCATCAAGCAGTTCTTTTTCTTTGTAAAGAGAAACTAAGTTTTGCTTTACTCGTTTTTTTAGATGGTTCCATTCTTTTTCTATTCGGTAAAACTGAAGTTGAACCAGCCCTTGCTCATCGAGCAAATTAAGATCGGGTTGTCGATTCATATCCATCAAACTCAGATGATAACGATAAATATTTCTTTGAATTTTTTTATATTCTTTAACATGAAGGAGATATTGATCAATATGATTTTGTGACATATGACTTTTAAATAATTCCAATTGCCCATGCTTCTTATTTTTTGAGAATAATGGATGAGGCTGCATAAATAAAAATTAGCTTGCTTGAGAAGCTGGTTTATTACCTAAAGCAAGTTCCCAATGTTCATAGGCCTTGGTTGATATGTGTGAATTTGCATGGATCAAAGATACTACATCCTGATAAAAGGATTCTGCTTCATCACGCGAGACAAGTAGCATAAGCGACTTGATGACTCGAGTAATACGTAATTGATTGTGATTGTGATGACGCTGCCATTGATCATTACGTGAAAGGAAGCCTAGAAAAAAATTCTTGGAGGCTATTAAATTTTTCGCAATTGTTGGATCAATCCGTATCCGCTCAATCAATGCAGGATCTTCAATATAAAATTTATTCAGACTCATAGCACTCGGTTCATTTAATGGAAATAACCTTTGAATAAAGTCATGAGTTCTCTCAATCTCTATATCTGAAAATTCCCATATCTGATAAATGAATCTACCTTTATCATCTGGTTCTAAACCTTTTAAAAACATGTAAATATCCATCAATGAGTGACCCTTACAGGTAGGTTGCTTAGATAATTGTAAGAGTTTGATTTTAGAATGCTGGAAAATTCTTTTGGCGGAAACAGCATCTGAAAATCATTAATCTCTTGACCGGCAGTTATTAAGTTAGAACGAAGCATCAAAAGAGCTGATTCATTGCGTGTAGCCGCAAAATCAGGTATTTTTTCGCAAATCAATTCTATTGTCTCGCCTATATGATCTAGCGTTTTATCTGAAGTAGACTCATCCACATCTAGCGAAGAAACATAAAACAATTGTTTTAATAGGACATTCTCTTGATAGCAGCTAGCAATATAAATTTTATGTAAATCTTGATAGTGCTTAAAAGAAAGGTACTCTTGGCGATGAGGATTTAATGAGATGGTTAATGCATCATATTCTTGGCGTCTGTATGATTCTTTATCAACCGACTGATAGGCCCTTTCCAACATATCCAACGCTGATTCGGTGAGCTCCATGCTAAGTTTAGTATTGCCTGAAAGAATAGTTTCGCCTGCTATGAAGCAATCCGTAAATGCTTTAGAAGAAAGCTTGGCAGATTCATAAATAAAAAATTCATTGTGGTTCATGGGCAGATAAGCCTGCAACGCATCAAAGAATCTATATGAGGTTTCAATTACATCTAAGGTTTCTTTATCAAAAATACCTGACTCATCTGGAATCTTAAAAGATTCGTTAAACTCTTTAAGGGTGACATCATAAAACCAATTAAGGTAATCAAAATGTAATTTAAAGGGTTTATAAAAAGCAGTATTACTAGAGAGATAATGATTTCTACTTTTTAGAATTAACTCTTGGATATCTTGAAATCTCTTTTCTACTTGAGAAAATTTTGAGGCTTTGGTTGGAATATCTGTATATAGTAGAAAGTACTCAATATCAGATAAAAGGAATGCTGAGTATTCTAAGTAAGCGTTGGAAACTAGGTAATTATTAAGGGTTGTCGGCGGTTCTGTAAACAATATATTTCTCTCGGTCAGCAAAATAGTATACATATATACAGTATTAATTTAAACCCCCAAAATACAAAAAAAACAGTTTATTATTAAATAATGAAATTTTTATCACTAGGATTATGGACATAGTTAAACTTATTGGCGATCGACTAACTCTTGAGGAAAATGGCAATAAATTTAAATCTATTTGTCCATTTCATATAAATTCTGAAGACTTTTACACCTTATTAATTGACCCTGAGAAGCAAACTTATACATGTCTTAAATGTGGTGCACATGGGGGACCTGAAGAGTTTTATAAAAATTATGAGGGCAAGACTTCTTTATGAAACTCATCATTCTTGCATTAACGATCTTAGTAATTGTTGGTTGCAATAAACCATTGGACCCCATTTCCTATTTAGCGTGTGAACAAGACTATCAAAAAGCCGACAAAATATATGTCATGACAGATACGGACAAAGACTTTGTCATGGTCCAATTTGGGAACGCTTTTATGGATGAATGGGAGTTATTTGATATTGTTTACTCTAATGTTTCGACAACAGATAACCTATTTAAATTTAATTATGAGTTTTCAGCCAAACAAAAAGAATATCCAGATGCTGAAATTGTATACAAGGGATATTGGAATGCTGAGGTAGATAGATATCTTTTAACGCTAAAGATCGATGGCAAAAGATCATCCATTGTTGAATATGAAGGTGAGCTTAAAGAAACGCCTGGTGAAATCTATCAAGATATCCTTCAATGCAAAGAAATGGATGTGAATATTTAATATTATAAGATGGCAACCAAAGATAATTTTAAAAACCTTGAGATCTCAGAGCTTGCAAAACTCATATCACCCTCTTCTGAAGCCTTTTTAGAACTAAAAAATAGAGGCATTCTTAGAACTAAAAATATCGTTGGGGAGCTTGGAGAATATTATGCGGTAGACTTTTATACCAAGAACCCAAAATTACCCGGTCTATCCATGGCCCCGCCTACAGTAAAAAATATAGATGCATTAAGCAGAAACGGTGAAATATATAGCATTAAAACAATTACCTCTAGAAAAGGTACCACTGGGTCATTTTGGGATCCAGAGTCCATTAAAAATAATGAAAAAAAATTTGATTATTTACTCAATTTGTACCCGTCAACGTGCTTACCTTTGCTGGGTATTAGCGCTTTATCAGAAGCCAAGTTTAGAGTCGGGCCTCATTGGGAGGAATACGACTTTTGTTTTGACTTAATGCTAAAGGCAGCTAACAATGATTTGATGCAGTTCACTGATGAAGTGCTCATCTACTTAAAGAATTTTGGAAATGGACAAGTTTAGAGGAACAGGCGTCGCAATGGTTACGCCATTTTTAGAAAATTTTGAGGTTGATTTTGAAAGCTTAAAGAAGCTTACAGAACATTTGATTTCTAATGGTGTACATTATCTAGTAGTGATGGGTACAACAGGTGAAAACCCTACAATTACAGACTTC
>ERZ651776.2134-NODE-2134-length-22105-cov-4.734610_pt1 | contig 22105 bp, 10 predicted proteins | sample MGYA00514761_ERZ651776 | MGnify/ENA metagenome assembly ERZ651776 | reverse complement strand
AGCGAGTCGCCCAATGATTCAGCCATTGTGCGAAAAGAAACATTTTCATCATGCCCCTCAGTTGCTGTGGTAGCAGGAGTAAAAATAGAACACGGCAGCCTGTCACCTGGACGTAAATTGGCGGGAAGCGAAACACCGCAGACCGCACCTGCCTTCTGATACTCCAGAAGGCCTGATCCCGCAAGCCACCCGCGTACCACACATTCAAAAGGGATTACGGTAGCTGCTTTTACGAGCATGGAACGACCGCGAAGCAACTCTAGATCAACAGTTGATGGAAGGCCCATCTCATCAACATTTGTGGTAACGAGATGGTGTGAAACGGATGGAGATCGCTCTGACAACCAATCAAACCAGAATTTCGAAACTGCCGTTAACACCTTACCTTTGCCCGGTATGGGTGTTGGCAAAACCCAGTCAAAAGCACTCACTCGATCTGTACTCACAATGAGCATGTGCGGTTCATCTGATACGTCCAGTCTGTAACAGTCTCGAACCTTGCCACGAATTGGTTTTCCTATAGGCAAATTAGTTTCTATAACGGCGGACTGATTGAATGACATCATGGCCATTTTTCTTGTGCATTGGAAACGGTGTACGAGATACTATGACGATACCAAAACAAGAACAGAAAACGCAAGAGGTGCAGGTAAATGACTAGCCACTGTGCTCGCAGACATTGTGCTAAGGCAGAGAAGCCGATTCCAACCGGTGGCGGCAGAAAGCGAACATCCTAAAGCGCCTCCGACGAAAAGGAGAGGGAAAATTATGCCCCCAGTCATTCCTGCGCCCAAACAAACAGCGAGTGCCGTCAGCTTTCCGACAGCAGTAGCTAGGAGAAGAGAAGCGTCGATACCAGGGGAGTTAAACCGAACCCGGGAAAGGAATATGAGTCCTTCTTCGCCTGCACCAGGTACTGCAGGAAGGCCCCATGCCAAGGCCCCAGAAATAGCACCTGCAATAAACTAAGAAAAAGTAGGAGCGATTTGTAACAGTTAGCATCAAGCAAAAAAGGAGAATTTTGTAGCAATGGCAGCAGAATCGATTGCACAAAGAATTCATCAAGGTTTCTAATTACCTGTGTAACTATAAGGCCCGGAAGTACCTGTTCTTGGGGAGGACTGTTGTTTCCTTTACAAAAACGTTTCATCATTTTCTTCCATGCCCTGTTGGTCAGATTCGTGCATTTTCGTGCTGACCTTCTGGCAAAGATCTGCATTGCGATGAAAATGAATGAAACCAACGATCCAAAGAGCCCAGCCAGCGCTCCAATAGCTTGGGTAGCTACCTGTTCGCCTACACCGAGGGGTGTCTGCACAGGGGGTTCAACATAAGCTAGAGGCACGACAATGTTTAAATCCTGCTTGTAGGTGATGTAAAGAACACCCTGACAGATTGCGTAACTCGTAACTGATACAAGAGCCGATGTGGTGAAATAAAGGAGGTACAGGGATGATGAATGCATCCTTTGCAGGATCACTGATTGTGACTGTGATGTCCCAGGAAAGTCAATCTCAAAGCGACGTCCTGCTACCTGAGAGATCTCGAGGACGAGCAGTATAGCAGCGATTGGGCTGGGAAATATCGACGATATACCACCTACCATACCAGCTAAAGCGAATAATTCGCGACCGCCCCTTTCACCGCCCATCAGCACAGTCCATCGTCCTTGCATAAAGTTTATGTGGGTAGTAAAAAAGTCAGCTCCCGCTGAACCCATCGCTGCAGCAACAGCCTCAGGCCCAGCGACACAGCCACCGGCAAGAGCCACTGTGTTGCAAAGAAGAATTGCAAGAAAAGGTCGAATTGTGTTCAGTGGATGATCCTTCTCTCCCGAGTAACTGCCACCTCGAGCCTCCGAAGCACAAGCTTTGACACCCTCATCACCCTCGGTAACTGGTTTACACCCACAAGCAGTCTCCCCTTCGCAAAAAGTCTCATAACAACCATCTCGGACCTCTGCAAAGAGGTATTTCATTTTTTTCGGATAACAAAAGAAGGGGAAAGACTGAATTATTCCTGAAATTGCCCCTGCCACAGCCCCTACCGCACAGTACCATGGATGGCCATTGCCAAATCCAAGCTTATCAAGGGAAGTGAGATCATCAAAAACAGCACCACGCCAACTGTTCAGACCGAAATAAATTGCTGACTGCCACGCAAGCGCAACAACTCCCAATAGTGATCCAAGAAGAAGTGATACAGCCGCCAAGATGTAGAACTTGCTGGAGGAGCCAAAGGGGGGTCCAAAGGAAGCGATGACATCTTGTGTGAATGACGTGCGACCATTAGGCTGACTAGGCATTTTTCTGTGTCGGACTCAAAATCGATGAGGAAAAAAGTCAAAGAAAGTAGCGGTTACTCCTACTTGGCTACCCGTGACTTAACGTGAATTATCTGTTGGGAATTTGGGTCAGTGATAGTGTTTGAGCAGGTTTGTTTTTTAGGGGCCGGATTTATTTTGACCAAATAAAGATCTGTAAACTGTCCTTAACCTATTTAGTGGGCTCTCTCTCTGGTCCCAACCAACTCACTTTCAGACTGGAACGGTGTGTTTTTCTCCCCCCCACTGTTTTCCCTCCCCCCCTTCCCTCCCTTCTTCATGAACTCTTCGACAACATCATTCCTTTCTCGTATCAGCAACTACTATGCCTCCCTCTGCTCCTCGTCTCATCCAGCGAAGCTTCCAACCCCTCCGCAATCTGCGCCTCCAACTTGGGACTTTGTCATTTTGACTTCCTGCGATGAGCATCAACGAAGTTTTTACAAAGATCAGATATCACTCCGCCTCCGGTCCAACTTTCTGCCACAGTCTTCAAAATATGTGATTGTTTCAGACCCAGAAAGAGGGGCAAAGAGCAAGGCTGGGCGCGTGGGGTCAGGTGGTGCTACGGTGCTGGCTCTGGAGGACCTGATAAGAACTCACGGCCCAGCGGGTGTCTCCTTCGAAGATGGGCTCAGTTGGCTGAAGTCGAAGATGGTTCTCCTTCTTCACTCAGGTGGTTATGCTTCTCGCAACCCCAATTTGACGTGCAAGGGGAAAACATTTGCCCCATTTGTTATGGCGGGGGACGATATAGCCTCACCAGGAGGGGATTTCGTGAAGATGATGGAGTGTCCTACTGTATTTGACGTCAAAATGTCTCTCCTGTCCCCAATTTGTAAAAACCTGCGTGCCATGATGGGCCCAAACAATGGGGGTGTTTTTGTAGCGGCCGGAGACGTCGTGGATGTGTTCGACACTTTTGACTTTCCACTAGGAAATAGATATCAAGGAGGCGTCATAGCGTTTGGGCACCTTTCGCCTTTTGACTATGCTGAGCTCCACGGGACGTTTGTTATTGATCAGGACGAGACCAACTTCGACGGCCTGATGAATTGTGCATCATTCCGGCACAAGTACAAAAAGGACGAACTCTTGGAGCTTGAAAAGGACGGAGAGAAAGCGACTTTTAAAGATACGGAGAGTGGGGTGGATAATTGCATCGTTGACAGTGACTTTTACTTGCCCTCTGAGAAGGTTCTCCTTCCCCTGCTCCGAATGCTCCGCAATGAAAAAGTGAACACTGCCCCAACAATTGAGAACTCTACCAGTTCCTTTGTGAGGGGTTTGATGCTGAACGAGAATGGTTACGGAGAGTTCGATGTGTGGGGGGACCTTCTCTCCTTATGCGGTAGCAGAAGCACACTCAATAGAGGCATCGAAGACAGCATAAAGAATGCTCGTAAGCCCATCAAGAGCTTGCTTTGTCACCCAGAGCTTGGGCCATTCACTGATTCGCCCCCCCTGCAGGTGTATCTGCCAAAAAGGGGACAAGATAGTTTTTTCTTTCACGTAGGAACCATGCGTGAGTACCAGCGCTACGTGAGTACAGGGTTTACAGACGACGGCCGGTGCAGTCGTTCTACCAACCAATACGGCGGGGGGTTTCTTGTCCGTGGTAGTGACGTCGAGTTCAATTGCAATATGAGAAAGGGGGGCGGCGAGCGCGGCATTGGGGGTGTTACTCTACCCGAAGCTGACACCGGAGGGGGTGGGGCTCTGCTGAACTCTTACATTCGCGGAAGTGTCGATATCTCAGCGGGTGCTATTGTTGAGTACAGCAACATTATTACACCATCCGACATTCAAAGCAGCATTGGAAAAAATAGCATCGTCAGCCAAATATACTATACTAGCAAGGAATTGCCGTTGATATTACCAGCCAACACATTGCTAGTCAGTATTTTGATGTGGGACTGGGATAGGCTGATCGAGGGCGGCGCCCCGGTCACAACGAGCTGTTTTGTAGGTCTCGGGGACGACATTAAGGGGCTTAAAACGATAGCGGGAGAAGATTGGGCTAAGGTCAAGGCATACTTTAATGGTTGGTGGTTTGGAGAAATGGACATAGCCGATGATGACGAGGTGCGAAGAAAGACAAAGTCGAATGGCGGCAAACCTTGGGCGACCGGTGCAGACGATAAGAGTGCGAAGCAGGTCACGATCAACGATAGCTACGGCAGAGGGGATCTAGGGGTTCAGAGTAGCGCCTTTGGTACCGCATTCATGAATCACTTCGTCAACTTAGCGCCTTCAGATAGCGGAGGTCCTATCTCCGATAGCCTCTTCAATAAGCCCATTTGGGGGGTTTACAATGATCCGGAGAGTAGCGTCGCATTTGCGCTCTCGCAGTTGTGGCAGGTTAAGGGAAACAAACGCCTTAGTGCCAATTATTTGGCCGCCGCCGGACAGCCGCTGCGTTACACAAGCATTCAGCAAGCTTTAAAAAACAAGTCTGCCTCTCGCATTGGTGCTCGGCACAGTCCCCTTCGGGGAAGTGGACTTGTCAAGTGGGTCCTGAACCGCTGCGTAGCGCCCACGCCTTTTTGCGGTAGGGATAACTTGGAAAGAGATAAAAGCGCCACCGATAAGCGGGATTTCGAGGTCAAACTACCGGCCCGACTGATTCTCAGCGGGGGTTGGAGTGACTGCTGCCCTATGGCTGTGGTGAAACCTGGTGGTGTTCTAAATATGGCGATTAAGGTGGACGGTGACATACCCTGCCAGTCGAGATGCGCCTCCCCAGCTAACGACGGTGGGCTGACTTTCGTCTCTGCCGACATGGGAGTCCAGTGCACTTTTAAAACGTGGGACGAGCTCTATGATTGTGTCTTAGTGGACGCCGGGGTTGAATTCGGGCCGACCAGAAATGAGTACTACGACGACCACAATGGCAATAGCGAGGCAAGTAAACTCAAACTCATCAACCACGATAACCCTTACAGCATATTCGCATCCGTGGTTATCATGCTCTTTGACTCCAACTACCGCCATCGCCTCGGTTTGGAGTCTGATACTCGTACGTCCCTGTCAAGCGTCCCGCTCCCCTCCTTCACCTTAACAATAAAGTCCTTGCTTCCTCACGGCTCTGGCCTCGGCGGCTCGTCCATCTTAGCACTGGCCTGCCTGCGCGCGATCAATGGGTACTGCAGGCGCCGTCTAACATTTGACCAGGAGATGGATCTAGTATTGGGTGTCGAGCAGATCATGGGTACCGGTGGGGGTTGGCAGGACCAAATCGGTGGTGGGTGCTGGGGCATTAAGCATGTTACCAGGTGTGCCCTAACGGGGAACTTTCTACTCAAAAAGGTAGTTCTGGACCCTAAGACGCTTGCCTTTTTCAACAGCCGTCTCGTCTGCATTAACACTAGCAGAAAGCGCCTCGCCAAGAGGGTCCTGGTCAACATTGTTGACAGCTATTGCTACAGCGGTGTTGCAGTAGGAATCATCAACGAGCTGATGGAGAACGCAGAGAGAATGTACAACGCTTTCGTCAGGTTGGAACAGAGCTCAGATTCGAGTGAGGGCTCGGTTGAGAGAGAAAATGCACTCCGGGCGATTGGAGGGGAGCTCCGGACGTACAAGAATTGCTGCGTGCGGCTGCAGGGGAAAGGATTTCTTCCGGATGATATCGGGTTTGTTATAGATACACTTGACCAGAGCTACTGCTACGGGGTGAACCTAATGGGGGCGGGGAATGGCGGGTTCCTCGTTGGAGTGCTCAAGGAGGGTGTCAGCAAAATTGAGGTCATAAAAAAGGTGGAGGAAGCACAGAGGCGAAGGGAGAAGAGTGCTGATCACGTAGAAAACTTGACGTTCAGCTTGGCCGAGGTTGAGGTTTGCTAGTTTAATATCCTTTAGACATCTGACAACAGAAAAGGAGACAAGCTAATGAACTGATAGGGAAAGAGAGGAAGTTATTTTTTTGTAGTTTCGAGAAGAACCATTCTACATTTCATTTATTATAAGCCGTCTAGAAGCCGAAAATATCATCAATCTCGTTACATGCGGAGGGTTTCTTTCTGCCTTTTCTCTTCACCTTGGTCGGCTGTTTGGGTGTGTTTGTCGTTCTCGTCTCCTTTCGCACTTTTTTTGGTTTTCTCTTCTTACTGGCGCTGGTAAAAATAGACGATTGAGCAGGAATTTCATCGCCAATCGCGTCTCCAATGTCGTCCTCATTTTCAATTAAACCTTTTGTTGCTCTTGCTGCCTCCAAGGGCACATTCGACCCATGCTCTGGTGCACCAACATCTATAACTTCTTCGCCTATGTCCTCCCCAATTACGTGTCCTGTCCTCTCCCCGACGACCTCGCCGATGTCTCCCCCCTTTTCCACAAAAACGCCTACTGGCACTGCAACGAATTCAATCTTCTTCCGTTCCTCATTACACCACCTCAAAAATTCCTCCCTCCCAGTTTGGCTCAGCGTTATATCCGCCTCATCAATTCTAGAGCTTGGAATAATTTCACTCCATCTTTTCAGCTCCCCTCTCCCGTCCCTCTCAACCCTTTCGACCAAGACTTTAATTCTAGCAACCTCTGACATAGCAAAGACAGTGAAGGGAAGGTAAAAACCCCTCTTGATCTCGCTCTGGAGGGCCTTTGAGACTCGTAAAACGAGGGAAAGAGTCTTTGGGATTGTGTGGTGAAGAGAGACAATAATTGTATTGAGAGAATCAAAGGGAGGGGATGACGAAGCCAGGGGTCTCTTTATGGTCGCGGTAATGGCTGGAATCATTTCTTCTGTAACTCCTTTTAAAGCCTTCAAAAAAATCACCAGCAGACGGTAATACTTTGTCTTCGAGTGTGTAGGGGCGTTTTTCGAAAGGAGGAGACAAAGATTATGATAACTTGCAGAGAGAAATGTTTGGCTCATAATTACGCTGGTTGGTTTGTCACTGAGATGTCGAGATGTACTGAAATTGCTAGATGAGGTAGGGTTGACGTTGAGGGAAATGCAAAACGACAGAAGGGGTTGGGGACGACTCCAGATAATTATTCAGGGGCCTGTGAAACGCTCTATGTGATGATATGCCTGACCCTTACATTTCCTGTGTGCACAGAGAGAAAATGAACGAATAAAAGCCAAACAGGACAGATATCAGATATGGAGAAAAACCAAAATTTCCTGATGATCCCCCCTGGAAAATACAGTATTTCTACCCAGAATGCGCATCGAATACGACGTTAAGCTCGATTTCAAGGATGTTTTAATCCGCCCGAAGCGCAGCACGCTTTCCTCTCGCTCGGTAAGTCTCCTGCCGCGTTTGGTAATGCAACCAAGCTAGTACAAGTACTTTCCATGTTTTTCTTACTTACTACCTGATCCTTACTTACTAACCTGATCCTTACTTACTGACCTGATCCTCGTCAGCAAGTGAGTGTTACCCGCTCTTACGCATTTAAGCATCCACCGCCGTCTGTAACTTATGAAGGTGTGCCAATTGCCATTGCAAATATGGATACAACAGGAACTTGGGATATGGCGAGGGCAGTGAGCAAGCACAAGCTCCTGACTTGCCTACACAAGCACTATGGTGCGGAGGAGTGGGCTGAGAACCTGTCCACGATCCCCGTCGAAGATCATATGTTCGTTGCGGCATCCTGCGGATCTAGTGAAGCTGACAGGGGGAAGGTTGCAGAAATAATTGACAAGAGCCCCACGGTCAACATGATCTGTCTGGATGTTGCGAATGGTTATAGCGAGACTTTTGTCAATACTGTTCGACTTGTTCGTGAGGCCCACCCAAACAAAATCATCATGGCAGGAAATGTGGTTACTGGAGAGATGACAGAGGAGCTGTTGCTCACTGGTGCAGACATCATAAAGGTGGGCATTGGGCCAGGCTCTGTCTGCACTACTCGCAAACAGACCGGAGTTGGGTATCCTCAACTATCCGCAGTCATTGAATGTGCAGATGCGGCACATGGACTTAACGGTCACGTCGTCTCAGATGGAGGCTGCACCTGCCCCGGCGATTACTCTAAGGCCTTTGGCGCAGGTGCAGACTTTGTCATGGCCGGCGGAATGTTCGCTGGGCATGAGGAGAGCGGGGGAGAAGTAGTTGTTCTGGAAAGCGGAGAGAAGGTCAAGAAGTTCTATGGTATGAGTAGCTCAACTGCGATGAACAAACATAGCGGGGGTGTGGCGAATTATCGTTCTAGCGAAGGAAAAACTGTGTCTGTTCCGTGCAGGGGGCCAGTGGACGCTACTGTAATGGACATTTTAGGCGGGATTCGGAGCAGCTGCACTTACGTCGGGGCAGCCAGTATCAAGGAGCTTTCAAAAAGAACCACCTTTATCAGGGTCACGCAGCAACTTAATAATGTTTTTGGAACGAGAGATGAGTCAAAAAAATAGGAAAAGGAGCAAGACCACTCGAATGGAATATTTCGAGGCTTAAAGCGAACTTGACAAAAATAAAAAGATAGCAATGTAGCCGTATAACAACCACGCAGGGCTTTCTTCGCTGCTTAGTACATAAATGTTACAAAAATAGTTCAGATGTATTCCTTCGCCGTCGGTCATCGTTGTTTTGTATTATTCTTCCCATGATCTCCTTGCTTCGGCTTCCCTTGCCTCGGCACGAATTCTCTCCCTTTCCTCTTTCCTGTCCTCTATTTTGACACCAAGAGCCTCAGGCCACTTCAATTTCGGACTCTTAAATGGACTCCGCAGGTGTAAGATGCTCGGGGGTGTTTTGTTGTAACGTTTATTAATTGGCGTACCGAAAGAGTTGAACGCAGGAGTCGTGACACCGCTATCAACTATATGGTGGTCTCTGCTGAATTGCACGATGGGGGATGCCTTGACTGATTCTTCTGAAGTTAAAGTAAGAGAGTTGCTCACATCGCCACTGTTTTCATCTACCAAGAAAGATTTGTTTATCTCCTCGCTCTCGCTGATGAGCATACTTGTGAGCTTGTGGATTGCAGTAGAAGACTCCTCAAGCTCTGTTATTCTTTTCTTCAGCTCTGTGTTCTCCGCACGAAGCTCAACATCGTGGCAGTTTTCTATGTAGTCCTTCATATCGCCAACGATTGAATTAATTCCGTTCTTATACCACCTTTTGAAAGCAGCGTTCATCATCATCGAACGTTTCCCACCGAGACAAGTCCTTACTAACCTACGCATTCGGACTCGTTGGTCAACATATTCCAGCCAACGGCTGTGGCATTTCGCTATCGTACCGTACCGCATTCTGCGGGCAAACTTTTCAAGCACAATTTCTTGTCGAATTCCATCTTTCACATTAGCCCTCCAGGTTGTTAAAGCACCCAACATTGATTTGCTCTCTTTGCCGGCGAGAAGCTTCTTGACGAATCGACGAAGAAACTTGCGTTGCCCACAAAAGTCGCTCCAAGTGGCAATGCACATAGATGCTAAACGGTATTTCATTCTCTTCACAAACCTAGCAACAACTGCTCTTTCGTTCTTGGCAATTCTAACGTAAGCGATCCAGCTATGAATTGTATTAGCGAGACAACTGTGCATCATCTTCTGGATCATCTTCAGTCCTGCCTTCTGCTTTGCCTCGGCAATCGCTCTCTTTTCCATCTCGATTTTTCGATCAGCTTCACTTGCATACCTCAGCTCGTATTCAGCTCTTTCTTCGGCAATAAGTTCTTCATTAAACTCGGCCCACTTCAAGAAAGCACCGAACACCTTGCTATTTGACAGTCTATTGAAGATCTTTAGAGCGAGGTACTTGAGTCGCTTACGGAGACAGACATATTCGACCCAGCTGGCCATCGCACCGTTGACAGTTCTGTTCAGCATTCGTCGACTGATTCGGTCGATTATATACCTTTCTCGCTTGACATCAGCAACCATCTGTCGCCAGCAATTTACTATCCTTACCAAGAGACCGTTGCGCATCCTTTGTCCAACCCTGTATATTATCAGCTTGTTCTTCTTGCTCTCGTTGTGGTCATCCCTCCATGCGTCAAAACAGCGGACGATCCAACCCTGTGTCATACGCTTGATGAATCGGGCCATCTTCACCTTATCCTCTTTACTATTGACAGAGAACTGTTTCCATGCCATGAGAGTGGTAACAAGACACTTGTTCTGCCATTGCTGAATGAACCTCGACATAGACCGTTGAGCGAGCTCGTTTTTCTTCATCTGCGTTTCTCCTAGTTGGTTCATAAGTAGTATGTTTTGGCTCTCGAGCTCTCCAACTTTGTGATGCAAATTTTCGACGAGCTGATGCAGATCTGATGTGCCATGTTCAGCTGCTAGTTCCTTAAGGTGATAAGCATATCTGACCCATGCCTGTATTGCTGCACGTTGCTGCTGTTTTATTTTTCCCCCGATCATGCGGTGCATTAAGCTACGTAGCCATTTTCTCTCGGTCCTGTAATCCTTCCACTTGGCTAGTGTTTTAACCACAGATGCCAATTGCATCCTCTTTGCGAACCGAGCGAGTACCAATCGATCGTGTTTTTCTGCCTTGACAAAGTCTTTCCATCCCTGGAGTGTGGTGGCAAGGCATCCGTGCACCATCTTCTGGATCGTCCTTAAAGCCGCCGACTGTTTCTTTTCTGCAGCTGCCTTCTTTTGGCGCTCCTCTTCTTGCTGCTTTTTGCTGAGAAACTCGAATTCAAAAGCCTCCTTCTCCTTTGTCTTTTGCCACTCGATGACTTCGTTCCATCTCTCCCAGCCCGCAAATATACTGCTATTACTCAGCTTATTAAATACTCGACCTGCCAAATATTTCAAGCGCAACCGTTGTTCGACAAAGTCTACCCAACTCACAAAGGTTGCTCCAATCTCCCGGTTATTGATGCGTTTAATGAATCTCCCGACAGCTACCTTGTACCTCTTCTCCTCCTGTACAAGTGTGCGCCAGTAGTTGATAATCTTAAATAGAGTCCTGTTATTTAGTCGAGCAGCGATCTTCTTCATGATATTCGAGTTCCTCCTGTTCTCGTAGTGCATACTCGACCAAGCATTGAAGCACCTCGCCATAGTACCCATCGTGAGCTTAGCTAAGAATCTCTTCATTTTTAAGCGGTCTTCCCGACAGCCCTTTGCGTAAAGTTTCCAGCCCCGCATAGTGTTTGTCAGCGCTTTTTGGGTCCACTGCATGATGAATTTATTCATGTTCCGCTGCGCAATTTCATTCGCCCGCATCTTGTTTTCTCCCAGCTGGCTAATGAGGAGCACATTTTGAGCTTCAAGCTCGTCGATCTTATTCTGCATTTCGTCCAACATGGTGTGTAGCCCCTCAGTCCCTTCGACGGCCTCGAGTTCCCTCATCTTTCCCACAAACATGCTCCAAAGCCGGACAGCTTGCTGAAGCAAGCGCTTGCCCTTCCCGGCCACAAAACGAATCATTAAGCCTCTCGACCATTTTCTCACCCGCATGTACTCTATCCATTGCATAAGGCACTTTCCAGCGACTCGCATCATCACTTTTCTGGCAAATTTAATTAGCAAGACTCGCTCCTTTTTGCTTACTTTAGTGAATTGCTTCCAGGCAATCAACGTCGAAGCCAGACAACCATTTACCATGCGTTGAATCATTTCCATTGCACGCTGCTTTTTCGCCGTTGCTTCGCGCTGCTTATAGAGCTTCGCCTCTTGCTCTTGTTTGCTCAAAAAGGCGAAATTTCTCTCTTCGTCCTCCTTGCGTTGTTGCTCTCTGACGATGCATTTCCACTGGTCCATAGCAGCGAATTGGCTCCCCATGGTGAGCTTGTTGAAGATAATCTGCAAGTAGTATTTCATCTTCAACCTCAGCTCTACAAACTCCTGCCAGCTAGCAAAGGATGCAATGATCTGCGAGTTCTTCAGCCTCTTCGCAAACCTCTCAAGCATCACACGTTGGCGTTTTCCCTCCCCAGCAAAAGAGCGCCAGGCATTGATAATCCTCACAAGGACACCGTTCTGCAGTTTTGCAGCTACACGGCAAATGATAGCTTTGTGCTTTTTAGTCTCGCTCACATCGTTCTTCCAAGCAAGAAAACACTTCGATGCAGTACTCATGACAAGCTTCGACAAGAACCGCTTCACCTTCAAGCGGTCCTCTTTTTCTTTCTTCACGTAAAGCTTCCAGCCTTCCATCGTAGAGCTCAAGCACGCATTCATCCACATTTGCATTCGTTTCTTCATGTTCCGCTGGGCTGCTTCCATCTTCTCGCGCTTTGCCTCGCCAAGATTGTTCATCAACAAAGCAATCTGGGCGTCTTGCTGTGCAACCTTCGTACTTAGCTCGTCAACTAAATCCTGAAGGCTGGTAACGCCGTGTTCGTGTTCTAGGCGCTGCATCTCCGTGACGTATCCTTGCCAGCGTTTCCAGCCTGCCAATAAGACCTTGGCATTCTTCCCTAAAAACATGCGCGTTAGGAACCTCCTCAAAAACTTCCGCTCCGCAACCAACTCAAGCCAAACAGGGAAGCATTTTGCAGCCGCCCTCAAGTTCATCTTCGCTACGAAACGTTTGAGGGTAACTCGGTCTCGCTTTTGCTTCATTGCGTATTCTCGCCAAGCTATGAAGACCTTTGCCATCGTCCCATGCATCATGCGCTGAATCATTTCCATCCCCTTTCGCTTCTTGCGTTCAGCTTTTTCGCGCCTACTAATTTCTTCCTCTTTTCCTTGGGCTGTCATAAATTTTAATTCTTCCTCCTCTTTTTCCCTCGCCCTTTCGAACTCCATGTAATCTTCCCACTTCAAAAATCCTGCAATAGAGAAAGGAAAACGTTAGCAATTGAATTAAAACACAAATCCGTTCTATTTTTCGTGCCTGTCTGGCAAACCCAAATCACTCACTTACCACCAAAAACCTTGCCGTTTTCCAAGCGATTCATGATTCTATTTGCTAAATATTTGAGCCGTCTCCTCGATTTAACATATTCAAGCCAGCTCATCCACGCTCCAAGAGCTTTGGCGTTCCTCATTCTCCTGGTGAATCTGGCGAGGGTCTGCTTGTATTTTCTTCTATCCTTCACATACTTGCCCCACCCCTGGATTATTCTCACGCTAGTAGCGTTTTGCATCCTAGCCCCAAATTTCTTGATAATATTTGCATTTTTTTTCTTGTCTGATACGAACTTTCGCCACTCCATAAAATGCTTGAACATGCCTCCTCGTTGGATTTTAATTAAAAATCTCTTCATCTTGAGCCGGTCGGATTTTGCCTCCTTGGCATACTGGATCCACCCCCTGAGGGTACTTGCTAATGCTTTGCTCACCAAATTTTGAATAATTTTTTTCGCAGACTTTTGCGCTAATTCCGCTTTCTTTTTTGCGGCCTCGCCGAGCTGGCCAATAAGTAAGGCGTTCTGAGACTCAATATTCTCAAGTCGCGCCAGCAACTTCTCGTTTTCTCTCTCCGTAGATTTCATTGCCTCCAACTCTTCCTGCAGCTGCGTAATAGTGTCCTCCATTTCATAAATGGTATCTGTAGAGGCTCGCATTGCCTTGTTTTCGACGCTTTTTAGGCGGGAAATTTTGTTTTTCCACGTCCCAAACCCTGCGCTAAGCTTAATCTTCAACAATCGCAGTAGCACCTTCCTCCCCAAGGCCTCCCTCCTCGCCATATTTCCCACGACCTCCGTCCACCTGGTAATTGCACTACTCAGCTTAACATTGAGCATTCGCAATATTGTACTCTGCAGTAGCTTCCGCTGCCCCCTCAGAGTCATAGCATTGTTCCTCCAGCTTGCAAACGCCCCTAATTTCAGTTTATTTCTCCACATCCCCACAATCTTTTTCATATTTTTCTTCCCAGTAATCTGCTTTTGCTTTTGCAACTCTCCCATATTCCTCTGTGTGATATCCAACTCCGCTTGGAGCAATAAAATCTGCTCCCTCAGCTCCTCTATCCCTGACTTTTCGAACTCGATCAGCTCCACACTAAGTTGCTGGGCTCTTGAACGCCAAATCCGAAGAGCGGCGCTCATCTGTCTTGCCTCTTTGCCACCTAGAAAACGGATCAATGTCTTTCGTAGCTTCGCCCTCTGCCGAGAAAATAAAAGCCACGTGTGAATGCAGTCACCCATGACATTCCCTTGCATCTTCAGAACAAACCCCTTCAATTTCGCCATCTGTAAAGACCGTTCTGTGACAATTTCCCTAACCCAACCCTTCCAGTTCACAAAGCATGGAAATATAGCCTTGTACTGCCACATCTTGACAAATTTCTGCATGTTTCGCATCTTTCTCTCCCTCTCCGCTTCCATCCGCTCCTCCCACCTTCTCTCCATCATCTTCTCAGCTTGTTCTTTTGTCATTTTGTCATCAAATTCTCCCCCCCCACCTCTACTTCCCCTGAGCTTCCTCTCAAACATTATCTGCGTCTGCAGTACTTGATTCGCCGCCGAACCATGGATTGAATTGGTCATGTTGACCCATTTAAAGAACATTTTCATTTGAATAATTTGCCTCTTCCGACGCCAGCAGTGGAGGATTCGATTAATTACAAGCTCAAGATAGTGCCGGCTATCCTTGCTCATTATCGTATATTTTACCTTGTATGCAGCTGATGTTTTCTTTCTGCTGATGATTGATTTTGCTCTAGCATGAAGATCGCCATCCTCATCTTGATCATTTCGACGACGGGCACCGACGTCGTCCTTCCAGAAATCAGCCAACCGGGGACGGCCCGAAGTTTTCACCAAGGTCGATTTTACCGAAGAAGAATCAGAGCTTTCAAGTCGCACTCTAGACCGATATGCTGGCATCTTGTTTTATTGCAAGATTTACCAGGGAGATTCGATTAATGTTGTGGGTGAACAGAGCGGTTGAGGGCTGGGAAAAGGAGTAGAGAGAAGGATATTGATGTTTAATGCGATAAACGCTCTCGAGATGATATTGGTGGCCAAAGAGAAACAAACTGTCCTTGACGATGCACTCTCAGGGTAATTACTAAAATGAAACAGTTCATTTGCGAAAACCGAAATTGCAATTTTTTGAGCAACTTAAAAAATCTAATCTAACATGTCTGAAATGACTGAAAGTGGAGTAGGCACAATCCAGCTGACCTTTTCACCCGCCGACTTTGCCTCTGAAATTAATGAGAATACTCCTCCACCTCCACACAACCAAAAGTCTCGAGTTCAAAAGTCAAATTTGTTCGCTTCGTCAAAAGGGAAGGGTAGTCTGGAAAGCATTTTTATCCCCCGAGGTAGATGGGGCGAGAAAAAATTTTCTTCAAAAACGGCGGAAAGAGGTACAAATGATGTCAGTGAGGCAGACAATTTTCGAGGTGCCAATACCCAAAACAATTTTTCGACCGCCACTGCAGTCTCTGGATCAGGTAACAGCACCGGGGAGAAGGATGAAAATACCGACAAACACAACAATATCGTCGTCTGTGCGGGCAGCAACAGTGTCAGTTACCAGTCAAAATATGGTCGCTTAAAGTCCCTCCTTTCAAAAAAAACAGCAACACTTAAAACTTTCGCAACGACGTTTTCGGACGCAACTCCTCTTAAACCTACCGCGCAGCACGGGAAATTTCCCCCTAAAAAACAAAAAATTCTCCACATTGCCAAACAAAAGGCTCTGACCCATCTGACTTCACTCATGATGAATTCTTCCTCTACCTCAAGACTCATCAAGAATTACGATAAAAATACGAGTGCGCTCTCTATTAGCGCAGCATTGCCCCCGCTTACTATTTTTCTTCTGGATACCCTCATTTATCGAGATATTTTTGATATCTTCGCTACCAAGCAGATTATTGTTCTCGAGTTTTACATCTCGAAACAGACCAGAACAGCTGAACCAGTAATAACAGTTGACCCTTGATCGCCGGTGAGAAATGGTGTCAGCCTCAGGGAGCTAAATTCCGCTGCGAAAAAGGCAAGGGAAAATCCAAATTACTTGCCATGTTCTGTAGGATTTATTGCAGTAAACTGTGATGAGAGCCACCATGATGTAAGTAACTCTCGCATGAGGCCGTGAGTGTGGTTATGAGTCAACCCGCCATTAGCTTGTCAATTAGCTCCGCCCGCATTTTTTGACGCAAACGTTTCTTCTAATAAAAAAAAAACAATGGGCGAATTGATTGTCGCCAACAAATCAAAATAATATAACACAAGCCTTTGAAAATCTCTCTCTCATCCACTGCACTCTCTTCCCACCCCACCTTCTTAGGCGATCGCCAACGCTTTGGACATGTGGCCCGATGTCATACATGGCTGGATAGACTCTAAAACGATAGAAAAGCTTAAAATCCGGTATGTCCCCAACCGGATGATAATTGACACCAAGACAAGAGAGATTCGACAATGGTGGGATGGTAATTTTGGGCGTTGCCTGAAAGGGCCTTGGGCAAGCAAGGGCAGGAATCCATGCGGCTCCTTGTTGCAAGAGATTAGTAAGGCCGTACTGCGTAAAAAGTGACCGAATCGGCTGGCCGATTTTAGCTGACCGACTAGTAGTGTGATGATGACAAGCAAAATTGACTTGTTTGAAAATTACTTGAGGCCTAGTTCTTTCACTCAAAAGTCGCGAGAAAAAACAGAGTATCCTTAACGTAGACGACCAAAAGAGGCGTAGTGTTTAGGTACATTGTATGAAAGTAGATACACTTTTCTGTAAAATGTAACTTGGGTAGTTTAGTTCTGCTCACTGGGCACTCAAACAGATACCACCTAACAGCAGCATTCCATCCGTCCTCCCTCCCCTCTCTCTTCAAAGGCTCACTTCCTATTCCTCCTCTTCTCCCTATCCCCCCTTTCCCCCTTTGATTTACTCTTACTGTCATTCTCTCCTCCCTCCACAGCAAGGGTATTCTTCCTTATTTCCTCCATCCTTTCGACTTCCTTCTTGTAATCCCGAAGTTTAGCGTCTCTCCCTTCCCTCGCCTCGTCAACGGGAGGGCAAGGGTAATCCTCGAGTAATCCCGTGGTATCTTCCTCCTCGGTTTCTAACTTATCCCAAGTTTCACTGTCATTGTTACTAGTCCCACCTCCGCGACCGCTTAAACATTCCGTGACGATTTTATTTAAGGTGTCCATTGCACCCTTCTTAACACTGCCGTCACGACGGTCAAGCAGCTCTCCTCCCCACCTATCTCCCAACCCGCCACATATGGAATCGAACGTATCATAACCGAACTTAATAGAAATCGGCCCCGTGCTGTCGGATATTGAGCCTGACTTCTTCCAAAGGTCCTCCTTAGAGGAGTTCCCTTCCCCCTCTCCTATCTCCTTAACCTCCTCTAATTCACCCTTAACGGGAAAGAATCTCTGCCTCGCTTTCGATTTCCAGTTATCCCTCGCTTGCTTATCCTTGAAGCTGGTTTCGACTATCGTGCAACCGTTCCAGTGAGCGATGAATCGTATCGCAAGTAAGAGGATCTTGCGTTCCTTGGGTTGAAGATTGTTAATTGATACGTCGTACTTATTCAAAGCAATAAAGAGTGGTACGGGGAAGGGATTCACTTTCGAAAAGTCTGGATGGGATTGCGGCAGACGCAAATTCTGAGAGCGTATAAAGCACAGCCTGCGAATCTCTTCCCCGCCACTGTCTTCACCGAGTGAGTCCAAAGATGATGTCAAACGACTTTGTATAGTGGTTATCCACCTGGTTAAATTTGGGATACAGGAACGGTAGTCGGAGCCGTCGAGGACGATACAGACTGTGGAGCGTGGGAGGTGAGGGACTAGCGGTACGGTGACTAGCGAAGAGCCGCAAGAGGGGGATACTGACCCGCCAAGTTCCCATAGGTGGGAAATCTCTTTTTCAGTTGTACTTTTGGTGGTGGAGAAGGGTGTGTTAGATGAGGGAGAAATAGAGGGACAAAATGAACAAAAGATCAACTTAAGCAGGCTAAAAACTCACCTTCCTGGTTTCAACCTCCTGGCAAATTGATACTCGAGAGCAGTAGTCGTCTTGACCCCTTCAGCAGCTGTCTTCCCTAAGAACTGTTGTATGAGAGTAGTCTTTCCCCCGCCTTTCGGACCGACAAATAGTGTAACGCAATCATTCGACCCCGTCTTTGCGGTAAGAGGCAAGACGATTGAATTACGTTGGTCGTTATTTTTTACGCCTTCAGAAGTATTTCCTTCGACCAAATCAAATATGGTCATGCTTTCGCGGGGAGGCGGACTAGTGTTTCCTCTGTTGTATGACATAGAATATTCTCGCGTTGTTATTGCCCGATATTCGTTTCTTTGCTGTGCAAACCCAATAATTTACAACCAAAATTTTAAAAGGAGTTGACAAATACCTTCGTGGGGGAGGACTGACGTATCAGTGTTCCCTTATGACCCTGGTAACTTATTTTTCGACCGCAGAGTGAGAATAATAGACCGATGACGACGAAGAGAATTAATATTAAAATTTTGAATGTATTTAGGTATCATTAGGCTCTTCCTCCTCCCCCCCTTTTCCCTGCTTCGATTGCTTCGATTTTCGATTTCAGTCCAGGATTCAGGCTTCTCTCTGCTATTTTTTTGAATCCGCACATCTTATCTTTGACCAACTTTTCAAATTAATTTGTTTGCACGTCTGCGCGTCTTCTCTTTCATCTAGGATAGCGAATCTCCCGCCGGAATTGAAATAGAATATTGTAAATGTCCTCACCTTGGACCCATTAGCGTCTCTTTGTCCACATTCTTACAACCTCCATATTTGGCATTTGTCATACGGCCCTGCTGCTCTAATCTACCAATTGACAGCTGTGTATGGTGGGAGGATCAAACCCGGAGAGTACCTCTTCGGAGGGCAATAAGGAGAATGTCATGAATGGTGAAGCACAGCAGCAAAGTGCCCCTGCTGTTGCCACTAAGAAACTGAACCCAAAGTTCACGTCCTCAAAGTTACACGATTCGACAATCACAGACGAATCGAAAAAGTCAGAAAAATTGAACCCAGAAGTGACGGCAACTTCAGGCAGTCAGGCCGATCCTATTTCAGGAGAGGGTACAGGGTCTCCCAGGGCAACAATTGTCCTGAAAACGGAGAAGGAGAGGCTAATTGCTTTGGAGGCTGAGCTATCTGAGAAAAGTGCTTTCGCGGCTAATCTCCGTAGGAAAGTGGAAAACTCAAACCGTGTACGCCTTGACAACAAGGCAACCGATTTTGCTGAGAGGATCAAGGAGTTAGATAAGGTGATAAAGGAGGAGAGGTCCAAGCAGACGAGATTGAGGGAGAAGGTATTGGAGCAGCAGAGGATCGTCACGATGGAGAGGAAGGGGGACTTGGAATTAGACAAGGAGGTATTTGATCTGGAAATCGATTTTAAGGTGGAGAACCTTGCCATGCACAAGCTAGAGGCGTCGAAGATAAGGGAGAAGATAGAGCTTCTTGAGGATCTTCAGATGCTTAAAGTAAGTGCTGTCAGCGCCATCGAAAAGGAGAGAGAAAGAAGGGAGGAGGAAAGGAAGAATAAATTGGAAAGGTTGTTGAATCGGATTCCTCATTTGGACGAGGCTGCCAAGCAGGGCGATGGGGAGGAATATGAGGGCGTCGATGTCAATGTTGATAAGGAGATGGTCGACCGAGTACTGGGTCCGCACGGGGACGAGAATGATGACGCTGTCTTCCGCCTCGGAGGGGAAGTGAACAAGATGAGGAGAAAGAATCACGAGATATTTATTGCGGAGCACAGGAAGGCGAAGGAAAATGTCAAGAGGGAGAAAGAGGAAGTGCTCAAGAGCATCAGAGGGGTGAATGTCAGGAGGAAAATGTTGGAAGACATTGTGGGGAGGGGGCATGAATTCATGGTCAAACTCGAGCTCGGTGAGGTGCAACTTGAGGAGATAAACGTTTTGGTCGTAGATGGCGTGGAGGAAACTGAGAGAGGTTTGAATGAGATATTTCAGAACTTGCCGATTACCGACGAAAACCCTTTGCCGCATCTGAAAGAAGGGCAGCAGCAAGAACGACGAAGAAATGACCAAGGGCAAGGGCAAAGATTTGACTACACCGCCATTTTGACAACGTTTTACGAGACGCATAACAAAGAAAAACTCGACGAAGTAAATAAGACGCTCAAGAAGTTCGAGGGTAAGGAGAGCGAGCTTTTTGATAATTTAAGCAAAAAATACAAGACCGCGAACCCCCTTTCAGCAACATCACCTGTACCGCAACCTACAAAGTCGCCTGCAGAGACCAACAATTTTCAGCAAGCATCCCCGCCACTAAAGTCTCCTTCGTTTACATCGACGTCGACGGCCTCGGCACTGCCTGCCTATCTCAAAGTTATGGCCGTGAAGGCCAAAAATGTCATCCCTGTATCCGCAAAAACTGTCGAAAAAACGAGAAATGTGCTCTCTGACCTCGATGCCGAGTGTCAATGGCTCAAGTCCACTAAAACGGATGCTTGGGAGGAAGCGAAAAATCGCCTCGACAAGGTGAATGTCTCCAAAATGAAGAAGAGCAAGGAGAGCTACATTAATGAATTCAAGAGCTTCGACGTGCTACGCGCGCTTCGAGAGTCTCAGGAAGCACCCAGTCACACTCTCCGGGACGTTTTTGGTGCGATCGGGACAGTTTTGAATGAGGTGATTGAAGAGGCCATTAAAGGTATCTACACTGAGGTCATCAGGTTTGACCGCTTTAGCTCAAAGAAGGTTGATGAGCTTATTCTTCAATCTCTTGAGGACACATTCACAAATGCAAGCGGGACTGCGAAGTCGGAGATGTGGTACCAGACGCTCCACCAGCTGAAAATGGACAGGGCTGAAGAAGATAAGAAGGAGACAAATGAAGGGTTTAAGGTCTGTAAGATGACCCACGAGCTCGTCACGATAGATGAGGCGAATGACTTGAGGGCTTCCCAGAAAAAAAGGGTGCAATTTATTCCAGGAGGAAGCAGCGATGGTAACGACAGCTTGGGCGCCCCCTCTGTTGAAGATGACGACGTAACTGTCTTGGATGTCCCAACCTTAGAGCAAGTCGCTGAAAGGCAGTTGTTGATGGCAGGACGGAATAATAGTTACGGTCACTGTCCGATGTTCAATGTAAAGTCCTATCACGATTACGAGAAGAAATTCTTCAATTCGGTTGATGCTATTGACCTAGAAATCCCCGTGCCCAGAGGTGTCGGTGGAATTACAGAGCTTGCTCTTAGCCCTCAGAAAAGCTCAGAGACGACTCTTCTTTTGGCAGGAACTACTCGCGGAAGTCTGCTCCTTTATTCTCTAAGCGATGAAGTTGACCACGCACGCTCCAAAACCCCTCCAATATTACTTCGCAAAATGAGCGAGCTACCTGCAAGTGAGCGTTCCGCTGTTGAATCGATTCAGTTCAGCTTCGACTCGAGCAGCCGAGTAATAACGCTGGACGCGAACAGCACAGTTCGACTTTGGGACTTGGAGGTTGACCCTTACAGTGGAAAACATTTTACGCATAGCAAAGATGCTTTCGCTGCAAATGTCAACAAATATTCACCTCCTATTCCTGCCATTGCTTTGACCTTGCAAGAAAGGCGCCTGCATCGCCCTCCTTTTATTGACGGGGAGGAAAAAAGTCGAATTGAAACAGAGGATGATGGAAAGAAAAAGAGTGGAGTCGGTTTTTTCGGCGGGGGCAAGAGAAGAAATGGGAAGACAAGTGCGGAAATCAAGGTCGATAGGGCTCGGTACGTTGTTGCACCTTCGAAATCGGATCTAACGCCTACAACTGTTGCCTTTCATCCCTCAGTGACTGCTCTCGGGGTGCAGCCCTCATTTGTTGTTGGCACTAATTGCGGCAGCGTCGTTAAGTGGAATGCCATCCCTACGAGCGACAAGAAGGACAAGTCTCTACTTGACGTTGGCAAAATTGTACACGGTGCACCCTTTCTAGACACGGAGCCAACTGATCCTATTGCCAAG
>ERZ651776.2131-NODE-2131-length-22117-cov-2.992967_pt1 | contig 22117 bp, 9 predicted proteins | sample MGYA00514761_ERZ651776 | MGnify/ENA metagenome assembly ERZ651776 | reverse complement strand
ACGTTGGTGCGGCGTTTAGTAACACGTATCAAACGGTGCAGAAAATCAAGGCGTCCCTTCAATATCGGAGGGATTGGGTTGAATTTTTTGCTGCTATTGATCGCTAGTATAGTGAGTTCCCTTGCGGCTTCAACGTTCCCGGAACGCCATGCTTGCGCTGCAAGGAGCGAATTTCCATAGGCTTGTTCCTCAGGGTCTGAAGAGTAACGCAACATCATTTTAATATGGAGTCCGAACCCTCTTTCTATTTCAAGAACCGGGACAAAGTTGCTCAGCACTAATTTTGAATAGGGCGTCTCCTCTACGAGTTGTTTGATGACATTCTCATTTTCTATTTCATAGAATGTCGGACCGACAAATTGAGAGAACAGCATCAATGCATTGTAATGCTTTTTCGGGTTGTCATTCAGGGGGGAAAGAAGGCGTAAGAAGTTCTTGGCTCTTTCCAGATCCTTCTGCACGAGTGCCTTTTGAATGTTTGTTGCAACGACCATGATGGCGTCAATGCTCGGGGCATTTTGGATCAGTTGTTCATAGAAGTAAACGTCTGAATCTTTATGCTCGTTTCGTTTCAGGAATTGGCTGATATTCGCCTGCGAGCGCAATTCACTAACGAAAGCAGAAATGGTGCTGAACCCTGCAAAATCAGCAAGAATATCCAATGTTTTCACTCGAAACTCGCCGTGCCATTGCACAATTTCAAAAAAGCGTCGAAGTGTATGACTGCTTACTTTTTTGTCGGTTTTCTCTTCGATTAAGGCAGACAAATTTTGACAATCTGCTTGGTTTCTGATCGGTGCATCAAATTTTAATTCAATGGCATCCCGGAGTTGCAAGTTTTGATATGTGGTGAGCTGCATTACGCAATGAAAATACCTATTCTAAGGAACGGAATCAAGTTATATTACGTGATGATGTGTTTGTGAGGGCCAACAGTTTGTGGGCGCATCGAATATCGTCGTGATTCAACGCTTATTTCCGCGAGATAAGTTGGAAAATCGCTGCGAAATCCGATCCAATGAGTGCACTTGTTCTTCTGTGAGGTCAAATTTTTTGCGCCACAATTGTACCTCCGAGGCTTCTAGGTTGGCATCTTTTGTCTGCTGCTTTAGCTTTTGGATGCGATCAAGCATCAGTGCATTGAGTTCGGAATTGTTTTCCATTCCCGGAGCCACGAGTGCGATCATTTCGCTCACGGACTCAGCCAAAACTTCAGTAGACTCAGAAGAAAACCCTAAGGTGATGGCTTCATTGTTTTGTGCGATGCTCAGTTGTGATAGAATGAGCATGAAAATGAGATTCATCGAGCGAAGGATTGGTGTCGGGCAAGGCTGATTCATAGGAATGTTGCTGGTTTTTAGTTTCTGAAAATGGCGATGGTTCCAGTGCAGAACTCTTGCAGGTCAGGAGTCTCAGCACATGGATATTCCAAAATCTCCATGATATAGAAATAAGAGCCTTCCGGCAGTTCATTGCCATTTTCATCCAGGCCCTGAAACGCAGCGCTTTGCGGAGTCATGGTATACACCAGTTGTCCCCATCGGTTGAAAATGGAAACGGTGTAATTCAGGCAGGAGGAGATGGCACTGGGAATGATGAATTTTTGATTGTAATCGTCTCCGTTCGGTGAAATGACGTTCGGGACAAAAAAGCCAGAGAGATCAAGGGCATTTTGGAGCAGCACTTCATCGGTTTGATTGTAGCTGCATCCATATTCGTCAGTGACGGTGAGGCCCAATTGGAAAGTGCCTGTTTGATCAAAGAAATAGGAGGATTCTGCAAAGAGTGCGACAAGCTCATCGTTCAAGTACCATTGGTATTCAAAGTTTTCATTGGGGTCATTTGTTGTGCTGACCAAGGCCAATTCGTTGCAAATCATTTCGAACGTGAAGGATGGGAGGATGGGGTCCGCCAACGTGTAATTCACTGCATCTGTATTGGAGCATCCGTTGCCATCCACAATCGTGTAGCTCACGAGGTAATCGCCGGGTTCAGCACCGGCGTGAATAAGGGTGTTGCCATCCAATAAATCGCCAGTAAGTTCGCCGCCTTCAGGCGAAGGAAAAAGCACGATGTCACCGTCATAAGGACAGTAGCTTTCATTCGCTCCGCTCAAAACCTCCGGTAGTGGGTTGACGACTAAATTGACGGTAATGATGCTGTCACAGCCTAAAGAAGATGTGAGATTTGATGTGTAGAGACCGGTTGCGTCCACGTTGGAGCCGTCAGGCAATTGGTACCCATCACCTGCACAGGATTCATCGGGATAGTTGATGGTATAAGCCGGGTTTAGCGTGAGATCTATCGTCACACTGCTATCGCACCCCAAAAGGGTTTGGAGTTCAAAGCCAAAAACCCCAGAGTTTGTGGGCAATGTGCCATCGGGAAACAGGTACGAACCATCGTCGCATTCTTCCAAGCTCACAGCCACGTCATAATTGGGTTGGTAGATGACATTTGATGTGACCGTGCTGTCACACCCATTGGTTAAGGAGGTCAAAACGGTCACGTACACGCCTTCCTCTGTGATGATTGTGCCATCTCCAAGTTCAACGGGTTCGCCTTCGCATAGGGCGAGCGTGGTCTGTGTTTCGAAAGGTTGCAATATGGCCACTACAGTGGTGATGGCACTGTCGCATTGTGCCAACGCCGTTTCCATGATTACCGGATACGTCCCCGGCTCATTGATAATGGTGCCGTCGGGCAACGTAAAGGTCTCGCCGGCACAGAGCTGAACGGGCATTTGAAAATCATAGGTAGACTGCTCAATGAGATTGACTGTTACGATGCTATCGCAGCCTTCAGTCGAAACATAATTCGCGATGTAGGTGCCTTCTTCTTCCACGTCTGTTCCATCCGGCAAAGAGTAGCTTCCTCCCTCACAAAAGTATTCGGTGGATTCAACCTCCAATTGGTAGGCAATGGTGATGGTTTCAGTGCTGCTGCAACCTTGATTTGTCCCGGTGACGGTGTAGGTAGTCGTTTCGGTTGGGGTTGCCGTGGTGAATGGGCCGTAGCCATTACTCAGTGTTTCGACCGGGGTCCACGCCAGTTGAAAGGCGCCGGTGGCGAACAATTGAATGGGCTCATTGCACGAAGTGGCATAAACGGGGTCAACGGTCAATACAGGGTAGGGGACCACGGTGACTGTAACCTCAACGGTATCGAGGCATTCTTCATTTGACGCAATGACGCTATAAATCGTGGTCGTATCGGGGCTGACCCAAACGTCTGGGCCTTCCAATGTACTCAGTCCATCGGCTTCGAGCCACTCGTAATTGTCCGCTCCAGCCAAGTTTAAAAACAAGGAGTCTCCCTCGCAATACTGTGGGTTGAGCGGTTCAATGGTCATTCCAATCCCGCCCAGAGGCACAATGGTGATGCTTCCGTTACCAGAAGTGTTCCCTCCGGTGCAAGTGAATCCAGTGGGAGTCAAACTCGAACCGCCGCCGCCACCGCCGCCACCAAGGTTGCCAGAGGCGTAGCAATCGCTTCCGCCGCCGCCGCCGCCGTATTTTCCGCCGCCGCCGCCGCCGCCGGGACCGACATTGTAGCATGGATCGATCGCTCCGTTGCCCCCATTGCCCAAACTTCCGGGGGTTCCATTGTTGCCTGAACCGATCCACGGCGGACCTCCGGCTCCTCCGTTATTGGTTGTGGCTCCGCCACCTCCCTGTCCAAAAGGACTGTCTCCATCTCCTCCGCTGGCGCAACCCGAAACCCCAGCTTCGGCATCTGTGTTTCCTCCTCCCATTCCTCCTCCGCCAGCCGCCGATGCGATGCGATCGTCCATTTGATAGGGGGCGGAACGAACGTCCGAGGCGCCGCCACCACCGCAACCTGCATTGGAATTGTTGTTCGCTGAGCCTCCACTGCCACCGCCATTGAATCCTGCGCCTGGACAACCACCTTCGCCGCCAACTCGGATTTCCAAAACTTGGCCTTCAACGACATCGATGATTCCTGTGATGGTGGATCCACTTCCGCCATTTGGTCCACCTCCTTCTGCTCCTTGCAGTGTCACCTCAATTTGGGCGACGCAGCTAGGAACAACATATGTTTCGACTTCTCCGGTGTATTCAAATACGATCGGGGTTTGCCCCATAGCTGAGTTTGCAAACAGGAAAGGGAGCAAGAACGCTATTCCTATGATTGAGACGTATAGAGCTGATTTCATGGTCGCCGGGTATGATGTTCTAAATTTAAGTGTTTTTTTGGGCGCAAATGGCATGACGAACGTCTACTCTTTAACCGTCCGATTTCGAAACGTTTCCGTGCTTTCCTTCGTATGGGGTTATGATGTCTATCTATCCGATGCGAAATATCATGAAGATCAGTCCAATGCAGAGCTTTATTTGGCTGTGCGCCTTCGCGGTTTTGCATCCGTTTAATCGCGCCAATGCACAGCCGTGCGCCGTGCCTTGTGAGGCCATTGATGCATTGGATTCGTTTGAGATTGACGTAGATGCCGACGGCCTGTGTACCCCGGTGATGGCGACCTTATTCAGTGATGCGCCCATTCCGAGTTGTGGCGATTTTAGCTACCATTGGGAGATTTTAGGAGGAGATTTTGAGTGGAATGCTGGGAGTTTAGCCTCGGATCAAGCTCCCTCCATTAGCTTTTTAGATCCTGTTACCTACCAAATAGAATTGACAATAGCTGCCGCTGGTTTTGATGAATGCGCCGCAGTCTCGTCAACGACCTATGCAAATGCGGCTGGCACACCTTCAGTCAACGCTTCCGATGGGGGTGAGATATGCGCCTATGACGTTTGGGAATCCCTGGTTTATGTCAATCCAGGCAATACGTCCCTTTCTGATTTTGCTTGGATCATCGATGGAGATAGCACGTTTTCGTCTTTTCCGGCGCCATTGAACCTGTCATTTGAGGAGGAAGGTGAAAAGGAGATCATTGCATGGGCCCAAAACAGCTGCGGAACGAGCAGCGATACTAGTTTTGTCCAAGTTCGGGCATTGCCGCAGGTGACCGTCGATTCAGACTACAATTGGATTTGCCAAGGCGCATCGGTTCAAATGAACGCATCGGGTGCTGAAACATATACATGGAGCTCATCGGCGACCCCTTTAAGTGGAGGGATGATTGGCGACTCCATTGCGGTGTACGAAATGCAAAATTCGATCATTGGAGGCGTCGAAGGCACAAATGTTTACGAAACGTTGAGTTGCTCAGCAAGCGGAGGTTTCCAAGTGTATTCTTATTTTGTTCCAGGCATTTCCATAACGGGGGATGATGTTATCTGCGAAGGTGCGCCTGTGGAATTGGAGGCAGCGGTTCAGTCCTGGGGGAATGTCACGAGTACCCAATGGGTTTTCAATGACACCTCAGCGGAAGGGGGCACTTTGAACCTCACCGATTTGAGTTTGGTCCCCGGCGACTATGCTGTCAGCGCATCGGTAGCACTCGATCCCTTCCCAACTTGGTTGCAGCCAGCAGGGTGTTCTGGGACAGCTCAATTTGATTTTACCATTGCCGGTCTGCCTCAGGTGTTAGCGCCAGATGGTATTGCGGTTTGCAACCAAGATTTCATGGAACAGCTTCCCGAAGGCTCGCCAGTTGGAGGGACTTGGGAGGGGCCGTTTGTATCTGAAGGTTTCTTCAATCCCGGTGATTTAACCCCTGGAGTCACCGAATTGGAATACCATTACACCGATTCCAATGGATGCGCGGCTTTCGACGCTGCGGTCGTGCAGATCAATGAGCCGATTTGGGCCCAAGCAGGAAGTGATAGTTCCGTCTGTGAGACGAATGATTGGTTGAATTTATCTGGATTTGAGGAGGTGGAATCGGGTGTTTGGAGCGGTCCAGCCCTCATCGACCCTTATTCGGGCGTGGTGGATGTTGGTGAATTGGAGGTTGGCCAGAGCGTCTTTATTTATGAGGTTGGAACAGCTTCGTGCGCAACTGCTGACACCATTGTTTGGACCGTGTTGGAACATCCAGTGGCTCTGCTATCTACGCAGGAGAGCGTAGCGTGTGATCAAGATACCGTTTGGTTTGAAGTATTCGCCGCTGGCGGAACGCTGGCTGCAGGTAATGAATACACCTATGGATGGTCGAATGGCGTGCAGTTTACGGCATCCAATGAACCCTATCTCATCGCTGAAGTGAATGAGGGTTTTTCTTTTGTTCTTGTGGAAATAACCGATGATGAAGGGTGCACGGATGCGGGCTCGGCATTTATCGAGCCGATTGAATTGCCTGAAATTACGCTGCCTGAGGCATGGCAATTTTGCGACCAGAATGTAGAGGTTGATGCACCGATGGCTGACCCATCAATGGGGGTCTGGTCAGGCCAAGGTGTAGTTGATGCATTGGGAACGTTCAACCCGGGATTGGTCGGCGAGGGAAGCCATTCGCTGACGTACACCGTAACAAATTCGTCGGGCTGTGCGAATGCGGATTCAATCCTGGTAGATGTCACTCCTCTGGATTCGATAGCAGCAGGTCCTGACCGTTCAATTTGCCTGGGCACGCCGATCTTAACGTTGGACAATTTCTACCCGAATTTGGGTGGTTGGTGGTCGGGCACAGGAGTGGTCGATTCAATATCTCCTGTGATCCAAACTTCTGATTTTTCAGAAGGAATGCATGCCGTTGTGTTTCACGCGGGCGAAGGGAGTTGCGCCCAGCAGGATACGGTTTGGATTGAAATTCGCCCTTTGCCATCAGCGACGGTGGACTACCTGACAACGAACAATTGCCCTGGAGATACCCTCGCACTTCTGGCGCAGCCTTGGGGCGGGACAACATCCGATGACTACGAATTATCCTGGAGTGGCTCCGGAGTCTTTGCCCAAGGAGATGAATTTTTTGTCAATGCTCCTTTATCGGGGCCAGACACATTGGCGGTCAGTCTGCAAGTCACCGATGCATCAGGTTGTTCTGGTGATGTGGATGCTACCTACATCATACGCGCCAATCCAGTGGTTTCGACGGCGGAATCATTTGAAACTTGCGACCAGGAAATAGCCGCTTCTTTTCCTGAGGCGACACCAGCGGGTGGTACGTGGGAGCTGCCTGAAGCTGCACAAGTATTCAGCAATGGCACTTTTTTTCCGAGCGAATTGGGCGTTGGAACGTGGCCGCTGATTTATCGATTTGTCGATGACTTTGGTTGCAGCGCGTCGGATACCACAACCTTGGATGTGGTGACGCCGCAGGTGCTGAATTTGACTTCGGAATTGGAGGCGTGCGATGGGACTGCTTTTTTGGAGCTGCCTGTTTCGATCGGTTCGACGGGTTTTTGGTCGGGACCAGCTCTCATAGATTCCATTGCAGGCAGCGTAAATTCAACTGAGTTGAACACAGGAGAATTCGGATACATCTATTCCTCTGGAGAAGCCTCTTGCCTCGTGACCGATACGGTGAGCTTGATCATCCATGCGTTGCCGGAAGTGACGGGGTCGGTTCCCGGTAACGGCTGTACAGGCGATTCTGTTCATGCAGCTGTGCAAGTAAATGCAGCTTTTCCCATTGCTGCATTGGATTGGTCGTCACCTGGAGCATCCATACTGTTGCCCAACGACAGCGTTGCGGATTTGATCTGGGATGCACCCGGTATATTCGAAGTTGACTTGGTCGCAACGGATGCCAATGGCTGCGCCGGTCAGGCATCTTGGAGCGTTGTCATCAACGCCTTGCCCGATGTTTTTGCGGGTGAAGATCTTTGGCTCTGTGATCAATCGTTTGAGGAGGTTTTGCCGTCGGGCATGCCCGTGACGGACGCATTCGGATCAGGAAGTTTTTTCGGCTTGGGTTTGGCTTCAGGTCTAGTTGACTTGAGTGGGGCATTGGACCCTGCGAATCTTGGATTGGGATTATTTGAAGTGGAATATTTCTACCTCGATTCCGCAACAGGTTGCACGAATGCCGATACCATGCAGTTGACGGTACAGCCGCTACCGACCATTTTTGCAGGCATAGACACGGCGTTTTGTGCGGGCAACGAATGGGTAGAGCTGGAGTCGCAAAGTCATGATTTTGAAACGACTTGGAGCGGTGTTGGACCATTGGAACAAGAAGCTCTGATTGATGCTTTTACGGGCGCTGTTGATCTTGCTCTATTGGAACCCGGTATGTATGCGTTTGAATTGTCGGGGGGACAAAATTCATGCCTCGTTTCAGACCAACGCATCCTTGAAGTTTTGAATCTACCGGTGATTGCGATGGCAGCAGAGAGCACCTTCTGTCTGGGAGACACGGACCAAACCCTTCCGCTGGCAATGCCTACTGGTGGAATTTGGACCGGCGCGGGAATTTTGGACGCGGAGGCCGGCGAATTCGACACTCAGATTGGTGCAGGTGATTGGGTAGTTGCCTACGAAGTGGAGGATGCGCTGACAGGTTGTTTGAATTCGGAGAATCATACTGTGCACATGCGGAGTGTGCCCGAATCGGCGTTTCCGTTCATCGATGAGCAGTGCATTGGTCAAGCTTTGATGGCAACTTCAATGTCTACGGATGTGGAGTCCTATGCTTGGTGGTTGGCTGATAGTCTGATCAGCACGACTTCAGACGTGAGTGTATTGCTCGAAGACGCAGGTGTTCTTGAATTGTCCTTAACCGTCGTCAACGAATGGGGGTGTGCGGACACTGCGCAACAGGACGTAGAATGGTTGGCCCCTCCAATAGCGGCATTCACTCTGTCTGAAAACGAGGGTTGCGTACCATTGGATATTGGGATTTACAATGCGGCAGAGGGCATGGTGGATGCGTTGCAATGGAGCCTTGACGGCATGGAATTGTTGCTGGAATCGGGTGATTCACTGGTGTTTGAGCAACCGTCGGGTTCGCAGGGCTTCACACTCGAAATGGAGGTGTCCAATCAATGTGGATCGAACACGGCACAAGCTATGATTGAGGTCAATGCCATCCCAGTGGTACAGCTGTTCGACACGCCCGGCCCGGTGTGCTCGCCATTTTTGGCTGAATTCAATTATACCATTGAGGGACAGGTAGAAACATTGACTTGGGATTTCGGAAACGGAGAAGAGGGATCGGGGTTCACGCCGGTTTGGCCCACATTTGAAGTGACCGATGAATCGGGACTCTTTTCGGTAGCATTGACAGCAGCCAACGGATGCGGCGCATTTACGGACTCTGCGGTTGTTTTGGTTGAGTCTTCCCTCGTTCAAGCGGAATTTGATTTGGACCTCGCCGTTGGGTGCCTTCCACTCGATGTGCAGGCCACCGACCTAAGCGTTGGAGGCGATGCAATGTTGCTGGACTTTGGCGACGGCGCAACTGCCTTTGATTCAGTGGCCATGCATACGTTCACAGAACCCGGAAACTTCGAGGTGATTCTAGCAGTTTCGAACGCCTGCGCAGTGGACTCTTTTGCCTTGGACGTTACCGTTCATCCCGCTTTTGCTTTGGAGCTTTCCTCGTCGAACGCATCGGCGTGCGTGGGTGATTCGATGCTCTTTGATTTGGAAACATCTGGGTTGCTGAGCACAGCCCAAATTGAATGGATATCAGATGCAGGCAATGAGGCGGCTCCGGCTCCGGCAATCATCCCATGGACGATGCCCGGGGATCAGGTCATATTCGCCCAAGGCGCTGATGCAAACGGTTGTATGGGCTACGATACGCTGACAGTTGCTGTCCACGCTCCGCTGGCAATCAACGCTGTACCCAGTGTTACAAGTGGATGTTCTCCTTTGGACATTGCCATGGATAATCAAACGATTGGAGCCGGCGAGTGGTCTTGGACAGTGGACAATGGTCCTCAGCAGTCCGATGCATTTGCACCGAATTTCTCATTGCTACATTCCGGAACTGAAGCTACGGATCTTCTGATCGAGGTAGCCGTGCTCAATGAGTGGGGTTGTGCATCCGCTGAATCATTTTCCATTGAAGTTTGGCCCGCTCCTTCTGCGGCATTTCAATTGACCGATACGGTGATTTGCGGCGTGCCTGCCGTCATCGATCCATTTGTCGATGCGGTTGATGGACTTCAGCTGGCTTGGTTCATTGACAGTGCGCTCGTTGCGGCCACGGGTGACGCGGTTTTGGAGATTGCCACCCTCGGAGATCACGCGATCACCCTGCTCAGTGAGAACGAATTTGGCTGTCAAAGTTTTGCCTTGGATAGCGTTGAAGTGCTGGAACTTCCGGAACTGACCCTTTCCGCAGGTCCGTTGATGGGATGTGCGCCGCATTTGCTTGAAATTGACTACAGCACCGAGGGAGCAGTGGAATGGCTCTTGGAAATTCACCGGGACTCCACCCAAGTGTTTATGAGTGAGGAGATGACGTTTGAAGTGAATCTAGAATGGCCTGGCACGTATAATTTGCAGCTGAGTGCCGTGTCTGATCGAGGGTGCACATCGGTTTTGCCATTGGGGGATTCAGTTGTCGTACTTCCTCGGCCGGTGGTTGGTTTTTATGCGGATCCTTATGCAGGAACGTTCGATTCCCCTGACCCTTTGAATAGTTCGTGGGCATTTGAAAACACGTCGGATGACGGCCAAGCGATTTGGGACTTCGGAGATGGGGAACTTTCTTCAGAATGGAGCACGAATCATACCTATGATGCGGCAGGAACATATGAAGTGGTACTCATGGTCATGAATGAACACGGTTGCGCCGAGGAATTTACGATGTTGGTGGAGGTGCTCGAGAACCTTGAAGTTTACGTGCCGAACGCGTTTACTCCTCCCATGCAAGGCTACTCAGATGGCATCAACGACGGATGGAAACCCGTGCTGTCTAAACCGAGTTTGGTGGGCCGTTATGATTTGGTAGTGTACAACCGATATGGCCAAAAAGTTTGGGAAACTCAGGACCCTGAAATGCACTGGGTAGGGGAGGCGCGTGTCGATGGCGCCTACTTTGCCCCAGGAGGAATTTACACCTGGGTGTTGCAAATCGACTCAAGGGCTTTCCCAGAATCTTCCCGGCAATGGAAAGGCCAGGTGAATTTGCTGCGTTGATTGCTTGCAAAGGGTTATCATTGGGAAATCATCTTTGGCATCTCATGGAGGAAACCAAAACGAATTGGATAAAATTAATTGACCGTCAGCTTCGAATGCGCTTGGATGAGCTGCGTGACGAGCAATCGCAATTGGAGGAGTCAAAGGGCTCGGCGACAAAGAGTTCGGCCGGCGACAAGCACGAGACAGGTCGGGCGATGATGGAACAGGAGTTGACTCATATTCAAGGACAGGTCGAGTCTGTTCGGAAACAACTTATCGAACTGGGGCAGATGCCGACCAGCCCAATGGAGGTTGTTGCATGGGGTGCAGCGGTGCGCACGGAGCAAGGGGTTTACTTCTTGTCCGTTCCACTTGGACGTATAAAAGAAGCCAAGGAACCGTTGTTTGCGATTTCTGCGGCTTCACCGCTGGGTCAATTGATGCTCGGAATGACCGCGGGTGATTCCGTCAATTTTCGAGGGCACACCTTTGCATTGTTGGACGTATACTGAACGTTGCCAGTTACTGGAATTGAGCGAGGTGCTGGACACTGAATGTCGGAGGAAGTCCTTGGTCTTCTCTACGGGGCGTGAAGCGAACGCTTTGCGCATTCTGCACTCCGGGAAGAAGCAAGAATCCATTGTGAGAAAACGTTCCATCGGTTGTGCTCCTCAGATGAATTCCATAGGCTATGCTATCGGTTGACACCATCATCTCATTGCCATTTCGGGTGATGTTCACAGTTGCTTTGGGCCAACGAATGGAGGACGGTTTTACTTGCAGTTGGTGTCCCGTGTCGATGATTCCGCCGACGGGGTCCAGCCACGTCCACGAAACAATAACGGCCTCCTTTGGCGCGTCTGCAAAGAGCAACGGGATGGATTCAAACGGTTGCAGATCGGCGGTTTTCGTGGCTTCGAAGAGTACCTCGCCGCGTTCGTTTTGCCATTGTGCCAGGAGCTCCGACCCCTCAACGGATTCCGGGCTTTGATTGTGCAATTGAGCCATTCCGATTTCCGAATTGGAGCGACTCCAGATCACACGTCGGTCTGCATTGGCGTGTTTCACGGCGTGGTGCGCCAGTTTCCATCGACCGGCGTGGTCCATGGTAGACCAAGACACCGTTGGCCATACATCGTCCAACTGCCAATACAATGAGCCCGCTATTCGACCTCTGCTGTTTCTGTGTCGCTCGATTCCCTGGCGCAGACCGATGGATTGGGTCAATTGGCTCAGATAGATCCAGCGATTCAAAAGGGCTTTGCCGTCACCGTCGACCTTGTTGCGCATGGGATCAGCGGTATAGCGGCGGGCGTAGATTCGCATCATGCCCCAGCCATCGAGGCCAGGTTGCAGCCATTCCATGTGCGAGCGCTGTCGAAATTGCAGCGATTTACTGTTCCATTCGGTGATTCCAACTTCGAGCAAGGTTTTTAAGTCTGGCAGGCTTTGTAATCCATATTCGCTGACGAATCGACCGGGTTGATCGCTGTAATAATCGAAATCCAAGGTATCGAACCAAACCCGCCATGCATGTTCGTCGCCTGAAAGTGCTCCGGACTTGTCATTTGGGTCTGCCATTGGCGAGGAAGGCCAATAAGGCAAGTCGGACAGGGAATCAATGGCATTTGGTAAGATTGAGTCAAAGATGGTGGCGTAGGCATCCTCCGTAGCGACGGAGTCTGTCCCGTGTAAATCAAAGGCTTCAGGCCATCCCCAGTTTTCCCAAGCATGCTTGGATTCATTGTTTCCGCAGATCAATGCCATGCTTGCGTGATTTCGCAGCCTTTTCAACTGGTCGATGGCTTCACGTTTCACATTGGACTGGTGGGCTGCATCACCTCGGACCATGCCGCATGCAAACATGAAGTCTTGCCACACAAGCAGTCCCGCCTCATCGCATTTGTTCAAGAAAGAGTCACTCGGATAGACGCCTCCACCCCAAACCCGGAGCATATTCATGTTGGCGTCTAAAGCGGCCTCAATGAGCCGGTCTTCCGCGACTTGTGCGCGGGTTGGAAAGAAATCGGGTGGGATAATGTTGGCTCCTTTCGCAAAAAACTTCTGGCCATTGACGGCGCATTCAAATGTGGTGCCCCACTCATCGGGCGAACGAATCCATTCGATGTTTCGAATGCCAAAACGGAAGGCAATGTTCTGCTTGCTATTGTTCCAATGAAATGAATACAGCGGTTGTTTGCCCATGCCACGAGGCCACCAACGTTGTGGATCAAAGATCCGAAGTTGGCATTTTCCAGAGCTCCAAGGGCTTGCTTCCCATTGCACAGGCTGTGTTTCAGATTGCGCGATTTGCAATTTGCCGTGTTGGAGTTCATGGGGCCCAGCAACTTCGTAAACAGCCACTTCGTCATCAAGGGAAATCAGTGTGAGTTGAATTTCTTCGGATGCGATGCGGTCAGTTGTGCGAATGGAGACGGGGCGCCAGATCCCACAGGAAACCAAGCGTGGTCCCCAATCCCATCCATATTGGTACTTGGCCTTTCGCGTGACGCTGCTTGTTCTCTCCGGGAGCGGCTTGTTCTCATTGCTGGTAGGGATTAGACGTGGCAATGCGGCCATTTCTTTGAGGCCCATTGATACGGCAGACTTCAATGAAACTTCCAGAGTGCACGGTGATGAGATTTCCTCAGGTATCGCCATCACATGTGTTCGGTGCATGTTGTCTGTTTTGTCCAGCAACGTGCCATTGAGCCGGATTTCAGCATAGGTATCGATTCCTTCGAATACCAGTTCCAGTTCCGAGGAATGGCTCAGTATACGGTCAGATTTCAGGTCAAAAATGCACCGGTAAATCCAATTTTGATTCGCTACCCATTGCAGGCTTTCTTCATTTGTTCCGTGGAATGGGTTATCGATTTGGCCGTTTCTAAACAGATCCGTGATTGCATCTCCAGGAACCTCTGCCGGAAGCCAAGCACTAGCGCCTTCTTGTTGAAATTCCCATCCATCATTCAGTGGAACAACATTGCCGATTTCCGCATTTGTGGGTGGCGTGGCCACATTACAAGCAGCGCCAGAAAGAACCGCCATGAACCCAAGCCAATGGCGGGATGAATGGAAAAACCTGTGCCTTTTGTTGCCGAGCTTCATATGTTTTGAATGAATGCGATGAGGTTTTGTGACTTGCTCAAGCCGAGGCGCTTTCTCAGGCGAGAACGGCTCACTTCAACAGCCCGCAAGGAGACAAACATGAGGGAGGCAATTTCTTTGGATGACAGGTTCATGCGAAGGTAGGTGCACAATTTAAAGTCAGTTTTCGTCAATTGCGGGTAGCGGGTCGTGATGCGCTGGTGAAATTCAACGTGAACCAGGTCAAACTGCTTTGTGAAATCATCCCAAGCATCATCTAGCTTACCACCATCTTTAATGATGTTGAGCAGGGAGTCGACTTCCGCTTGGTTGTTGGATGGTATTTTTGTTTTCAGTGATTGCAACGTGCCGTCAATGGTTTGGATCAATTGTGCTTTTTGCACCAGATGCATTGTGGCAGAGGCCAACTCTTTATTTTTTGCCGCCAATTGGAGCTCTTTTGCGGCTGTTTTTTGCGCTTGCAATGCCATCTCTGTTTTCTCCATAGAAGCCTTCATGGCTTGCTCAGTTTTCATTCGTTGATCACGCTCATTTTGCTTTTGAATCAAATGTTTGGCTTCTAAGATGCCTTGATTGCGCCGGAAGAAAACAACAATCAAGGAAGCGCAAAGGAAAAAGCCAAGAATGCGCACCCAAATCAACTGATACCAATAAGCGCTGACGAAGATGGTCACAGGCGTGACCGCGCAGGGCATATTTTCTCCAATGAATGCTCGAAATTCAACGGCATGGGTTCCAGGTTGAAGTCCCGAGAGTGTAATCCTGGAATTGGAAGTGGGTCGGGACCATTGTTCCGCAACGTTTTGAATTCGCCACTGGTATTCTAAAAGTCCTGCCCAGTCCGAATTTAGTCCACTCAATTTGAATTCGAGGGCGTGCACGCCAGCTTTCAGTTGGATGGTCTCATTTTCAATGCTGAGTTGGGATTTCGCAGCATTGAGGTGATTGACATCGCTGATTTGCAAGCGCGGGGTGGATTGCACTTGATGCATCAAATCAGGGGTGAGGTAGGTGAACCCCTGTTCAATGGGAACGCAAGCGAGGCCATTTTCCAGGAATTCGATGGCTTCAAATGGTGTGGGCACAGGATTCTGAGCCATCGATGCAAATCGTGGGTTTGGTTCGTTAAGCATGGAAAACCCGCCCAATGGGAGCATTCGAATGGATTGGTCACCAAAAATCCACACGTTTCCGTCTGGGCTGTTGAAAATCCGCTGGTACGAGCGGTCAATATCAATCCAGTTGCTCAAAGCGCTGCCATCCGGAATCATGCGGTCTGTTGCTTCGTCCCATTGATAGAATCCCTTTGATGTGGCAAAGATCATGCGCTTATCAAGGTTGCACATGTTGATTTGCAGCGGAACGGGAAAGCCGGCTGACGCATCGTAAGTTTTGGTGCGTATTACACTGTGGTTCCGTTCGTTGAGTTCCAATCGAAAGGCACCTTTGTAAGGATGCGAAACCCACCATATTCCGGGCGATTCTTCTCTCAGAAACCGCGAACTCTCTTCAAACCCAACCATGGCCCCGAGCGACTGCCAGCGGCTTTTCGGGTGCCGACCTCGCGGTGCATATTTGATCTGAATCAGGCCACGATACGTTCCGGCATACCAAATGTTAGGGTCGGAGGATGGCCAAATATTCCAAACGCCTGTTTCATCAATGATCGAATGAAATTGCCCGTCGGAGATGACTCCAGCTCCCGAACGATGACAGACCCAAACATCATTTTCCCGCAGTGACAATGACCATATTGGGCCCGGGATATCTGAGATGATTTTCAAGGGGGCGCCGCTTTTTGATTGGAAATAAACGCCTTGGGAGGTTCCCCAATAGCGGCTGCCGTTGGAGAGGTGCAAGGATGCATGCCCAGCCTCTTTGAGTTCCTCCAATCCGGATGGGGTGCGTTGCGGCCAATTGTACTTGAGTAGATCAACACCGCCCTCCAGTCCAACCCAGATGTTGCCTGTTCGGTCAGCCTTGATGTCCAGAACACTGTTGCTGATCAAACCTGATTCCTCGGCATAAGGAATTTGGAATCGATCAAAATCAATCGTACTCACGATGCCACCATTGGACGTTCCAATGAACCAAGTGTCTTTCATTTTTTCGATGCAGTTCACACGCGCTTCACGAAGATGCTTGCTCAAGGCTGTTTGGCTCTCATTCCAAGCGTTCCCATCCCACTCTTGCAAGCCATGGGCATGGGTCATGAGAATGACCTTGTTTGCGCTGTTGCGTGCGATCCCTTCCATTTTCCAGTCCTTTTGCAGGGGGATGCGCTCGATTTCCGATCCGTTCCAATCGAAAAAATGAATCGACTCAGAAGACTGAAAGGCCACCCCTTCTTTCCATGTCGTGGAGTTGCGAATGGGGCCGACCAGCCATTCTCGGTATTCTCCTTCTCGACTCAATGAACCGGCAAATTCCGAACAACTGAACACCGCCTCATATTCTTTGGCCTCTTCCGTTAATGCCGAGGGCGAAGCGAACATTCTCCAGACATCATCGAAGGGGCCAGATTCTGCAGAAATTTGGGGCGTACAATCCGTCCATTTTGGACTGGCACCGCCAAGCTCATCGCTGAAATCAAGAATTCCCACGAAATTTTGTCCCCCGCAAAAAAGCAAGTCTTCGAATCCCGCAACCGAACGTGACTGCGCTCCATTCGGCAAGTCCAATAGCGACCACTCATTTCCGTCAAATAGAAGCAGCCCAAGGTTGTTGGCTACCGCGATGCGATTCGGGTCATTTACCGAAATGTAAGGGCAATGCGTGCCGCCTCCGATGGATTTTCTATCGAAGTGTTGGATGATTGCGCGAGATGCATCCGTGTGTGCCCAACACGGGCTTCCACCAAAAACCTGCAGGACAAAGAGAAGGAGCAGGAGAGGAAATAATCGCGAGTACCAGAATGTGGGAATTGAACCTGTCAATACTTTATCTATTTGTGAATCAGTATTTTGATTAATTCTTTGAGAAATCAAGTAGTCAAATATAGGAGGGAATGTTGAGGTATTTGTGCAGGTAATGTGCAATGAATTAATATGTCTTTGAGGCAGGGATAGCGATTTCCTATTTGTAATTTGCACACGATATTCAATGATGAGATGATGATGCTGACGCGTAATGCAACCTTTACTCTTTCCTTGGCTTTTCTGGTTGCAACGGGCGCATGTTTTCTTGGCTGTTCAGAGAAGAAAGTACCCGAAATCAGTGAAGACAGTAAGTTTGTTGACTCGTTGTTGGCCACGCTAACGCTTGAAGATAAGGTGGGGGAGATGACCCAGCTTACGTTAGGAGCGATCGGCACGGGTTTGCCTTCAAAATTGACAGAACCGCAGCATTTGGATACGGCGAAAGTCAGCTATGCCCTGGTCAAGTACCGAGTAGGAAGCATCTTGAATTGCGGCAATCATTCACACAGCCCGGAAAAGTGGCATGAGTTCATAAATGACATTCAAACGGCAGCGGCGAAGAAGGCTTCGGGCATTCCAGTTTTGTACGGCATCGATGCCATACACGGTCCTACGTATACGCAGAACGGTATACTTGGACCACAACAAATTGGTTTGGGTGCTACTTGGAATCCAGAAGCAGCTCGGACAGCCGGAAAAAATACTGCAGTTCAAGTGCATGCCTTGGGAATTCATTGGAACTTCTCGCCAGTGCTTGACTTAGCTCGGGACCCACGTTGGCCTCGTTTTTGGGAAACATTTGGGGAAGATCCTTACATGGTTGCTACCATGGGCCGTGCAATTGTGGATGGTTACCAAAACAGCGGAGTGCCTTTTGCCGCGACGCTGAAGCACTTTTTCGGTTATGGTTTCTCACTGTCCGGTAAGGACCGCACGCCTGCTTGGATTCCAGAGCGTCAATTGCGTGAATATTTTCTCCCTCCATTTCAAGCCGCGATTGAAGCGGGAGCGATGAGTATTATGATTAACAGCGGTGAAATCAATGGCATTCCTGTCCATTCAAACAAAGCACTGCTGACGGATTTACTGCGTGATGAGTTGGGATTCGAAGGCTTATTGGTTACGGACTGGGAGGATGTGAAATACCTCTTTACCCGGCACATGATTGCGCATGACTATAAGGAGGCTACCAAAATGGCCATTGAGGCGGGCATTGATATGGCGATGGTGCCGATGGACCTCGAGTTTACCGAGCACTTATTGGCATTGGTGAAGGAAGGAACCATTTCAGAGGAACGCATCAATCAGTCCGTCCGCCGGATTTTGATGATGAAGAAAAAGCTCGGATTGTTTGAATCACTGGGCTTTCCTCCGCCTTTGACTGCTTATCCGGGCAAGGAGAACTTTGAAGGTTCTGCAGCTCGAGCTGCATTGGAGAGCATCACATTGCTCAAAAATGATACGGTCAATGGAAAATCGGTATTGCCGATCTCAGGCACAAAAGATGTGCTGGTTACGGGACCTACCGCCAATAGCCTAAATGCGCTGAATGGCGGCTGGACGGGAACATGGCAGGGCGACGATCCGGCTTTTAATACCGAGGGTCGTCCTACCCTCGTGGAGGCAATGGAGATGCGATTTGAAGCCAATCGCATCCAGCACATCGAGCTCGAAATGGAGTTTACGGAAAACGAAGTCCAACGAGTTGTCCGAAGCATCCAGCGCCGACGACCTGCGCATGTCGTCCTTGGGCTAGGTGAAATGCCGTATACCGAATTTGTTGGAAACACTGAGGACATTGATCTTTTTGAGAATCAAAAAGAATTGGTGCGTGCGGTCCATGCAACGGGTGTTCCCGTAATCGGCGTCTTTATAGAAGGACGACCGCGGGTATTCGATGACATTGAACCCTTCTTGGATGCGGTTGTTATGGCCTACTTGCCCGGGGATTATGGCGCGGATGCCATCGCTCAAGTATTGGATGGAACTTATAATCCAAGCGGGCGTCTGCCTTTCACATGGCCTCGTCACACTTCGGCCCACATGACGTACGATCACAAGCACACGGAAGAAATCCATGCGAACTCCTCCATCAGTGCATTTGATCCGCAGTATGAATTCGGTTTTGGCCTTTCCTATTCGGCAGTGGAGTACGATGCGTTGAGCACGGACCAGACCGAATACAATTTGGATGACACGATCGAAGTAACAGTGGAGCTCCGAAACATTGGAGATCGCACGAGCAATGAATTGGTCGCCGTCTACAGCCAGGACCGTGTGGCTTCCATTACACCAAGTGTTGATCGGCTGCGTCACTTTCAGCGCGTTTTTGTAGGCGCCGGAGAAACGGTGAAGGCCACAGCGCGCATCGCGGTTGATGAACTTGGTTTCATTAACCGGAACATTGAATACACTGTAGAGCCTGGTGCATTTGGAATTCGCATAGGCAACCAAGTGGTCGAAATTGAAGTTAAAAACGAAAACTAATAACCCTTATATCTTAATTACATGAAGCAGTTTTTTACGCTGGCTTTTGCCACTCTAGCTTTTGCTATGAATGCACAGGTAGCTCCTGTGACTTGGAATGTTAACATGGCCAACGAGGAAGTCTCACCCGATGGTGTCTACCTCGCAGGTGGCGATTACTTCGGAACGCCAGGCGAAAACGCCATGACCGATGACGATGGAGACGGCGTCTGGACGATTACCATGGCCATGCCCCTCGGCTATTCAGGTGCCTACACGTTCACCAATGGTGCCTGTGGCGACTGGTCGTGCAAAGAAAACATCGTTGGACAAGATTGTGCCTACGGTACATGGAGCGATCGTTTTTTGGATGAAGTGACCGCTGAAGGAGCCACTATTTCGACGTGCTTCGCACAGTGCACATCGGATGGGTCTTGCGCATCTGTGAGTGCAGCGGACGTTACGTTCCGAGTGGACATGACGGAGCAAATCGTTACGGGAGGTGTTTTCTTGCATGCAGCCTTCGACGGATGGGGCGCAATTGCGATGAACGACGATGACGGCGATAACGTTTACGAAACAACCCAAACGCTCGAAACGGGCTCTTACGAGTACTTGTTCCAAAACGGCGAGGGCGGCAATGAGGCCTTTGATTCAACGTATGTTGAGTGCACCTTGACCAGTGGAGATTTCACGAATCGTTTGATCACGGTCGAGAATGATTCTTTCGCAACTGACGCTTTTTGCTTCAACTCTTGTTCGGCATGTGAATCTACCGGTGGTGGAGATTCCACTTATACTGTGACGTTCAACGTTAATATGGCCAATGAAGAAGTTTCGCCAGAAGGTGTTTACATCGCCGGGGGAGGAAACTTCGGAAACCCTGGAGACAACGAGATGCTTGACGCTGACGGCGATGGCATTTATAGCGCTACGTTTACATTCGATGCAGACTTTTCGAGCTTCTATACGTTCACGAATGGAGCCTGTGGAGATTGGTCGTGCAAGGAGAATTTGACAGGCCTTCCATGCGGAGATCCCGACAACTTCAATGATCGATTCTTGGATCCATTGACCCAAAACACAACGGTCAGCACCTGCTTCGGTCAGTGCACAACCGATGGCTCTTGCGAGACGTCTTCCGAGATTCCCGTGACATTCCGTGTGGACATGTCAGATCAAGTTGTGATCAGTGATGTTACTATTTTCGGTAGTTCAGTCAATGGCTGGTCGTTTCCAGGTGAATTGATGACCGATGACGATGGAGATGGCATTTACGAGTATTCAACGGTTTTGGCCCCTGGAGGTCACGAGTACAAGTTTGTCAACAGTGGGGTAGACGAGCAGTTTGATGCTGAAAACTACACAGAATGCACCTTGACGACGGGCGATTTCACCAACCGAATCTTGACGATTGAAGCAGAGGAGTCCGTCACTACTGAAGCTTTCTGCTTCAACTCTTGTGCTGCTTGTGAAGGTTCAACAGGAATCGCTGAGGCGTTGGGTTTTGATTTCCAATTGATTCCATCGGTCACTACAGGAAATGTAGAGTTGCGTTTTGCCGGTGTCCAATCTCCAAAGCAAATTACAATCGTTTCGTTCACTGGCGCTCTTGTAGCGAGCTTCCAAGTACCTGCAAACGAAAATGTATACGCGATGGACATCTCTGGACAAGCTGCGGGTGTATACTTCGTGCAAGTTCAGACTGAAGGATTCGGCTCGACACAGAAATTGTTGAAAGTCAACTAAGATTAGTCTTCAGATTAGACCCTTTTGAAAAAATACTTTGAATGAAAAACTTGCTTTTAGCATTCAGTTTTTTAGCCACCATGACGGTAACTGCCTTTTCCCAGGGGAAGGCAGTTACCGGAACGGTGACTGCAGCTGAAGATGGACAAGCGTTGCCCGGGGTGACGGTTGTTGAAAAGGGTACGCAAAATGCGACCTTCACTGACCTTGATGGTCGGTATACGTTAACCGTCGCTGGAGAAGAGGCCACGCTGATCTTTTCCTTTATCGGTTACACGCCCCAATCTTTGGCTGTCGGAGCGAAGGCAGAAATTAACGCTTCACTCTCGGCAGATGTAGCCGGTCTGGAGGAAGTCATTGTCGTCGGATACGGAAATCAGAAGCGAAGCAAGATTTCAGGTGCTGTAGGTACCATCGATTCAAAGGAAATTACATCCATGCCAGTGCTTCGAACGGAGCAGGCATTGCAGGGCCGCGCCGCAGGTGTACAGGTCACTCAAAATTCGGGTCAGCCCGGTTCTACCCAGTCCATCCGAATTCGGGGTACGGGTTCATTGAACAATGCTGAACCGTTGTATGTCATTGATGGAATCCCCAGCGGTGGCATCGATTATTTGAACCCTGCGGACATCGCATCCATTTCCATCCTCAAGGATGCTGCCTCGGCTGCGATTTATGGTGCACGTGGAGGAAATGGTGTCGTTTTAATTACGACCAAAGCCGGATCCAAGAACCAGAAGCCGCAGATTACCTACGAGAGTTACTACGGTGTGCAGGAGCCTTGGAAATACATGGCGCTTCTCAATGCTGAAGAGTATGCGATTCTCATGAACGAAAGTCGCTCCGCGGCAGGCCTCACGCCGCTGGCAGCACTTGCCAACCCTTCAGCGCTTGAGACATTTGATTGGCAGGATGAGATTTTTGAACGAGCGGCG
>ERZ651776.2125-NODE-2125-length-22163-cov-10.981844_pt1 | contig 22163 bp, 21 predicted proteins | sample MGYA00514761_ERZ651776 | MGnify/ENA metagenome assembly ERZ651776 | reverse complement strand
TCCTGACCCAAAACTGCTGCCAAGGGGAAGCCTGTGAGGTGAACCCTGAGGCAACCTGTAAAACCTGTTGAACCGAAGGAGTCCCAAGTGACGGATACAACACCATTGAATGTACTTTTTCTGTGTACCCACAACTCAGCCCGCAGCATCTTGGCTGAGGCATTACTGAACCACATGAGTCAGGGAAAATTCAAGGCTTATTCGGCTGGCAGTAGTCCTAAAGAAAATCAAAAGCCTAACCCGATGGCCATCACAACATTGGAAAAAGCGGGGATTTCAACAGCGGGCTTGACCAGCAAAAGCTGGGACGTTTTTGCTACGCCTGATGCGCCGCATATGGATTTGGTGATCACTGTTTGCGACAACGCAGCTGGCGAAGTTTGTCCCTATTGGCCCGGTCAACCTGCAACCGCACATTGGGGTTATGCAGATCCTTCAGAGACAGTGGGCACAGAAGAACAAAAGCAAGAAGCTTTCAAGCAAACGCTTCATCAAATCAAAAGACGTCTGGATCTGTTTACCAGCCTACCTTTAACAAGTCTCAGCAAGATGGCTTTGGAAAATACAGCTCGAGATCTCGCTACAAAATGATTCATTGGAGAAGATATTTTGCTGAGCTAGTTGGCACAGCAGCCTTGCTGTGTGCCGTAATCGGTTCAGGCATCATGGCCGAGCAATTGGCAGACGGAAATACAGCCGTTGCGCTTTTGGCCAACACGCTTGCCACTGCCTTTGCTCTTTATGTGTTGATTGAAACACTAGGGCCAGTCAGTGGTGCGCATTTCAATCCAGTTGTTTCGATGGTCATGGCCTATCGCAAAGATTTGGCTCGGCATCACTTGGTGGGCTATGTGATCGCTCAGCTCATCGGTGCTGCATTAGGTGCATGGGCAGCTCATGCAATGTTTGATCTTGAAATACTGCAATGGTCCACGAAAGTAAGAAGTGGCCCTGCACAATGGTTTGCTGAAGCAGTGGCTACTTGCGGCCTGTTATTCGTGATCTTGCGCTCCCCCGAAGGCAAGGCATCGTCTATTGTTGCTTGCTACATCGGCGCAGCATATTGGTTCACAGCTAGTACATCTTTTGCGAATCCAGCAGCTGCGTTCGGTCGCATGTTCAGCAACACATTTGCAGGTATCGCACCTTTTGACGTGCCAGCTTTTGTTGTTGCTCAAATAGTTGGCGGATTCCTCGGCTTGTTTCTTCATTCTTTATTGAAGTCAGACCACCAACACAGTCATTAAGAATTGATATGGTCAAAATTTTTCACAATCCAAAGTGCGGCACTTCTCGGAATACATTAGCCCTAATTCGAAATTCAGGCGTTGACCCTGAGGTGGTGCTTTACTTAGAGACACCGCCTACAAAAGACCAACTCAAAAAGTTGATCTCAGACATGTCCATCCCTGTTAAGGACGTACTGCGTCAAAAGGGCACGCCTTATGAAGAATTGGATTTGGGAAATCCGAAATGGAGTGACGAAGTGTTATTGGACTTCATGACGACGTATCCCATTTTGATCAATAGGCCAATTGTCGTGACCCAAATCGGAACAAAGTTGTGCCGTCCATCTGAAGCAGTGCTTGATATTTTGGTGAATCCACAGATGGGCGCTTTTTCTAAAGAAGACGGTGAAGTTGTCATCAATGAAAAGGGGCCGATTGCCATAGCGCCAAGCACCATAGCCCGTAAAGCCATAATCAAGGTCATAGTATCGAGCGCCAACGGCGACCGAGAGCGAGTCGGTAACATCTAAGGTGATTTCACCAAAAATGGCCGTTTGTTCTTCGGTTCGCGTATTGTCATTTCGAAATTGAGTGGAATCCGTCAGCAGTCCACGTGCATTCGCTTCGGAGTTATCGAAGGTGCCGCTTGTGCGAATATCGATGGGCGAAAATCCAGCATCCATTGGGGCTTGGTAGTTGAAATCACCGACGTGCAGGATTTCAAAGTCTTCAAAGAAGACGCCGCCCTGCATGTTCAGACGACCATCCCAATTGGTTGCAATCCGAAGCTCATGCGTCCAGCGGGTATTCTCGTTTTCAATCCGTGCCGCATTGGCTGGTGTACCGCATTCGATTACGCCAGCATCGCCGCCAATGGTTGGATCAAAGGTGTAAAAGGTGCTGGGGTCGTAGTCGGTGTTGTAACCCGTGCCGAGACCATTGTAGTAGCCGCCTACGAGGTATTCACACTGATAGCCTGAGATGAATGCCCCAATATTAGTGTAGCCGGTGTAATCGATATTGGCGGTGACATCACGATCTAAGAACGCGCCGGTATACACAAGGTCTAAGTTGCCAACACTGCCTTCCAAGGTCCAAGCTGTTTGACTGAATTGATCATCTAAGAAATCATCACTGAACCGTGACACTTCAAGGTCGCCGATCGATGGATCGTAATCAAAAACACCCTCAGTTGAGAGGCTTTGCGCGGTGTGCTGAACCATCAAGCTCCAATCATCGTTGATCAGATACTTGATGCCAAGGCGAACACCCGCATAGTGAGCATCGTTAAAGTCGTCTTCAACGAGACCGGCATTATTCGCAATCGTCTTATGAACAGGGACGGTGAGGCCGTCAGCGCCGACAACATCGCCATTGGCAAAGACTGTACCAGCCGCGTAAGTCACGCTGTCGCCAGGAAAGGTCGGGTTAATAGCATTGTCCGCTTGGAAAGTACCTGCCACGTTATCGATATAGCCGCCTTGACGATCGTTGTAGAGTGCAACGCGTGCGGCAAGCTTGCCAGCGATAATCGGGAAGTTCAGCATGAGCTCGGCCGAGTTGCTGTCCTCGCCTTCGGCGGTTGATGACCAACTGCCGTTAAAGCTGGCATCGAACTCGTCGATAACGGGCTTGTTGGTAATGAGACGAACGGTTCCTGCCATTGAGCTTGCACCGTACAAGGTGCCCTGTGGTCCAGGAAGGACCTCAATGCGTTCCATATCGCTGATATAAACATCGAGGTTTCGACCGCCTGCAGTGACCGGCTGCTCATCTAAGTACAATGCAACGTTTGGCGCAGAACCTTGCGATTCGGCAACGGTTATGTTGATGGCGTCGACCGCTGCACCCCGGATATAGATTTCGTTTTGGCCTGGCCCACGTCCACCCGCGTTAACATTGGGGAGGTATTTCACATAGTCCGAGAACTCTTGGATGTTTTGGTTTTCGAGCTCTCGCGAACCAATCGCTTGAATCGCGACGGGCGCATCCTGGAGGGGAACGGCTCTTTTGGTGGCGGTTACCACAATTTCTTCGATTTCTGAGCTGGCCTGCTGGCTGGTCGCAGCGAGGGCGGCAAGAATGGCAATGTTCAGCTTTTTCTTTTGAAACATACTGAGATCTCTTATTTAGGAAGCCAAAAGTATAGTCCAAATTAGAGCGCAATGCACTTTAGGGTGGTTTGAACAAGTTTTTATAAATTAAGTGTTTGAATTTATTGAACTTATAATAAATAAATATCATTCGTACACGAATGATATTAGGGATAAAAAACGGAAAGTACTCGACGCGTGCTGCTCGTCATCTAGCGGCTTGGCTTTGAATTTAGGTTTCGGGCGATGCGGATCCGGCCTGGGCCATGCGCCAGGCACTGATTTGTGAGAAGCGTGGTTTAGAGGGGCATTGTTTTTGGGTGCCTTGTTGATGGGCCGCTTAAACAGGCGAGTGTTAGCGGGGGCGCCCGCGACAAGGGCGCCGAAACCGCCGGCACGGAATCCTGAACAATCAAAAGAAAGGGTTTGACGGATCGATGATCATCAATGGGCCTCCAAAACAGATCAATGACCCTGTCAATCGTGGGCGGGCCAGGCGGCAGACGCGCACCGGTTTAAAAAGAGTCCGGTTAAGCGTGCCCCGACGCCTTAGGTTCGTCTGAGGCGGCGTCATCCTCCGCCGCTCGAATGAGTCGAAGTTCTCGCGTTAATCCGAGGAGTAGGCTCACAACCATTAGCATAATAATCATTGTGAAGGGAAAAGCGCTGGCCAGCGATAAGGCTTGTACTGATGACAAGCCCCCGCCAAGCAGTAGGGCAATGCCGATCATACCCAGCGCGACGCACCAAAAGACTCTTTGAAACAACGGGGTCTTGATTTTGCCACCAGCCGCCATGGTATCGACGACGAGCGATCCCGAGTCCATTGAGGTGACAAAGAAAATAATCACCAAAAAGAGCCCTAAAATTGAGGTCACAAGGGCATAAGGAAATTGCTCAAGGAATATGAATAGGGTGAGCTCAGGCTGAAAATTACGGACGCTTTCCGCAACCGCCAACACATTTTCATCGAAATATTGAACAATGGCGGTGTGCCCAAATATGGTCATCCAAAGCATAAAGATCAGTGACGGGGCGAGCAGGGCGCCGAAAACAAATTCTCGGACGGTTCTACCAGAGGAGATCCGAGCGATAAACATGCCGACGAAGGGTGAAAATGCGATCCACCAAGACCAATAAAAAGTCGTCCAATCGTGCATGTAATAAAAATCGTCTCGGCCCGACCAGCTGCTGAGCGCTGGCAGGTACTCGATATAACTCATCGAGTAACGAACAAAAAAGCCAAGGGTCTCAAGAACGGGGGTCATGCTGAGCACAAATCCGCCGAGCAGCACCGCTAAGATCATGTTGAGTTCGCTCAATCGTTTGATACCGCCATCAAGTCCGCGCACGACCGAAATCAGTGCCAGGGCGGTGATGACCGCAACGATCAAGATATTGGTGTAGTTACCGGTTGGGAGATCAAACAAGTAGTTCAGGCCACCGGCGGCTTGTTCGGCGCCATAACCCAAGGAGGTTGCAAGGCCAAAGAGGGTCGCAAAGATCGCCAGAATATCGACGATATGGCCGGGCCAGCCCCAAATGCGCTCCCCAAACAACGGATATAACGCTGACCGGATTAAGAGCGGTAACCCTTTGTTATAACAAAAGAAGGATAAGGATAAACCGACGACGACATAGACGGCCCAAGGGTGGAATGCCCAATGGTAAATGGTCGCGGCCATAGCGAGATCACGAGTGGCCTGCGCATCCAAATTGGTCAAACCCAGTGGCGGGGTGATGGCGTGATTCATGGGCTCTAAGACGCCATAAAACATGATGCCAATACCAATGCCTGCGGCGAACAGCATCGACACCCAGCTGAGCAGGTGATACTCAGCAACCGCGGTTTGACCACCGATCCTGATTCGGCCGAGAGGCGACAGCGCAAGCGCGACGCAAAATATTAAGAAGCCGTTCATGCTGTACATGAAGAACCAATCAAGTTCCTTGGTCAGATAAAAACGCAGCGCGCTGAAATGTTCTGCAGCTTGTTCCGGCATTAATAAGGTGACTAACACAAATAAGGCGATGGTTACGCTGCTGATGAGGAAAACTGGGTTGTGAATATCCAGTCCTAGGCCCTGGAGGTTGTCTTGCCCAACCTCGTAATCGGAGGTGTACAAGTCATCGGGTGTTGATTCGTCGGCCGGTTCGATATGATTTGAAGACAAAGGAGTTTTCTCTTAAGCGGTCAGGCAACGGTAGCATGAGTGATCTTGGGTGTCACGGCGGCCGAGGGTTTCGGCAGGATTCAACCTGGTTTTGCGCCTTGATCTGAGAAGCCAAGCACGCGCTCGGCAAGGGGCTTGGGGCGATCAGCCTTGCGAAACTACTTTGATATCGAAACACAATACCTGAATCACGCGGCTTTGAGGCTTTGTTCGAGGCAACCAACCCTAGTCCGTCGAGCATCGGCGCGCCTATTTAGCATGGGATGGCCAGGGGTCAGCATGCGGGCCGCTTTATCCATATCCTCAGTTGCGACCGAACAATAAGCGCCTTCCCAGCCGCTTAGGCCTGTGCCGCGATGTACGCTTCGAATGCCTCAAGTTTGTCCTTGCCGAAAAATAGCTCAGCGCCGGCAAAAAAACTTGGCGAACCGAAATTACCGCGAGCCACCGAGTCTTCTGTGTTGGCGATCAGGCGCGCCTTGACTTCAGGCTGCTGGATTCCAGTGAAGATTTCATCAGCGGGCAGACCGCTCTCGATCAGGGCCGCGTGAAACGTGTCAGGGTCATCCAGCTTTTTGGGCGCGCTCCACATATGGTGGTAAACCTCATTGAGATACCGTTCAAAGTAATCCGTGCTCTGGGCAAAAACAGCGCCGCGCATGAGCATCAGCGTGTTCACTGGAAAGTGGGGGTTCTGTTGAAAGCTGGTGATACTGTGTGCTTCTAAGAATCGCTGTGTTTCGCGCTGTGCATAGTCGGGTTTATTGAGAATGCCTCGCATGGATTCTGCTGGCGACACGTTGTTAGTTGCTTTGAAAACGCCGCCGAGCAGCACCGGCTGATAGGTTATTTTTTGCCCAAGGCGGATCTCGATTTCGGGAATCACAAGGTGGCTAAGGTAGGCGTTCGGGCTGCCAAAATCAAAATGAAATTCTAGGTCCATATCCGTGTCCAATTAGTGCGGCGTCTAGCAGAAGCGATTTAACGTCTCGCTGGGTTAACGCGAGTATGCTAGGGTTTTTAAGTCCCTGCAATCCATTGGTCTTGCTCAAAAGATGCAATTGGCCTATGCGGGATAAGAAATTATTGGAGAGAGGCTATGGAACCATCCATGACGCAAGATACTGAGGCTTTAATCAATGGCGGGACGGACATTGCAACTGGAACCAACGAGTTGCGCTGCGTCCTCGTCTCGGGTGTTGCGGTCGTCACACTCAACAAACCCGAAAAGAAAAATGCCTTAGGCGATATTCTGACACCCGCACTGCGGGCGCTGCTGCCGGTCCTAGAGGCGGATGATCGGGTCCGCTGCATTCTGCTGACCGGCGCTGGTAATGCGTTTTGCGCCGGGGGGGATGTTTCAGAGATGGGTGGCGCGGCAAAAACGGTTGAAAGCGACCGAGTTGCGGCGTTAACGGAAAAGCAAATGACCCTCACCCACCGCCTGTATCAATTGAAAAAAATCACGATAGCGGCGTTGCCCGGCGCAGCGGCCGGGGCGGGACTATCAATTGCGCTGGCCTGCGATTTAAGGGTCGCCGCCAGTGGCGCCTTTATCACCACAGCCTTTCGAAATATTGGATTGTCGGGCGACTATGGTGCGAGTTGGTTTCTGACGCGATTGGTTGGTCTAGGCCATGCAAAATCACTGTTTTATAACGCGGACCGAATGGATGCCGCAACGTGTCAAAGACTGGGCATTTTCAATGAAGTGTTCCCGAGTGAAACCTTTCGCGCTAATAGTCTTGCGTTTGCTCAGCGCATCGCTGATGGCCCTGTGCAGGCTTTAACGTTGATGAAAGTGAATTTGCAGACTGGGCTCGAGCAGGACTTGGCGTCGAGCTTGGCGCTGGAAGCCAAGCACTTGATTGCGTGCTCAGCAACCGATGAATCTCGAGAGGCAATTCAAGCGTTTATGCAGAAGCGGCCGCCGGTTTTTCAGGCAGCTACCGAGAACAAGGGTTAGCGGCAGCCCCGTTTGGCGGACCATCGGCGCCCTTGCCCTTGCGCCCTTAATAATGATGAGTGCAAGATGCTGAGCGCGGTCTCGCGATGAGTCATTAAAGCAGCGAAGAAGCTTGGAGGCGAAAATGAACGATAACGTCGCGATTGTAAGGGCATTTATGCAGGCGTGGGAGCGGCTGGACCCCGTTGAACTGGCGTCTTATTTTCATGAGGCAGGGTGCTATCACAATATCCCTGCTAAGCCTGTGACCGGTCGAGCTGCGGTTCAGCAATTTATTACCGGATTTATCAAGACTTGGACGCAAACGGATTGGGAGATTTTGACGCTTATTGGAGACGGTGAGGTTGTAGTCTGCGAGCGAATTGATCGCACTCAGACCCAAAACGGAGACGTTGACCTGCCGTGCTGCGGGGTTTTTCTGATGGAAGACGGCAAAATAAAGCTTTGGCGAGACTATTTCGATATGGGAACTTATGTCTCCGCGATGTCAGGTTAACGGTGCGCGTTGCAAAGTCTCGATAGGCGCTGAATGAGAGCACCTGCTCGGTAAGGGTGGACAGACATCGATTTGTCTTCAAAGCTGGGTCATCCTACTAAGCTGATTAATGGCTGCTATGGGCAACTAAGGGTTAGCAGAAACATTTTAAAAGCCTGACATTCGGCATGGGTTCGTCTCAGTTTTCAGTGCATAATGGCGGCCGCGCCGCGTCCAAATTCAATCCTGGCCGGATCGCTATCACTGGAAATCATCGCAATGAAGACTTTGTTTCGTATCCTGCGCTGGCCACTCGGTCAAATTGTGATCTTGCTCGACTGGATCACAAGGCCATCGCTGCCAGTCCACTCCGCACCGCGTCAGGCCGAACTGAATCAAATGACCGCTTCGTTAAAACTGTATCAATTTGCGCAATGTCCCTTCTGCGTCAAAACCCGGCGCACAATCCGGCGGCTGGGTTTGAACATCGAGTTGCGCGATGCGCGAGGGGATGCGCAGTGGCGGAGTGAATTGATCCAGCAGGGCGGGCGTCATCAAGTGCCGTGTCTGCGGTTGCTTCAGGATGATGGGTCAAGTCGATGGCTCTATGAATCCAAGGAGATTATCCGTTACCTCGAGCGCCACTACAGTTAAAACCAGCAACAAGGCGCGCTCAAACTAGGCTAAAAAATGGCAGAGCAGCATTATCGAGTCGTCATTGCCTACAAGGGCCGAGATTACTTTGGCTGGCAGTATCTTGGCGATGCGGGTGAAAAACCTACCGTCCAATTTGAGATCCTGAAAGCACTTCGAAAAATCAGTAAATATGAGACCTGCCAGGTCGCCGGCGCAAGCCGGACCGATGCGGGGGTGCATGCCTTGGGCCAAGTGGCCAAATTGACGACGCCTTTGCAGATTGCGCCAGACAAACTTCAAAACGGCATGAACTCGCTATTACCGCGGGATATTCGAATGGTAGCCTGCGCCCGTTGTGCTCCTGGTTTCAACCCTAACCGCGAGGCACTCAGTAAAACATACCGTTACTATTTTACGATCGATGTGCTGTGCGCGCCTTTGCTTGGCGACCTGGTCGCCCATGTGCCGTTAGCAACGTCCAACAGTGGGGTTGGAGCCTGCGGGATTCAAAGTATGGAAGCGGCTTGTGATGTGTTCGTCGGCGAGCACAACTTTTCAAGCTTCTCGGTTCGCGATGTCAGTGGTAGATCGCCAATCCGCACCGTTGCGAGCCTTGAGCTATTCAAAACACCCGAGGCTGGGTTCGGTGAGGGGGTCTATTGCTTTGAAATCAAAGGCAATGGATTTTTAAAGTATATGGTGCGTTACATCGTTGGCAGTTTATTTGAAGTGGGTCGGCAGAATATTGGTGCGGCAGCCATTCAAGCAGCCCTTGCCCAGCCGCAGCCAGAAAAACTGAGCGCGAAAGCGAAAGCGAAGGGACTGCATTTGATTAAAATTGACTACGAAAGGCTTGCGCTGCAGCGGTAAAGGACGCAAGGGCCTAAGGGTCCTCTTGTGAGGGCCCGCTTTTTTTTATTTTCAACAACTTAGCGGCCAATAAAATTCGCTTGGCGTTTTTCTAAGAACGCATGCAGGCCTTCTTGTCCATCGGGGGTCATCGCACAATCGGCAATGGCGCGGGTTTCAAGTTCCATCTGAGTTTCTAAACCATTATTAAAGCTGTCGTTCAATAGCGCTTTCACCGCACCGAAAGCCAAGGTCGGGCCATGCCTAAACGTTTTTAAGAGCTGTTGAACCGTTTGGTCAAGGGTCTCAGCGGGCACCGCTTGGTTGATGACGCCCCAGTCCGCCGCTTCTTGGGCGGTTAGAATGCGATTTGTCAGCATGAGTTCCCGAGCCCGTCGATCCCCAATCCGCCTTGGTAAAAAATAAGTGGAGCTACCATCCGGCGACAGGCCGCCATTGGTATAGGCCATGGTGAACTTGGCCGTGTCCGCCGCGATGCTAATATCTGCGGCAATGGCAAGGCTAAACCCTGCGCCTGCCGCAGTACCTTGGATGGCTGCGATGACCGGGGCTTTTAGCCGCGTGAGCCGGCTGATCGCTAGGTGTAAATCACCCGCCATTTCTCGAATTAACGCCCCGACTTGTTTGCCTGCTGCCGCAAACTCGCTAATGTCGCCGCCAGCGCAAAACAGTTTGCCTTCGGCATTAATTAAGACGGCGCGCAGACCTTGATGTTCTTCGCATTCAATGGCGGCAAGGTTGAGCTCTCGTGCCATGACCGGGTTCATGGCATTGGCGGCGTCTGGCCGTGACAGGGTGATCGTTGCGACGGATTCAATGATCGTAAATTTGATGGTGGTGTAGCTTTGGGTCATCACAGTTTCGCTTTGGGTTACTTTTCTCAACGATACAACAGATTCTGAAACTTCTCGAGTCGTGCCGCCGAGCGCTGATGTTGATTTTGAGTCAGAAAGTGTAGACTTCTTGGCAAGACCAAAAGGAAAAAAGTGATGAGCGAAGCCTTGAAAACGCCGTTAAGACCTGACCCAGAAACGGCCGCGTTGAATGAATTGGATCTGATGCTGCCGGACCTGTTTCATGATGATTATCATGTCAAAGTGTTTGAACGGCTGCGCGCAGAAGACCCAATCTATCGCCAGGAAGTTGAAGAGATTGGCACTGTTTGGAACGTCACGAAGTATCAAGACATTATGGCGGTTGATACGGACCACGAGCGTTTCTCATCAGAAGGCTCGATCGTGGTCACGGATCAAGAAGAAGATTTTCCGCTGCCGATGTTTATCGCAATGGACCCGCCAAAGCATGATCGGCAACGTCGAGAGGTTAACGGCGCGGTTGCTCCGAGAAACCTTGCGGTCATGGAAGGCACCATTCGCGGTCGCGTTCAGAAAATCTTAGACGATTTACCGGTTGGAGAAGCTTTCAATTGGGTCGATTTGGTGTCGATCGAATTAACAACGCAAATGCTTGCGACGCTGTTCGATTTTCCGTTTGAAGATCGGCGGAAGTTAACCCGGTGGAGTGATGTTGCAACCGCAGATGAGGCCTCCGGTATTGTCGACAGTGAAGAGCAACGTCGTGAGGAGCTAGGCGAATGCTTGGCTTATTTCACCGAGCTTTGGAATCAGCGGGTCAATCAACCGCCTGCTGGGGACTTGGTCTCAATGCTTGCGCACGGTGAGTCCACAAAAAACATGGGGCCAATGGAATATCTTGGCAACTTGATTTTGTTGATTGTGGGCGGCAACGACACGACGCGTAATTCGATCTCAGGGGGCGTTCGGTTTTTAAATCAGTTTCCAGACGAATACCAAAAACTCATGGCGAACCCGGGCCTGATTCCGAATATGGTGCCCGAAATTATTCGCTTCCAAACACCACTGGCCTACATGCGGCGCACCACAACCCAGGATGTGCAGTTGGGCGATAAGTTGATCCCAGAAGGGGATCGCGTGTTGATGTGGTATATCTCTGGAAATCGCGACAGCCAAGTGATTGATCAGGCCGACCGCTTTTGGATTGATCGGCCGAAAGCGCGTCAACAGCTGAGCTTTGGGTTTGGCATTCATCGCTGCATGGGTAATCGCTTAGCAGAGATGCAGCTTCGAGTGCTCTGGGAAGAAATCTTGAGCCGTTTTGAGCGGGTAGAAGTCGTTGGGGATCCCACCTATGTGAATTCCAACTTTGTTAGGGGTTATTCTGATTTGCCGGTTATCGTGCACCGAAAGTAACACGAAGGTTTGCTTTGGTGCTCAAGGTAATCGGCTGTTGCGTGCGGGGCGACTCAAAGCGTTAAAGGCGGCAGGTGGCGATGACACACAACGGTAGTTATTGGTTCGATAGTCTTGAGGCGCCCTATGCGCAGGCCGCGTCAATGCCGCTGCCCGCAGCGGTCGACGTCGCAATTATAGGCGGCGGCTATACCGGTCTTTGGACGGCGCATTATTTGAATGAGTTGAACCCGTCATTGAAGATTGCGGTGCTTGAGGCAGAAACCTTTGGTTTTGGCGCCAGCGGCCGCAATGGTGGTTGGTGTATGGGGACGGCGCATGGGGTTGATGCGCTCCTAGCACAGCCTGAAAGCCGAGGCGCGGGGCTGACCCTGGCGCGCGCCATGCAGGCCACAGTTGATGAAATTGGGCAGGTCGCCAAAAGCCTCGGCATTGATTGCCATTTCAAGAAAGGTGGCAACTTAACCGTTGCGACCCAGGCCTTTCAGGTGCCGCAGTTACAAGCAGAGCTTGAGCACCTTCGGGAACTTGGTTTTTCAGAAGATGATTATGTTTGGTTGCCGGCAGGCGAGGCTCAGCAGCGGGTCCAAATGCAGCACAACTATGGCGCTCTGTTTACCCCACACTGCGCGGCAATTCACCCCGCCCGGCTGGTTCGCGGCCTGGCGGCATCCCTCGCGGCTCGGGGCGTTGATTGCGTGGCATTGACTCGGGTGCGTGAAATCAAGCCGGGTCTCGTGAGGACGGATCGCGGGGAGGTCCGCGCAAAAACCATTTTACGGGCGACCGAAGGTTATACCGGAACACTTAAAGGTCAGCAGCGTCGCGTGCTGCCGATTTACTCGATGATGGTCGCAACCGAGCCCCTGCCGAGCGCGGTTTGGCAGCAGATTGGGCTTTCTAATCGAGAGACCTTTGGGGATCCTCGGCGTGTCGTGATCTACGGGCAGCGAACGCAAGATAATCGTTTGGCGTTTGGTGGTCGCGCCGGTTATTTCTATGGGTCAAAAATCAAACAGACGATCGCGCTGAAGGATCCTGGTCCGCAGGCAGTGGCGGCGACGCTGCGTCAACTGTTCCCGATTCTCAACGACTATCAAATAACCCATGGCTGGGGCGGGCCATTGGGCGTGAATCGGCATTGGCGACCTTGCGTGTCTTTTGATGCTAAAACGGGTATTGGTGCGGCCGGGGGGTATGTTGGCGAAGGGGTTGCAGCGTCTAATTTGGCCGCTCGAATGCTTTCTGATTTGGTGCTTAATCGAGACACCGAGATCACGCAATTGCCCTGGGTTAATGATCATGCGCGAGGTTGGGAGATTGAGCCTTTTCGATATATCGGCGCTAAGACGTTGCAGTATTGTGCAGAGCGAGCCGATGCTGACGAGGCCCGTCTTGGCAAACCCGCAGGGCTTTGGGCGTCCCTGTTTGATGCCGTTGTTGATTAACGCAGCGGCAAGGGCGGTTGATCGCATCAGCAGTCAGGATCGCATCAGGACGAATAAAAAGCTCATAAACAGGAGAGTAGCGTATGTTAGATCTACATTATTGGCCAACGCCAAATGGCAAGAAAGTCACCATTCAGCTCGAAGAGTGTGGGCTCGACTACCAAGTGATTCCCTGCAATATCGGTCAAGGGGATCAATTCACGGACGATTTTTTGGCGATTAATCCCAATAACCGCATGCCGACCCTAGTCGATCACGCGCCGGAGGATGGTCAAGGCCCGCTGAGTGTTTTCGAGTCTGGCGCAATGATGCTCTATCTCGCAGAAAAAACGGGGCAGTTTATGCCGAAAGATCCCCGTGGCAAGTTTGCCGTTGTGCAGTGGGTGATGTGGCAAATGGCCAATCAAGGCCCTAAAACGGGCGAATGTGGGCACTTCAGGCGCTTAGGTGACAGCGAGGGCGATCAAAGTTATGCCATCACGCGGTTTACGGATGAGGTGAACCGGTTCTACGGCGTTTTGAATAACCAATTGTATCGCCAGCCCTATCTTTGCGGCGATGACTACACGATCGCGGACATGATTTGTTATCCCTGGTGCGTCAATTGGGCGGGCCAAGGTCAAGACATAAACGACTTTAAATATTTTAAACGCTGGTTCGAGGCGCTTTCAGAGCGCCCCGGGGTGCAGCGTGGCATGGCGGTTGGGGAGACGCTTCGAAATGACCCGGCCGCACTGTCAAATGACGAGCGCGCGGCGCTCAAGGCGATGCTTTATAACCAGCGCGCACGCCCTGCTCCGGAAACGGGCGGTTTGCTGTAGGGCCGGCCTACTCGAAGGTCTGCTCGGTCCACCAGGGAAAGTACTCGGGCATGTCGCTTGAGACTTTTCCTGGAAACACCGGGGGTCGTTTTTCAAGGAAAGATTCTACACCTTCGATCGCATCGGCGGATTTACCGCGATGATAGATGCCGCGCGAATCAATTTTATGCGCTTGCATGGGATGGTCTGCTCCCAACATCTTCCACATCATGTGCCGGATCAAAGCGACAGAGACCGGTGACGTTGACTCCGCGAATTCGTGCGCGAGATCAACGGCTGCGGGCAGCAAATCTGCCGGCTTGTGGACACTTCTGACCAAGCCGCCGTGCAAAGCTTCCTCAGCATTGAAGACCCGACCGGAAAAGGTCCATTCCAGAGCTTGTTGGATCCCGACGATCTTAGGTAGGAACCAGCTGGAGCAGGCTTCTGGCACAACGGCGCGCTTCGAAAATACGAAACCGTAGCGGGCATTTTCAGAGGCAAGCCGGACATCCATTGCACATTGCATGGTGGCGCCAACACCCACAGCGGGACCGTTACAGGCGGAAATGATTGGTTTTAGGGACTCGAAAATCCGCAAGGTGAGAACCCCACCACCATCTCGCTTTAAGCCGCCGTCCCGGCCTGGGGCATCATTGTTAAAAGTGTTACCGCCACCTGAGAGGTCAGCGCCGGCGCAGAAGCCGCGCCCGGCACCTGTAAAGATAATCGCCCTGACATCATCATCGGCATCGGCTGCATCAAGGGCTTGAATGATTTCAGCTTGCATTAAGGCGGTATAGGCGTTGAGTTTATCTGGGCGATTGAGCGTGATCGTCAAAACCGGACCATTTTTTTCATAGAGAATCTGTTCAAAATCCATGTTATTTCCTAGCTGTAGTGGTGAATGAAGTCTGTAAAAAGCGCGCGCTGGGCATGCGAGCCGCCAATTTGCTGCAGTTCTGGCGCAAGGCTCATAAGCTGATCCACGCCGCGTTCCGCGGATCCCTGGGCAAGGTCTACAAGGGCCTTGGCCGTCTCCAAACCGACAGCGTGACAAATTCTACCCTGCTCTTGCGGCAGTTGCGCCCAGCGTTGGAGATTGCTCAGGGCTGCTTCGATGATACGCTGATCGCCATTTTTGACGGCGACCATAACGTAGTGCAGCGCAATGAAGACAAGTTCTTGGTCCTCGGCGCGATGATAATAGGGCCTGAGCATCTCCCATCGCTCACCGAGATCCAGGCCCTTCATTTCCAATCGCCAGAGTAGGCTTGCGGCATTGCAGACATCAAGATAAAAGTCGTCCTTCAAGCAGTCTACAAGGGCTTCATCAAAAAGCGTTAAGGCTTGCTCGGCTTGACCAAAATCGATCAACATCAACGCTTTATGCCAGATCAAATGATTCGAAAAGTTGTTCGTCTGAGCCCAGCTTGGGAGGCAATCATCGATCCAGCCAATGCCTGCCTTAAAGTCACCTTGCATCTGATGCACATGCGCAACGGCGTGGGCTGCCCACATATCCAGGGGCTCGGCTGCGACCGCCGCCTGGCCGCAAGCAAGTGCTTGGTCATAGATACCACACTCCTCGAATCCAAAGGCCTGCATGCCAACAATAAAACTGCGCCAAGGATGGTCTTGCGGCCAGTGGGGTAGGCTGTTCTGAATAGCGCCGAGCATGGCGTGCGCGTCGCCACGATAAAAGTGTAGATGGTTGGCCGCTTTGAGCGCGATCAGGTCCGTCGGATCTGCCGCTAAGATCTCGCCTAATATAGCGCTGGTCTTGTTGGTGTCATTGCGCTGCCAAGCCTTTAAGGCGGCGACGTGTGCTTGCTCGCGAGCATTGCCCGCCGTCTGCTCGGCGGCTTGCAGGCTTTGCTCAAGCGGTTGCGAAAACCGCGGATCGCTGGCCATTTTTAATTGGTATCCTCGAAACAAATGCCCCAGAGCGAAGGTGGGATCATTGGCTTGGATGCCTTCCAGGGTCGACAGGGTCTGCGTGCTGTATCGAAGATATTGATCAATCACGCCGTCAAAGGCGGTAAGTGTTGCAGGGTCATGGCTGGAGCAGGGCATGAGTTGATTAATGATGGCCATGTGATTGTCCGTAACGTTGAGGTTGCTGTTTTAAATACTCGGTTTCTTGCGGGCTGTTGGCTCGGTTAAGGATGTCATTTCGGTGCGGGAAGCGCCCAAATCGTTCAATGATTAAAGCGTGCGTTTGAAAGGACTTCAAGAAGCCTTGAAATAAGGGCAACCAGCAGGACGAAACTTGCTGGGTTAGGGTTTCGAGCTTTGAAATGCCGATGTGTTGCGCTGATCGATTCTCTGAATGATGGTAGGGATGGAGCGTAAAAAGTTGTTCGACGGGATGAAGGTCAACCACCGTCTTTGCGTCATTCAACTGGCGGCTAAAAGTTAAAGCGAGGGGATCGAAGGCGAAGGCCTTGGGCGTGCCGCGGTACAGGTGCCTTGAAAATTGATCAAGCAGTATGATCCGAGCCAGAATCTCACGATCAGTGAGGCCGCCCCCAATTTCTTTAGCCGCTGCTGAGGCATGCATTGCTTTAAACTGCGCGGCAATGAGTCGATCCAGGGCTGCGCCACCTCGATACCAGCGCTGCTTAGCGCGTTGGATTGATTCAGGCTGATGAACGGCATCGTCGAACCAAAAACGAAGGATGGCCTCGCTATCAATCGATTTCGTAGCCAACCTCACCGTCCTGTAGACCAAGATAGGGCCTTAAGTAATGCACGCAAATGTAGAGCGGAATGGTATCGAGTAGGGCAACCGTGAGTTTGAACAAATAGTTCCCTGCCATCAGGCTGAATAACGTCGCCAGGGTCATTGCCCCAGCCAGGAACTGTGCGCCAAAGGTGACGGCGACGACCATGAAGGAGTCGACGCCTTGGCTAATCACCGTGCTGCCATTATTGCGTAACCAAAGATGCTTGCCTTTCGTTAAGTTCTTCCAAAAATGGAATAGGAATACATCGCAATACTGCGCGGCAAAATAAGCCAGCATTGATGCGAGTACGGCGCCTGACGTGGTGGCATAGAGCAGGCTAAAAAGCTCAATTTGGCCGGTCACACTGTCGCCATTGGGCAGCCCAACCGGTTCTGCGAGCATGAGCGTTTGCCAGGGTGCTTGGATCTCGGCTGCCGGTAGCGCATTGCCTAACCACATGAAGCCCAAAATAAAAAAGTTTAGGCAGAGCCCAAAGGTCACTAAAAAATTCGCGCGACGCCTGCCATAAAGCTCGCTGACCAAGTCGGTACATAAAAAAGTGATGGGATAGGGTAGAACGCCAACCGCCAGCGTCCAGGGTCCAAGTTCTATAAACCGGGTAATGCCAAGCAGATTGAGCATGGTCATGGCGCATAAAAATATGCCAGATAAAATGAGAAAGACCCGTTCTCGTCGAATGAGTAGGGTGGTCTTCGATGGCTGCATACTGACGACCTCCTTAAAGGCACGCGGTTTATTAGGATTCGATTTGACCCAAATTGCCGTGAAGGACCGCGCCATTAATGATTGGGTTCTCTGCTGAGAAAAATAATAAGTCTGCAATTTCTGTCGGTTCAATCAGTCGACCGAAGGCGCTGCCGCCCGCGATACTGTCTAAAATGTCAGGGTCCTGGCCAACATGGGCTCGAAGCATTTCAGTATCGGTAAAACCTGGGCAAATGCAGGCCGTGTGAATTTTAAGGCCGGCAAGGTCTTGGCAGGTCGCGCGCATCATGCCAAGCATGGCATGCTTGCTGGTGACATAGGTGAACGAATTGGCGACCGCTTTCTCGGACAAGGTTGAGCCAACATATAAGATGGCGCTACCGGCAGACATTACGGGCAGAAACAGTCGATTGAGCCGTTGTGGAGCGGTGACATTGAGCGCCAAAATATCGGCCAATGCCTCGCCGCTGGTTTCTTGTAGGGATCCAGAGGCGAGCTTGGCCGCATTATGGATCAGAATTAATTTTTCAGGAGACTTTATTTGGGGTAACAATTTGGCGGTGATTACCGCTTCAAAATCGGCGCTCGATAGATCAATGGCGATATCTGTAATGCCGGGTGTCGCCGCCGCAGATCGCGATAGGTTAAAGACCTGATAGCCTGCAGCTAGGAATTTGAGTGCGGTCGCATGGCCGATTCCTTTGCTCGCGCCAGTAATAATAACGGTATTCACTTAGCCCTCCATTGCGCGCACCCATCCTGCCCCGGGCTGGATGACACTTTAACGGTAATCTCGGTTACACCATGCACCATAATTTCTGGTAGTTGAAGAATCTTTTCCAAGAAGTAATGGGAGAACTCTTCAACCGTTGTGTTGGCAACGGGGAGCACTAAAACATCTCTCGGCAGAAAAGGAATGCGCTCGCCATTGAACACCGCGATCGTGTAACCCGCATCTTCGGTGATCATAAGGAACGGGGAATGTGCCGGCAGCAGCATTTTTTCATCAATTTCATCACACAAAGCGCGCATCGTTTTTTTGATGATGGCGTAGTCAAACATCAGTCCGGTGTCGTCAACGGGTGCGGTCACTGAGCAGGCAAGTTGAAAGTTATGGCCGTGGAGGTCTTCCCGATCGGTTGCGCTAAAAATCGTAAAATGTGCAGCGGAAAAATTCATTGCTTGCTTTGCCACGTCAATCCGCGCAAGTCTTGCTGGTCTAGCCATGTTCATGCCTCTTATTCGTGCAGGGAGTGTATCAAGGTCCCACCGAGGGCGCGACCGCTCTGGTCAATACAAAGGCTTTCTGAGACACTCAAGTCAGCTCAAAAATTTTGGAGAAATCATGCCACGACTCAGCCAACTCAGCCGTTCAATCGAAGGAAAAGTGGCGATTATTACCGGTGCCGGGAGTGGCATGGGGCGTGCGACCGCGCACCTGTTTGCAGATGAAGGCGCGCAGGTTGCTCTCATCGATGTAAATGAGGCGGGTTTGCTCTCAGTGCAAGATGAACTGAGCCAGGCGGGGTATGTGAGCCGGGCGTGGGTGCTTGATTTGTTGGATCGAGATGCAATTCAGACGGTTGTGGCGGACATTGCGGCCCACTTTGGCGGGATTGATATTTTAATCAATAATGCGGGAATCTCGATTCCTGCGCCCTTAGATTCAGATCACTATATTGAGGCGTGGGATAAGGTTGTTGGGGTATTGCTGACGGCGCAGACCTTAATGGTTCGGGCCGCGCTGCCGCATCTTCGTGCGTCGAATGAGGGCCGGATCGTGAACATCGCATCGACCGAAGGGCTCGGTGCAACCAAATATGGTGGCCCGTATACCGCGGCGAAAACCGGCGTTATAGGATTAACCCGGTCCATGGCGATTGAATTTGGGCGTGAAGGGATTACCGTCAATTGTGTTTGTCCTGGGCCGATCAATACGGGTATGACCCAAGGAATCAATGAGGAGCATAAAGTTATTTTTGCCAAACGACGGACCGCTATCGGTCGTTATGGTGAGCCTGAAGAAGTGGCCCATGCCACACTAAGCCTCGTGCTGCCTGCGATGCGCTATGTCACTGGGGTTGTACTGCCCGCGGATGGCGGCTTGACCATCAAGAATGCCTGAGCCAGGTCCCGAGACCCGGATCGGTTTGCCCGCAAGAGTTGTGTTTGGCGTGGACTCTCCGATGCGCTATCTGTGAGTTCCGCCGGCTTAAGTCAGAAGCTGCTCGGGCACCTCGATGTGTTTCATTCGAAGATATTCCCCAAAGGATTTCGCTTGGCCATCAATCCGATTATTCGATGACACGCCATCTTTTAAAATGCCTTTGATGTAAAAGTTGAGGGACCTAAGGTTCGGTAGCTCGTAGCGTTCAATATTGAATTGCGCAACATCGGGACACAATTGCTTCAAGCGCTCAACGGTTAGGTATTCGTGCAGAAACGCGAAGCTCTCGTCGGTTTTGGCCCAGACCCCACAGTTTGCGCAGCCGCCTTTATCGCCCGACCGAGTGCCAAACAGGCGACCAAAGACGGTGGTTGTTTTGGGTCCACCTGGCACCGGCGATCGCCGAGCCGGGGGTTGCTGGTAGGATTGCTCTGGCAGGCCAAGACGCTGGGTGGGCAGCACTTCGATGGTTTTACCGTCGATATGCAGAAATTCCGTGACCTTTTGGCTATCAATCAGCGCAGGCCAATAGACAATGGTCGCCGCGCCGCCACCCATACTGTTACCGCGCCCGGTATTACCCGGAACGGTCGCTAAGGCGAGCTCAGTGATTTTGGCTTGGAACAGCCGACCGACCTTTTTGGGATCCGATGACAGGCAGGTAATGCGCAAAGCCGCATGGGCTTCTTCGTTGCTGCTGGGGTTTTCCTTATCCGATCGAATCAATTGCACCTCAACGTCATCAAACTGATCTCGACCGCCCAAGTTGTGAAAGATTTGGTCCAGATAGAGCTCGGCTTTTTTCTCGATGTCCAGGCCCGTCAGGAGAATTTCAACGCCATTTCTGAATTGTCCTTTGGTGTTGATGCAGACCTTGTGGGTCGGTGGCGGGCTGCTGCCGCGGCAACCCGATACCCGGACGCGGTGTGGACCGATATCTTCAATTTTTAACGTATCAAAGTGCGCGATCACATCCGGGTTGTAATAGGCCGGCGTTGAGATTTCATACAGGAGCTGGGCGGTGATGGTGCCCGATGAGATGAGGCCGCCTGTGTTGTCATGCTTGGTGATAACGAAACTGCCGTCGGATGCGATTTCGGCTATGGGATAACCGACATTACGGAAACTCGGCACTTCTTCAATGAACGAATAATTGCCGCCGCAGCATTGGGCGCCGCATTCGATGATATGTCCGGCGGTTAGCGCGCCCGCCAGGGCATCGTAGTCATTGCGTTGCCAGTTGAATTTCCACGCAGCCGGACCAATTACGACGGCCGCGTCGGTCACGCGCGGGCAAATAACAATATCGGCGCCGAGATCTAAGGCTTCTTTAATCGACCAAGCGCCAAAATACGTGTTGGCGGTGACCACGTCGTGACCACACTCACTGAGTGGTTTGCCCTGATCGATATTGATAAAGGCTTCGCCGCCAGCTTGCAGTGCAGCAAGGTTGGGCATGAGATCATCGCCATCAATATAGGCGACCTTTGCCTTCAGGCCTTGGGCTTTGAGTACTTTTTCAACCTCCTCGGTCAATCCAGCGGGATTAAGGCCGCCCGCATTGGTCACAATTTTAATGCCGCGATCGAGACACGCCGCGACTACTTCTTCAAACTGTTTCAAAAAGGTGCCCACGTAACCCAGATGCGCGCCCCGTTGCTCGCGTTGATCGTAGAGAATCTTCATGGTCAGCTCGGCTAAATAGTCGCCGGTCAAGACATCAATTGGACCCCCTTCAACCATCTCAATCGCTGCTTTTAACCGATCGCCATAAAAGCCGCTGCAGTTACCAATTCTGATGATGTCGCTCATAGGTTGCTCCGATGCTGTGCTGTGATCTGGGTGGCGGTCTCAGGTTAAGGTTGTTTGATCCAGTTGGGGCTGCGTTTTTCTCGAAAGGCGGCCATGCCCTCGGCGCCTTCATCAGATTGGAACATGCTGACGCTCCAGCGCTGGGTTTGTGCAAAGGCTTCATCTCGATCCCAGGCGGTAACCGCCCGAACCAAACGCTTACATTCTTTGACCGCTATAGGACCGCCCAGGTTAATCATCCCGACTTCTTCCTCGACGGCTTTAACCAGATCTTCTTTGGGCACGGCGCGATGCGCAAGACCCATGGATACCGCATCACGTCCGCTAAAGCGTTCGCCCGTTAAAAACAGTTTCATGCCATGATGGGGCCCCAATTTTGGGAGACAAACCACGCTGATCACAGCGGGAATGACCCCGATTCGGACCTCGGAAAAACTGCATTGAATGTCATCGACGACAACAACAATGTCCGCCGCCCCGATGAGGCCAAGGCCGCCTGCAAAGGCGGCGCCGTTTACGGCTGCGATCACCGGTTTCGGACTCTCTTGAATCGCAATGAGAACGTCCGCATAGGGCACAGACGCCTCACCAGAAATGGTGGCCCCTGGTGGGCTTTTCAGGTCGGCGCCGGCGCAAAATGCCGTGCCTGATCCGGTGATGACAATGCAGCGCACAGCATCATCGGCATTCGCAGCTTGGAGGTGGTGATATAACTCATTGACCAACGCCGCAGACAGCGCATTGCGGTTCTCGGGTCGGTTCAGGGTGATCCAAGCCGCACCTTGCCGCGTCTCGAGACGGGTTGCA
>ERZ651776.2122-NODE-2122-length-22166-cov-5.020010_pt1 | contig 22166 bp, 14 predicted proteins | sample MGYA00514761_ERZ651776 | MGnify/ENA metagenome assembly ERZ651776 | reverse complement strand
AATCAAGAGTCGAACTTTATAAGAACGAGAGCTTTTTTAACATCTCATCACAGGACGGATCTTAGTCAGACGCCTGTGTGGCTCTCAGTCGCCTACGGAGGTCACCCATGGTGCATATGAAAGCCCTGAGTGTCCTCTTCAACTTTCCGTATCCAAAGATATGGATACATGACGTGACGCCCCCCTCCCTTTCTAAAGAGAACCACAATACCTTCCGACATCAATTGGTAATATATTGCAAGCAATGGAGGTACTGCTGGATTGATAGAATACATAGCAATCCAGTAGCAATCTACTGGTTTTTTTTTATTTCCCCTCCCTATTGGTAGCAATATTGCATTCAATTTGCATTCAATTAGGGGGGGGGCTGGAGGGGGGGTGTGGTATCATGACTGTCTAAAAAAAGGCGAAAGGCCTAGGCCTAAGTGTCGCATACTGGGCAGAGGCGGGTATAAAACTACCGCCCTAAGCTGCCTCCATGTCGTCCTCGCTCTCCGACTCGGACTCCGACCCCGGCTCTGGCTCCTCCTCCAAAATGAAGGTCAAGGTGATTGACTTCGAGTCGCAGATCTGCTTGATCTTGGCCTCGCTGTCGAGCTCGTTGATAAGGTAGCTCGTGAGCTTTACCTTGAGTTTGTCGATGAGGAGGAAGCTGATGGCCTTCGGTACCATATCGCTGACGTTTTTCTTGACAATCTCAAAGTAGCTGATCAGGAGCCTGAACAGTATCTCGCACTCAATTTTCTCCCTCATTCCCAGTTCCTGGTGAATGCTCTCATGGATCCTCTCAGTAAGTCCCCTCTTACGAGTTGAGGGCTTGCTTTCTTCGTCCTCATCGTCGTTACGTGGTGCGTTGGGGTCCTTCATGTTGGTAATGGCGGCGGTTGCTAGGAGGTCCTCCTCTGTCTCTGGCTCCATAGGGGGCTTGGCGCACTCCTCCTTGAGGATAGCGACCCAGTCATTGGCCTCCTGTTCGCTGTCACAAGTGAAGAAGAAAGTCCGTCCGATGTCGTTCGTCGGGTGGTACAACTGGAAAGCGTACCGTTTTCCAATAAGGGCGTCGGCGCGCTCCACGATGCACCCGCCAACAACAATGTCGCCCAAGGCATCCGCGTCTCCCTCCGCCTTGTAGTAGCTCAGGATTCCGTCCTTCTTGAGCATAATGTACCTCTTCTGCCAGAGGACGATGCTACCGCCGCCCTTCTTGCTGCACCAGCCCTCGAATATGACGGCCCTGTTTCCTGTGCGGGGAGCGGGGGGAGGGGGGCCGATCGCGCACTGCTCCTCGACCTCCTGGGTGAACTTACCGAAGTTCTCTCTGTGGCCGATGAAGTCGGGGTGGTGCATGTTCACCCTAGCCTCCTCCATGGCAACAATGGTCTTGACGTGCTCGGCGGTAGGGGCATATTGACCGCGAAGGATCTCGTTCGTGGCCTCAATGATGCTGTTCTTTAGGGCAGGATACTTCTCAATGGCGGGGATCTTGGAGCTGAGGTCCGTGATGATGGAGAGGAGCTCGCTGTAAACGAGCTGGACGCACTGCAAGGACGGATCCAAGAGCCTCCCGATGTTGCTCTCTACCAGCGCAATAAAAGCGGCGTTGGGAATGAAGAGACTTCCCCCGATTCCGCTGACGTTCCTGATGAGAGTCTGCACCTCGTCCGCCCCGAGCTGCTCCAGGATGTCGATCTCGCTGACGGCCGGGGCGTAGACGTCGTTGAAGATGCCCTCTATCCTCGCCCCGCCGGTCAGCTCCGACACCAGGTCCTGGTTCTCCCCCAGCTCGCCCCCGATGGACTTCTTGAACTCCTCGGCGAACTTCAGGATCACCTCGGTGATGTCCATGCGGGTGCGCTTGGGATCCTCCTCGCCCAGCTCGTCCAGCGCCTTCCTCTTCACGGCGGTGAGCTTGTTGAGGTCGGTTGTCAGTTCTGGGAGAACCTTCTGAATGTGCTTCAAAAGCATGTTGCTGCACTTCTTGACGAGATACTGCGTGCCCAGTTTATCGGCGATATCGCTGTAGCCGGGGTGCTGCTCGAAGAAGCTGTTCTCGCTGTCACGCGCTGCCTGAATCGACTTCTTCTCGTTGATATCGGCCTGAGCCCTGTTGACCACGCCGACATACCCGAGCTTAAGGTGGGGAACATCTTGGGACTCCCCCGTGAAGATCCCGCGTGCGTCCGTGCCCCTGTCCATGAGGTCGAGCTTGGTCATAACTCCCAGCGTCCTTTCCCCGGGGGGGTCGACCTCCTTTGCGATGGCGATGGCATCGGAGTTTGCCAGGTCAGTGTTTGCGGCCGTGACGGCCAGGATCAGACAGTTCGGCTTGCTCACGTAGAACTTGATCATGCTCTCGATCTGCTTGCCGATGTCGGTGGGCTGGTCGCCGACGGCAACCTTTGTGGCTCCGGGGAGATCAATCAGGGTTAGGTTAAGCACATCGGGAGAGTACACGCGCAAATTGATTGGCTTTGTTGATAGACCCTTGTTTGCACCGCAAATTCGAGCAGTGTCAGCCTCAATCTGGGAAGAAGGGAAGAAGGGAAGAAGGGAAGAAGGGAAGAAGGGAAGAAGGGAAGAAGGGAAGAAGGGAAGGAGGAGGAGAAAAAAGAAAAGAGAAAAAGAGAAGATTGTTTGTGTTGTGTGTTGTGTGTTGTGTGTTGTGTGTTGTGCGTTGTGTGTTGTGTGTTGTGTGTTGTGTGTCGTGTGAGTGATGAGCGATGAGTGATGAGTGTGATGCGTGTAATCTGCATTACTTACCTCGTTGCAAATCTCATCGAAGTCATAAAACTTCTTCCCTGGGGCGTGCAAAAACTCTCCCCACTCCCCACTGTCCTCGTGATAAAGCTGCAGCACCAGCGGCCTCCTGGTAACGATCCCGGATCCACGGGGGAGAAAAGATTTCCCAACAATGTTCTCGAGGACGGAGGATTTACCGGAGGACTGACCGCCGAGGACGGCTATTTGAGGCAGATCGATAGGGGCTGTTCCGCCCATTATAGCAAAGGCATCCTATTTTGGGAGTTGCCAAAGATGACTGTTGTGTTAGAAGAATCTCTATACAGTTCCTGAATAGCTTAACTCTTCCATCCCTTCGCATGACCTCCCTCTACTCCGTTCCTGCATTTTCCCCCTCCCCCCCTTAAAAACACCCCCCACAAACGGACCAAATCTTCACTGATCCGTCCACTTACCTGAAGCTTATTTACAATCGGAATAAGCTTATCCATCTCCTTATTCTGTACCGCATGATTCATCTTCGTGTAAAGTCTCGTCAAATAGTGGGTGTTATTGTGATAACGTTCTAAATGGTCTGGAATCACCCAATGGGGATGGATCTTTTTTGCGCTGCTGGCCGGTCAGGTGGGCTCGGTTGCTCGGTGCTCGCCTCCAGGTTCACCTGCTCACCCGCTACTTGAGCCTACTTGGGAGACAATTCCTATTATTAAATCCCCCCATTACCTTCTAGAAACCTTTTCAACTCCTCCCTTCTCTTATCTCTCCTCCCCCAACTTTCTTCCCTTTTTCCAAAAATAAAAAACCACAGAGAAAAAATGACTTCCATGCCGGAGCGCCCCCTCTCCCCCTCCTCCCCAAACTACTCCTTCCCCCAAAATGTCTGCAAGATAATCTTCACAGGTGGTTCCTCGACATTCGTGTATGACTCGTTGTTATCTCATTACCGTTCATTGTCCTCCGAATATATAGTGAGTCATTTGACAGGGAATGATGTTGTTGTGGGGGGAGGGGGAAATTCTTTCACCCCTGTCCAGACGAAACACGATCAGTCAAGTGCGTACGGTGTTACGGAGGTGATAGTTCCGTTTGATGAAGGTGCGGTGTTTTCTGGGGATTGTGTTAATCAAAGAGATAACAACTCGGTCACCTTACGTTTATGGGACGTCCATCATCCTGACTGTCTACCCAATGCAAGTAAGATTAATAATGCTGATCACACAATGGAGCAGCAGCAACAAAGAAATCAAGTCCACTCCGGGTCACTCCTCGCGGTTATCTGTCCCTCCCCCCCTTCCTCCTCCTCTTATGACACCACGAAAGAATACATCACTTACCTCCGAAATAATTACCCTACAACTGGAATCATAATCGTTACGAATGGTATTGAGGACAACGACGACTCATACCATCACGCCGACATTTACCATGACTCTGACTCCGACTCTGGCATGGACTCAGAGGGTCGTGCCCTCGCCAAGACCATAAACAACAAAAGGACTATCTCGCAACTCTCCGCCGATCTTGGCGTGCTGCATATCCCGCTAGATCTTGGCGATTGCGCAGTCGGTGGTGGAGGGAGTGGTGGTCTATCTCCTTCTTCGCACGGATTATTACTTCTACACTCCTCTATACTCCGCTCGACGATTTCTGTTTTACGGATCCCTCTCGATCAAATTTATCGTCTTTGCAATCAGTCAGATGACGATGATGACAATGACAATGACGACGACGACGACGGTGACGACGACGGTGACGACGACGGCGTTAACAATGAACACCATGACACCGGTAAAAGCTATGTTGACGCCAATATCATGAGCGAATTGAAGAGTTTATTCGATGGTGTGCCGGCGGGTTTGGGCGTCGGGGACAGCAACAACAAAGGAGATGGGGACGGGGAAATGGGAGGGATGCTCACGGTCAGGGGGATCGTCGGTGGGTTCCAAGGTATGGACGAGGAGGGCGATTGTGACGAGGGGGAGAGAAAGAAGGACGACGACGGTGACGATGATGACGGGGAGGGCGATGCTGATAAAACGACAGCGACAGAGGCGACAGCATCGAATATTACGACGATGAAGGCAAGCGCGGTAAATAAAATTTATCTGCAAGACAACGGGGTTCATAAAGACGATGACGACGTCATTCAGTCGTCACTAACGCACTTGACATCCGTACTGTCTCAAATGAAAAAATCTTCCGACTACGCGAAAACGAATAACGCCAAGGTCGAAGACATCGAAGACATCGACGACATCGACAACATCGACGACATCGACGACATCGACGACATCGACGACATCGACGACCTCTCATTATCCCGTGCGATGAGTATGCTAGGACGCGGCGGCATTCCTCCTTCAACCAAGACAAAGACTGTAGGTCGTATGAAGACCCCGAAGTTTTCGGCTGGCAGGAACATGGGAACGCGTGTTGGACAAGGTGTTTCGGCGACGATTGATACGCGCAACACCACCACCGCAATGCGTGGGGAAAGTGGAAGACAAAAACCGAATCCGCCGCAGTCACTACCGCCACCGCAGTCACTACCGCCACCGCCACCGCCACCGCCACCCACGGCGGAAAGGAAAACACGATTACCACCAAACCCACCCCCGATCACCACAGCCACCCCTCTCCCCCCCCGTCCTCTCCTCCGCTTAAACGTGGGTCTTCCTTCGCTCCCTAAACCGGTCCCCCTCGTCCTCCCCCCTAACACCTCCCCTCGCGTGGCCGCCCGACAGTTCCTCCAGAAGCACAAAATCAAACCCACCCCCGACCGACTGAAAAAACTCGAGGGCATGATTCATGATTGCTTGAGGAAGTTAGGGGCTGAAGTGGAGCGAGGGGCTGTTAAGGAGGAAAAGGTACGAATTATTACGGGTACAAAGAGACCACCGTATGGAACGGTTATTGGGCGTCTGTCTATACCTCTTTTACAAGGTCCACCCGGTTCGCTGGTCTTGCGTGTCGGTGATTCTCCTGATAAGGCACTTGTCAACTTCTTTAATAATCACAGGGGGAATATCGGAAAAGAGACGGAGGGGATGGCGAGGAGGATGGTCAAGGAGGTGTGTAGGCAGGAACAGGAACGGTTGGAAAGGGATTAGGTTAGCAGGTTTTTTTTTATGCTGAGGGATGAAAGTAGATCCATGAATTTATCGATGAAATGGAAATGAACGTGAAATGAACGTGAAATGAACGTGAAATGAACGTGAAATGAACGTGAAATGAACGTGAAATGAACGTGTTTGGACAAGAAAGTCTTCTTCCCTTCTTCCTTCTTAGTTTATTGTTATATTTTTGTGTATGTGCGCTTTAGTTGCTCGTCACATGGCTGTGGTCTTCTGCTGTGCCGTCATCAGGGCCGTCTTGACATCCTCGTCCTCCTCAGTCTTGTCCCCCTTAGACCACAACATAATCGGACTGGTGTTGGCCATGTACAGCTGGTATTCAAGCTGATCACCCCATTTCTTATCAGACCTCCTTTCCGTTAGGGGAACCCCACTAACCCTAGCCAGCAGGAACCAAGCAAAGATGGGAGAGATGAAGACCGCCCACTGCGAGTCCTTGAGAATCGGCGTACTCCCAAAGCACACGCCGCACCACAGCATGATCTCACCGAAATAATTCGGGTGCCGGGAGTAGTGCCAGAGACCCTCGTCGATCCACTTTCCGGTCTTGCGAGCGGCGAAGGCTGACTTTTGCCTGTCGGCGATCACCTCGATCAAGAAACCGGTCGCCCAGAGACCCCAGGCGATGTAGTCGACCGGGCCGAGAGCTGGATCGGGATCCTCGCTAGAGCCGTAGGCGTTCAGAGTCCACACGGGAAGGGCCGTAAGAACTACCCACAAACCCTGGAACATCCAGAAGGAGAAGAATCGCACTGGAATCTCACGCACGCCGTCGAAGCGTCTGTCCACTCCTCCATCATGGATGATCCTGACGAAGAGGAATGATCCGAGCCGACAGCACCAGACGATGACGAAACAGTTCAGAACAATCTGACGTGTCTTGAGCTGATCGAAGATGGGCTGGTCAAAGTCGACTTTACTTCCAACGAGAATACTCGTGATCGAGAGGCCGAAGAAGGTAATACTACCAGTTAAGTCGTAGAACTTCTCCGTCTGGAAGATGGCACAGGGGATGAAAATTAAGACCTGGAACCCAAAACTAGCCTGCATATGGGGTTTGGGGTTTGGGGTTTTTGGGGTTAGTGTTAATGTCACCTTTCCACGCTTTCTAAACCCCCGTAAACATAAACGTAAACGCACTCACCAAAGTGGTCATACCAAGAACCTGACTCGGGTGGTCGTCAAAAAAGTGGCAATTCCCCGCCAAATACACAAAGAGGAGAGCATTGGAGAACAAGATAGAGCATACGATCAGAGCCCGCTTGTAGAAATTGGTGGGCAAATTCTCTGTCACTCCGGAGATGTTCTGAACCTCTACACCGCCATTCTGCTTGGAATCGGACATTACTATGAAAAGTGCGTTTATGCCAGGCCAAGAAGAGACTTCAGTTTGGGAATGACTTGGTCAGAAAGAAAGGTGGATTGGAGGTCAATAAGGTTGCTCCAGATGTAAGCAATCACGGAGGGTCCGATGAAGAGGAGAAGATAGCCTACGAGGGGATTACCTGTAGGAGTTTGAGGTTGAGAGGTCTTGGCAGTCATTTAATAATGAATGTGAGTCGGGTGGTGCAGACTGACGACTGACAAGTCAAATCTGAGTCTGAAGTCTGAAGAAAGAGAACGCTTGACCATTTCCCACTGGCTAATCAGAAATCACTCTTTTTAGACTATATTTGTAAGAAATGAAATCTAATTTACTTTCAGCCGCGCTCTTAACAGGAGCTATGGCATATAAGCCTGTTATAATGCTTCATGGCATCACAGGATCGGCACACAACTTCGATGGGTTCGCTGAAGAACTTGTATCTGTTCACCCAAATACCACCACTTATAGCATCCCCATGTTCGAAAACGCTGACTCGAACGTTAACCTGAATAAGCAAGTTGAGGAAATCGCAAAAAATATTGCTTCAGTAACCGCTGATCCAGTTTATGCAGACGGGTACCACCTCGTTTGTCACTCACAGGGAGCTCTGATCTGCAGGTGCCTCACCGAATACATGGACGATCACAGAATCGACACGTTTGTCTCCCTCGCAGGTCCCCAACTTGGTGTCTACGACGACGCATTCTTCAGTTTTTTCCCTGATAGCATAGCTGGCTTCACGAAGGATGAGATTTACCACATTGCATACCTTTCTCTGTCACAGTCGACGCTGTCTGTCGCGAATATGTGGGCTGATCCAACTCACTATGACAAGTATCTGAAGGATAACAAGGTAAGAAAATAATTGCGTAGCGCTTCCCTTAATTCGCGAAAATTTCAGCTGTTGTAAACTCACCTTCTCCTCCAAATTCAGTTCCTTCCCAAGTACAATGGTCTGACAGATGATGCGGCAGGGAACGCGAAGAGGAAGGAAAATTTTCTTCGTACTAAGAAGACAGTCTTCCTTGTTGGAGACCTTGGAGACACTACTTATGACGGGGGCATTGGCCCCTGGGAGTCTGGTGCTTGGGGGTACTACAAGACAGGCAGCGAGACTGAGTTCATCACCATGGAGGAGTCTGAGGTCTACACCAAGGACACTTTTGGGCTTAAATCCATGGACGATAGGGGTGATTTGGAGGTTAAGACAGTCCCTGGAATCGGGCACAACACCTGGGTGAATGATAGTCCGACTCGAACGACCTATGTCTTCCCGTATCTCACGTAAAGACTGTAAAAAACTTTTGTCTTCCCCCATTTTTTCGCGAAAAGGTACTTGCTTCAACAGTATACGCCTTTACAATATATTACATTTGTTTTCCATTACCAAGTCTCTTTTTTCTTCTTCTTCTTTTTCTTGGCTGAACTAATAGCGCTCACAATCTGACTGGACGCCAGTTTTACCTTGTCCCTTGTAAGCTCCTCCTCATCAGCAGCGTCGCCGTCTAAGTCTGTGCTTGGGTTGTAGATTTCTTCGCCGTTTGGCAAGTATACCCTCTGGTTGTAAGGGCGTGCCTCCATGAGTTTCTTTTCCTCGGCCAAGGAGTCCATTCCAGTGGATGTGCTGTCGTAGCTGATGCTTCCCAGACTGGGGAGGCTCTCCATACTTGCGCTCACATCTCCTCCTCTAGTGCCAGAATCTGCCGCCGCTGCCAGCACACCGGTCTCAATGCTGTTGGCCTTGACACGGTTCATCATTGCTTCCGTGCTGTGCATTATATTGTTCATCGTTTCCAAAACTGAGTCGTTGCTGACGTGATGGCTCACAAGCTGGGGGAAGTCATCATTGACACTCAGCAGCTTGTTGAGCATGTGCTGAATCCCCGCCTTTATCGACACTAAGCTATTGTTCAACCGTTCGTGCTTATTAGATCCTCTTTGTAGCCTCGCGTTGCTCGTTACAAGCTGGTCTTCCTGGTCGTCGACCAATTTTCGTCTGTGACCTCCAGGCAGACCACTGAATTTCAAATTGTCGAGCTTGCTTTTCAGTGACCCACTCTCTTCGTTCAGGCTTTCCATCCTCTGTTGGTTCTCCTTTGTAAGAGCAAGCAAGTTTTCTGTCGTCCCTTCCTGACTTATTATCTTCTGTATGACTTCGTTGACATCAGATACCCCAGTGGCCTCCTTGATCTTCCTGAAGGCATTCTCGAAGATATCAATCCTGCTCTTGGCCTCAGCGTTTTTCATCGCCTTCTCGTCGATCATCTTGGCCTTCAACTTGAACTCCTTCTCCCCTTCTTCATCTAATCCCTCCATTTCCTTCTCCGCAATTCTTTCCCTCTCCTTTCTCCGCTTCTCGGCTCGCTCACTCATTTGCTTCCGCATCTGGAAGAGCTGGTGCCGTTCCCTGAGCTCGTTGTCCCTCCTCACACGCTCCTCTTCGTAACCCCCCCTTACCCTGTCGAGTTCCATCTGGCTAATTTCTCTGGCATGGTTTGCATCCCCACTCAAAAGCAGCAGCTCCTCATAGTCACGCTGCTTAGCCGCTAGTGTCCTCTCCAAAGCACTCAGCTGGTTATCAAACCCAACTCTTTCTTCCTTCAACCTGTGGACTATTTGCTCGTAAGTCTTTCGGATGCTCATGGCCTCGTTGTACTTTATCATTGCCTTGTCTAGACGATTCTCTAGCACTCGAATCGACCTGGTCAGGGGCGTGTCCTCCTCTGTGGGCCTCCTGCTCTCAAGCTCGCAGGCCCTAACCTCATCCTTCAAAGTCTCAAGCTTGGCTGTTAGATTCGTGCTCATCCTCTTGTAACCATCGTACTCCTTCCGCCTCTGCACAAGCTGTTTTTTCATTGAATCGACCTGCGCCTCCGTGCCCATCTCCCCAGCTGAATCCTTCATCTTGAGCTGGGCAAACCTCATCCGCAGCTCCTTGTTCTCATCGCGAAGATTCTGTACCTCCACGCTATTCATCTTCTTGTGAGTCTCCAGTAACTCTACATTGGCCCGCCTGTCTCCCTGGAGCATCCTCATCCGTTCTCGGAGCTCGTCCACCTGTGGTTTTCGTTTTGTGAGTTATTATTCCGCAGATCAACTAAATTCTCATGAAATCTTACCTGTTCGTTCATCACTGCCTCAGGGTCCATTTTTCTCATCTTGGTTGTTCGTTGAGAATCTTTTTAAATAAGTCTTATGATTTGTAGGGTTGTAACTTTGATTAACTCTCCCCTTCGAAGGGATCGGAAGGATCGGATCTGATCAGATCTTTGAAGCCAAAAGAAAAAAAACCACTGCGGCTTTCCTTAACCGTATGGATAATTTCGAGGTTGAGGCTGACAATGCCTCACTGGTAGGGGGCAAAAAAGATAAACGTTGGTCCAAGGTAAGTCTATCCACCTGCGATGGTCGCCCTGAAATATCTTAGTGTAACTTCCTCACCCTTCCTAACACCCCACATAACAAACGGAACCAAAAACGCTCATTACTATGGCTACACCTCTATCATGGCCACCCTACCACCGCGATCGCAATCAGTCACGTTCCCTGTGTTGTATTTCAACTGGTTTGATTGTAATCTCCGCCTCTACTTTTGCTGGATTGTTTGCACCGAAATACATCCACAACAAGTTCTTGGATGCTTCCACAATTTGCGACAGTAAGGATTCTTCGTACGAATCGTGGGTTTCCAGCTTGACTGACGAAACTCCATCGATCACGGAGCTATTCCTTTACGACATTAACAATGCTGATGCCTTCATCGCCAACCAGACGGAGGCAATTATCGATGAGATCGGTCCCTTTGCTTTCGACTGTCGCAGCAAGAAGTTTGAGGTAGAATTTGTTGGAGCTACAGTTGAATATAAGTCATACAGTCGCTGCGAGTACGTGGCAGAAAGTTCTTGTGATGACTGCTTGTTTAGCAAGAAGATCACCAATTATTCGCCTGGTTATGCCCAGATACTCACCCAAGCCGTCACAGAGGGGAACCTCTTCCTCAAGGCGGGAGGCTGTTCCACAAGGCAGATAATGAATATCGGTACACTTGCTACTGGTGGGGTCCCATGTAATTTTAATGGTGGAAGCCCTTCTGATGACGACGCCTGTGCTTGCTGTGTTCCCAACAGCCCCACACTTGCTGCAAATGGGATGACTGGAAATACTTATGCCGCTATGAATCTTTGGCGCGCTGGTTCGAACTGTGTAAATGTGGTGACAGGAGTCGTCGAGCTTAGCTCCGCCACCTGCACTTTAACTCAACAGGGTGGGCAGACGCTTTGCATCGCCACTGATCCCACCTCGGGAGACCTTCTTTCGTGTACTTCTTTTGATCCTCTCATGCCTTTGGTTCAATCCCCGAAGGGCTGTGAAGAGGTCATGTCGAACGGTATTGTCCCCGTGGGCACGTTGAATATGCTTGATGGAGGAATCTCTGTAAAGGTGGGCTTCTCATCTAGCCCCACTCTTGATACCCATTCTTCCCTGATCATCGAGAAAACTGCGGGCGAGTTAGCGTTTGGATACCCTCTTGTCCTAGCAGGTTACCTGGCCGCCGGACAGGTCGCCGAGACTACCATTTCTGCCGTTACAGAGGGTGTAATTGCTGCTTTGACGGCTCAATTCACGCCCATCAGAACAGCTCAAGTATTAGCTGACGACTCCATTCCCGCCGAAGAGCAAGCTGCTAGGATTCAAACATTAGTTGGGCAAGATGTTGCCCAGAATGCACCTGATGCAATTGGACAACAAGTTCCGGCTGCCCTCCAGGGGGCATTGCATACATACGATATGGGTGGGTACACTCTTGGAAAGTTGACGGACGACGTCTGGAAGGTTTGCGAAGCCAATTGTGCGTATAACGCACAAAATCCTGCAATGAGTGGATGTGGTGGCAACGCTCCAAAGCACGCTGATGCAAAATACCAATATCTCGAGGGCATCGATTGCAAGCCATTGACGTTCGCTTATCAGATGAGCTACGCTTGTGCTGCTTCAGCATCGGACCCAAATACCAAGTGCAGATGCAGCAACGGCAGCGATTCCCAACCTGGTACAGCCTGTTGCCTTTCGTTTGGCTACACTGAGTCCCACGCAGCAGTTGGAAGAGGCTGTCTCGCCTGGTCTCCAGGCTGGCTAACCCCCGATATTAACATTTGGGATGATGAGACAGCCATTGCCAACCAGAATGAGCCTTCGTACAAGCGAAACACTGGCTGTGATGTCGACCACCCCCAAAAGATCGACGATATTTTGACTTACAATGGGATCACGGAGAAGCCCGTCTGGATGAAACCATTTGTCACAGTTCTTCCATCACCGACGGATGTCGCTACTTTTAAGGCGCTGAGCGACCCCGATGATCCAAATTATGATGCTCAGGTCGCGGCCGTACTCCTCAAAAAGGGTAAAGTTGGCGGAAAAGGGGGCACCAAGGTCATGGCCGATGGGTTGGACACCAGGCAATGGGCTTCGAAGACCTTCAATGACGGCAAAGAGCCTTCTGCCATTCTTGATGACGGTGATGAGTTCAAGGTCTTTTTTCCTCACCTCTTTGCAGAAGTAGATTTCCCCCACCTGGGCTCCGTAACAACAAAAAATATCAAGATGCACCGCTATGGGGTCACCCATGGCTTGTTGGAGGACAACGACGGTAATAATGCCGTTGGTATCGGTGTTGGAGGCAGCGGAATCAGTATCCAGACTTACAAATTCGGTGCTCCGGTTGCTCTCTCGCTCCCGAACTTTCTCCACGGCGACGAAAGTCTATTCAGCGGTGGGGACAAATTCAAACTTTACAAAAATTATGATTACGAAACCAGGAAAAAATTGGACGCTAACGTTCTTCTGGATCAGACTTACGTCTCGGAAAATGAGCAGGATTATTCAACTTATTTGGACATTGAGCCCAGTACTGGAGCTACAATGAATGGGAGGCAACGCTTGGGCGTCAATTTGTATGGTTACGAGTGCCCTGTCAATGCTAATATCACTGCCAATGACCCGAGGCGCGCCGACACCACGAACCTGGCTTGCTCCCTTTTCTTTCAAAACAATGCTGCCATTCAAAAACTCAACTATGTGAATGGTCGTGACGAATCAGCTGCCTGTCGCAAGTTTCCAAGTGGAGGATTTGCTTGCAGCACGGCGAACATTCTGACTCCTCTCGCCCCTGCCAACACATTCGTCCCCAATTTCTGGATGAACATTGCGGCAACGATTGATGATGATAGTGCGAACACGTTTGTTACTTATGGAACCACCATGCAGTTGGTTGACATTGGCAGTCTCATTGTTGGTGCGATCGGAATTACCATGAGTATGTATGGTTTACTATGCCTTGTAAATGCAAGGAAATGAATTTCGTGAGATGCGTGCGAAAAATAGAAATGTTTATGGTTTTGACAAAGACGATAGTGACAACGATAAGATGAGTGTACGGATAATTTTAGCACCAAAATCATACATTCTTACAAAATTAGAAGCCAAATTGAGGCCCAGCCCGCTGGCCCTCTGGTGGTGCTGGCGGCAGACCACCGACGCTACTCCGTCTCCTCCCGCCCTTGCCCCCGCCCTTGCCCCGGTCTGCATTGCCTATGTTATCCTTAGGTTTTATGACGCTCATTACTCCAACGTTCACATTGCTATTGAATTTCTTATTGAAATTTTCTTCCCTGTTGAGCAGCTCTCTCTTGAAGTAAACCATCTCCTCCTTGGTTTTCTTCACCAGGGCATCTTTCTCGGCCATTTCTCTCTCCATAGCCGCAATCGTTTCTAGATCCTCTGGACGAGACTCTCTCGCGAGCCACCGCTCGTGCATGGCCTCTAAGTTTCCTTTGGCTTCGGCCAGCTTCGCTTCCATTTCCATCTTCTCCTCGGCTGCCTCGCTTCTTACTAGTTCTAACATATTCTTGCCTTCGCTCTCGGTGAATTTTATCATATCTTCATACTTTGCTTTTAGCGATTTCATCGCACCCTGGTGATTCTCTTTTAGTCCAACGATCTCGCTCTCCTTGCTATTTCTCAGCTCCTCAAGCTCCGCCCTCAGTTTTATCACTTCGCTGTTTAGACCATCTTTCGCCTTCGTCTCCTCGGCGAACTTAATTTTCACCGCCTCCAACTCGGAGGCGATCTCCCCTACGGCCAGATCGTGCTTATTTCTCAAGCCATTTACATGCTCCTCGTGTTTTCCCGACAATTCTCCATGCTGCGCTTTTAGTTCCTCAGCTTTTTTCAGCTCGGCATCCCTGAGCTTTCTGAGTTCGTTCTCAGCTGCGATTCGCAATTCGTGACTCAGTTTTTCCTTCGCTTCTAGTTTTAGCCTCTCTAATTCGCTTCTGTGCTTCTCCTCGGCACTCTTCGTAGCGCTCTCGTGGCTTTCTTTCAATTCTTTCAACTTCAACTCTTGCTCCTCCGCCAACGCCTTTTTCAAGCCCACGATCTGCTCCTCATGAGCCTTAACAATTTCCTTCGAACTATCGCCGTGCAGTTTCTTTAGTCCCTCAATGGTCTCTGACAAATCTTTCACTGCCTTGGCGTGACTCTCTCTTTCATCTTTCAAGCCATTTGATAGCTCCGCCGCTTCTACTTCGTGCTTTTCTCTCGCTGCCTCCATCTGTTCCGTCAACTCCTTCCTTAGCTCTGTCAATGCATTCTCCAGATCCTCTTTGGCTTTCATCTCAGCGTTAAGCAACAGCTCTGCGTTACCGCTGTTGCTATCTTCCAACATCTTTTCGTAATTAGCCTTGAGCTTGCTCAGTTCTGCCTCCATTTTCTTTTTCGCAGCCAGAGCATTCTGTTCCAGTTCCTTCCGCAGCTCGTCGATCTGCAATTTCAACCCATCCGTGACACTATTCAGCCTCTTCACCTCGTTGCTGCTCTTGGAAAGGCTTGCCTTCAGCTCTTCCGTCTCTTTCCTCATCTTGGCGCCTTCGCCCTTCAACGCATCCGCCTCCGCAGCGCTATTCTTTCCGAGCTCTGCAATTCTTTGCTGGAGTTTTTGTCGCTCTTTCTCCCACTCTTCCGCAGCCTTCTTCATCTTTTCCTTGAACACCCCGGCCTCTTTCTGCAATCTGGCTTCGCCATCTCTCACCGCTTCGGCTGTTCGAGTTTTTTCTTCCTTAACCTTTTTCTCGTAGCCTTCGCCCATCACTCTCTTCTCCTCGTCTTTTTCGTTCAGCAGCTTTGTTCTCTCGACTTTTTCTTCCAGAAGTTTCTCCTCGAATTTGCTCTCGGCCGCCTTCAACTTATCCTCAAAAGATTCTTCGGCTGCCTTCAGCGCTTTCTGGGACGCACACTTTTGATTAGCAAGTTTTTCTTTCAATTCTTCGATCGATTTATTTAGTGCCTCTCCCTTGCTGCCCATGGCCTCCCTTTGCTTGCTGATGAGTTCCTCCAACGATTCAATCTTGGCCTGTAAGTCCGCCTTTGTCTTCGCCGCCGATTTCTCGCTCTTGTCTAGGCTTGTCTGCGTCGACTTAAGTGCTTGTTCGGTCTCTTTAAGTTTTTCTTTGAGTCCGTTGACGTCTGCCTTCACAAATTCGATTTTTTCCATGAGATCCTCATTCTTCTTGTTGCTTTTTGCGAGTTTCTCGTGAGTGTCGGCGAGCTCATTCATCAGCCGATTCCCATTGGCATCTCCTTCACTTCTCGCCTTTGCCAATTCTTGATTTAGCTTCTTGATCGACTCCGACTTATCGCTGAGCTCGTCCTCGAGAAGTCTTATCTTTGTTTGATAGCTTTGCACCTCTCCACCCGCGCTTTTTCTGTAACGTTCCATCTCCTCCTTTGTATCGTCAAGTTTCTTCTTGAGACGATTTATCTCACCCTCCGCACTTGCCAACGTGGTTTCCATTTCTTTCCTTGCCATCTCTGCATCTCTTGCCTCCTTCTTTGCGTTGGCGACGTCACCGACTGCCTTTTCCAGATTTCGCAGTAACTCATCTCTCTCGATTCCCATCTTCTCCTCCAGTTCCCGCTTTAATTCGCTCAGCTTCTCCACTGTGTCGGCTTGCAGCTCAGCTCGCAACTTTCCAATCTTCTGCTTTCCTTCCTCTTCCACCTTCGCCAGCGCAACTTTCGCCTCCTCGCCACACTTTTTCCTGATCTCATCCTGCAAACCAAGCTGCTCCACGAGCATGTCGTTAAACTTGTTATTGTGCGAACGCACAATATCAGCACATTCCGCCTCGTGTTTGCGCATGAGCGCGTCGACTTCGTCACTAGCCATGCCTTTATTGTTCTCGAACTCTGCCCTCATGACCCTCTCCTTCTCCTCAAACCGGTCGATTGTTGTCTTCAGATTGGCCTTGTATTCGGCTGCTTCGTCTCTCAAGTTTAATATCTTATCCGAGGCATCCTGCCTTGCCTCTCTTAATTCGAGTTTTATCCTCTCCTTGAAAGTTTCCAGCTCTTTCCTGGCCTTCTCCCTTTCAGTGGTGAGCTTTCGCTTTATCTGCTCCGCTTCGGCAGCAGCATTCACCTCGGCCTTCCGCTCTTCGACAATCTCACGAAACCGGTTGATTTTACCCCTGGCGTCCTCCAAAATTACCTTAATCTCGTTTTGGTGTTCAGTCGCCCGCTGCTCAATATCAAACGCATTGTCCTCATTGAGTGTGTTAAGATGATAGATCACCTTTGTAAGCTGAGCTATCTTCTTAGACATCTTGTGGTGGAGATCAGGGACTACCGAAGACATGGTTTTCGTATATAGTTGCAACAGAACAATAGAGAGCGGAGATGAAGAACTTACGCTGGTGTGGCTCGGGAGATGTCCTTCCTTGCAAAGGAGACGTTTGTTTTTTTTAAGTTGAAGGAAGTGAGGAAAGGAGGGTTTCGGGTCTAACTATAATACAATCAGCACCCTTATCACGCGAAATGCGGTGGTAATCGGGGTAATTAAATATTTGAGAATGTAGAAAAGACTTTATTTTTATTGATCTTGAGGCAAATTCACAAGGCAAAATTGCCAACGTCACAAAATCGGGTAAGCTGTACACTGTTGAGCTTCTGTGCTAGTGATGACTACACACGGCCTTCTCGTTGCCCTCTTATTGTCCTCTGTTTCTTTCTCCCTTTCCAACTCAAATGAACAGGAGTGTTTATCACATCATCAACACAATTTTCTCTACTCAACAACAACAACTAAAGCGTCTCCAACACCGCAGACATCCACCTACTTAAAGCCCGCGCCAACGAGATTGTGTGAGAATAGTACCCATTTTGAAGTTGTTGATGTTGATGCATCAGGCACCGGTTCATCAAATGTCCGTGACACCATTCCTCTCAGCAAATCTCGTTTCTCTACTTTCTTCAAGAGTTCGAGGGACGTTTTTAGTCTATCTTTTGTTGCTGACACTAGTAACTGGAACTGTGCCAAGACGATCGACGAGAATTCTCAGCTTTTAATAGTTAACCTTCTCACATGGCAGGTGGGTCACTTGATTGTGGATGTGTTGCAGCCTCTTTTCAACATGCTCTCGTATGGTGATGGTGACGAGATCAGCGACGTCAATCGGGACACCATAATCCTTATACAAGTGGCGAATGATGAAGAAAATGCTATTCTCGATTCCCTGATCAAACGCGATGTTTACGAAAACGATACTCCCTTCCGACTCTTGCAACTCTTCACTGGACACTCCATCTACTCCCTGTCTTGGTACATGAACAATATTCCAGGAGATTTGTGCATGCATGGCGGGGTTGCAGTAGAGTTGGATGTGAGTGGGAGCTATCATCCCCTCGGTTACACTGCTTATCGCCAAGGGCTCACAAGAACGATTGATTATGATGCAGTTCTGGGTTCTGAAACAGTACAAAAGGCGAAGGAAGACTACCGTAGGTTCCGCGAATTTATTTTCGAGAACCTTCCACGCACCAACAATTCCCGCGACGCCGATGATCTTAATAACACCACCGCCCTTGAGAAGGCAAAAAAACACATTACTATAATACAACGCCGAGGCCCCAGATCTTTGCTCAACCTAGATTCCGTAGTTGAAGCGGTCAAAACTACAATCTCTCCTAACACAGAGTATAGAATTAATGTAGTTATACTCGAGGATATGTCGTTCCAGGAACAAGTGCGTGAATTTAGCTCAACAGACTTACTCATCAGCCAGTACGGTTCAGGAGCGCACAACATGATCTTCATGAGAGAAAACACGTCGGTGATAATTTTGACAATGCCAAACTGGAGTGATTTCCACTGGCCTTACACCATGCAGGCAACCGTATGTTCTTTGAATATTGCTGTTTGTGGAGAAGAGAAAGGCCCTGAGCGGGAATTTCGGTGGAGTGAGAGTGGTTGGGATTCAGGCCCATGGAGAACAAAAGACGGAGGTTTTCATGGGTCGGTCGAGGGGGTGAAAAAAGCTATTCGCAACATGGGCGCTGTATATATTGAGAGAGAAACTTCAAAAGAAGCTGCTCCAGCAGCACTCCAAGATTTACCTCGCTTGCACGTTTCAGACCTCCAAGTTCTTACCATTGGCGGTGACAATAACGACAAAGCACAAAAACTCACTTTTGTGGTCGAAGTAATAACCTCCAAAAAATTTTGGTCGTCAACAAAGGGGAATGAATTTCGCGACCAACTCGAAAATGATGAGATCTTGGTTTGTTTGGATAGTGACTTTGAGAAGTTGGGCTGCTTTAAACCGTCGCAATTCAACGAGTTCTCGACCATTGACATCGTGGTTCCGAATGAAGACCAACTCTCTCTTGAATTTTATCTTTTGGGGGGGACTTTGTCCGACAGAGAAACGTCGCGGACCTTCTTTTTCGTCAAACCAGACGGTTTTGAGTGGCATGGGTTGGGATTTAGCACGGTTACACATGTTGGCGGCGCAAATGAAAGCGTACAGGAAAGAGGAGCAGTCGTCGACTGGCGGGTTTTTGAGCAAAATACTAAATTTGTTTTCGCTGTTGAGGTAGATGATGTCAATGGAGTCGATGGTGCGACCTATCAGCTCAGTACAGATCTTAGCGTGCCAACTGGATATCAATTCAATCTGCGTGAGATCTACAATTCAGCTATTGCCAATGGATTGCCGCGGTCGACAGCGATCGAAATTGTCAAAATTCTCTTTTATAAGGTAAGCAACCCTACCACCACAACACGCAGTGTTTCATTCTTCGTAGTTTCGTGAAAGAAGGAGTTTGCTAACACGTAAAATCATTTATAGATCCTGGAATTCCAAAGCAAGTACGAAAATATACCTAAAGTCCAAAAAATGCCAACTACATCAAACCCCTTTGTGTTTCTTCATCACGAAAAAACTGCGGGGTCGTCTCTCCGGCGCTACATAACTCAAGCCGCAAAGAAGCACGCCCTTAAGTTTTATTTGCCTTGCTTTGACGGGGGGGGGACCTACCATGAAGATTTGAGGTGTTATAGCTTCGACCTCAATAATGCAACAGAAGATAGCGGGGGAGCACTAGGTAACTTGAGTGTCATGGGTGGGCACTTCTCTTGGGGTGTTTGGGCAACCAACGATGCTCTTTCAGACCCGTCGTGCTTCATAATGATGCGCCCCCCTGTTGAGCGGGCAATTTCGCTTTACTATGAACGTGTGTTTCCTCGTGAGGATATCAGCGAAAACAGCTCCATTAATGATTGGAGTCTGGAACATTGGAAGTGGCTTTTAAAGGAATTTAAAGCGAGTGCATTTGGCATGTATAGGGACGAAGGTTTCTGTAATACGATGTGCATGATGGTACTTGACAGAAACTTTTACAAAGGAAAGACCCCCGAAGAAGTTATGTGGAAGGGTGGGGTACTCGAGTTCACCGAGGCAGACATACAACTGGCTAAGGATCGGGTCGACAAATGTGTCATTGGTCTTCAAAGCGATTGGGAAAGCACCAAGCTTCTGTTGAACAAATTTTTTCCTTGGCTAACCTTTCGTGATGACGTAATGGCAAACACGGGTATGGGTAGAGGTGCAGAGAGAGCAGACCAGCTGCGATCTGACATCAGGGATGAAATTATCAGCTGCAACTACTGTGACAATGAATTATTCGAGCACGGCAAAAAGAGATTCAAAGAGTTAATAGAAATAGCTAAATAGAATGGGAGGTTTTTATGGCGAAAGAAAATATTCCATTCTATATCTTAGAGTTCTAGGTTAGTTACTGTGCCGGCGTTTGCGGCACCTTGTACAAGATACAATTGCACTTGCAATGTTTCACTATTCTCTCACTAACGCTTAACTGCTCTACCCTCTCAAGCTGCGGGTCAGGAGCGCACACAACAAAGCTGGGTTTTTCACCATTAACAAAGTTCGTGATTGCATCGTGAAGAGGAGTACCTGGCTCTTTTTCCACTACCTGAAAGGTAACGTTACCTCCTAAGCCATTTGCCTTGAAGTTGCCCTCATATTTTTCCTTCATTTCGGCAATATCCTCGCTGCTGCCGACGTCACTGCAGAAAATAACCTTGATAGAGTCAACAGGGCGAGCCAGAGCGATGGTCGCCTCGTATGCCATCATGGCTCTTTCTGTTTTGTCGACGCAAACGATATAAGTCCTTTCGTCGCCAACAGCTTCCTTGCAAACGATGACAGGCTGACTGCACGATCGCATGGCCAAATCAGCGACCTGTCCTAATATGGTAGGATCATCCTTCGGACCTTTTCTACCAGTGATTCCGACGCATACATACGCGGGAATATCCTGTTCATGGATATAACGGTTGAAACTCTGCTTCGTGTTTTCGCCAGTTGACTTTAAGGTACTCTCGAGCTTGTAATAGCTAGGAGGAATATTCCCGCAGAGTAATGTGTCAGCCTCGGAATGAATAGTGTTCCAGCTAAATTTGCTTGGGAGGTCTTCTTTTGCTGGATCCTCAACATGAAAAGCTATAATTTTTCCCTTTGCCTTTCGGAGTTTTATGGCGACCTCGAGCGACAACTTTGAGGATTTTGACCCATCCAATCCAATGATGAAATCAGGATAGTTTGACTGCACCATGGTCTGAACAATTTTGCTGCACTGCGACGGAATAGGTGACATAGGAATGGCATCGGGAGGAATGGGAGCATCTGCAGAGGGAGTATCATCGGCTCCAGCAGCATCCGGGGTGGGCTGGACAGCATCAGCAACCTCGGCACTTGCACCATCACCAACGTCAGCACCAGGAATATTCTGAAGGACAGCTGGAAGCGAGGCAGACTCAGATAAAACTTGATTCGCTTTCTTTGGGGTAGAAGATGTTACGATGGCCTTGATAAGCTCCTCAGTGCACCCCATCTTCTCTGCCAAGATTGTTGCAGCAGCCTCATCAGAATCGGCTTTGCTTGCTTCTGCCCATTCATTCTTGATTTGCTGGTACAAAGCAACCTTATATTTTGTTCCAGGCTCACTGCTATCTAAACTGGCGCCAGCACCCATATTTTATATTTATATTTTGGAGGATTTTAATGAAATTGGGGGAATTGGAATAGGTAGTTGGGGCTGTTTTTGTTCTTTTTGTTGTGACTGTTTGTTCATGGGACAGATTCAAAGAGCAAAATATATTTAAAGAAGGAAACCTTCGATTAGAAGTAGAGTTATAGAAATCCACTCACACGGAATTTTATTTTCGTGCTGCTTTATTAGACGAAACAGTTTATTGGTGGATAATCTTTTCATCAGCGAAACAAACAATGAGGCAATCACCGAGGGGGGGCCATACAAGGCGGACGCCAAAGGGCAGACGAGAAAAATTGTCGTCTCGTGGACTGATTCATGACGGCTACGACAATTCCTCTTACAATGACAACAAACACAATGACAGCAACAACCCCACGGTCACAAAACTTTTTGATATCTACTCGAAACGGCAACAAGATTACTATAAAGACTCGGGGCAGCATAGAAGTAAAACTGGCTCCTTGTTAAATGAAGAGGTGAGTATATTGTTGAGGTCTCTTCCACTTTTGGCTCTT
>ERZ651776.2121-NODE-2121-length-22174-cov-5.224284_pt1 | contig 22174 bp, 23 predicted proteins | sample MGYA00514761_ERZ651776 | MGnify/ENA metagenome assembly ERZ651776 | reverse complement strand
ACAGCAACAGCAACAGCAACAGCAACAGCAACAGCAACAGCAACAGCAACAGCAACAGCAACAGCAACAGCAACAACAACAGCAACAGCAGCAGCAGCAGCAGCAGCAGGCTGATAGATATTAACTAAGTTTCTTAAAGACCCATTACAGTTTAACTGCTTAAAAACATTTTCAGTGCCATTCACAGGTAATTCAGTTCAACAACTGCGCGGAGAAGCAAGGATCAGTAATATTTGGTTGTCTCCTGCCTGCATGAGAAGAGTGAAACAAACGGAGACAGTGACCACCGCATGTACAAATCGCAGTTCATGATTAACCCAAAAGGGGATGTTGTACCGGAAGATCCACCTTTTCGATATTTCAATTCCTGACAAGGGGATAGATATCCTTGATGGAGAGTCACTCAATTAGACCTGGGAACCAATATGTTCCGTGCACCGACACCCCTGTTGGTAACGTCGGTCTGGCCACCTGCTATGATATGAGGTTCCCTGAGATGACCGCCAAGCTTCGCGAGATGGGTGCAAGCTTACTGACAACAACATCTCCTACAAATCGTTCCAATAAGCCTATTCCTCTCCATCAATGCCTCCTAACACCCTCGCTTTCTCTATTCTCACCCTAAGTCCATCAAGGGATTCTTCGACGTATCCTAACCCCTCCTTCAGCTCCCGCTCTTCCTTCATAATCCCTTCTTGCTTCTCTGTTTGTGTGGCGAGGTGCTTCTCGATGAGAGCCATCTCATCGTCAAGGAGCGCCCGTTTCTTTTCCACTTCTTCCCTCTCCTTTTGCAGCAGCTCGATCATTTTATTCACCGCGAGCTGTCGCTTACCGATTCCTTCCAGCTGCGCCCTTTGCTCCTCTCTTTCGTTCTCCAAGATCCGAGCCCTCATGAAGAAAGAGTCATATTCCGCCTTGTATTTCCTCTTGTCCTTCACAATAAGCTCATCCTTCGATTCGAACATTTTTTTTTTACTTCCATACCCCCCCCCCTCTGATCTCACTGGACCTTCCACACGATTGTTTGGGTAATTTTCATCGACAAACAAACCTTCCACCTCCCCTACTTCCCCCCTCTCGACGCGTTCTGTCTCCTTCGCAAACCTTTCGATAAGCTGCCGAAGGCTGTGGTTGGGAGCAACGCTGCTAATCTTCTCTCTACAGTAGGGACACTTCGCACTTCCTCTCCCGTTTTTGGACGATTCTGCATTCTTTTCCACACATTCCTTGCAGAAAGTGTGACCACAGGGAAACAAAAGTGTGGGAGGTTTCAAGGGTGGGAGCATCAACTCGAAGCAAATCTGACAGCTATGTGTGTGAAGTTCCGACGACATGTACGTTTCAAGATGTGCAGCCAGGGCCGACGACTGTTCCTCAGGGTTTTTATTCATTTCATTGTTGCTTCGCCTTATCTCCACAGCAATCTCATCACGCAGGCGACCTGTTATCCTCTCCGTTATTTTGTTGAGCAAGTTGACTGGGTTGACAACATCATTTTGCTTGTCATGAGGGTTGCAAGTGGTTCGCAAACCGCCTGTCGACTCAACTGCATTAGCAACATCACAGCATGCTTGCCGCTCCCTTAGCCATTTCTGTTGGTTCTCTTTCAGTTGTCGAATCTTCTCAACCCTCGCAGATTCCTCCCGCGGGCCCATGGATTTACACTTAGAATCGATGGGGTACTTTAGAAAATTAAGAACGACAATTGACTTTTGATTATATTTCATTTTGGCTGCTCCTCAGAAGTCAGAAGTGTTTCGGGTTTCGAAGCTGACAAATTTCTGGAACTCCAGGAACTGAACCTCGGGAGCTGTTTTTGCTGTTTGTTCCAATGCAACCCAGCACTTATAAAAAAGAATTGGAAAGAATCGCCTCGCATCTTAGCAACTTAAAGCAACTTGGTGCTCAATTCCGCAATATTTTCGGAATAATTATTTGCCAATTGTTGTTAGCGGTTAGGTGTCGGTGCCAACTTATACCAACTATCCCAGGAGCCTCTTGTCCACAGAGTGTGCCGTTTAATACACTAGTATCGAACAAAGAGATCACGCTGAACATCTCCAAAGACGTATTAGTTCGATAATCTGGGGTAGTGAGCATTGCATCACCTCTATTGAAACCAAACAGACATTTTGCAAACACAGTAAGGAAATGTCAACATCCAATCCTGATGAGACAGCTTTACAGACTTCTTCGAACCGAATAGCCATCATTGGGAATGGATTATCAGGATATATGGTTACGAAGGAGCTGCTTGCCATCCAGAATCCACCCCCTGATTTCAGCATTGTGGTTATAGAGGCTTCTTCTTTTTATGAGGGTGATGTTAGGAGCATCCACGGGTTAATGAACAACGGGGAGGGGCCTGAGGCATGTAGTCAAGAGAAATTACATCACCCTGGCGTAGAGTACGTACAGGTGAGTCAGATAATTCGCGATTTCCAATTCATGATGTTGCACAACAATTACTAATCCGTCTGCCATTATTTCTTCAATACAGGGCACAGTCCGAACTTGCACAGAAACATCCAATGGTCAATTTCACCTGTGGATCGCCAACCCTCGCCGGCCTGGCCATTCCCAATCCGAGAACACTGACAATGAGAAAAATGTCCCCTGCAATGCGATAATTGCATGCACTGGCTCATCCTACCCCGTCCTCAAGCCTGGGCTAGGTGCGCCCTGGGATTCTAGGAGAAGTGAGGTCAAAAAGTATTACGACCACATCATGAAGGCAACTTCAGTGGTCATTGCCGGAGCTGGAGTCGTCGGGGTGGAGTTAGCGGGAGAGATTAGCAACATTCTGGATCAGAAGGAGAAGGATACAATGGTCAAACTTGTCTGCAGTGATGATTATGTTCTTGACAGCACCTATGATCTTGGAGAGAGAAAAAGGTTGACAAAATATATAAAGAGCAAGCATAATGTCGAGCTGATAACAAACGAGAAAATAGCTGGTGATATCGTCTACGCTGATAAGAAACACACTTACAAGCATGAAGCCACAACAGAGCACAAGACATATTCAATGTCCAGCGGCAAGACTGTGGAAGGAAATGTCCTGATCCCTGCATACCCCCAGTCTCGAACCACATTTTTCAATAATCTGAGCCACGAAAGCTCTGCATTTGATCCCGGAGGCAGCATCGTGGTCAACCCTAATACCCTTCAAGCAAATCTTCGGCCGCTGATTTACGCTGTTGGATGTGGCGGAGGGGACGTGCGGAAGAGGAACGGCGTGAACACGGAATCAATCGGCAAACAAGCTAAAGTCTGTGCGTCAAACGTGCTGTCAAGTCTACAAGGTTCGTCCCCGTCCGTCTCCCTTAAGGACGTGGACAGGGAAGCGCACGCCAAGATAATCGGCTTCGGCTTCGGTCGATATTCCATGATTCCCGCAACCACCTTGGGGGGATCTCTTGGCACGATGAGCAGGTTGTGTGGGTGGCCTTTCTACTTCCCTTGCGCTCCTGTGTTGGGTTGTGGGTTTGGACCATACGGATGCTGTCTTCTCCCGGCAGAAGGGGGAATTACTGGCCCGGCACAATTTCATCTCTGGTCTCAGAAGAAAACAAGCATCCCTTTGTTTTCTGAGGCCAAAGTTAGCAAAGGGAGCAGGGGAGCGGGTAGTGTCGTACCCGAAGGAATATCACGGTAGTATCACGGAAGAGACTACCGTGATATTCCTTACTCGGTTGCAGTACGCGGCATTCGAAAAATTGATTTGTTGTTTTCATATTGTTGGAGTAAATACACTGTATTTAATTTGCTTACTCGGTTGTCGGTCGCTTGTTCTGTGAAGATAAGAAGAGAAAGAGGGAGCTGGTGAGATCCATAGCATAGCCTATTAAGACCTCTATTAATAATACCCGGATTTTAGCATAAATATTCTCTTTTTTTATGTATTATATTTTTATTCATCTGTTGCGACTGAGTCAAGATTTGCGATAGAGATTGAGTCAATGTAGTCCATGTAGCTTGGGTACTTCAATATGAGCCGTGGAGAAAAGTGTTCAAGAATTTTCGCGTTGTCAATAATCTTTCCATTTGGGAAGGTAGTGCCTCCGTCACCTCTGTCACCTCTGTCACCTCTGTCACCTCCCCAGCTTCTTCCACCGCCTCTAGGTCGCCTCGTCGGTAGAGGCACCGCCCTGAACGCCTCGGGAACCTTCAGCTTCTCATTGGCATAATTTAGGAGAGTGGATCGATCGGACGGAAACGAGTCCGAGGCATTCCAAATCTCCACCTTGTTCAATTCTTTCGATCCTCCGATGCGTGCGCGCGCTATTCTCACCATTACTGACGCTAGGTCGGACACGTGGATTCGGTTTGTTATGGTGTCGTTGGGAAGAGGTGTGTAGCGGGTTTTGGTTTCGAGGCCTTTCAACACAACGGAGACCAATCCACTACGATACCCGATTGAACGGCTAGGAGAAGGTGCCGGTGAAGGACCCGGTGAAGGACCCGGTGAAGGACCCGGTGAAGGACCCGGTGAAGGACCCGGTGAAGGACCGTATATTCCAGAGGATCGGACTATGTCCAGAGACCACCCGGGGTCGTTATTCGAATTCACAAACGCAGAGAACGATGACTCGCATTCCAGCAAGAATCTGCTCGAGGATGTCTGAGGGCATGGGGGGGTGCTCTCTGTTACCTTGAAGGGAGGCGGGGGGGTGTCGCCGTACACAGAGGTGGAGGATAGTAAGGTGATGCTCTTGGCGGAAGTGCAGAGCAGAATGTCAGGAGTGAAGAGCTCCGAAAAGAGCACAGGAGGAGTGACAATCACATGGCCGGCAGATGAAAGGGCTCTTTTGAACTCTTCGGAGGGACCACCAGGGGAACGCGACGAGAACGCGATGGACTGCGATTCAGCCAGTCGCCTTCCGACCGCGACAGCGACCGCTCTCGATTCTTCTAAGATTGTCAGTGGTGCTGTTTGTGATGTGACAACACAGTTCACTTCAGGTGTAGAAGAAGCAAGTAGAGACTTCACTGTGCTTCCTACATATCCGCATCCGATGATCACTACGTTTTCAGGGTTCAGCGAACAAACAGAGACGACCAAGATCGGCAGGACGATACGCATACCAGGGGCGAAATAGGCGTTTGAGGGGGAGTGCACCTAACTGACGTCCTCGGTGTTGCTACGACAGTCTCACTAGCTGGGCGTTTGTGCTTGGCTTTTTGTTTTCCTTTTTTTGCCGACGAATTTATTTGCAGAGATAGAGTAGATTTTGCGAACCAGGACTATCCGTGTTCTGAAGTCTCACGGTTACCTCTCAAACACAAAAGTTGGGTTGCTCGTTGCTCTGCGCTCGGCAAATTTTCTCGAAACCGACGTTTGCTTCTGTGGTGGCGGATGAATACCACGCTCATACTATCGCTGCTCTTGCTAATTTCGACGCCATTCTCAAGTCCATTCTCGACTCGTTTATCAACAACAACAACAACAAGAAAAACAACAACTCTCTCTCTCTCAGGCCTACAGCGATTCCACATGAAGGTGTCTTACGACGGGAGCTCGTTTCGCGGGTTCCAGATCCAGGAGAGTAGGGTCCCCGACGAGAACTCTCGCAGGGTCCGTTTACCAGAGCCCGTCAACAGCGGCGGCGGTGGGAAGCGGGGGCACTCACAGGACTCACGCACTGTCTGCGGGGTGCTGCAGTCGACGCTAAGGCGATATTTCACGTCACCTGATCTCACTCTCCTTGCGTCCTCGCGAACTGACAAGGGTGTCCATGCGGATGGACAGCATGTGATGTTTGATGTCGACAGGGAGGTTGGAGACGTGGAGGGGAGGGTCGGGGGAGATTTTGATCGGTTTAGGTGGCGCCTGAATAGGATGCTGCCGGGTGACGTGAGGGTCGTCTGGGTGAAAGAGGAAGAAGGGGGCAAGAGTTGGAATGTGATGCGCAGTGCTCGCTGGAAGAGATACCAATATAGTCTTTTCTTGGGGGAAACAATGCCACCTAAAGAGCGGAACTACAGAACGCACGTATATCATCCCATTGACGTCGACAAATTTCGGCGAGCGTTGGAGATGTTTGTGGGAAAGCACGATTTCGCCGCCTTTGGGGGGCAGCTGGAGGCAAGGCGAAAGATTTCTGGCCCAAACTTTACAACTGTCAGAACCATACACAGAGTACTTGTCACTGAGGAAGGGGGCGGGCGATATAAAGTCACCTTTGAATTGGACGGTGCGTTGTACAAGATGATCCGCAACATATTGGGGTGCTGCTTAGACTGTGCCCGGGATATAATCGCGTTTGATGAGATTCAAGATCTTTTGGAGAACAATAACAAAAAACGACAAAACAACAAAAGCAAACCGGCAAGGCCAGAGGGGCTAACTTTAGAGGATGTATTTTTCAGCGAGTGGGATGGGGTCGAATGATGATATAGGGTTAGGGTTGATTGCAAGTAGTTTTTATGACCAGAACAGGGAGGTTGTTTAGATTTATCATTAACATTAACGGTTTCTTACCAGTTTCAGTTCAAGGTTCTACAGAGAACCCCCGCGTGAACATAATATTATATAACCATTCTCTAGCGACGTCCCACCAAAGACTTCAGGGCAGCAGGAACCGCAAAGGCGCCGAACAACCCAGTGAAAAATACACCCGCAAATGCTATACCTTGCCATTTCAAGGAGGCAGTCACCACGGGCTGCTGCAAGATGGCCCTGCTCACAACGGTGAAAATCATAGTGGAGATCCAAAAAGCACTGAAACCTAAAGGCACGAAGATTAGCACACAACCAGCGTCTGCCCCTATTTCGTACTCATCCCCATCACCAAACGGAGCATTATATACAACCCTCCCGTAAAGACACCACCCGGCGAAAGTCAGGACGCTGAGCGGTCCGAGGGTCCAGAACGCAGCATCAGCCTCGTCGACAAACTTTTGGGCAACAAACACAATTGAGAAGTCAAGAATAAGGACGAGGCTGCAGATTCTAAAACCGGTGAAGGGGGACGACCCCTTGAGGGAACTGGGGGGGAGGCCATTGTATTGCTTAGCCAATCCCTGGTTCATCTTCTACATGAGAGATAGGACGAGGTTGGGCTGGTCGGATGAATGCTGAGGGTAAGCGTGGGTGTAGATAGATTACTGTCAGACGCTGGACGACCCCGCTCACTTCTCTTGCTTGAAGAACAGTTTTAGTTGCGGAAGCCGAAGAATGGGGTGAAGTATGGGGTTAAGTATTCATTAGTAGGTTCAGTTAGTTAGTTCATGACCACTTTATATGACTAAAATGACGAAAGAAGGAATAAGTTAAGCCAAGCAAAAGCTCACAATCGCAAAAGGGGGTAAAAAACAACACTTCAGTCTATTGACAAACACTTCTTGTGAACGATTCAGGAATTATTTTCTGATAAGCTTCTAAACTCCACACAACTCCACACAACTCTCATCAACTCCCAAGCATCATGACGTCCTATACCTACACCGACCCCTTCCAAGAGATGGAGGAAGACACATTCCGCCAGACGAAGAAGCTCACCAACTTGAGTAGCTGCGACACTGTGAGGAGCGCATTCCTGCATCACGGGTTGGCCCCGGACGACAAAATTGACAGGAGGGAGCAGGTCTTGATGTTCAGGAGGATTGAGGCAGAAATGGAGGCGTCCCTGACCGAACTCATGAGCGACGGGCATTTTGATGAGGCAAAAGAATTGGGAAATAGGCTAGAGTCGCTGAGGGCCGAGTTTGGGGGCTTGCAGGTGAAGGATGAGTTGAACCGACAGAACAGGCAGAATGTTTTATTCGATAAGGCAAAAAAGATTTACTATCCAGCGATGAAAAGTCGCCACGCGGAGGAGGCTATAAAAATTGAAAGTCAGTGCCGCGCAGAAGAAGCTGCAACAAAACGACGGTTCCAGATACAAGAAGAGAACCTAGCGCTAGAGATGAGCAGGATTGAAAGACCTAGGATGAAGTTCAGCAAAAGGAGGATGGAACTGAAGAATGCAGAAATCAGGCTTTGCAAATTGAAACAGTACGACGATGCCAAGAATGTTAGGAAGATGCTGGCCGCCATCGACAAGAAGGAAGAGGCTGCCTTCAACAAGGTCTTTGAGGACAAGATGGCAACGAAGGTTGACAAGCTATCTGCTTTGCACAAGGGAGACAGCGCAAGGCTCGAGGAGAAGCTCAGTGCAACGAGGTGGCGTGACGTAAGGCGAAGAGAAAGAGAGCAATCAATTGCGAGGCAAAACATCAAGAATAAGACTCTCGACATGGCACATTTCCAACACCTTGATGCCACCCTCAAACCGGAAATGATCGTGAAGCCCAGCGCGCTGTTACAAAAACGGAGGAATTTCAACCAGACGGCAAGCTACATGAGGGGAGCACAACTTTTGGACAAGGTGAAGGGAAAGAATGCCGGGGACGCCGTTTTCATCGAAGGTCTTTGTGGAATTCACAAATTTGGCGATAAAAAACTCAGCGGAACAATCAAGCACGAGAGTGACAGGACCTTCGGGGTCAAACCATACAAGAATAAGTACATTGATACGGCGATGAATATGGGTTTGTTTGAAACATGGGAGGATCCCTATGGGGGCGAGGGTTGCAGAGTAAAAGTGAGGAGGACGTGATGAATTATGCCTAGTGATAATTTGTTTGAACATTGTATTTTTGGCTAAAAGCAAAATCAAAATCGTTACAGTATTATTTATACAATCATGTAAATACGTCTATAAGCTCGGCTACACTATTGTCTAAATTGTACGAAACGAACGGCGACTCTTCTCCCACTAACCCCTCCTCTCCTACTTCCTCCTCTTTCAAAACAATGCCCCCACACTCAAGCTCCGCGAACATCTTGACAAAAGATTTCACCGCTTCCCTCAACTCGATGGCAAGCACGACTTCCCTCTCCCGAACTAAGTAGACAATAGTCTCACCGATGCGTCTCGCCTCGTCTACTCCGATAAGCAAGCTTTTGACGGTCGAAATAAGCTGCTTAAAATCTTCCTGAGAGCCAGGTCTCATTTTCTTCATTTCCCTCCTTCGGTTGCGACGAGCCTTCTCCTTGATTTTTTTTGCCTCCTTCGCGCTTTTTTTGGCGCTTTGAGTAACATTACTAGCGCCCCCGGTGATCTCACTCCTGCTCATGCTAAACCCGCTACCAGTGCCGCTGTAAGCGCTGTTAATGCTGTACGTACTGCCCATGCTGCTACTGCTGAAGGTGCTCAAGTTGCTCATGTCACCAGTACCAACGCTGAAAGAACTACCACTATCGCCCGTTAACCCCATCCTACCATCTTCTCCACGACCGGCCGCGAAGTTCTCTTCTTCAACACGGCGTGCCTCAGCTCTCAGCTCTCTGACGTGCAAAAAGCGCTTGAAATACTTTTCCAGGCTCTCAGACCTTTCTGTCAGCTCGATTGCCACCTCGGACGCAAAGCTTTTTGCAGCATTTCTTATTGTCGAAGTGCTCGCATCGTTCTTCCTGGCGATTCTTGTCGCCTCTGTCCAGCAATTTCCACTCACTAGAATCTTTATCGCGCTTTGGTAGTCATTGTTGCAATAATCCAGACAAATCTGAGCCGCATTTAATTTTGCTTGTTCGCCGCCACTGGACGTGGTGTCCTCCGAGAACATTTCCACAATCGTACCGCCCAGATTTTCCATTTCCTCACTGCTCGTACAGCAGTAAGTGAATATGGCCTTCCAGTCACTGGCATTTGTCGCGGCTTCGATCGCCTCTTGTAGGGCGGGAGGGTGCACTGAGAGGAAAAGATTTGTGGCCACCTGGTAGTGCTGCTCCTTGTACTTTCTCCGCGCAAGGATCAGCACAATCTCACGCCTCACGACCCCATCATCACTCGAGGAGTACAGAGACAATGCCTCTTTCTCTAAACTGTGCTCTTTAATCAACGACAAAGCAAGCCTTTGATTTTCTTCATTCTTATCGAGCGCATGCAGGCTAACCAAAGCCTTCTCCCATCGACTCAGCGACACGTCTACAGTGTATCTGGCACTGAGTTCATCCATAGCACTGAGCTTCTCAATCTCAACCATGTAGACTCGTGGGTCCATTTGCGAGTTTCTCGCAATACTCTTGGCGAGCTGGAAATCATACAACCCCTTGGCAGTGTCGTAGAGAACTTTGTAAGAGGCCAGAAAGGCCAAGTACTTGATGGAATCCTGGGCAAAAGAGTCGTCTAAGCTGAGATTCCGCGACTCCGTCTCGCTCATGATCAAGGTCAGCGCCTCTTCAAGCTTCGGTGGCTTTTGTTTGGCGAAAGTTGACAGAATCGGGAGAAGAAATTGTTGCACGCCCTCCTTACTGCCGAGCATGGATGCCCTCATTGACGTGCACACCAAGTTTACCTTCTCATCAAAGTTGAAGTCGCTTGTCTCTCGTGTCTTAGTTGCCCAGCTAGGCGCAACATATTTAGTCGCAGTAAAGTCAACGTCCTGCAAGTAACTTATGAAGAGATTCAAAAAGTCTACGTTCTTTACTTTCCGGACAAAGCGGTCGATATTTCTCAGAAATAAGCTCGGGTCGTGGTCCACAACCAGGTTGGTATCAATCCTATGTGTTCTCATGAGCTTAAATGCCTTTTTGTAGTCGCGAGCATCCAAATATTTGCGACAGAGGGACAGGGTCAGCGCCCGCGGATACACATTCTCAAGATTACCACGCGGGTGCTGTAATACAACGAGAGGCTCAACCCCGACACACCCAACTATTCGACTCCCCCTTTCTACATTCCTCGGCTCATAGCCAACTTCTCTCATCAAAGCCTCCTCCATGGCTTCGCTGCCCGCGAGCGGGTCAAACGATAACATCACGCTGGAGTGCTGAAAGCGCAGCTGCGCCCTCGACCCCAAGGTGACATAAATAAGTTGTTTGTGCTCCCTACTGAAGGCGAAGCAGCTGCTGCTCGCACAAACGAGCTGATCCCCACAATACAGCCTATTTCTATTGGACAGCCCAACACATGTGTATTCACCGTCAGTAGCATCGAGGACAGCAATCCAGATGCATGGCTCCAGCATTCTAATTGGAAGCTGACTTAACGACGCCTTTATCACATATACATACAAGCTGCCATCGTCCAGCGAGATCAGCGCTCGGTCGCTACTTAAGTCAGGAATGATGCGCAACACCCGAGAAGAATAATCCAAATCAGAATCTAAAGGAGATTCTCCGGGAGACAAAACTACGGGCGTCACCGTCACCGTCGCCGGAATGCCGTCCAAATCGCCATCAAATGAGGCGACTTGAAAAGAAAACTCCACTATACTTTCCACGTTCGTGGCGACATCATTCCCAATGGTAATGACACTCTTGGTAGATTCATCATCACCCTGCAAACAGACTATTTGGCGCAGCGTTATACTTTTTGATAACACGAAGCCGTCCTTGAGCACCAGCTTTCTCGAATCATCGCCACGAAAAAGTAGAATCTCATCCGTCGCCGTCAATGCAACAAAAAATTCGTCCATGTGGGCGACCGCATTGATCAAAGCGCAGTCCTTCGTCCTGATAATCTCTCCAGCCATCGGAGGCGGCACGACTGCTCTACCCAGTTTTGTCGAATGAATTTCTTCCCCGTCGACCACCAGAGCCCCGCAGCTCACATCGTCGTTGTTCACGGTCATGTCCCAGTGAAAGTGCATCGATCGAATTTTCGATGAGGCCAATAGTATTGTGAGCTGCCCACGCCGTTCCGCATCAAAGCGAAAGGACTTGACAACATCTCCTCTAGAGGTTGAAGGGATGGAGTGCTTCAAGTACCAATGATAGTTGTTCCTGTGATAAAGCTGCAAAATGCTCTCTTCCCCGGACTTTTTCACCAACAGAATGCCCAACAATTCGCTCTCGCAATCCCAGCCGACATTAGAAATGTTCCATTCCTCGGCGTTGCACCCGCGAATCGTAAACTCCCGGTGACGCAAGCCGTTGGGCTCGAAAAATATAGTCTGCAATTTCTCCCGGACGACTTGGACAGCCGTTATTAACGTGGAATTCGTCGACCATCCCACGCTGTTCGGCAGGATGCCAGTGACGAGGGTGCCATCTTCTTTTCTGCAGATAGCCTTGGTAACTCCCGGTTCCACCGTCGTAAAGACACGAAGAATTCGGTTGTCATTTTTGTTGTCATTTTTGGTGGCATTATTGGCACCATCATCACTGGCAGCAGCACCGTTGTCATCAGTTGTGGCCACAACAAAGCGCTCACCGTCACCAGCCCAAGCAATCTCAACTGGCTCGCTTAAAGCGGATTGTGCGGGGTAAGGGTGCTCGTGAAGAGGTTGCATGTCGGATCGGAAAGTTAGCAAAGTGTCGTTGGTAGTGTAAATCAAAACAACCTCACTGGTCGGCGAGAGGGAGATGCATCGGATTCCTGCAGGGATCGTACCAATTGATACAGGGGGGAGAAAAACAGGAGTACTTGGGGTGTCTAGGGCATGTCTTGGATATTCGCCGCCGTCGACGTTGTTCTCATCTACACTGTTCTCATCCAAACCATTATCATCAATGCTAATCGTGAAAATCTCCCCATCAGTGTTGCCCACAACGGCAAATTCAGACTCCTCCACCCAGAATACCCACGAATATAAGTCTTGGGGAGGCTTTTTGGGAAGAGAAAGCGTCCGCGGCGCATAAGGAGGCAGGAAATAAGTAAGGAGTCCAGAAGGAGTGATGGTCAGGGTCAAGTTTGTGAACGTGGAGGTAAAACAAGAAGGGGGCTCATCAGACAATTCGATCGGGGACCTGACGGTTCGAGACCGTGTCGGATGATAAGAATTATGAGTGAGGACGAGGTTCTGCATCGCTGCTTTGTGTTGTGTAAAACGAATGGGGAGCTGATTGGGTTGCCAACAAATTTGAGCTGAATCTGGAATTTCATGCACGTTAATTTTCGATTTCAACTCTTAGGCGTACTACTGTGCTTTACAGTATCGGTAAATTGCTTTTTCGGTAGTAGCTTTAGAGCACAACCCAATCCCACGTTATCTCGCTTGCTGTCCTCGTCGCGGCTATCTCGCTTGCTGTCCTCGTCGCGGCTTCCCAATATGCCCCAAGGGAGCTCACCCTGCCCAGAGATTCCTCTCAAGCCGGAGTTCAATCCAGACAATGAAATCGCGGTAATTGCTCAGGGATGATTCTGGGGCCCCGACAAGCACTTCAGGCAATGCAACGGTGTTGAGCGAGTTGTCGTGGGGTACTTTGGGGGGCTTCAGCAGAATCCGACCTATGAAAAGATCAAGGACTACACGGAGGCAATATTAATCGAGTTCGACCCGGATGTGATTGACTATGAGGACGTGCTTATAGATTGGGCAAATACACACAGCCCGTGTTCTCCGGCTTATTCAAATCAATATGCCAGCAAGATCTTTCCGCTCAATAATAGCCAACGTGGTACTGCAGAGTATATTATCGAGGCGATAGAGGGGCAGACCAAGCGTAAATGCTTCACTACAATCGAGGACGCATCCGAACTTCGATTTTACCGAGCTGAGGAATATCACCAGAATTATTTGAATAAAAACCGCGGTTGGTAGCCCGCCCAGGCCATCAATCCGCCAATTAGAATCTGCACAGGCATTCAATTGATTCAATTGTGTGTGTGCGTACGATTATGATTGAGAATGTGCGATCGGAGAGTAGATGCTCTACAAAAATGATGACGACAATGACGATGACGATGACGATGACGATGACTATGATGACAGACCGCCATGCCAAACCAAGCAGCGTCACCGAGTAATGACACACAGCAACTTGCTTTAGCAACTTGTTGCGCCGAAACTTCGAGCGTTGACAACGGCAGTCGCAAGTAATTTTCAAAATGTAAAAAGAAGGGGAATTTTGTTTTGCTGCAAGCGCCCGCCACTAATGTTAATGTCATAAGAGTCATTTAAATCGTCAAACGCTTCATACAGGAGATAAATGTTAGACAGGACACCTACGTAATACGTACTAAACTGTGGCCACAGTCGACCAATCCAACTCAGCCCAACCGCATCATCCAATTCTTCACTTTTCCCCCTCTGCTGGAGCATCAGCGGCATCAGCAGGAGCGGCATCGGCAGGAGCAGCATCAGCGGCCGGCGCAGGGGCAGGAGCTGGAGGGGCTTCCTTCCCAAATAGACCTGGATAAGTCTTCTTGTAGCCACCGAAGTCGGGGTAATTGAGATCGAGTCTCGTAACGGGACTCTTCCGCTCCAATGACAAAGATTTGATTGGCGCAAAGTTGCTGTTCAGCTGGTTCCTCGCGTTGGCATAGCGGGCGCTGCGGGCGGTCTTTGCTGCCGCATTCGGAGCGCCTGTCTCCCAAATCTCGGTCGGATCCTTTCGGTTCTCCTGCGAGGTTGGTTGTGGCAGGTGCAAGTTGATGTTGAAGTTAGGTAGTTAGTTAGTGTGTGGCGGTTGAAGGGTTTGGGAGAGAGGGGGCAACAAATGCTGACGAACATTAGCACAGAACGAGGAAACGAACAAAAGCCTACAATCGCCACAGCGATCCGCAAAGAAAAGCAGCTCTCCAGTGCAAAGCAGATATGCAACAGAGAATAAATGACCTCAGCAAATCAGAGAATATATTTTCCCGCACAAAAATAACCCCTATGGACACCTAACATAATATACGTACTTGAGCCATACTTCCAGCGTTAGAAATCGACGGTGAAACGAGAGATCCAAGCCCGAAAGCCGCCACTGTGATGAAATTACTACGACTGATTGCATTTAAGGAGTTGCTCATTTGTGTCTTTTGGGACACCTGGAAGGCCTCAACACTTAATGCGGCGGCGAGGAGGAGTGCCAAAACTCGCATGATTTATTCCTTGAGTTGAAAAAAAAGATTTAGAATTGGAGACGAAGCGACGAGGAATTGCGAGCGCTTCTGCAGGAATCATCGGTTTTACAAGAGATTGGACCGCATAGGACCCTCAATTTCAACTCCAAACAGCAGCTGCGACAAATAATCCACGTAAAAATACGCCCCTTAGTCCTGAATGGCACCGTCCGCTAAGGTTGCCTCTCCTGGTGGTGTGGACAGTGGAGGTGATGCGAAGGAGGCAACATCACCTGAAACGACACTCAATAATTCGAGCAGCTTACAGAATGGCTCGGGGCAGAACGGTGGGTACAGTAGTTATGGTGGGTATGGAGGGAACGGCGGAGGATATGGAGGAGGATATGGAATGAATTCAATGATGGGAGGCTACGGTATGTACGGTGGTATGGGTGGAATGGGCGGAATGGGTGGAATGGGCATGTACGGCGGAATGGGCTACGGAATGGGCATGATGGGCGCGAATCCAGCGATGAATTTGCTATTTTCCTTCAATCAGGTTGTCGCCTCAGTGACAATGGCGACAGAGCTCGTGGGAATGAACATGCAAGGCGTCGCTCACGCGTTCACCAGCGTGGTGAAGATGTGGGAGAACATTCAGAGCGGGTACAAGAGCCTCATCGAAGACGTGACCCGGGGCGGGGACGATTCCGCGATGTTCTCCTCCACCGGAAATACGGAGCTGGACGAGGAGAGACGACAAAAGCGAAAGAAACTTATCATTTTGAGGTATGCCATCGTCTTTGGGGGTACGTGGGCTATTGTGAAGATGGTTTCGTTCATAATACGGACAACACGCAGACGCCAGAGACGGAAATTGATGGAGAAGGCGGCGTTGCGTGCGGGTGTTGGAGTTGGAAATAGATTTGATGCAAGAATGAATAGGCACGGTGGTGAGAGCAGTGGCGGATTTAATGCCAACATTGATGGTGGGTTTTCAAATTATCATGGCTCAAATTATAATAGTGGGCGATATGGTGGCGGTGGATATGGTGGCGGTGGATATGGTGGCGGTGGATATGGTGGCGGTGGATATGGTGGCTATGGCAGCAGCGGATATGGCAGCAGCGGATATGGCGGTGGATATATGTGACTTTGCTGATGCTTTATTTTTGTTTTATAAAAAATGAATTGGCGAGTAGTTGTTTATAGAGAGCTGCCGCAGAACAAAACATCTTGCGCATTTCTTTTCCTAGTTCATTAATACACTTGGCAGATCGATTGCGCTCACAATCTTCCTCTCTTCTTCGAATCACGTCAAACCCAGTTGCTAAAAGAAGTAACTAGAGACTCTTAGCGAGCAATTAAGTGCTTAGATCCCGTCACGAAGGATCTGGAACTCGCGGACAAGCTCGTCCTCAATGTCCACGTATCCACGAGTGATTTCAGCAGCAGGCAACTTGGGATCGACGAATTTTGTCTCGATAACTTTCTGGAGAGTGGGCGCGAGCGTAGTCTTGATGTGCGCGTAGGTGATCTTGGCGTCAGCGGGAGACTCTGCGATGGTCTTCTGGGAGAGATCGTAAAAGGTGATGATACAAGCGAGCATCCCAAGTGTCTTCTCAAGGGGGCAGGTGTAGTCATAATCCGTGAAGGCATTTTGTTGCAGGAAATCCTCGCGGAGAATCTTGGCGACCTCCATGACGACCTTCTGGTCCTCGGAAAGACTCTCTTTACCAACTAGCTGCACGATCTCACTCAAATTGTCCTCCTGCTGCAGAATGTCACGGGCCTTGTTACGGAGTGACGAGTAGCGGGAGTCGCGCTCACAGAAAAAGGGCTCAAGCACTCGCATGTACTTCGAGTACGAGATGAGCCAGTTGAGAGAGGGAAAGTGCTTGCGCTGGGCGAGCTTCTTGTCTAGACCCCAGAAGACCTGGACGATGGAGAGGGTAGCGGCAGTGACAGGGTCACTGAAATCTCCTCCAGGAGGAGAGACAGCGCCGACAACAGTCACAGTTCCCTCGCGCTCGGGGGATCCGAGCGCGCTCACGCGGCCAGCACGCTCGTAGAAAGCAGCCAATCGAGCACCGAGGTAGGCGGGGTACCCGGAGTCGGCGGGCATCTCTCCCAAACGGCCGGAAATTTCACGCAAGGCCTCGGCCCAGCGGGAAGTGGAGTCAGCCATCATGGACACATTCATCCCCTGGTCGCGGAAGTACTCGGCAAGCGTGATGCCAGTGTAGATGGAGGCCTCGCGGGCAGCCACGGGCATGTTGGAAGTGTTCGCCACGAGGGTGGTGCGCTTCATGATCCCGACTTCTCGATCCTTGCCTGTCACCTTGTCCTTGACAGTCATGGTGAGCTCTGGGAAGTCACAGAGCACCTCAGCCATCTCGTTCCCGCGCTCGCCGCAACCGACATAAACAATAGCGTCACTGTTCGAGAACTTTGAAAGGGACTGCGAGATGACAGTCTTGCCGCATCCAAAGGCCCCAGGAACAGCGCAGGTTCCACCCAACACAGAGGGGAACATTCCGTCAATCACACGAAGGCCTGTGGTCAGAGCCTTGTTTCCTGGCAGCTTCTCTGCGATAGGACGGGGTTTGCGGACAGGCCAGAAGTGACTCAGAGTCAGATTGTGGTCCTTTCCGGTCTGTATGCATGGTCGTGGTTTATTGCATGGTTGCATGGTTGCATGGTTGCATGGTAGTTAAGAGTTAGTTAGTTAGTGGGGTTTGGTTTGGGTAGTTTGTTTGTTTGTTAGTGGGTGGGTGGGGGGGGGGGAGTTCAAGGAATCTGGCGGCAGTAAAACGCAAAATTGCACAGAAAGAAGATAAATAATCTCACCTGCTCGTTGTAGACAGTCATGATCGTGTCGTCCACGTTGAACTGCTCCTTGCCATCAGTACCAGCGGTAAAAATCTTCTTGACAGTACCATAAACATTGGGAGGACACATGATCTTATGGGAGTCAACAATCTCGTTCTCGTAGACCGTGCCAAGGATGTCTCCTCCGGTGACGGGCTGGCCCTCGCGGAATCCAGCACCAGTGAAGGTCCAGTTAGTGGCGCGGGTGAGCGAGGGCACATCAACTCCCTTGGGCACGTACACATCACCCTCATTACGGAAGATGTCCTCGAGGGGACGCTGGATGCCATCGAAAATCGTTCCCATGATTCCCGGGCCGAGCTCCACGGAGAGAGGAGCGCGCTTGCGCAGGACTGGATCCCCTACGGTCAGACCCGAAGTGTCTTCGTAGACCTGAATGGAGGCGGTGTCACCCTCAAGCTTAATAATCTCACCGACCAACTTGTTGTGTCCCACGCGCACAAGCTCGTACATTGCAGCACCACTCATCCCATCAGCGACGACTAGGGGCCCAGATACCTTGAAAACATAGCCGTAATCGCTCTCCTTCGTGTCTTCGGCGCTGCGAGGTTGAGGTTGTTGTGTGAGTGCTGGCGTCTCTACTCTTCTCTTTACTCTTCTCAACCCATAAGTCGTATTTTCTGTCACGCCAGTCATGGCTATCGAGTCATGGCTATCGCTAATAACTATCGCTAATAACATACCTCATGTAAGTCGCCACCATCGTATCGCTGCTGCCGTGATTTAGAGAGAAGTTCTGCGCTTTGTACGTTGTCTGTGGCTGTGTCTGTGTCTGTGCCTGTGCTAGTTCCGTCATTGACAAAGGATGCAAGTGGTTGCGAAGCAATGGTGTTGAGGTGTTAGAGACAAGCAAGGGAGCAAAGAAGGAAAAAAAAGGAGCGCAATAGCGATTGCGCAATTCGATAGAGCAGCATGGTCGCGAGAGTGCATCGACATGAAGGGAGAAAGGAGGGGAGCAGGTGTTTCTGATGAGACAGTTATATAAAATCAATAAATTGGCGTTTCGAACGCCTTCAGTAATGATAAGTAACCCATTAACGCAATCATTGTGCAGAATCGTACCTAAATAGTATAGAATGCCTCACGGGTGTAAATCTCCTCAGCCTGGAAATCCAGATGCCAGCCAAGAAATGGTAAGCTGCTCTACGCAATTTTAGCCCCCCCCCCTCGCTTGTAGATACTTGTTAGATACCCACATGGCGCATTTAGAACCTGTGAATGCACCTCTGCATCACCCTGCAAACAGCCCGTTTCTTTGTCGAAAATTGGCCTCTGGGTTGGGGTAGAGGAGGTCACTTTTCCGGATTTGGGAGGTGCATCGGTTATCCCTTATGGGACGTGCCCCCCCTCTCCGCCCGGCATTATCTTCTTGTCCACGAATGTCCCCCTGTCACCCCCCCACCTTCCCTTCCCATATACAAACCTAAAACCTGAACTAACCATAACCAACACACGCACCTTACACGCAGTCGTTTTTTGCCCGTGCCGCACGCCCGATGATGGGCCGGACAACTGTCCAGTCGCAGCTCACAAGGCGACAATTCAGCGCCGGACACAGCCAGGCCGAAGCTGTTGCTGAGTATGAAAAGTGGCGCAAGTACACCTTCGCTGTGGCCTTCCCCCTCATGGCTGGCCTTACCGTGTACAACGTTGTGGTCCACTTCATGCACGGTCACCATGACCACGATGACGCTCCTCCCGCGAGCTACATGAAGATCCGGAACCGACCATACCCCTGGAGCTGCAGTGATTGCTCTTTCTTTGAGATGGACTGCTGGGCCAAATGCAAGGCTGCACGAAAGTAAGATTTGGTGAAAGATTTCAAGGATTTCTTTTGTGGGTTTTGGGGTGTTGGGTTGAGTCGTGGAATAGATAATTGAAAAAAAAAGCTAACGACAATTTTTCTTCGCGGGAAACAAATCTCAACCACGTTTTTCATACAACTTACTTAAAAACTACTTCCAAGGGCAAAGGGAGGAAAGGCAGCGAGTTCCTGTCAAAGGCAGCGAGCTCCTGTCACCATCTCGCAGAGCCCCCGGGATGATCAGTTAGCTGACCGTTCTTTCGACTGAAGCTCTTTGCGTTCTGTGCGCTCAGCATCTGCGCCCGCTGATCTGCAAACTCAGCCTTCCTCTTTCTGCGTTCCTCTTCTTCGCGCTCCAACCTCCTGGCCTCGATATCAGCGGCAGTCGGCACATGTCCCCCAGCGCTACTTGGACCCATTGTTTTGCTGCCACGTTTTTCTTTCAGCTTGGCTTCAACATCTTTCATGTTGGGCTTCATAACCTTCTTCTTGCTTGGGAGACGACGCTGATAGTCCTTCGCTGAACCTTCTACATGAGTCCCCTCATTCTTCTTGCCCCACATGTTGACAGTACCGAGTGCAACCCTGAACCTGTGCTTGGTTTCTAATAATTATTTGGTCGATTGGTTGTGATTGTTGTTGTTGATTGCATCCGGAGAGAAAAAGTGAAAAAGTCGAAATGCGAGGACATTGGGATTCTTAATGATAAAGTCATGACCGTTTCAGCAGAAAAAATAGAATACGTTCACCTATGGACTTATCATCTGTTTCAATTCTCGCTGCACAATTTCCCGTCTTACACCTAGGCACAGGGCTCACTTGCTGCTGTGCCAGCCTTCGCGCTCCCTATGGCACCATCTCCCCCTCATCAATTTCAGAGCAAGCGCGGACATACTGTTCAATTGTATACGACGAGACATCAACTGGAATTCAACTGTCTGACGAAATAAACTGTAATGAAAGTATTGTAAGCTCTGTCCTTGATGGTGGCGTTGAGGGAAGCTTTGACATGGTTGAATGTGAGAGAACTGTTTCTCAGGGGATGATCAGCAGGCTTTCATACGCGATTGAAACTGGTGAACTGGCACTTGCTGATATTAGGATCAACGACGAAGAACTACAATTTGTCATTCCACATGATTACCACACGTACGTTCATGAGAACGGCACATTTGCCAATGAAACAGCTTTATGGGCAGAAGCTTTTTGCAAATACCACAATGTGTTTGACCCCGGGCAAAAGGGGGAATCCCCCCCCTCCAGCGCGGGGGGAGCTTCTTGCACTAATTATCTCTACAAAGAAGTATCGATGTCATTCGATCGGTCGGATAGTATACGACATGAACAATTTATGGAGGATGATTTTGTTGTTGTATCTCCATCACACCAAGTGCAGCCGCCATCATTTTCTCCAACAAGACCTGAAATGATGCAATCGCTTGACGCCAGTGTTCTACTTGAGGCCGGCGGGGCATTCTCTAATGGCCCAATCAACCCCAAATGCAAAATTTATCTCCATCACTATCACGACTTTTGTGGCGGCAGTCAAGCAAGCTGTGCTACAAGCGAAGATAGTTATCGTGGCGAGATGAAGAGAGAGTTCGAAATGATCACCTCTGGCATTACGAATCAGCCCAATTGTTCGAGGACCAGTGAGTTAGTCGAAGCTGACATAATCATTTGCATGATGCCGACGGAAATCATCAAGTCATTAGATAAATTTTGGTGGTGCCCTTCTGTTGCGCAACCTGCGTCAACTGCCAAGTATGCTGTTTTGGATATGACTGATCGGCCTGTTCTTTCCGAACTTATTTTGTCCGAGGAGCTGCAGAAGCCAGGAGTGAAGATATTCAAAAGAAGCTTTGTCATTCGAGCCACTGGGGAATCATTGTATTTTCCTGATTACATAGAAAATGATAACATTGTTCCTCTCCCTCTTTCTAGCCTCCCTGGCTACACGAGGAGCAATAGCAACAACGATGAAAATTCCTTCCAAAGATTTCAGGAAAGAAAGCTTACGATATCGTGCACTCTCCGCCCTACCTCGATTAGTAGAGCGAAAACACTTGGCATGGTGGAAAAAGCGGCAAGAGCCACAGGTGTTATGGACGAGCGAATTTTTCTTGGTCAGCTCGATGATGGGGTGAGAACAAGTTTAAACGAAAAGTACTCGCGAATGCTCCAAGAATCTCAGATCATCGTCACAAGTAATCCGCCTAATTGGGAGGGAGATCATCGCACCTTTGAATCGCTTTCAAGCGGTGCTCTCGTATTTATTGATAGAGCCAGTTCACACACATCCCTCGGACTCATCGATGGTGTTAATTGCGTCCTATTTGATTTGACGGATTACAACGCGTTCGAGCGGAAGATATCATTCTTTATCAATAGAGGACTTCAAGGATTAAATGATGCCCATGCAATCGCAACGGAAGGGAAGAAACTTGTCGAAATGCACCATCAAAGCAAGAATAGAATCGAGAGAATCATCACCGAGTTCGCTCTCTGAGGAAAAAGGTAGACTTCCTTTATCGTCCCATGCAATGGGACTAAACAAAAATGAAAGAAAAAATAAAAGAAGGGAAATGTAGAAATGTTAATTTAATGGACTGTCTGACCTCCGACCTTCATCACGGAGCTTCCACTTATTTTCCAGAACTCTTCTTTTCTTCTCTCGTCTTAGGACAGAGCCACGTTGGTCGCTCCTAGCTGT
>ERZ651776.2120-NODE-2120-length-22179-cov-10.017329_pt1 | contig 22179 bp, 22 predicted proteins | sample MGYA00514761_ERZ651776 | MGnify/ENA metagenome assembly ERZ651776 | reverse complement strand
AGTTCAACTTAGGGCCTTCCCTGCAACCCCCCAGTCCCCAGTCCCCAGTCCCCAATCCCCCAATCCCCCAATTCCCCAGTCCCCCAACCCCTCAACCCCCCAATCCCCCACATGCTCTCCCCCGCCGTGACATGGCCTTTAATCGTCCTCCTGGTAATGTTCTCCGGGCTGTTCTCCGGCCTGACCCTGGGCCTAATGGGCCTCGACACTACGGGCCTCGAGATCGTGATGGGGGGCGGCTCCCCCCGCGACCGCACCAACGCCAAGAAGATCTACCCCCTCCGTAAGGACGGGAACCTCCTCCTCTGCACCCTCCTCCTCGGGAACGTCGCGGTGAACGCGCTGCTCTCCATCCTGATGGCGGACCTCACGTCCGGCATGGTCGGCTTCTTCGCGTCGACGGGGGTCATTGTCATATTCGGGGAGATCATACCGCAGGCGGCGTGCTCCCGGTACGCGCTGGCGGTGGGCGCGAGGGCTGTCCCGATGGTGAAGATCATCAGGGCGCTGTTCTACTTGGTGGCGAAGCCTTTGGCGCTGTGCCTGGACGCGGCGCTCGGGAAGGAGCTCGGGACGTACTACGAGAAGGAGGAGTTTATAAAGCTGCTCGACCTGTATATGACCAAGGACGGGGGGTGCGTGGACGTGGAGGTCGGGAAGGCCATGACCGGGGCTCTGAAGTATCAGGATATTACCGTGGGGGAGGTCATGACCCCCATTGAGGATTGCTTCATGTTAGAGGTGAACCAGAGGTTGAACTTTGAGACCATCGCCGAGGTTTTCAAATCCGGGTTCAGCCGTATCCCGGTCTACTCGGACAGCAAGGACAACATCACGGGCCTGCTGTTCACGAAGGACCTCATCTTCATCGACCCGGAGGACGAGACGCCGATCAGGAACTTCATCCAGATATTCGGGAGGGGCCTGCACGTCGTATGGCCCGACCAGAACCTCGGCGACGTGCTGCGCGTCTTCAAGAAGGGCAGGGGGCACATGGCGCTGGTGAGGGACGTTTGCGACGACAACAGCGGGTCCGACCCGTATTACGTGGTCAAGGGGATCTTGACTTTGGAGGATATTATTGAGGAGATATTGGGGGACGAGATCGTGGATGAGACGGACGTTTTCGTCGACGTGGACAACCACATTAAGGTGGACAGGAACACCTTTGACTGGGCGAGGCTGAAGCTGCTCGACAACAAGATTGTGGAGAAGCACCTGAGCACGCAGGAGGTCAACGCCGTCTGCGCCCACCTTCGGACCAACTACAACGACAACTTCAGGAAGATTTCCGACAAGCAGCTCCGGACCCTCGTCGCCTCGACGTCCGTGACGGAGATCGAGCCGGAGGAGGTGAAGATCAAGGGCAAGGACGGCCACGGCCACGGCCACGGCCACGGCCACGGCCACGGCCACGGTCCGGGCCTCCCGCCGGACGAGTTCGTCTCCAACAGCGGGTCGCTGGTCCCGGAGAAGCCCCTCTACAAAAGGGGCGAGGGGGCCGGCTACTGCAGCCTCCTCCTCAGCGGGCGGTGCGCCGTGCTCGCGGGTAAGGACGGGTTCAGGAGCGACGTCGGCGCGTGGGGCATCCTGGCCCTGGACGCCCTGGTCGACGAGGAGTACGCGCCGGACTTCACCGCGTACGTCGTCGGGGACAGGTGCAGGACCCTGCAGTTCACCATCGAGAAGTACAACCTGGCCGCCGCCGCGACGGCGGTTGAGGCGATCACGGACGAGAGGCAGAAGGCGACCAGCGTGGATAGCGACGGGGGGTTGGCCAATGGGGAGGATGGCCTTTCGGGGGGGGATACTACGGATGGGGGGAATAGCAGGAGCAAGGACCGGAAGATTAGGAACCTAAGGAAGAAGAATAGCAACAGGGAGATGCTCCTCATGGGAATAGACAGCGATAGCGGTGTGGAGAGCGGGGATTTGAGGTCACGGTTACAGAAAAAAAACAGCCATAGAGGAGGCGGTAAGGGCGGCAGAGGCGGCAAAGACAAAGACAGCGACAAAGACAAAGACGCCCAGGACGGCAACGGCAACGGCAACGGCAACGGCAACGGCAACGACACCCAGGACGGCAACGGCAAAGAGGACAAGGCGGCGTCGAAAAAGAGCTCGCGCAAGGGACATGGCGGCGGGAGGTCCTCCTTCAACGTGGATGGGGGGAGCAACAGCAACAGCAACGGCAACGGCTCCCCTAAAAATAGTATAAAAAAACTTACAACAGTACAAAAGAAGCTCGTCAATGAAGGCGGCGGGGCCAAAGGTAAAGAGACCCCGCCGTCGAAGTCCCAGGGGTCAACGCAAAAGCAACGGCCCGGCTCTACTTCCAAAAAGGCTGTTACGTTCATCGCCAGCGGGAGGGACGTGCACAAAGAAATGGAAGATGATATCGACGACGATTAAAATTTTAAATTAGCCTTTTATATGTTTACCTGAAACACCTTAGTGCCAGACAGAGCTGTGAACCGTGATTGATGCTTGGCGTGAATTGAAAGTGTCTTCGTTGAGAAGTGATATATCGTTGCATGGTGCCTGGTTACAAGTAAGTACAAGACGACACGGTTGAAGGCAAAAATACTGCACCGCCAATAAATGAGCCTTTGAAATCGGTCTTCCCTTATCAAATCTACCGTGAATTTTCTTCTACCTGCAACGTCCATGAAAAAACACAAATAAAAACAACTAACGCGCAATTGAACTCCGATAACGTCAGAATAGCTGCGATGACTGGCTCAGAGGTAAAAAAAAAATGCTAAAACTGCTATCACATACATTAACCCACCTCTCCCCGACGAACTGACCTTGCCAACTTCCCCTCCTTCTGTATGTATTTAACCTATACTAACCCTTCGTCTTCGTTCGTCAACGTGCGCAGTATAATTTTCCGTGTACAATGACTGTGCAAGCCGCGCTCTACTTCGTTTACACAGAATATGCCGCTTTTGGTCGGACTGGTCAGAACCATGTTCAGCTTGATAATAGCAACTGGGCAAAACTGCTGAACACTGCCCCGGGGCTCGTGGGGCACCAATTTCCTACCAGTGAAATCGATCTGGTGTTCACAAAGGCCCGCAAGACGGACAGAAAACTAAGCTTTGCTAACTTCCTGCTGGCCCTCCAGATGGTTGCCGGTATAAAGTATGCTGAGCTGGATCCGATTACTGGTTTTGGGATGTTGTGTGGGCGTCATCTCTTTGGGGTTCTTAGCAGCGACGAAGATGCTAGCGCTGGCACTGTACCGAAAACGAGCACACGTGTTATGAATGCATTGTTGGGACGGGACAGGACATATGAGAAGAAAGCCTCTACCCCCAAAAGTGGAGGGGAAGGCCTGGACGGGACTGGTGGCGGCGCCGGCGATAACCGCTCTGCGTCGAGGTTCAGCAGGAGCGGTCAGATCAGCCCCGCTCAGGTGTCACTCAGGACAAGCAGCATGCACTTTGCTGGAGAGGCGAATGCGAAGGGGAGCATCTTCGACAAACTCACCAATGAGGACACGTACACAGGCGTATACAAGAACTTGAAGAAGAATGGCGTGAGTGGGGGGATCAACGGATATGATGGCGACATAAGCGGTAATATCAGAGAGCTTAATACAATGACAAGGCCGGAAATGGTGAGGAGTAAGTTCATGGAAATGTAGAAAGAAAGACTTGTCTGATTGCTTTGATGTCGATGTCTCGATGTCTCGATGTCTCTCTTCTCTGTATAATTTATCTGAATAAATATGGCATGTTTCTGCAATGTAAGTGCATTTGGTTTTTTTATATAATAAATTTATTCGGCCTTCTTCCGGATTCCACCGGCTCCACCAACAACTTGACCAGGGAAACTCCTTGGTACATTCGAGCCGCGTGACCTAATGTTCGAGTTGTCTTCATCGAGCATGACCTCCTCGTTGACACCCTGCTCCGTCATGCTGACCCTCTCGTCCCGTTTAACATTAACCTCCTCGCTGACGCTTTCACCACTGGTGTCGACAGGTTGTGTTGCGCTATTGTCTTTCTTCCATTGCCCTTGAGAAACAGAGCTTACAGGCGGGCTGAATTAAAATCGGGAGGTCAGTATTTGAATGTGATAGTTTGTTGCGTGTGTGTGTCTTCGACTGCGCCTACAAAAATAATAAGTATCGCTCACCTTGCCCTAAAGAATGCATGCAAAAAACAAACAGCACAGCAACTAAGCAGCATCCAGATGATCTTCCAAACACAACCAAAGAGCCACAACCAGAAAAGCATCAGGAGAAAACCAACATTCCTGCGGTCTTTCGCCGTAACTACGTGACCCTGTACGATTATTGGGTTCCCCTTGCTGATTTCACCCACCATACTCAGCGCAGTGAAGGTGCCTGCAGTAAATCCCCCCGCCAAGAACATTCCCCAGCTCAAAACCAAGCTCAAGGCAAAGGGCCCCAGGCAAAGGCAAGCGTAGTTCCATCGGAAGGATGACAAGTTGATCTTCAGGCGGTAATACTCCGACTGGAGGTTCAGCGGCAGTGTAGGGAGTGCTAGGGTCTTGGGAGAGAAGAAATCGTCCCACGGGCGTGACAGAGTTTGCAGAGTATGAATCAATTGCGAGACTGACAGCATGATTTTTGTGTTTGAACGAATTGAAAACAAAATAGGGGTGCTCCCCTCTATTTTTTAGTCAGCGCTGTGCGATATCCCTTGGATTTTTTGAAAACTGTGCGGTATCCCTTCAGTTTCAGTTTTTGAAAAAATATTTTTGGGAGAATTCTTTTCCAACTCCGGGCACACTTGAAGAACACAAACTTCGATTAGACAAGGCTATGGTGGTTATATACTACTACTACTACTACTACTGTTGATGTGTCGGAAATAATAAATGTAAACCACATATTTCTTTTTTAATCAGTGTTCAATTTAGAGCTCATCACCCCCAACCAAGTCCTCCAAGTTGACCTCGACCCCGTCGGAGCTGTCCTCTTCTTCTTCCTCCTCTTCCGGAACCTCGATCTCGTCCTCAAGCCCCCTTCCCTCTTCGACTCCAACGCTCTTACTGAGCACCCTGTACATCCTGTCGCTGAACTCTTCAACATTGTCAACAGGGAAGCCGCTACTGAGAGAGGCCGTGTCCAACAAGACCATGGCATTGTCTTTGAGCTTCTGGTCCTCGGTATCGTCCATGACTTGCTCGAGCATTGTGACAATAAGGGGGTGTCGAGGATTGATCTCCATGGACCTCGACGACATCAAATAATTGTTGTCCCCGCGGTCGCTGAAAGCTTGAGCCCTCATGATTCTCTCCATATTTGCGCTATTCCCGTATTGCCCAGTTACCAAAACACTAGGGGTTGTGGTGAGCCTCGTAGAAACAGCGACCTTGTTGATCTTCTTCTTCCTACTATAGGTCTCCCCTCCGTTGTACAGCTCGTTCAGGAAATCTGTAAGGGGCTCGAACTTCTTTTCGTAGGCTTTTAACCTCCTCTCCGAGAGATCGGGGTCCTCGTCCCCAAACTTGAGCCCCTCTTTGGAGATACTCATGAGCCTCTTGCCCTCGAATTCTGGAATGTGCTGGATGGCATACTCGTCTATGGGATCCGTCAAGAGCAAAACCTCAACATTTTTCAGACGGCACTGCTCCAAGAATGGGGACTGCTCGATGGCCTTAAGAGACTCCCCGGCGACCCAGTAAATGTTCTCCTGCCACTCGTGCATACCAGCAACATAATCTTCCAGACTTCTCCACTCATATCCATCATCCCTTGGGCCATTCTTATCGGCATCATCGTCCCAGTCCTCGGGTTTGCTCTTGGTGGTCTTGAAACGCAAGAGCTTGATAAGCTTTGACCTGTTCGAGCTATCCTCGATGACCCCAAGCTTGATCGACTTGCCAAACTCCTCCCAGAAGCGGATATAGGGGTGCTTTTTTTCCTGGCCTGGCTTGACTCCCCTGGCCATTTCCTTGTTTGCCTCCTCGTCCTCAGGGTCAAAGTCCTCATTGGCTATCTTCTTGATCATCTCAAGAGTCTTCCTGACGATTTTCTTTCCCATTACCTTCAAGATCTTGCTCTGTTGCAGAGTTTCGCGGTTCACGTTAAGAGGCAGGTCGTCTGAATCAATGACGCCCTTCACAAAGTTGAGGTAGTTAGGAACGAGGTCAGTGAACTCGTCAGTGATGAGGACCTTCTTGACATAAAGCCTGATGCGAGCCTGCTTCTCGTAATACTTGTCGTACATGTCGTGTGGCCCCTCCTCTGGCACGTAAAGAATACCCTTGAACTCCACCTCGCCCTCCGCCTTGAAGTGAATCCACTGGTTTGACTGAGTTCCATCCTTTGCAAGGTTCTCGTAAAACTCTCTGTACTCCTGGTCGGTCACATCCTCTTTTTCGCGTGCCCAGATCGCAACGTTGTCGTTAGCGCGCACCCACTGGTACGTCACTATTTCTTGTTTCAGTGGTTCTCCTGACTGCTCTCCGGAGACCGCGTCCTCGACCTCGTCCTCGTCGGTGACCTCGATGTCATCATCGTCAGAGTCCTCATCGATATCCATCTCGTCAGTGTCCTCTTCCTCGTCTTCCTCGACCTCGCGAATCTCAATACTCTCTTCGCGCAAGTAAATGGGGAAAGTAATGAACTCACTGTACTTCTTGACGAGTTCCTTCAGCCTGTAACTCTCCAAGAATTCGCTAGCGTCGTCTTTAAGGTAGAGTGTGATCTCTGTCCCCCTCCCGAGGGTGTCCCCCCTGGGGTCCTCTTTCACAGAAAAAGAGCCATCGGCAGAAGAAACCCAGATATGTTGCTTTGGGTCATTGTTTGACTTCGAAGCAACTGTAACCCGGTCGGAGACCAGATAAATACTATAGAAACCTACGCCAAACTGCCCAATCATACTGAGGTCAACACCTCCAGCAGAGTCGTCTCCTCCCTGTTGTTCTCCCAGCATCTCCATAAAGTTCGTAGTCCCGGATTTAGCCACGGTGCCAAGATTCTCGATGAGCTCCTTTTTGGTCATACCAACTCCCGTGTCGGAAATTGTTAACGTCCTGGCCTCGGGATCCAGGGAAACACGCATCTCCATTTCGGGTTGAGCGGAGAGAATCTTCTTATCGGTAATTGATAGGAAACGGATCTATGATAATATGGAAAGGGGTTTAAGTGATTAGTTAGTGAAAGTCGGATACAAGACACAACGATTATGGATGAGGACGACAAACGAGGGCCATAAATTCACCTCCCCTTACCTTGTCCAATGCATCGCTCCCATTACTGATGAGCTCCCGAAGGAAGATCTCCTTGTTCTTATAGAGACTGTTGATAACAATGTCCATCAACCTCGTAACTTCAGCTTGAAATTGAAAGGTGTCACCATCCTCGAGGTCAGTGGCGGTAAGGGGAAGTGATTCGATGGGCGCTTCATCGATCACAACACGATCTTTCCGGGAGGAAAGATCTGCATACTTGTCCGCAAATGCAAACGAAAGCAGTAGTAAGGCAAGGAATGATCTCATTGTGAGAGGTCGTGAAAAAGAAAACTATGCAAGAAAAGTAATTCACTTCTTTCAGTTTAGTTGTTGTTTCGGACGGAGGCGACACGTGGCTCTGATGGGATACAACAATAGAAGCGAGATGAAGTGTAAAAACGTGTTCGATTCGGGTATACGTATATATCTTGTAGTGGAGAAACTATATTAGTTTTTTTTTAAATAGCAGACAAACCTTCTGGACTCTCTCATCTTGCAGCATCTTTCCTGTTTTAGAGGTTGAATACTTTTTGGGTCGCCTGATGCATTGCTCCTTCGAGTATCAACAAAGGTGCTAGTTGGAGCTAGTTGGAGGCCCAAAGAGAGAAAGTATATAAAAATCTAAAGGTATTTTAGCAAACAAAAATCCCAACATCCGTAATATTGCATTAGTTGTACCCACACATCTCACAACACATCTCACATGACTGGCTTGTTATCTGCCAATTCTTGCTCCATCTTGAGATTCTCCGTCAGTTGCTTATGGCTTACACTGACAGAGATGCCGCCAGGACCTTCGCCTCCCTGGGAAATTGGCGATTCGAAGTTGCTCCTGGCGATCTTCTTCTTATCATAGTCGAACAGTGCGACATGGAGTGGCTTTTCAACGCCGAATTTTCTCGCTCGTTCTTTCTCTGCCCTTCTGTTTGTCCCTGCACTCTGGGGTCTTGTTCCTTCTCCTCTTGCCGTCGTCCTTTTGCTTCCCTTGAAATTTTTATACGGCGAGTTGGCCCCGGCGCCTTTCTGTGCCTTCCAACTCCTGTTTCCGCCGTGCCCGAAAATATCTCCTGCGGCGGACTCGGGCCGCTGCAGCATTCCTGTGTTTGCGAAACCACTCTTGCTCATTTGGGTCAGCTTCAGATTTGCCTGGTTGATGAGCTCAATCGTCTGCATATCGTTCACAATAGGCCTGTCGCAACTCAAGCATCTCTTACTCAACCCTGGGTCGTCCCTGTCTTGATCTGTACTCAATGCCTTCAGTTGTTTCTTTACTCTAATGAGATCGTGTCTGCTTGCTTTCTCTGAGAGGGTCTCCTTAATCTTGTTCACGATTCCCTGCTGTGGCAACGAGCTCTTGACCTCGTGGAGCGAGGAATTAATACCCTCCATAGCATGGTCAATCTCTTCCCTCACTTCCTGTCTCTCCGCTTTCAGATCTAGAAGAGACTGGATGTTGTTGACCTTGCTACCAAATTCATCATAGATCTGGTCTGTCGCTAACTCAGCATCATGGCTAGCACCCCTGAGTTTGTTTTCGACAGCAATATTCACCTTTCTCGAGAAATCTTTCATATCAGACGCGTTCTTTTTCTCCAACCGCTGAATCTCGGCCTCCAGATATTTTACTAAATCTTCCATCTTCTGGGCGGTTGAGTTACTCCCAAAGCTGCTATTTAGGGACATGTGACTTGCGAGCTTGAACATTTCCAACCTCAACACGTCTTTAAGAGTCATACCGTTCTCATTGCTGATAAAATCTTTGTCTTCTTCTCCCCATGTGGTTGCCCTGTGTCGTGCAACATTCGATTTGTGTCCTTTGATGTCGTAAACGTTCTTTTCCTTGTCGTAAAAGGCCGAATCCTCGCATTTTCTAGTGATGTGATGATAGTTTTTCAGCTCTTCGTTGTGCTCGTGGAGGATATTGAATATGTCAAAAGCCACAGCATTACTGTCAAATGTGATATCGTCGTACTCCCCTACTTTGAAAGCGTTGGACAGTTTAACGAGCTTCTGTGACAATTTTTCGCTGGCCGTCTTGCTTGCTGCCATCAGACTCTTGACTACACGATCGACATGAGTAGGCTCATGGGTCAATACTGGCGGTCTGCTATCAGTGTTTTGAAACGCGTTGACAACTCTAGTAGCCACGTGAGTCTTAGTTCCCAAGATGCTCTCCATGTACTCGTCCCATTTGTAGCTCATCTTGGTTTGCTGTTCGTTGAGATACTTGAGCTGATTTACTGTCTGGTTTTGGTCTTTGTTCACGTTGTTCTCGATCTTATCCTTCATAGACGAAAGCAAATTTTTCTTGGTATTACGAAGTTCGCTCTCAAGCTCCACGATGTATTTCTCTAAGACCTCAACTCTACTTATAACAGTCAAATTTGCGTCCACCTTTTTGTCCAGCATATTGGCCATTGCTCGCTTCATCTTGCTCGCAGGAGAAATCACCTTCCTGCACGCCCACTTCCACCTTTTCCTCGCCCGCTCCCTCTTAGTGGGCGACATTGCAGCCCTTGCTTTCGCGGCATTAAAGGCGAGAAACGAAACTTCGTCAGTTTTGGATTTCCTTTCCAGCTCCTGCATCAAAATTTTCTCTCTCTGACGAATCAAATCCTCCTTACTTTTGAGGGCATCCTCCCTCGCCCTGTTGGCCTCCTCTTCCACAAGCCTGAGTTTATTATTCGCCTCTTTCTCCAACCTGACGAGTTCGCTCTTATTCCTCGCTTCCATCTCCTCCATCTCGAACTTCATTTTTTCCATCTTGGAGAACATAGCCTGTGCCTGCTCCCCTGCCATTCTCTCCATCATCTCCTGCGCCTCCTTGATCTTCTTGTTCTGCTCTTTTTCCATGAGTTTCATCTCGTCCTGTTTCGCCCTCAACTTCGCTGCGTTTTTCGCAGCGTCTTGCAGCTTCTTCATGGCCGCCATTTCCTTCGTTTTGTATTCGGCCTCCTTCTTCTCGGCCACATGAACAGTGTTATCTCTGGTGAGGGCTTCACTAATGGTCTTGTTAAGGGCGGTAGTTCTCCGCCTACTCATTTTCTTATTTTCTTCAACCGTCTCTTCCGGCAGAGGGGCGATAGTATCTTCACTAGGATCCGGCTCGCTCGACCCTGATATGTTGAAGGCCAATGTCTTGACACTTGCCTCCAGTTTTTCTACTCTAAGTGTTAACTCCTTGATCTCAACGTCCTTGTCCCCACCGGCTCCAAATGAAACAACACCTCCTGAAGCTTTCTGGTCCTCGCAGCTCTTGATCAACCCCTTGAGATATTCGTTGTTCTCAAACTCCTGCTGTCGCTTCTCCATATTGTTGATCTTGTCCACTAGCAGATTGAGGCATTGATTAAAACTTGACTGGAAATTAGTTTGGAACAGGTCGTACGGCAGACTTGGAGAAGCTGGTGTTGTGGGAGATAGAGGGTTGTTTTCGAAGAAATTATTCGTGGAAATCACATCAATGGGGTCAAGACCATCTTTTGTCGGGTGAGCTTCTGTTGGCGTTGTAGAATCATTCTGGGGAGATTCTGGCATTTTTCCAACGACAAGATGAAGGATTGTGGAGAAAACTTCGGGTGGGAGATGATTTTGCGCTAAAAAAATAAGGAAATAGCTTGTAACTTTCTTCTTTGTCGAGGGGGTTCCCTGTAGGGATTCTTCTCCACAATTTTTTACCAATTTTTTCGTTTGTTTTGTTTTTTTACGATCTTGTTGTCACTATCGCTAATTTATTTGGCATGAAGGGCGGTGAACAAGTCCTTGGGTTGAGACCCATACCAACCTCAAGCATCATCGACAAACCTGCCAACCACACTGATACTTCCCCTAGTGTCCTCATCTCGGCTCCTTATATGATGCCACATATTGGAAGGTTTACTCGCGTCATTCAAGCCTTTGGCTTGAATGTCATAGTAGCTGATGTGAAGGAGCGTCTTAGTGAAGGTGATCTCTTGAAAATTTTTAGTGAAAAGAACTTCGAGGCAATCATTTGCGGGGATGATAGATTCACAGAAAAGGTATACGAATTGTGTAAGGGAAAGCTCAAAGTTGTGAGCAAGTGGGGTACGGGAATCGACAGCTTGAATCCTGACATTGCATTGAAACATGGAGCAGTTGTGACAAACACACCTGGAGCATTCACTGCCCCTGTTAGTGATAGCTGCGTTGCCTACATGCTAGCATTTGCCCGTAAATTTGTGTCCCTCGATAAGAATATGAAAAACAAAATGTGGGAGAAAATTTCGGGCCACACGATTGGGGAGAAAACAGTTGGGATCATCGGTGTTGGAGAAATTGGTAAAGCGGTGATGAAAAAGATCAGGGGTTTGGGAGGGAGTCGTCTTTTATGTTGTGACATTGTGACTGTTGATCAACAGTTTTTGGACGAAGTGGACGCAAAACAAGTTGAGTTAAACACGCTTCTGGGAGATAGTGATTACATTTGCATAAACTGTGACCTCAACCCTACCAGTGAGCATCTGATAAATATGGATTCCATCATGAGAGTAAAACACGGTGCTTATCTGATCAACTGCGCACGAGGTCCCATCTGCTCTGAGAAAGCTTTAGTTTACGGGCTTGAGCGAGGGATTTTGGCTGGATGTGCCCTGGACGTTTTTGAAGTGGAACCATTACCCCTCGACAGTAAGCTTTTCGAATACGGGGACAGGTGAGAAATGGGATTAAGTATTTTTTGTCTTGAACCTCGTTATAACAAGTTTCAATGTGTAAATACTCAAACTCCAACTAATTTGTCGTGATGTTTTACATTTCTGTTGCTGCTAAACTGGACACTACCGCCGCCTAAAGAGTTTTTTTGGCACCACACAATTGCAACCAAAGTCCTCTAGCCCACGAGCGGGTTCACTGGAACGCAATCAGGAATGTGGTGAAAGTGCTCAATGTGAAATATGAGGACATCATGGTTAGAGTTGATGCCGATTCGTACTCGGACATGCAGTACGTAGCAGACAACGGTAGAGATCATATGGAAAAAAGCAGACGACGGTGGTGGGTGTTAACGAGCATTGTAGGAGTTTTTCTGCCAGTAGGCTTGGCTTGGGCTTGTAAAGATTGAAAAGCGAAAAGGTTTTAAAAAAATGCTTGCTCAAACAGTCAACCACCTCTTTTAATTCTTGCTTGTGACAAATTCGCCCCCGCCGCCACCAACTCCTCATCCAAAAATTTTAGACATCTAATTCGCAAGATATTATATATATAACATCTGTTTCTTGAAGAACAGCAATATTTTGACGACCTTGGCGTTACTATTATGGTTAAATCTATTTTTAACCTGACTTTCCTTTTTCTGACTCTGGTGACATCGGTGACATCTTTCTCCTCCTTAGTCATACCGAACAGCTTTCGCGCCCAGACACGTCTTAATCTCAGGCAGGATAGTATTTCTGATATCGTGAGACTGGTTGACAGCCTCGATTATGATTGTGATGTGACAAACCAGCCAAGGGGAGTATGCACCCCGAAAACCACTCAGTCAACAGAGAAGCTGAATAAATTGAAGAGGCACGCCATTGACAATATAGGCAGCCTCCAGGCCCGAGTATCTGCAGAGAGAAGTATGCAGAGTGCGGCAGGCAACAGGGGAATATTGAAGGACATGTGGGAACGGTTAACCTCCATGAGAGTAAGGTTTAGTGAGGAGGAGGAGGATGATGTTGACATCACTGATGATGTAGTTTGACTTCGATGTAGTCTGACTTCGTCCAAAAAGTGGTTAAAGTAGAACAGAAAGTGGAAGAATTTTTTAGTGCCGAAACAAACCGTATGCTTGTCAGTGCTGTTATTCTGTTATCAATTTTCTTTACACCCTGCCTCAACTATCCAACCAGAAACAGCAAAGCTATATCTCCATGGCCCCTCCACCGCCATCACTCATAGCTACGTCCCCGTCACCTCCTATTCCACTTTCAGCCTGACCTTTATTATCCTCGCCGGCCTTCTCCTTAACCGTCTCCCCCCCGGCAAGAACTCCAGCCTCTGTTTTTATCACTTCAGAACTGTTGTTGCCTTTGTCGTTGTCGTGGGCATTGGCATTGGCATCGACACTGGCATTGGCATCGGTATTAGCATTGGCATTGGTATTGGCATTGGCATTGGCATTGGCATTGGCATTGGCATTGGCATTGGCATTGGCATTGGCATTGGCATTGGCATTGGCATTGATATTCGTGTTGTTTGAGCTGCTGTTGCTGGCAGCAAGCTTCTTGGCAGCACCGGCACTGCTGCTTTTCTTCCCTCTCTTCCCCCCCCCTCCTCCCTCCTTATCGTTGTCGATCTCCCTCTTTACAGCAGCGCCTGCCTTTGTGGCTGCCTTCCGCTTAGTCGAGTTTCTCGCCCCTCCACTCTCTCCCTCATTAAAATCCACAACAGTAACAACATTGGTACTGTAACAAGCAGCAACCCTCGTCTCCTCCTTGTTCCACGCCACTTCAAAGATGTCTCCCTTGCCAGTGTAGCTCTTCTTAAGATCTCCGGAGTCAACGTCCCAAATATAGAGCTTTCCAGCGAGGGAGCCAGAGGCCAGAGATCTTCCAGAAGGTGAGAAAGAGACAGAGTAAACGGGGTCAGTGTGACGGGAGAGAAGGTGCACACAGTCACCGGTAAGGGCTGACCAAAGACGTACATCGGCGTCGAAGCTTTGATTGGAAGGTGTGTGTTAGAACGACATTACAGGCAGCGGGGCGAGGAGGCCGCATACAGCGTTTGCATAGAAATGAAGACAATCAACTCACCTGGCGGTAGCAAGCAACAAAGGCTTGTCAGGGTTTTTGCTCCCCGGTCCCGTAGGACTCCACTTGATTGTATAGATTTCCTTGCTGTGGTCTCCAAAGTTCCAGACTGGAGTGCTGATTTTTGTAACTCTGTCCTTCTTGGCAGCAGATACTTTCGGCTTCCAGACCTTCGCTGTACCGTCATCACTGCAGCTGGCGAGTAAAGTCCCACTAGGGTCCCATTTAACAGCATTAACCTCGTCAGTGTGCCCTTCAAACTCCTCGACGGGCCCCCCTCCATCTTCACCGACGACACAGACGCAAACGCGCTTATCAGTACTGCAGCTCGCGAAGACATTGTCATCCCTCCAATCGACGTCCAATGCAGGCGCCTGGTGGTAATCGTATTTCTGTACAATTGCACCGTCGGTGGCGGACCAGACGATCGTCGACTTATCATAGCTACCAGAGAGAATGCGACTGCCAGTCTTGTTCCATTTAAGACTGAATATCGGGCCCTTGTGTTGCTGAAGAGTGAATAATATCTCTCCCTCCTTGCTCCAGACACGCGCCACGCCGTCGTAGCTGCCAGTAGCCAAAGTTGCACCGTCGGGGCTCCATTCTAGAGTTGTTACATCCTTATTCTTGTCTCCCATGACTGCACCGTGCTTCAAGAGAGTACTGCTCGTGCAACCCTTCGCAGCTGCATTCCCTCCCATTACCCAAATTCGTGCGGTTGCATCCCCACTGCCCGTGGCGACGTAATTGGTGAAGATGGGGTTCCATGCGCACATGAAAACCTCGCTGGAGTGCTCCGCAAGGTCCATGTACTCGCCGAAAGCGACGGCCGTATCTCTGTCATCCATCAGAGGTCGAGGCTTCTGCAAAGCCTGCTGGCTCAAGACCTGTCCGGCGTTGGCGTTCAGGAGGTTCTGCTGCTGCTGCTGAGCTGTAAGTCCACCGCCCTCTCCTGTCATTTGCATATGCTGTGCCTGCTGATTCATGGCATTTTGCAGCATGCTGGCCTGCTGCTCCTGGTACCTGTTGAGCTCAGCCTGCTGCTGCTGCTGGGTCTTGAGGAGTTCCTGTTGGGCAAGAGCCTGCTGGGAGGCGAGGGTGCTGCTGGAGTTGTTACTAGCTGCCTTCTTCTTGGAGGAGCTGTTATTGCGAGCAGTTGAAGTTTGGGGGGTATGGGGGGCCTGTGTTTTATTTTTGGCACAAACAGAGTTCAAAAAAAAAGGTAAGAGAGGCGAATGTGTAGATATGGTGGGGGGGTTGTATTGCACGAGAACTTTAGCTCGTGGTTGGGTCGCCAAGCGCACTCTCACCTGCTTGGACCTAGCCTTAGCATCATCGTTGGATTTGAATAAATTGTACCTTCCCTCCTCCTTCCCACCCACTGCCCTGCACACGTGAGGACTGAGCAGCCCCCATTCCTCATCACATCTCCTCTCGCTGCCATCTTCATTCAGGTGCTCCTCGATCCCAAGGTACTGCAGACCCTTCTGCAGAAACGTTATAAGGGCCCCGGGAGGGAGATCGGCATTGGTTGCGGTTGACTTTGTTAAGAGGGACTCATATGCAAAGGTGAATGAGGAGTGAACAAAGCCAGATTCTGAAATGTGTGTGTACATGTGGTTGAGAGTGGTTGTGAGCACAAGGATTATAGGTTCACACGCCGACATCTCGCCCTAATCATGGTCATGGTGTGGCGCGTGCGCTGCGCCACACACGAGGCTGCACACATGACACTGATAGTAAACCCTCCTAACAATTTTACTCACCCTGCAAATAACGATACACCAGGAAGTTGATCTCGTCACTAGTGATCGTCACCGGCGGCCCCTCGGGAAGATTTACGGATGATGTGTGCGTTGGGAGGCCCTCCGGCGCTTTTTGCTGCTGCTGAGACATGGAAAAGGTGGCAAACCTGCTCCAAAATGTAGGAGGATGGCAACTTGAGGGAGAGCTGGGTGGGAGGGGTGGTAGAAACTACTACAGTTTAAAAGAGAGCCACAGGAAGTTCAGATGCGTTCGAGCGGGGGCTGTGAAGCCAATTTAAGGGGGTAAAAGTGATAAATTGAGAATGGCCGCACGGTGTCGAAGAGTTTTGCTTCAGCCACATTTACATAAGATTTTCTCACTAAAGTTATTGAAAGTCAGCAAACGACAGACGATGGCGGATGAAAACTGGAAGGAGGGTCTTCAAGCCCCCGCGGCGGATAACCGTTACAAGACGGGTAAGGTTTTTCTTGCTCGAATATCCAGACTTTGCCTTGGTTGTGGAGAGGGATATACAAGGGTTGAGAGTGGTAGGGGGTGGGGAGTGATCAAACATGAGTAGATACCTGCTATCTGTGGTGAAATTTAGCTGTGTTGGGTGGGAAGGGCTGATGACAGGACACAGGGGTAGAACATCTTTGTCTTTGACTGTCTCTTTTTTGCTCCTGTGACCCGCCATTCACTCGTGAAGCAAAGCGATTATCGAGAAACTAACCCCAACACGAACACAAACGCGCAGAGGATGTGACGCAGACGAAGGGTCGCGAGTGGGAGGACTTTTTCATTAAGCGAGAGCTTTTGATGGGTATCTTTGAGAAAGGTTTTGAGAAACCCAGTCCCATCCAAGAGGAGGCCATTCCTATCATGTTGCAGGTAAGTGTTTTTGCTTGGCTGAGTGCTGTTTGAAGTTGGCTGTTCAGTCAAGGCTGAACTGAACTGAACTGAACTGAACTGAACTGAACTGATTGTGTGTCACTGTGCATGGTTTTTTCTGTGCATTGGCATGGTATTCATTCTCCTCTCCTTCTCTTTCTTCTCTTTCTAACTCCTCAACCCGGACAGAACCGCAATGTCCTCGCTCGAGCGAAGAACGGAACAGGCAAGACCGCCGCATACATTATTCCCTGCCTAGAGAAGACCGACACCTCTAAGCCTGTGATCCAGTGCCTGATGCTTATCCCCACTCGTGAGCTTGCACTTCAGACATCGGCTATTGTGAAGGAGGTAAGCAGTGCTGGTATAATTTTCGTTCAACGTTTATTATGGCTGAGTCTCTTGTTTTGCTTTGCACCTAACACGCGCTTGCGATCGCGAAACGCGCAGGTCGGGAAACACATGGGCCTGGAATGTATGGTGACAACAGGAGGAACTAGCCTCAAGGATGACATCATGCGACTTTACAACACGGTGCATATCATCGTGGCAACGCCCGGACGCATCCTAGATTTGGCTAGCAAAGACGTTGCTTCACTGAAGGACTGCAAGACCATTATCATGGACGAGGCCGATAAGTTGCTCAGTCCTGAGTTTCAGGTGAGGACACAATCGCTCTTCTTCTCTTGCGCTGTTGCGGTGTGCTAACACTGTCCTCTTATTTTTTTCGCCCTTAATAGCCTGTCCTTGAACAGATCATTGGACTTTGCAACCCGAGCCACCAAATCTGCATGTTCTCCGCGACCTTCCCTGTCAATGTCAAGGCTTTCTGCCAAAAGTTTGTCCCGAACCCCTACAGCATCAATCTAATGGACGAACTCACCCTTCGCGGTATAAGTCAGTTCTACGCCTTCGTCAACGAGCGCCAGAAGGTAAATACATATTGATTATTGATTATATTATCCAGCCTCAAATTCGCCCATCCTTGCTGCTGCGCGTGCATCTCTAACAATCCTCTCGCCAACTCTTCTCCGATTTAATCAGGTACATTGCCTTAACACCCTCTTCAGCAAGCTGGAGATCAATCAGAGCATTATCTTTTGCAATAGTGTGAACCGTGTTGAACTTCTGGCCAAGAAGATCACAGAGCTGGGCTACAGTTGCTACTACATTCATGCCAAAATGCAGCAGGCCAACAGGAACCGAGTCTTCCACGAGTTCCGCAACGGCTCCACCCGCCATTTAGTCACCTCTGATCTGTTCACGCGCGGAATCGACATTCAGTCGGTTAATGTGGTGATCAATTTCGATTTCCCCAAGAATAGCGAGACTTACTTGCACCGCATTGGCCGATCTGGCCGCTTCGGTCACCTTGGATTGGCTGTCAACCTCATCACCAGCGACGACCGCACCAATTTGCGGAGGATTGAACAGGAGCTTGGAACTGAAATCAGGCCCATCCCAGCACAGATCGACCGTTCACTTTACGTGGGGTAGGGGTTGAAGATTGAAGATTGAGGATTGAGAGAGTGTTGGAGAGATGATATGATGGATGATGATGATGATGAGATGGGAGAGAAAATGGAATGGGATGGGATGGGATGGGATGGGATGAGGGTAACGAACGATGTATCAGACGACGACAAAGATAACCATGGCAACACCTTTTGCAGAACACAGTCGGATATACAGGCAGGCAGTTTAAACTCTGCTGCCGCTTGACTCAGTTTCTGATTCGCCTCACGAACCTAGCCACGTGAGTGTTGGCGGAGGGGTTGCATGTAAGATGATAAAGGGTTATTATTTTGTTATCGGGAACTTCTCTGCGAGCGAGCGCGAGCGAGCGAAGCAAAGCGAAGCGAGCGAAGCGAAGCGAAGCGAAGCGAAGCGAAGCGAAGCGAAGCGAAGCGAGCGAGCACGTCATTGCGAAGGAAATTTCTCGTTCGGTATTTATTCGCGATATCGTGTGCGATATACTGGAAAAATGAGTTTTGTGTGAAGTTCAGTGAAAATCATATACTACACGAGGTTCCTCTCTTTCGTCATTTATATCTATATCACTTGTATTAGTTGTGCTGTTGGTTTTCATCTACTGTCGTGGGAGCCTTGATCTGGAATGTACGAAGCGTCATGGACACGAAATTGTAATAGCCGACAAGACTGACAAGCTCCACCACAGCCACGTCACCCAATAACTGCTGGAGATCCCAATAGTTGTCGTCCCCGACTGTCCGTTCACGACAGAGCTCTTCCACGAATTTATAAATGGCCCACTCGTCGTCGGCGGCGAACACATCCCTCTTTACCAGCCCCTTTCCTCCCCAAGTCGCTTTCAATGCTGCTATCACAGACTCATCAACGCCCGCCTTTCTCGCCTCGCCCTCGTGAATGTCCCACTCCGCTTGTGCGCAGGTGCCGGCCGCGACGACCAATATGGCCAGCTCGCTCTTCTTCAGACCAAAGTTGGACAAATCGTACCGGCAAGTTCTTCCAAGTTTCTGCCAATAATTGGCAACCGATGGGTTCGCAAGCCACGGACCAAACGGCCCTGCAGCCCCTGTCGTCCGGGTCCGCCTAATTTCTTCGTATATTTCCTTCTGTTCGTTGTTCATATCCTCTACCTTCGGTCCCTTGTAACGCTGTCGAAGTTCTTCACTCTGGACCTGTTTTTGGGCAACAGAATCGTCCAATTCACTCTCCACGTTTTTCATGCGTTCAACAGAATCTTCACTCTCCAAGATTCTGGGGGTCTCCACCACATTTTTGTTGTCAACATTGTCAACATTGTCAACATTGTGTGCGCGATCATAGGCAATTTTCAATTTCTTTTTGTGCTCGTCGACTGCGGTGGTTTTTTCGTTATAATCTCTCCAGCCGACAATTAGGCGATTCTGGGGTGTGACTTCTTCGTCAATCAATTTCATCCTTACTTGGTATCCTCTCCCTTCTAACCAGCCAGCCAAAAGGAGATCACTCGTGACACCAAATTGTGTCCCCGAGGACTTTGCGAATGTCTTCCAACTACCACCTGTAAAATCCTTTTGACAGCAAGGCATCACAGCCACAACACGCACGTTCTCCTTCGAAGCAATGCGGAAGATTTCCTTTGATAACCAAGAGCAACAGTGTAGACCTACAATAAAAACATTCTCTGGGCCGCCATTTTCCGCAATCACTGTGCTCAGTCGATCTTCGATCCGCCCGTTATCGTACCGTACGTGTTTGCCTGTACCAAGAAAAGGACTGAAGGTCTCTTCCAGCACCTTCTTCCCACTTTTGCATTCTGCAGGGTCAATCACAACAGCACCAGAACAATTTAAGAGAAGCAAAGCCCAGTATGCCAAACAGCCGTGCCCGCCGCAACAATCTATTACAGTTATTGGGGGGGTCTGAAAATCCTTTGCTATTGACCGCTTTAGCGTGCCCTGAAATTTCAGCATAAATTGATGTGCCTCAGTAAATTCCTTCAGCCGAAGGCGGCCCACAACTTTATCACCAGTGTCAGTGTCAGTGTCAGTGTCAGTGGAGTTCAACCTGCACCTTCGCATAGCCTCGTGCAACGCATGGAAAACACGCTTGGATAGAGATAGAGATGGAGATGGAGATAGAAATAGAGGGAAATCATTGACAGGTTCTTTCGGTGAGGGGGCGAGGTCGGAGGTTTGTGAGAGGTCCATCGATGCAACAGCAACTTTCTAAGAACGAGAATATGCAAAACCTGATGATGAGGTCAAGGTCGATGAGGGTGCGTTCTTCTGTTACTGTTAAGAATGGAAGTAAGCTTCTTTGCGTTCGATTAGGGTTAGGTAGGTAAGAGAGGTTTTTAAGAGGTGAATGTGATTGTCGTTAATGGTCATTTATGGCAAATAATCACAAAGGGCCGAATTTTGCGTCCCTTGAAAATTTTCTATTTTCAAAAATAAGAAAACTTTTAGAGCAAAAGAAGGAAGAACAAAGAATATTAAAGAGCAAACTGAATGCTCTTGCCAAGGGGACGCTAAAGATAAAACCAATAGAAATTTAAAGGCGGACTTGGACTTGGACTTGTCTTTCATCTTCACCATCAAAACTTTCTGCGAACACCAAAAAAAACAATCGCTCAAAAGGAGTGACAGCAAATTATCAAAAAAAGGCACGGTCCAACCAACTAACCCAGACGAAACCCACACATGTGCTCCGAATGACGGCCTGGTGTGTGGGATACATTACATACGTCATCTCGCCCCGTTTCCGGTGCGAAATCTGGTACAATCCGCGTTAATGATTGGATGCCTAAAAGCGACAGGAGGATTTAAACTTTGGTCTCTGCAGATTTTCAAGTCCCCCGATAATTGGGTTGTTTTTGCCAATTTGACTCCCTCTTCTTTTACGTCGCGCAAGTTAAAACCATGTCGTACGCCACCCCTAAACCGTCTAGTACGAAGAAACGTCGTCATTCAACGTCTCCTAAGTTCCCTGACTCCACATAGCCCAAGTGAGTGCGCCAAAATCGGCAAAATCCTTCATTTTGAGGGGTTGGTGTGGGTTGCAAGCCCCTATCTTCAGCACCAACACAATGAACATCGCGACGGGGTTAAATTAACTCCTAGGCGTCCCCCCCCCCTTGCCGTAAGTGTTGCACGCCAGAATCATCAGCATCACCAGCACTTGAATAGCCATCCGCTGCACGAAGAACTTGTTGTTGTCGGGATGGTTTCAAAGAGGATTTTAGCGTTGCGGCGCTTGCACCCCGGTTCCACAGACACCTCTACCATCGTCTCCGCCAATGTGGCAAAAGCTATCTTGAAAGTTTTGTCGTTAAACCGTTGTCGGATAGGATCTGGTGTCGTCATTGAAGTCGCTGAATAGTTGTTCACTGGGGGACAAGTGTTGGTGCCAAGATGAAGGTTTTAAACTCCCAGGGGCCGCGCCGTAGTCGAAGAATATCATGAGACACTTGTTGTATTTGGTGGAGTAAATTCCCACACTCTCCAGCTCCCCCCCACCCGCCAATAACGTGATGAGCGCTGCCGCGGCATCGGGAGTTGAAATTTGCTCCACTGTTGTCCCCGGAATACCATTTGGAAGCCTGACTGGGACCCATCTCTTATGGATGTCCCTCTCGTCGAGTATAGCGAAGACTGCCTTCTTGACGTCCTGTGAGTAGTCCACGCAGTGCTCCACAAACTCATCCTTGAAAGCTCGCCATTCTCTGTGGGAGTGGGGGTGTGGAGTTAGCTCTCTGCCGTACATAATCCGGTTGGGGGCCCTCATCCTTAGTCTAGACCCGGTCATGGCGCTAAAAACAGTACCACAGCGAACCCCAACCCACGCCAGCCCCTCAAAAAGTGAAGGATTTTCCCGATTTTGGCGCACTCACTTGGGCTATGTGGTGTCAGGGCACGCCAGCTCTCTGCCGTACATAATCCGGTTGGGGGCCCTCCTTCTTAGTCTAGACCCGGTCATGGCGCTAAAAACAGTACCACAGTAAACCCCAACCCACACCAACCCCTCAAAAATGAAGGATTTTCCCGATTTTGGCGCACTCACTTGGGCTATGTGGTGTCAGGGCACGCCAGCTCTCTGCCGTACATAA
>ERZ651776.2117-NODE-2117-length-22198-cov-14.804936_pt1 | contig 22198 bp, 17 predicted proteins | sample MGYA00514761_ERZ651776 | MGnify/ENA metagenome assembly ERZ651776 | reverse complement strand
CCGTATTTATCTTCAATCACTTTCTCTCCCAGCTCTGTAATTCTTAATTCAGAGGGGTTTTCTTCACCCGTTACAATCGCCGCTTCTTTTCCGTAACGGGCAATCGCCGCTTTAAAGTCTAGATAAACCGCTTCTCCAGTTTCGTTAACACCATAACCGGCATCGCAACGTTCCTTGGCTGCGCGAGAAGCAACGTCTCTTGGCACTAAATTACCAAAGGCAGGATAACGTCTTTCCAAGTAATAATCTCTTTCGTCTTCAGATAATTCTGTTGGTTTTCTTGTGCCTTTTTGAATAGCTAAAACATCTTCCATGTTTTTTGGCACCCAAATACGACCATCATTTCTCAATGATTCCGACATCAAAGTTAATTTTGACTGATAATCACCAGAGCGTGGAATACAAGTTGGGTGAATTTGCGTGTAACATGGATTTGCAAAATACGCTCCTTTTTTGTGGACTTTCCATGCAGCTGTAACATTCGACCTCATCGCGTTTGTAGACAAGAAAAACACATTACCATACCCGCCAGACGCAATTACTACTGCATGTGCTGAGTGACGGTCTATTTTACCCGTTATTAAATTTCGTGTAATTATCCCCCTTGCTTTTCCGTCAACCTTTACCAAGTCTAGCATTTCATGGCGGCTATACATTTTAATTTTCCCTTTTCCAATCTGCCTATTCATAGCGGAGTAGGCGCCAAGCAATAATTGTTGACCCGTCTGTCCTTTTGCATAGAATGTTCTAGAAACCAAAACACCACCAAAAGAACGGTTGTCTAATAGACCACCATAATCTCTTGCGAAAGGCACACCTTGAGCAACACACTGATCAATAATATCAGCAGAAACTTCAGCCAAACGGTAAACATTCGCTTCCCGTGAACGATAATCTCCGCCCTTTACCGTGTCATAAAACAAACGGTAGACAGAATCACCATCATTTTGGTAGTTTTTTGCTGCGTTAATCCCACCCTGTGCTGCAATTGAATGTGCTCTTCGTGGAGAATCTTGGAAAGCAAAAGCCTTAACATTGTAGCCCATTTCTGCCAAAGAAGCAGATGCAGAGCCTCCGGCAAGGCCAGTACCAACAACAATAATATCAATATGTCTTTTGTTTGCTGGATTAACAAGGTTAATATTGTTCTTGTGATTTGTCCACTTTTCTTTAATTGGACCTTCTGGAATTTTCGCGTCTAATGTTGCCATGCTCAATTAAATATTAATGGTTAAGGTGATGAAATAAAGCAATCACTATAAACCCTAATGGGATGACGATTGCGTATACTACACCAAGCTTCTTCATTGATTTAGTGTATTTGTTATTTGCCCCTACAGATTGAAAAGCGGAGTTAAACCCATGCAGCAAGTGAAGGGATAAGAAAATGAATCCAACGACATATAGCGCAACCCTCCAGACTTCAGCAAACTTTTCTTGAAGCTCATGGTAATATCTATACCCCTCAACTCCATCATGCATACCTGACCAATCACCTTGAATAAATTTCGTGTTGATTTCAGGAAACCAAAAATCAATAAAGTGAATAATGATAAAAATTAAGATAAACATCCCGCTGTAAATCATATTTCTACTCATCCATGAAGAATTAGCAGCGCCATTGTTTTTTACATATTTTGTGTCACGTGCGCCACGATTTCTTAATTCAAGTGCAAAACCCATCACAAAATGGAAAACTACACCAATGATTAAAACGGGCTGTAAAACGTATTGAATTAAAGGGTTTGTTCCCATAAAGTGAGAAATTTCATTGAAAGTTTCTCCACTAAAAACAGAAGTTATATTAATAGCAACGTGCTGTAATAAGAAAATCATTAGGAAAAAAGCAGAGAGCGCCATTGCTACCTTCCTTGCGATAGAAGAACTTAAGAGACCTTTTTTACTCATGGTGTATATTTATAAGTAGATATATTATATACAAATGTAACAGTTCAGCCTAATTTTAAAGGCAGAAAACAAAAAAAGTTTAAATTATTTCTTTAGAATAAAACGCGACACTACCTCCTGTTGCGTCAACATGAAAATTGATTTCTTCTCCAAAAACTAAAGCACGATTATCATCAAGATGTCCAGCAGGGAAACCAAAGCAAACAGGTGTTTTTTTATACTGAAAGTGAGAAATGATAATTTCTTCAAAAGACATTCCAATAGGAGGATTAGTGTCCTTTAAGCCAGTCATTCCGCCGACAATTAGTCCGCTAATTTGATCTAGGACACCAGCTTTATTCAACGCGTAAAACATTCTATCTATGGAATAAAGTTGCTCATCAACATCCTCAATGAACAATAACGCACCTTCAAAGCTAACCTGGTCATTTGTTCCTAGTAAACTATACAGAATAGATAAATTCCCCCCAATTAATTTCCCAGATGCCTTCCCGGGCTTATTATTAGCGTTGTGTTTTGATGTAATTTGATAAGGCTCTTTTTTTAATGAGCTAAACAGTGTTTTAAATGTTTCGTCCGAGTTGTAAGAAAAGTTAAGCGGCATGGTTCCATGAATACTAGGCAGCTCTAAATTTTGAATACGCTGATGTAAAACGGTTATATCACTAAAACCAATAATCCATTTAGGATGTCTCAAAAACGAGGCCCATTGAATTTTATCAACGATTTGGACACACCCATAACCTCCCCTAGCGCAAAGGACAGCCTTTATGCTGGGATTGTCTATTGCTTCTTGGAAATCCAACAAGCGTTCTGCCTCAGTGCCTGAAAAATAATGGTGTCTGTTTGTGCAGTTTTTAGAAATAGAAACACGGTAACCTTCTTTTTCTAATAGTGTTTTCGCAAATAAAACACAATCTACATCAATCGCTTTTGCAGGTGCTAGAATAAGAATTTCATCCCCTTTTTTTAATGCGTCTATTTGATTTTTCACAAGGTAAATGTAAACAATATGGTTAATTTTGTGGTTAAATAATGAAAAGATGATTGAGCCATTCAATGACGACTACTTCATGAAACAAGCATTGGAAGAGGCCAAGAAGGCGGCCGAGATTGGTGAAATACCCGTAGGAGCTGTAGTTGTTGCAAATAATCAGATAATAGCAAGAAGTCATAACCTCACAGAAAAATTAAACGATGTTACCGCTCATGCAGAAATGCAAGCGATTACGTCCGCAGCAGAATACTTAGGGGGTAAGTATTTGAACGAGTGTTCGCTTTACGTTACGCTTGAACCATGTATTATGTGTGGGGGAGCTCTATCTTGGGCTCAAATAAAAAAGGTCGTTTTTGGAGCGAGGGATAACAAAAGAGGGGCAAGTAATGGAGACAATATTTATCATCCGAAAACAGAGGTGCTGAGTGGTGTTATGGAAAACGAATGCTCAGAGTTAATCAACGGTTTTTTTACAAAAAAAAGAAAGCGTTAAAATAGAAATATGACACAGGATCAAGATACAATTTGCGCATTAGCAACCCCAACAGGCATTGGTGCGATAGGCATGATACGCCTTTCAGGAAGTCAGTCATTGACAATTATTTCTGCCGTGTTTTCGAAGAGCTTAGAAAACAAAGCCTCACATACGACTCATTTTGGCGTAATAAAAACAAAAGAAGGCAAGTTAATAGATGAGGTTTTGGTGACTGTTTTTGAAGAGGGAAAGAGCTTTACTGGAGAACAGAGCGCGGAAATTTCATGTCATGGCTCATCTTTCATTCTTCAGCAAATATTAAGAACTCTGATTGAAGAGGGGGCAAGAATAGCTAGTCCTGGAGAGTATACACAGCGCGCTTTTTTGAACGGGAAAATGGATCTTTCTCAGGCAGAGGCGGTTGCAGATTTAATCGCTTCAAAATCGAAGCTATCACATAGTATTGCACTCAAACAATTAAGAGGGGGCTTTTCTTCAGAGCTTAAAATGCTCAGAGAAAAACTGATCAACTTTGCTTCGTTAATTGAGTTAGAATTGGATTTTGCAGAAGAAGATGTTGAGTTCGCGGACAGAACACAATTAAAGAACATGGTTGAAGACACCTTGAACTATGTTAATCGATTATCTAAGTCTTTTGAGCTTGGAAATGCAATAAAGAATGGCGTTCCAATTACAATATTAGGCAGACCGAATGCTGGAAAATCAACATTATTGAACGCTCTAATTAGCGACGAGAGAGCAATTGTTTCCGAAATCGCGGGTACAACAAGAGATACAATCGAAGAAATCTTAAACATTGAAGGGATTGACTTTAGGTTTATAGACACAGCAGGACTGAGAGTAACCAGTAATGAAATAGAAAAAATTGGTGTTGAAAGAGCACGGAAATCAGCAGAAAAGTCAACCGCATATATTTATCTTTTTGATGCAAATGAGCTCTCCATTAAGGAGGTAAAGGAAGACTTAAAAGAGCTTCCCCTGAACGTTATAAAAATTATTATTGCAAATAAAATCGACAAAATTGATAAAGCTCAATTAGAAACACTGAAGAACGATGGACTAGACATGGCGCTTATTTCTGCGAAAAATGACAACAGCCTTGAGCTTCTAAAAAGCAGCATTTTAGAAAAAACGATGCTTAATAATTTGAATGAAGATGAAACTATTGTAACAAACGCTCGACATTATGATGCGCTAATAAAGACAGGCTTGTCTTTAGAAAAAGCGAACGATGGAATTTCGTCGGGAATTACCTCTGATTTTATTGCAATGGACATTCGACAAGCAATGTATGAGCTAGGAATAATTACGGGAGACATTTCAACAGATGATTTATTAGGAAACATTTTCAGTAAGTTTTGTATCGGCAAATAACTGTAACATGCTGATAAACAAGGAGTTGGCACGGTCATAACACACAATATAATAGAACCTATTTTGAAGGATTAACGTTTAATCTAAACGCTGATGCGTTTGATTAAAGTTAAAATTTATTTCGGAGTAAGGACTTGCGAGGTTGAATGATTTATCATTCGAAGCGAGATTTAAGCAATGGAGTATAGGTAGTGTTGTACACATTCTTTCACTTTTCTCTTATTAAGTGATACCACTTTATAATATCACGTACTTTAGAAGTGTCAAAAGAATCCTATTTTTGATAACGCAACCGCAAAAATCACAATCAAACCTCCCATTAGAAGACCCAAAAGAACTAATATATAGAGACGAGCCTTTGATTGATAATAGGACGTAACTCCTTGAAGATCTTCTTCGAGAACCGTTATATTACCATCTGATAGGGTAATACTATCTACGAAAATATGGGTTTGTCCAATATAAGCTGCATTAGGTCCCGCTATGTTGCGAAGGTTAATGTCTTTCCCTTTTGGTTTTTTTTCAAGTATCTTGTAGACTTCAGAATAACGTGAATTGACAGGAACTATTTCACCAGAAACACCTTTTGCTTGTCCATTAATTGATCCGTTGATGTTCAATTTAGTTAATTGGAATACTGTATCTCTATAATGAATAAACGCCTTGTTGTTTTTCATTTTTTCATTTTCAGCACTAATTCTTGTCTTTGCTAATAAATTCCCTTCACTTTTCTTATATTGAATTGAGTTGTAAGCTAAAGAGCATGAGAGTAATTGCAAGCAAAGTAATGCAAGGGATAAATTTTTGAACCAACGAATGATTTTCATTTTCATAATGAGCATTTTATTTGAATTAACTCAACTCAGACTAATTTAGTGAAAGTACTCAATTACAGTCTATTTATTTATGTATCAGTATTTTTCCCCATTGTGCAAAACGATTAGGCTAAAATACTTAAAAACGGTCTGAGTTGGCTTATCGATTTTAGCTGATGTTATGTGTATTAATCTGGTTTAGAGGCATAAATTTCTGATTTAGGACCCATTTGAATTAAGTTTATTTATCTTGGCGTAATAATCTACTAATATGAAATTTTTTAATTTACTGGTATTAATACTAATGATTGGTTGTTCAACTGTTGTTAAAGCTCAGCCTGGGGCAATATACTCCGGTGGGCTAACTTTTCTTCCTGACGGAGTTGGAGTGCCGTACATTTCAACTATGAACTTGACCGACTACCCCGGTATTCAAATCAATTCTTTGAATGATTTGGAAATGATTTATTTGTCAATGGAACATTCCTATATAGGCGATTTAGAGGTTATATTAGAATGCCCAAATGGTTCTCAAGTTACATTATTAAATTATTTTGACCCTGGGTTTATAGTAGGGGGATGCTCTAATGCTCCAGGAACAGCCATAGGAAACGACAGAGATATTGGTGGAGGTCAACCAGGAACCCCTTATTGGAAGTATTACTTCTCAGAAACCGTTAACACTTTTGGTACAATTTGCGATGAAAATGGTTTAGGTAATACCATTGTAAATGATTATGGCCTCACCACCATGAATCCGAATGGAATATATCTTTCAGATGGGCCCATGAGTGCTCTTGTAGGTTGCCCCCTGAATGGAACTTGGACAATCACAGTTCAGGATAATATTGCTATTGATGATGGCTATATTTTCGAATGGGGATTAAATGTAGACCCTTCTTTATTGGGCCATTCCGGTCAGATATTTCAAGATTTCGATGAAAACTGTACGGTTGATAATTTTGAAGCAGGAATTGAAAATTTATATGTTTTAATAAATCCTGGGAATTACATAGTAGAAACAGACAACGTTGGTGCATGGTATATTGACAACTTACCTATAGGAACCTATACAGCAACGTTAGACACTACAAATTCCTGGGTCGCAACATGTTCACCATCGGTATCTTTTACAGTGACAGATCCAAATGTATTTGTCGAAACGACACCTGTGGGTTTAATCAACGAAAACCCTTGTGTAGAACCTGATGTGTCTGTTTTTACATCTACATTGACCAATTGTCAAAATGAAGTTGTCTATGTTGATGTTTGTAATCAAATTACTGCAACGGATATTATAGATAGTGCATGGGTGGAGGTCCAACTTGATTCTTTGATGAGTTTTGTGAGTGCCTCAATTCCTCATATTGATTTAGGTGGAGGATTATACAGTTTCTTTGTTGATGACCTTTATCCTGATCAATGTGCTAATTTTACAATTAATGTATTTATTGATTGTAATGCTACGCTAGGAATTACTTTATGTACAGAAGCAAATTTGTATCCTGTAGAAATATGTTCTTTAGACACAATTCCGAATACGAACATTCCTGGTGTAGAGCCTTGTACTTTACCATGGGATAATTCAAGTCTAGAAGTGAACGGATGGTGTCAAAATGATTCTGTTTATTTTTCTATTTATAACACCGGAGATCAAGGTTTTGATGATATGGAGTGTTATGCACCAGTCATGGTTTACCTTGATGGTATTTTGGTCTTCTTTGATTCTATCATGATACAAGGAGGAGAAACGGTTTATTATTCGTTTGCTGGAAATGGTCAAACATGGATACTGACAGCTGATCAACATCCTTTACATCCTGGGAATTCAAACCCAAATGCTCACGTTGAATTATGTGGAAACATGGCTAATTGGACACCTAACCTTGTTAATAATTTCCCTCAAAATGATGCTGATCCTGTGGTGGATATTTATTGTGGTGTTGTTACTCAACCTTATGATCCAAATGATAAACAAGGCTTTCCAAATGGACTGACAAGTAATCATTATGTTGAAACAAATCAGCAAATGCAATATTATATTCGATTCCAAAATACAGGAACGGATACAGCTATTACTGTTATAATTAGAGATACCTTAGACCCTAACCTAAATGTGTTTACCGTTGTTCCAGGAGTATCAAGTCATCCTTATGAATTTAAGGTGTATGGGCCAAGTGTTCTTGAATGGACATTTGAAAATATAATGCTTCCTGACAGCATAGTTGATGAACCGGGGAGTAAAGGTTTTGTTTCATTCCATGTAGAGCAAGTACCTAACCTTGCGCCGGGCACGATTTTTTATAATGATGCTGATATTTATTTTGATTTTAATCTTCCGATTATTACGAATGAAACTTTTCATGAAATACAAGATGATGCCTTTTTTGGGGCTTTGTCTGTTGAATCAATCACACCAGATAATGGCACAATAAAAGTTTATCCTAATCCTGCTACTCAGATGATAAATATTCATTCGGAAAACGGCACGATAGATGTGATTAAATTATATGATATAAGTGCTAAAATGTTGAGGTCAATAGAAGGGGGAAGTGTAGATAAGCAAATTGACACATCAGACCTCGACAATGGAGTATATATAATTGCAGTAAAAACGATAAAGGGCTACACAAGTGTAAGAATGATTAAGCAGTAGTCATCATTACACATAACGGTTCTCAGCTAGAAAGCCGTAAGGAATTTTTACCGAGATTGTTTCTAAAGTTAAGAATAGGTTTCTACCAAAATTTATTTTTCGAAGCATAAAAACCTTATGCTTTTTAGGTGCTGTTATGCGTATACCAATTTTGAATGAGCCATTAGCCGATGTAAGTTTTTAGACCTGGGCCAATGCTCGTATATAACCTCGCGTTGTTTGACCATTTTTCTGGCTATTAAAATAACCTACTTCTTAACGAGTCGTTTCATAACCTTAAAATGTTCGAAACAGATTTCGATCAAATATACACTAGGTTCCCAATTCTGCATGCTATACTTTCCCTGGCCATCATCATTTACTGAAACCTCCTGGCCGGAAAGGGTATAGGCGCGGATCTGTTTAATTTCATCGGAGTTAGTGGATAAGGAGAAAAATTGCTCACTAGGATTCGGCACCAGGTAAAGATCCTGAAATTCCAATTCATTTGGTGAAGAAACAGCAAGGTATTCGAGTGAAATTTCTCCATTGCAATTTGCATTAGCACTGGAATTGTCGATCGCTATTGTGTGCCCCAAATGATTATATCCTGTCGATGACTCCCATACGTCACTGTTGTCCTGCAAGGTATTCGCCAGACGTATACTATAGGCCGGATTTCCTTTTAGCGTATTCATAGGGTCCGGAAGATGTAAGAACAATTCATAACTTCCCGTTGGCATGTCTTGAGGGATGCAGATGTCAACGTTGACCGAGTGTGAAGAACCATCCGCTAGCCAAAAGCGAGGATCGTCAGATAATGGAACGAACCATTCTTCCTCAGTGGCTGTGTTTCGCAGTATGAGCTCAACACGACGCTCGTTAAATGGTGCAGCGTACCCGACATTTTTGACATCCAATGATACATTAATCACTTGACCTGGTTGAGAGGAGTTTGAGTAGGTACCAGACTCCAAAACTAACCGATACCCAAGTCTGCGTTTAATTTGGTCCATGCAACCAGCAGCCTCCCAATCGTTGTTGACATCGTTGTTGTACTGGGAGTTCAGGTATGAATAATGCAATCGTCCCAATTCACTGTCTGCACGGGCCAACGGATCGGTACCCGAGCAATCATTTTCCGGACTATAACCGTCATCGCATGTTTCTCCTCCAACCACAACGAATCGACTGTCCTGCTCGAAGTACGGCTTTAAGTTATTCGTATCCGATAGGGAAGGAGTTGAGGTATTTCCGTAGTCATTATAGGTTCCATAATCATTGTCACTGGCCAATAGACAATCGTTATGAAACCCAATTCTTGTCTTATCACTAAGCGCATGTGCTTCTCCAGCGTTGAGAGCGGCGACGTTTGTCAAAGCATTAATACCATAAATGGTCCTTTGTTTCATCTGAGGATAACGAACTTGAACCATTCGTTCGACAGGTACAGCAGTCATGAAAGCATTCAGCACTTCAATTCGGTCCACCCAATTCGTGTCCTCAAGCTTGTAGTTTGGCGCTTGGGAAGCATCTCCAAAGTAATCTGTGTAATAGTTTTCTCCCCAAACTCCGATCCAACCCATTTGTATACAGGCGATAACGTCCTTGTTCAATTCAAGAATAGGAGCAACTTGGTTAATGTGTGTCAACACCCAAGACTTCGGAGCGTCTCCATATGGCGGACATATCCAACTAGGGCAACCTGAACCGTCTAAGTTATTCGTGTAAGCAAAGCGTGGAATCAATTTAACACCGGCCGATCGCGCTGTTGAAAAATCCAATTGCATACTGTCTAAGTAGCCTTGACGAATGGAGTCATTCGTAAACTCATCGAGGTAAAAGTAGCGGAAAACCAATGTGCTATAGATAGTATAGTCAGCAGCAAAAGGCATATGAGGCTCACGATAACCAACCAAGGTCGTTGAGTCTAATGGAGTATAGTTGTCCGAATGGGTTGATGAATAGCGGTAAAATCCTCGCTCCGGATTTGCGAAATCATCCATTGACTCCACATAGTTCACCATGGTTTGTCCGAAGCTAACCACACTGATTAAGTTTATGATGAATAGAAGATGTATGGTGTATTTATAGGTCATTAGTTCTTTCTTTTAGGATCATTAGGCTGCTGCCAATACCTTCCCAATTTATTACACATAACGTTCCGTGTATCGTGTCGTAGCATCCCGAAGGGTGCTATGCACTATACATATTGTTGTGGTTAGTGTTTTTCATTTACTTAATTTCAATATCCTAAAAGCTCCTTGAATTACCAAAGCGAATACAATAGTTCCGATTATCAAATCAGGTTTATTTGAACTCAACCAATTCACCATAATTCCAGCGATTATTACACCTAAATTGATAATTACATCATTTGAAGTGAAAATCATGCTTGCTTTCATATGTGCTTCTTCTTTACTTTTTGACTTTTGTAAAATGTAAAGACAAATTCCATTTGCAATCAGTGCAAAAATCGAAACGATTATCATGGTTGAAAAATCAGGAAGTTTCTCGTCTCCAATAAACCTTCTTAAAACTTCTACAAATCCGATAATCGCAAGTGTGATTTGAAAATATCCTGCAAGCTTTGCAATCCGTTTTTTCTTTATCAGCGTTCCGCCAACTGCAAACATACTAATTCCATAAACGAAACTGTCTGCAAGCATATCCAAACTATCGGCAACAAGTCCCAGAGATTTTGAAAACAGACCTGTTGTCATTTCGATTATGAAAAAAGCAAAATTGATTACAAGTACAGACCAAAGAAGCTTTTTTTGGTTCTCGTTTTCTTCAAAGTCCGTTTGATCGGTCTGTTCAGTCGATATTTTCTTTCCACCTAAATTCAGTTCGATAACAGACTTTTCAATTTGGTCGATTTCACCACTATGAACAACGGTCAATTTTCGGCCTGGAATGTCAAAGTCCAAATTTGCAATACTTGAAATTCCGTCCAATTTCATTCGAATCAGATTTTCCTCTGACGGACAGTCCATTTTGGTGATTTCAAATATTGTTTTATTCACTCGATTATTTTGTTTTCTGCATTAACGTTTACGCTAAAAAGCGTTTCTTGCACAGCAAGATATGATTTTTTAGCGATTGTTATAACCATCCTTCTTCCTTTTCACACACACACACACACACAAAGTTTGGGTTTTTTGTTGTAATTTCAACCTCTAAATTAGCTACTTATGAAAAAAATCACACTCGTACTATTTTCACTATTTGCTACATTAACTGTCTCAGCACAGGAAGTTGTATCCACGCAAGGAGATTCATACTCCAATGGAAGTGGAAGCATCGACTTTACGATAGGAGAGGTAGTTATAAACACCGGAACCGATGGAACCAATGACCTAACGCAAGGTTTTCATCAAACCAATTGGAATTTTGTAGGACTGGAGGATCATTCTCCGAGCTACGAAGCAATTATATTCCCTAACCCAACATCTGAGGTGTTAAACATCAGAACGAGTTCGTTCGAGAATGTTACCTACACACTGTATGACGCACAAGGGAAATTGGTAATGCAGAACATTCTATCTGCAGAACAAACACCTATTCAAGTAAGTCAGTTGGCTCCGGGTAGCTATTCCTTGACCTTGAATAACCAAACACAAAATCTAAAGACATTTAAACTTATTAAACATTCGAAATAATGAAAAAACTAATACTATCAATCGTTGCCATAGCAACAATCACTCTTAGCTCTTACGGACAAGCGCCAGAAGGGTTTAAATACCAAGCAGTTGTTAGAGATGCTGGCAACACCATTTTAAACAACCAAGCAGTTGGAATGCGTATGACCATCCAACAAGGTTCTATTGGCGGAACAACGGTTTATCAAGAAACCTTTGCACCAACAACCAATGCATATGGTTTAGTTAACCTTGAAATTGGAAGCGGAACAGTTGTAAGTGGAGACTTTACTACTATTGATTGGTCTGCAGGACCTTACTTCATTGAAACGGCTGTTGATGTAACAGGCGGTTCAAGTTACGCAGTAATGGGAACGAGTCAATTAATGAGTGTTCCTTATGCATTGCATGCTAAAACAGCAGAAAATGTAACAAATGATTTAGTTGACGACGCTGATGCAGACCCAGCAAACGAGATGAATACTGGAGTTGTTTTAAACGGGACGGATTTGGAAATAACCGATGGCAATGGAACCATTGTTACAGATTTATCATCCTTACAAGATGGTGTAAATGATGCTGATGCTGATCCAAACAACGAAATCCAAACCATTAGCCGTACAGGAACAACTGTAACACTAAGCAACGGTGGTGGTACTTTTGAGGACAGTGTGGGAGTTTATACCGCAGGAGCAGGTATTGATATTACTAATAATGTTGTAAGTACAACAGGCCCTTGCGCTTTATCCATTGGCGATATACACCAAGGTGGTATTATCTTTTATTTAGACGCCTCAGGTTGTCATGGATTGATTAGTGCACCTTCAGATCAAAGTACGGGAATACAATGGTATAATGGTAGTTATACGAATACAACGGCATTTGGCAGCTGTGTAGGTTGTGGTGATGGAAATACATCAATGATTGTTTACAATCAAGGTGCAGGGGCCTATGCCGCAAAGCTTTGTTATGATTTAATTCTAGGAGTTTACAATGATTGGTACCTACCGTCTAAATACGAGTTAAACCTAATGTATCAGAATATTGGACAAGGAAATGCTTTGGGATTAGGAAATGTTGGCGGTTTTGCTGGTAGCGACTATTGGAGTGCTACGGAGATCGATGTCAGCGCTGCGTGGTTCCAGAATTTCGGCACTGGTAACCAGGTCAACTTCAATAAGAACGGCAACTTCTATGTTCGGGCTGTTCGGGCTTTTTAACAATTTAACTATTTATCCATTTAACCATTTTTTAAGATGTGGTTAGTTAGCCGCGAAGCGGTCGATTTTGAAAAATGGAGGGCAATAGCAAGATTACTTGTATTTTGCCGAGTGACGACACAAAATCAATGAAAGTAATTTTTTAAAAATGGTTTTTATACCATGCAAAATCCCTCCGAGTAGGAGGGATTTTTTTGTGTTCTATTTTCAGGAGTGGGTAATTGGTTATAACGGTTAATGTAAAAAGTCGTTTTAATGCTTTTTACATAGTGTTATATGCCATTTAAAAGCCTCTTTACTCAGGTGGCTATGATTTATGGACAAAGTATATTTCACTATTCAATAATTCTAACGGGATTACCTCCACAATTTGAATCAAATAATCTTTGTGAAAAATAACATTGTTAATAATAGCTAATTTCTCTATAAACAGTGGATGTTTTTTTCTTTAGTACGTAATCGTTCCTAGTGACTTTGAATTCAGTTCTTGTAATCCAATTTCCATGGTGGTCGTACGTATATTCGTATTCTTTATCAAAGTCAGTAATTGATGTGATGTCTCCATATTTCGTTCGTGCCACTGTAAAAGTGTTCCGTTTGTCTTCTCTACTTTCCTTAGTGTAATTATCTGTTTTGTAGGACACCAAGGTATATTCAATGATTCGGTTATTTGAGTCGTACTTATATAAGTATTTATCCCTATAAGTAACACCTGATTGACTTCTTAAATTGATACCTCGCACTAAAGACAGCCTTGAAGTGATTCGCCCCGCCTTGTCCCTATTCAGAATGATTTCTTTTTGAAAGTCTCTGGACTTATCATAAGTTATTACCTCTTCATTGCTGTTGTATTCAACTTCGTATTCGGTCATGCGTTCCCCATCCTTTGAATAGGATGACTTTTTAATCAACTGATTATTTTGGTTCCACCCATATTTTATTTTATTTACAAATCTGATATCTCCCGTATTGTTGTAATTTCTTTCTCTTTGCTGATGATAAGCATCTGCTACAATTTTATTTCCGCTGGCATCGTACGTAAAAACCTTTCTTAAGCACATAAATTCATCTGCACCCTGCACCCTCACTCCTTGATGGCAATAACTCTCTATTTTTGTTAATCGACCATTGCTATAATAATACTTGTATAAATTTCCTCCTGCTCCACTTCCAGCGTTATACTGACAATGATATAGAGCAGATTTTCTATAACCAGAGCGAAGGATGATGGCAGAGTTGTCTATGTGCAATTCATTTTCAAAACGCAACTCGCGTTCCTCCAATTCATCACTTCCTGATTGATCTACATAAATTTCTGAATACAATCCTGTAGGAGTATACGATTTGACATAACGCATCTCCTCTGTTTCTCTTTCTCCTACCAGTTTGTAAGCTGTCAAACTCTCAACTTGCCCCTTGAGCTGGTCTTTTTTCAGATCGCTGTGTTCCATCATGATAGCAAGCGTCTTTTCTAATCGACTTAATTTTGGGTGATTCGGAAAATCTCTTTTGAATTGCTGGATCAGGGACGGTGACAATTCATTGGCTAATTTTTTATCATAAATGGCTTCCAACACTTGTTTGTCAGTGGGAGCCAATCCTACGGAGGCATATTTAGCACGGTATTGATTAAAAAGCTTTAGACTAGATTCTCGTTTTGCAGCAGACAACATCAATTGAGGCAGTTCACTTTCGATCATTTGTCTGTAGGAAGATTTCGGATATTCCTTGATGAACTTTTTATAACTGTAGTAATTTTCACTCACACTTGAAAAGGTTAAAGAGTCCCTTGAATACGAAACTTTTTGATAAATCGGGGAGTTTTTATGGTCAATCAAAAATTGACTCAACTCTTCTTGTGAACGGTTGTTTAGGGCTTTTTTGTAAAGCGCATGATGTAAAAGAAGTTCGACTTCCTGTTTGTGCGTGCTTTTGGGAAACTTTTCCAAAAAATATTCATAGCCTTTGATCCATTTTTTTTCTAGGGTTTCTTGGTAAGCAGCTTCATCCATTTTTATGATGAATTCATCTTTGTAAAAACATGGGCTACATACCTCTAAAGCCCTATAGTATTGGTATTCTGTGTTGCTGTAATTTGCAGCAGCATATATCATTTTGTAGATATCAATCTTGATGTCTTTCAAAGAGATCTTTTGTTTTTCGAGAAAGTCAGCATCAGGATTGCTGAGGGGACTTACTTTGGAAATTCGATCTAATAGGTCATATCCTAAAGAATTATCCTTTGTGTGAATGTCTATTATAACTTGTGCAATTCTAGCCTGTATGATTCCTGTATGGTGCTTAGTTGACTTAACGAATGAATTTAGTTCTTCCTGTGCAGTTTCGTAATTTTCTTTTGCAAGTTGCTTATAAACTTTTTTAATGCTTTGTCCATTGACAAATACGCAGAAAAATACCCCAAATGTGATTAGAAATGTCTTCATATTGATCAGTAATATTTGAATTCTCTCGTAATTTTGTGTTTTTGATAAAGCTCACCTGTGTCGTGGTATTCTGTAGTTGTTTTAGTAGTCCAGTTTCCATGTTGATCGTTAACGAAAATTTCTACCACATTAAGATAGGATTCTCTGTCTTGCGGCTTAAAAAATGTTTTCTTTTGAGTAATAAACCCCCGAGAATCATAAGTGTACTCAAATATTTGAGCCGAGTAACTGTATGAATAGCTATAAGAGGAAGTTCTTTTTTTAATACAATCTCCCTTCGAATTGTAAGTATAGGTGTGCATGTATTGAAGCTCATCTCTATCGTATTTTTTCTTGTAATCAGATTCTGAGAGCAGATTGTTGTTTTTATCGAATTCATATACGGAGGACTTTATTTTTCGTCCTTCATTATCAAAATAGGTAAATTCAGTTCTGTTATTATTCTGATCGTATTTGTACGTGAAAATTCTAGAAACATTACGATCCTTGTATTCCTTTTTTTCGGTCACTTTACCGGATGAATTAAATTGAAAAACTTCCTTGTCGTAATTGGGGTAATAGCCTGAAATCTGGTTGTAGGTTTTTGTTACTTCATTGCCGTTGCATTGGTAATTGTAAGTGCCATTCCATCGTTGTACCGGATCAAATTGTCTTTCTTTTAAAGGAACTCCATACCTACAAGGACTTCCATAAGAGAAAGTGAATTCAGCTTTAGTAGATCTCGTTTCGCGCTCAACAAGTCCTAAAGGATTAAATTCATATTGAATCCAACTCCCTTCGATGAACGAATATTCTCCAAATTTTTCTTTCCAAGCGTATTTGGTTTCTTTCATCACCTTAACGCTAGATTGTAATTCCATTTTGTACCAAGTACTATTTTTTAACTGTTGTTTGTAGGTAGCTTCAATGGTCGATATTTGGTTGTTGTCGGGATATAATTCTTTAAATTCTTGAAGTAGATTTGGAGACATTTCTACTGTCAATTTTTCAATGTATAGTTTTTCTAATTCCTTTTCAGCTAGAGATACTCTATAATGATCAGGGTAATTTATGATGTAATCTTTCATCAATGAAATGTCTTTTTCTTCAAAGGCTTTTTGAAACATCAAGTCAGGCAATCTCGTAGTGATTTTATCTTTGAATTGGGTGTTTGGATATCGTCTTAAGAATTTTTTGTAATCTGGGTACGTTTCAGGAGTCTGATTAAATTTTAGCTGATCAATTCTAGTCTCAGTTTCTTCTTTGTACTTGTTTTCGGTTGGGAATTGGGCTAAAAATCCCGCGTAACTTTTGACGGTGTTTTTGTTTGTTGCGGCCTCAAATCCAAGCTTGAGCCTTAACTCTTTTATTTCTTTGTAGTGTTTTGATGTAGCGTAGTTTTTTAAGAAGTAATCACATTTATCTATAGCAACTTCTTCTAGTGTTTCGTTGTAGGCAGCTGTTTCTTTTTTGCTGTTGAATTCTTGTTGGTAAAAACAATTTTCACAGATAGACAAAGCCGAATAATAAGCTGCTTCCGTATTTGTTTTCAGAGCTCTTTCATAAAAGGTTTGGTAAATATCCACCTCTAAACAAGAATGGCAATACCCAAATTTTTTCAAATAGGATTCTGTCTTTTTACTGGAATAAGTTAGCCTGTCGAAATATCTTTTAGCATTAATAAAGTCATCGTTTTCGTCAGCTGTTTTAATCAAAATAATAATCGCTGCATGACTAAGCAAGTACTCATCGTCATTTGAAAGCCCCTTTTCCTTTTGAACTTCTTTTAATTCTGAAAGAGCGTTGCTGTATTGTTCCTTTTTTAGGTTTTTATAGATACTCTTAATTGTCTGTCCTTGTACTGAGGTGATTAAAAAAGGGAATAAGGCGGTTAGAAATAGTTTATCAAAATTCATTTTGTTTTCTTTAAATCATTGCGTATAACGTTTTACAGCTATACTAGCGCCGCATCGTTAAATATAATTGAATTCGTTGAAACGAAAATGGCGGTGGAGTATAGGTGCTGTTATGTGCATCAAAAAAGCTCCTCATTTCTGAAGGGCTTATCTGAATTTTTATTCTTCCAATTTCATTACTCGCTCTCGTGTTCCATCGCTGTAAATGTAAATAAGAGGAGTGTTAGGTTTGAACTCTGTTTCTCTGCCCATTAGATCAACTATTAGTACTAGTTCTTTGGCACTATAATCTAATTCATCTAAACCAATTACACTAATTGTAGTACATGTGGATGTGTCAGAACAAACACCTCCAAGAGCAGTTACCTCGACTGCATAGGAGCCATTAGATGCTGGGGAAAATACCTGATTAGTTTCTCCGAATATTTCCGAAAAGTTGTTATTGCAGTCCAGCCATTGGTATGATGCTCCATTTGCTGCACTTACCAATTCATCTGTTAGGTTAGCAATCTGATTGTTAGGAGGTATGTCTCCGCTTTCTACTGCTCCTATGTCAGGCGCTGAATAACGAGGAGTTCCGTTTTGGTCAGTTGAAGGAGCAGAATTCACATCGGCAGCATCGATTGCTGCGCTTCCACAAATAACTGCTATACTAGGAATCCCCTGATTGTTCGGTAGCATACCTGCTGGATCAAATTGAGGATTTATTGTTGAAAACCAATTCGGGCAAGGCGATGTACCACCAACAAGATCACAAGTACCCACAATATTATTGTTGTAGACAGCCTCATCTATCCCGCTTCCCATAAATTCTAACTGAATCCTCACGTCAAATCCAGTATTGCCATGTATAATATTATTCGACAATTTAACACTTGAAGACCCACCGTGTCCAAGCCCTCCTTGCTGGCCTCCAGTATTATTGGTAATAGTACAATTAGTAATTTCTCCTGTAACAAAACACCCTCCTTTACCCTGAGTACCGTCTGTTCCAGTATTACCGTAGATTGTACAATTAGTCATATTACTTGGGCCATTAAAGCTAATTCCTCCAACATATCGGGCAGTATTGTTCGAAATAGTGGTATTTGTCAGGTTGGTAGGATACCAATTTGCTAAAACGCCGCCGCCCGAGCCATTTGGTGCCGAATTATCATGGATGTAGCAATTATCAATTGATCCGATACCAATGTGAATACCGCCACCATAATTCCCAGCCTCACAATTCTTAACTTCCACTGTTGAAAGGTTTAAGATATATGAAGTGTGGGCAGCTCCTCCCAAGCCAATTCCTCCTCCATTAATATTATGGTATCCATTTTGAACAGTTAAACTTGAAATGTTAATGGTATCATTGTTGGTTCCTGAATTGTCTACATGAAAGATTCTACTTGTGGAAGAACCATCAATTATAGTCGTGTTCATACCGTTCCCGATAATGTCCAAATCTTTATTAAGTAGAAGTTCTCCAGATGTTAATGTTATTGCAACACCATCAGTATTTGCGTCAAAAACAATTGTATCACCCGCTACTGCAAATGATATTGCATCTCTTAAAGATCCAGCGCCGGAATCATTGTTATTAGACACTGTTATTGTCGTGGCCAATGCTAAGTGAGTAAAGCCAAGAGCTCCAAATAGTAAAAGTTTTTTCATATTGTTGATGTTTTTAATTACAAGTATACATATAAAGTACTTAATTGCATATAACAATTCGCTAAACGCTATAGATTATATTAGTCAATATATTGCTATAGAGTTTATTTGTTTTATGGTGTGTATAAATTTAAAGAATTAAATGGACTTTTAATGCCTTTGATATGCTTAATTGTTACTTGAGTATAAACTTCAGTTGTTTTTCTTATTGTGTATAACGTTTAGGCTATACTTTCGTGCCGATCTCTCGAATATAACACTTTCGGCATGAAGTGTAGACGATGTTATAGGTGTTTTTTTATTCAAAATTGAATACCTTTTTTGTCGTTCCATTGCTGTAAATGTAAATCAAAGGTGTGTTTGGTATAGCGTGGGTTTCCCGTCCCATATAATCAACTATTCTAACCAAAACTGGAAATTCATTTTCCCCTTCTATTGTGTCAACATTGAGATTCATATTACAGTCCTGAAGAAAATGGTCTGGAGTTTCATATTCTGCGTAGCACAGCATGCTCATACCACACTCACTGGGAAAGTAGACTAGAGGATTAAAAAGGCCTGTCGACGCTCCTATTCCCTCAATTAAGTATTTGTAGTTGTTTATCACATACCTTTTTCTATAATTTCCAAAGACTAATACAGAGTCGATTGAGTCGATAATCCTTCCAACCGGATTAGCAGAAATATTCCCAACCGGCGAGTGAACCGTATCGCCCACGGATAAATTGAAGTCATAAGCTATATACTCAATAGAGTCTATGGAATAGTATGGAATAAGAAAAACTTGTTTTCCACTTTCTCTCAAAGCGCCATAGTAATTCTCATTGTAACTCACCGATTCATTACACCATTGACCCGCAACGGTGCCTTCTTCATATTTATATTTAATGTAAACTTTGGAATATTGAAAACCTCCAATAGTGGTGTCACCGTCTATAGTATAACGATTGGTGTAGCTGTAGAAACAACTAAAATCTTGACAGCTGTTTACATCCATCCAAGTATCAGAGGAATCTGTTGTTGATATGAAAGGAACATATGCCTGCGCCTCTAAAAACGTAGGAAGAAGAAAAAAACAAAACAGAAGATTTTTCATTAGTTCAATTTTAGGTATAACGATGATTAAGTTCCAACGGTTGGTCATTACCTATAACGGTTACGCTAAAAAGCGTTTTTTGCTTCAGCAAGATATGATTTTTTAGCGATTGTTATAACCATCCTTCTTCTTTTTCCACACACATGCAGAATTTGGAAAATTTATTAATAATCAATATTTTGTGGGCCTAAATATGTTAAATATGAAAAGACACACACTCGTGCTATTTTCGCTTTTAGCTACGGGTAGTGTGTCAGCACAGGAAGTCGTATCCACGCAAGGAGATTCATACTCCAATGCAAGTGGAAGCATAGACTTTACCCTAGGCGAAGTGATTATAGCCACAGGATCAGATGGAACCAACGATATAACGCAAGGTTTCCACCAAACCAACTGGAACTTTTTGGGAGTGGAGGATTTTGCTCCCAACTACGAAGCCATTATTTTCCCCAACCCGACAGAAGATGTATTGAACATTAAAACAAGCATGTTTGAAAATGTAACTTATACGCTTTATGATGGTCTTGGAAAACTTGTTATGCAGGACAAACTTTCTGCCGAGCAAACACCTATTCAAGTAAGTCAGTTAGCTCCAGGTAGCTATTCATTGACCTTGAATAACGAAACACAAAATCTCAAAACCTTTAAATTAATTAAGACCTATTAAAATAAAACACAATGAAAAGAATATTACTCTCACTTGTTGCCATTGCAACACTTTCACTAAGCTCATTCGGTCAAGCACCAGAAGGCTTTAAATACCAAGCAGTCGTAAGAGATGCAGGTAATCTAATATTAAACAATCAAGCTGTTGGAATGCAAATGACCATCCAACAGGGTTCCATTGGGGGAACAACAGTTTACCAAGAAACATTTACCCCAACGACTAATTCCTATGGATTAGTAAACCTAGAAATAGGAAGCGGTACAGTTGTAACAGGAGACTTCGCAATCATTGATTGGGCAAATGGACCGTATTTTATAGAAACGGCTGTAGATGTAACAGGTGGAACAAGCTATGCAGTTATGGGTACTAGCGAATTAATGAGTGTGCCGTACGCATTGCATGCGACAACTGCAGAGACAGCAATGACAGATTTAGTAGATGACGCGGATGCTGATCCAGCAAATGAGTTGATTACAGATGTTTCTTTGAATGGAACATCTTTGGATATTACGGAAGCTGGGGTGACTGCTTCAACAGATTTAAGTTCATTGCAAGATGGTGTTATCGATGCGGATGCCGATGCAACGAATGAGATTCAAACAATGTCAGTATCTAATTTGGGCGATACATTGTTTTTATCACAAAGTAATTTCGTTATAATTCCAGGTATTTCCTTAAAGAATTTCGGAAACTATCAAGCACATTTAGATGCCGGGTACTCCCCTTGTGATTTATTTACTATGGGAGCTCCTTTGGATTCATTGTATGGTAGGGTTTATGAAGGTGGGATAATATTTTATCTTAATATGTCTAATTGCACGGGGTTATTAGCTGCTCCAAATGACTACTCTGCAGAATGGGGTTGTCAGCCTATAAATGTAGGAGGAACAAGTTTCGCGATTGGAACGGGAGAATCGAACACACAGGCCATTATTTCTGGATGTACGACTCCAGGAATTGCTGCGTTAGTATGTTCAGATTTGATTTTAGGAGTTTACGATGATTGGTATTTACCAAGTGCTGATGAAATGGTTGAGATGGCGAATATTATTGGGAATAATGGTGGGTTTATTGCTAATTGGTATTGGACTTCCTCTGAGTGCGGTGCTGCAACAGATGCATATTCAGTAGTACCTACTAATGGAAATGCCACTTGTGTGATGAGTAAACTAAACGTCTTTAATTTCAGGCCAGTTCGGTCGTTTTAGAAAAAATATAAATTTAAAATCCCTCTGAATAGGAGGGATTTTTTCGTGCTTTATTTTCGGAAGTGGTTAATTGGTTATAACGTTAAGGCTAAACGCCGTTGCGTTCTTAAAGATAATTAATTTCCGAAGAAATTACGTGCGAGTTC
>ERZ651776.2115-NODE-2115-length-22201-cov-5.051754_pt1 | contig 22201 bp, 19 predicted proteins | sample MGYA00514761_ERZ651776 | MGnify/ENA metagenome assembly ERZ651776 | reverse complement strand
GCAGCAGCTGGACCGGCAGCAGCTGGACCGGCAGCAGCTGGACCGGCAGCAGCTGGACCGGCAGCAGCTGGACCGGCAGCAGCTGGACCGGCTCCTCATGGACCGGCAGCAGCTGGACCGGCAGCAGCTGGACCGGCAGCAGCTGGACTTAACCCACGCACACACCGGCGTCCGACACTCGTTGATCCGTTCACCACAACCGGCCCAGTCGGAGTGACCGGCCAAGACATATTTTGGCCATGTTGAGAGATAGCTCTCAACATTATGGGATTCCTGCCGATTTATCACGCAAGGCCCAAATGGAACACCCCAACCTCAAGAAGTCGGCTCTGTAATGACACCAAACCGCAAAGTCAGCGTGCTTACATTTGCGCTTGCAACAGTGGTTCTCGTCGTCGCCTGGTATCTAGCAGCCTCAGCCTCAGCCCCGGCACTGATCACCGGAGCTACGTGGTGGTACTTCGTTCCTGCATTCCTGCTGGCTGAGCGGGCACTTGCCCACGTGGAGATCCGAGAAGAAACCCAAACCCTGTCGCTCAGTGAGACAGTCTTGCTCTTAGGGCTGGTTCTGCTTTCGCCACACGGGCTTATCGCAGCCCGTCTAATCGGTTCAGGCACTGCGTTGGCGCTACGACGGTTACCACTCGCCAAACTCGCCTTCAATGCTGCGCTCTTCGCTGGCGAAGCGGCCATTGCCTCGGTGTTCTTACATCTCGTCTTCCGCCCACAGTCGACGGGTCCTGGTTTGTGGGCATTTGCAGGGCTTTCCGTATTCCTGGCGACAACGTTCGGCGCAGGAGTTGTGGCCTGCGTCATTTCGTTCTTCGACAGCGATCGACCTCTTGGGCTGCTCCGCGGCGTCTTCCAAGTACAGATCTTCACTGCCACAGCGAGCATCAGCTTGGCGATCGTTGGCGCTGCAGCCTTTGCCCGGTCAGCGACCAACCTGGCCTATCTAGCACTCCTTGTCGGCGGCGTATTGATGATGCTGAAGAAACAGACTTCAACGGCTCAACGCGCTTCAGACCTGCAATCAGTCGGCCAATTCACCGCGACACTGGTCGGGGCAACAGGAACAAAGGAAGTGGTCCTAACATCGCTCCGCGAGGTCGCTCGAACGATGCGAAGCGAGCACGCAGCCATCTTCATTGACCCCCGAAGCGGCGTGTCGTCGCAGACCTACGGTCGAGAGGTAAACGGCTTCTCTCCCTCCAACGTGAATCAGTTCGACACGGTGCTCGCAGATCTCGATACGCCAGCGCTATTTGCAGATTCCGGCCATCCCGACACGACTTCACTTCCAACCGTGGGAGTAGCCGCTCCGATAGAAGTCGGTGGCTGCGTTGGCATGGTTGTTGTATGGGATCGCGCAACCGGCGTCGGCGAGTTCCTTTCATCTGATCCCCGCATGCTCGGCTCGATGGTCTCGCAGGTGGAGGTGGCTCTTGACCGGGCTCGCCTCACCGACCAACTGCACTATGACGCTCATCACGACGCACTAACCAAGCTGCCAAACCGTCTCGGCTTTACCGAACAACTCCAAGCCGCGGCCCACGAAAGCGGCACGTTGTTTGTGCTCGATCTCGATCGATTCAAGGTCATCAACGACACTCTCGGGCATCCAACGGGGGATGAAGCGCTCAAGATCATTGCTCGTCGGCTCCAGAGAGCGGTCGGGACTGACACGATCCTGGCCCGTCTTGGCGGCGATGAGTTTGCGGCATTTAGTCCGCACTGCGTGGATATCGCCAGTGCCTCATTGTTCGCAGAACGACTCTTCGACTCAATCGAAGCGCCCTTAGATCTGCAAGATCTTTCGTTGCAGCTTGGTGCGAGTGTCGGGTTTGCAGTTACGCCCATGCATGGTAACGACCTCACGACTCTGATGAGCCACGCCGACACCGCAATGTATGAGGCGAAGCGGCACCAGGTCGGCTGGCAGGTGTACCGGCAAGAGACGGATCCAAATGATCCGCGCCAACTCGAGTTGATTTCAGCTCTCCGCCACGCGATCAATGCTCGAGAGCTCGACGTGTGGTACCAGCCGCGGATCTCGCTGGAAGATGGATCCTTGGTCGGGGCCGAGGCTCTCGCACGCTGGATCCACCCACACTTTGGATTCGTGCCCCCTGACGAATTCATCGGACTGGCCGAAGGCGCTGGGCTCATGCGAGACCTGACCGACGCGATCTTCGAGCAAGTGGTCGAAGACATCTGTCGTTGGGACGAAAGCGGAATCCGACTGCAGATCGCCGTCAACTTGTCAGCCAGGAACTTGCATGGAGATTCGCTGCCCAGGCGCGTGGCCCAGGCGCTCGAAGGACGACATATCGAGACTGACCGCATCTCCTTTGAGATCACCGAGACAGCAATCATGGTCGACCGAGAACGGGTCGTTGGACTACTTCAGGAACTTCGCGATCTCGGCATCGCCATCGCCATCGACGACTACGGCACTGGCTACTCATCATTGACCTACCTACGAGAGTTACCGGCAGATGAGCTGAAGATCGACCGTTCCTTCATCTCGAACATCGATCTTGATGCGCACAACTTTTTGATCGTCCGTTCGACAATCGACCTCGCGCACAACCTTGGCTTGGTCGTAACCGCCGAGGGTATTGAGCGCCAGGAGGAGCTCAACACCCTGACCGAACTCGGCTGTGACTTCGCCCAGGGATACCTGATCTCAAAGCCGGTACCAACCATCCAGTTCGAAGAATGGGTTGTGGCTCACAGACCCGTCGTTCTCGGCTGAGCGCTCTCTTTCGCCATCGGGGGCACTCGCTCTGGCCGTGTCGCTACCAGCGGCGGTACGATTTCTATGGATCCAGGGTTGGCAGCATTCGAGTCGGCATCGTCCCCGCAGGTAGCGTCGGGTTGGTGAAGATTCGCATGGCCGTTGCCAGCTCCAACACTCCCGCCGACGCCGAAAGCCTCGCCGACCTTGTCGATGGTCTTGAGAAGCGACGATTCGACACGTTGTGGCTTTCGGATACACCGCTGACCTCTGCGGTCGAGCCATTGATGGCTCTGGCCATAGCCTCGGCTCGCACTACCCGTCTGAAGTTGGGCACCAATGTTGTTGTACCGGGCCGTAATCCCCTGCTGTTGGCCAAAGAGCTCGCGCACCTGGACCGGTTGACCGGCGGCCGGTTGCTCCTGGCCTTCATGCCCGGCATCGGCTCAAATACCGAAAGAGCAGCCATGGGCGTCACCGGCATCGATCGCCTCACACGGATGGCCCAGATCATTGAACTATGTCGGGCTTGGTGGGCCGGAGAAGCCGTAACCGACGAGATCGCTGGCTTCACCTACAACGAAGTCACGGTGAGTCCTCCTCCGATCCAGGAACCGCTCGAGATCTGGCTGGGCGGCAACGGCCCCAAAGGCCTTGCGCTCACGGCAACCCACGCCGACGGCTGGCTCGGATCACGAGCGACTCCTGCCGAAGCCGAAACCAGCCGACTCACCATCGAAGCCGCAGCAACAGCCGCTGGTCGGACCATCGACGACGACCACTTCGGCATCAGCATCCCGTATGCACGCACCGACCTCGACGACCGAGTCGTCGCCGCCATCATGCGCAAAACCGATGCCGAACGTTCCGACATCCTCCCCTTCGGCCCCGACGAACTCACCACCCTGCTGCGGAGCCATATCGACGCTGGCATCACCAAGTTCGTACTTCGACCCATGACCCTGCACGATGGCTGGGATACCGAACTCGACTACCTGGCCGAACACACACTTCCCTTCCAAAACTGATCGCAGCAAATGTTTGCCCCGCTCCGTCGGGGTAGATGCCGCTCACGTGATGGTCAGCGGCCAAACCTGTTGTTGTTGCCGTCTACGGGGTCAGGGAGTTGGCCACAGACTCCACGGCGTCAACAATTCCCATGTAACCGGTGCAGCGGCAGATGTTTCCCGACAATCCGCTGCGGATCTGCTCGCGAGTCGGAGATGGCTCGTTCTCGAGCAGGTGTACTGCGGTGAGTACGAACCCGGGAGTGCAGAAGCCGCACTGCAGTCCGTGACATCGGCTGAACGCTTCTTGCATTGGATGCAGCGTTCCGTCGTTATCGGCCAGACCCTCGATCGTGGTGATTTCTATACCCTCGGCCTGGATGCCGAACATCAGACATGCCCGCACGGGCTCACCGTCGGCGAGCACCGTGCATGCCCCGCACACGCCGTGTTCACAACCCAAGTGGGTTCCGGTCAAACCAAGATTCTCTCGAAGCACGTCGGCCAACGTGTGTCGCGCTTCGCATGTCACCGCGTGCATGGCCCCATTGATGCGGAGTTCGACCTGCACTTCGTTCGCCACCTCGTTCATGGGGCCACCACCGTTCCATCGCTCAAGAGCGCTCTGTCTAGAGAAAGCGCATCGGTCGCTGCCTGACCGGCAACGTGGGCCGCCATGGCGCTTCGGTAGCTCACCGATGCGTGGAGGTCATCGAATGTCTCCACTGTGTCCTGCACTGCCTCGCTGATCGCGGCGCCAACCTGCTCCGGATTTGTGTGCTCATCAAGTAGTGCTTCGGCAGCTTCACACCGCCACGGTCGAGCACCGACGCCCCCAATCACCACCCGCCAGCGCGAATCCACTTCGGCAACCACAGCGAGCACCAACGCGAAGTCGCCCTCGCGTCGTGCCATCTCGGCGAAACCCCAGCGAGTCGGCGCTGCAAGGTCGGCCTCGACGAGAATCTCGTCGTCGGCGATTGTTGTTTGCAGCATCGTCTCAAACCAATCATCGATCGCGATCATTCGATCGCCGTTCGGCCCTTGAACTCGCAACACCGCATTCGTGGCCAGAGCAACTGCGGGAAGCTCAGCGCTCGGGTCGGCGTGGGCGAGACTTCCTCCGATGGTCCCTCGGCTTCGAATGGCGGCATGGCCAATCCACCGGACCGCCTCGGCAACTAGCGGATGCTCAGACTGAGCGATCAGGTCACGCTGGCGGGTCATCGATCCAAAGGTCACCCGACCCTCGGCCGCAGTTAGGCCCTCCAAGGTACACAAATGGTTCAGATCGATGAGGGTGGTTGGCCTGGCCAACCGCATCGCTAGCAGCGGTACAAGGCTCTGACCGCCAGCGAGGAGTTTGCCCTCGCCATCGGTGGCGCTGAGCGCTTCGACCGCTTCGCCCACCGAGGACGGTCGCACATAGCTGAAGGGCGCAGGTTTCATTACACGTCTCCCCGTGCGGTCTGCATCGCCGTCCACAACTTGGCCGGACTGACGGGCAACTCGTCGATCTCGATGCCGAACGCATCGTGCACCGCGCTGGCAAGGACCGCAGCAGGCCCAAGCGTGCCGCCCTCTCCTACCCCACGTACCCCAAGCGGATTATCGGCTGCCCGTTCGATGTGGCCGATCTGTAGCTCAGGGATCTCGGCCGCGGTCGGCATCAGATAGTCCATAAGTGTGCCGGTACTGAGATTGCCCAACTCGTCATAGATGAGGTGCTCGTACATGGCGCCTCCGATGCCTTGGGCGATCGAACCAGCGATCTGGCCTTCGACGATCTGGTGGTTGATGATCTTGCCCGCGTCTTCGATACAGACCCAGTCCATAATCTGGATCTCGCCGGTCACCGGGTCGATCTCGATCGCGGCCACCTGAACACCGGCTGCGAACGCACCCATCACTGGGTCATAGAAGCGGGTCGCGTCAAGACCAGGTTCGAAACCAGGCGGCAGCCGGTTCGACTCGAGATAGGCCACCCGAGCAACATCTGCAACCGACCCAACCGGGGCCGGGCTGCCCACGACCTTGATCAGGCCATGTTCGATCACTAGGTCGTCGGCGTTGGCCTCGTAGAGCTCTGCTGCCAACCGGATGATGTCATCACGCACGGCAACCGCAGCACGGTGTGTCGCCCCGCCGGCGATAACTGCCTGGCGAGACGAGAATGCCCCAAAACCCCACAACGATTGATCCGTGTCGCCGTAACGGACATCGACATCGTCGTACGGTACGCCCATCGTCTCGGCGACGACTTGGGCCATGGTGGTCTCCAGTCCTTGCCCTTGGCTGGTCACGCCGCTCAGCACAACCACTTTGCCGTCGGGGTTCACTCGCACCGTGCATGCTTCGTGACCGGTGCGAAACGGCATACGAGGGCCAGCAGAGGCCGCTCGACCGAGGCCGGTCAGCTCGTTATATGCCGCAAGGCCAATACCGATCGGTTTGCCGCCTTCGGTCCGCCGCCGGGCCTGTTCGGCTCGTAGTTCGACAAGGCCAATCCGCTCGACAGCGACATCGAGACACTCGCCATAATGACCGGTGTCGTCGACCAACCTTGTCGGCATGCGGTAGGGCACGTCGTCGGGGCCGATCAGATTGATACGTCGAATATCGAACGGGTCGAGCCCCAGCGCGGCCGCACCGCTATCGAGCAGGCACTCCATCGCGTAAACGGTCGCTGGACGGGCAACGCCACGGTACGGGCCTGCGGGTGCGGTGTTGGTCGCCACACCGCGCACCGTGCACCGATAGTTATCAAGCTTGTACGGGCCGGTAAGCAGACCACCTGCCATGAGCGGTTCGATTCCCGCCGTCCACGGATAGACCGAGTACGCACCAACGTTGCACCACGCCTCGCCCCGAATTGCCAGCAGCGTGCCGTCGGCGTCGAAGGCCGCTTCGAGCTCATAGTGATGGTCGCGTGCAGCGGTTGCCGACGCCAGATGTTCGGCCCGGTCCTCAACCCACTTGACCGGGGTGCCAGGCAGCGACCGAGCAATGAGGCACAACGCAAGATCCTCGGGATAGATCACAGCCTTTGTGCCGAAGCCACCACCTACGTCGGGAGCCACGACCCGCACCTGTGACTCCGAAAGCTCCAGAAGTTCTGCGAGCAGATTACGAACCAGGTGTGGGATCTGGGTTCCTGACCAGAACGTGAGCCGGTCGCCGTCCCACAATGCGACACCGGCTCGGCCTTCGATTGGATTGCCACCGTGACGATTGGTCGTCAGTTCACGCCGCACTGCGACCGCCGCTCCAGCGAACGCTGCGTCGACATCACCTGCGTCGAATGTGCGAGACAGCAACACATTGTCGGGTGCAGCGTCGTGCACCGGCACCTGGGGCAAGCTCCACGCCGAGACAGTCGGTGCGAGCGGCTCGTAATCGATGATCAGCTGTTCGGCTGCGTCCTCGGCCAGGTAACGATCGGCAGCCACGATCGCCGCCACTGGTTCGCCGGCAAACCGGACCTTGTGTCGTGCCAACGGCGGCTGCTCGGTCTCGACATAACCAGGCAGGGCCGACAGGGCGCGCAACGAGATGTCGAATCCTGGCGAGGCGGAGGTGAACACATCGACCCCGGGCGGCAGCTCACTGAAATCGACGTTGGTGATCGCCGCGTGCCCATAACTGCTGCGCAAGAAGGCCACGTGGCGCATTCGTGGCATCTCCAAGTCCGAGACGAAACGGCCGCGGCCGGTCAGGAGCCGTCGGTCTTCTTTGCGCCGGGGAGACGATGCCGGATCGTGATGCAGAGTGCTCACCTCAGACCATCGAGTATCCGCCGTTTACGGCAATCACCTGGCCGGTGGTCCAAGATGACAGCGGCGATGCAAGCAACAAGATCATGGGGGTCACATCGTCGGGTCGGCCGAGGCGGCGAAGCGGATACATCGAGAGCATTTTCTTCATGCGCTCGTCGTCGGCCGCACCGGTGTGCTCGTCGAGGTTTTCGGTCTGTACGAGCGCAATGGCAACCGCATTAGCTCGAATGTTGTGACGAGCCATCTCCTTGGCCAGTGACTTGGTCAGCCCGATCGTGCTCGACCGGGTGGCGGCGGTGACGAGCAGCCGAGACTCCCCCACACGTCCGGAGTCACCCATGAGATTGATGATGTTGCCGCCACCGTTGTCGGCCATCTGCTTTGACACGATGTGTGAAATGCGGATCGTGCCGCCCACCGTGACATCGATCTGTGGTGCCCAATCTTCCTCGGTGGTTTCGAAAAACGGTTTGGACTGGGTCGCCGCCGCGTTGTTGACCAGTACCTGGATCGGACCGATGGCCTCGGCAGTCGCTGCAACTGCAGCTTCGACCGAGGCACGATCCCGCAAGTCTGCGCCAACGGCGATCGCTTTCAAGCCCGCGGTTCGGGCGGCGCTAGCCGCAGCTTCGGCCCCGTCCTTCGACGAGTTGTACAGAAACGACACGTTCGCCCCTTCGGCCACAAACGCCTGGCCTATGGCCAGACCCAGTCCTTGGCCTGCGCCGGTGACCAATACGTTTGTTCCTGCGAGTTGAAGATCCACTGCAAAGCCTTTCAGAGCTGTTCGGGAATGTCTTGTTGAAGTTGAAAACGTTTTGTCTTGCCCGAGCCGGTGCGAGGGATGACGTCCGTCGTGAATACGTGCGCGGGGACCTTGAACGACGCCAGGCGTTCCCTGACCGTCTGCTTGATCGCTGCTGCATCCACGCTGGCGCCTTTGGAAGGAACCACGAAGACCACAGGCACTTCGCCTAGGTCATCGTGTGGCATCGCTACTACGGCCGCGTCGGCCACACCTGGCGAGTGCATGACCGCCTCTTCGACCTCGGCCGGGTAGATGTTCTCGCCACCGCGGATGATCATCTCTTTGGTACGGCCGCTGATCGTCAAGAAGCCGTTGGTATCGCGGCGAGCGAGGTCACCGGTTCGATACCAGCCATTGTGGAGTACCTCGGCGGTGGCTTCGGGATTCTCGAAGTACCCCTGCATCAGACCTGGCCCAGACACCCACACCTCACCATCGATATCTGGATCGACGTCGACTCCCGTCGCAGGGTCGACGACCCGTACGCCCACACCCGTCACGGCAAAGCCGCAAGAGCCCGGCACCCTCGAACTGTTCGGCCAGTTCATCGCCACCATCGTAGATGTCTCGGTAATCCCATAGCCATCGAGCAGTTCGACGCCGAACCGTTCCTCGAACGCATCGTTGGCCGGTCCGGGCAGGATCGCGCCCGCGCTAACACAACGGCGGAGATCAGGAAAGGTTTCATCGTCGCTGGTGCCATGCAGCAAGTACTGGAACATCGTGGGCACACCCGCAAGCATGGTGCAGCCGCCGGCCCGAAGGTGGTCGAGCACCTCGTCGGTCGAGAAGCGATCCATGATGTGAACCGTGGCGCCGGTAGCAACCACTCCGAGAACACACAGGTCCAGCGCGTACGAGTGGAACAGCGGAAGCGGACTGAGCAGGGTGTCATCGGCGCCAAGCCCCAACATCGGCGACCAGCACACCGCCACCATCCACAACATCGACCGTTGCGTCAACATGACACCTTTGGGCCGGCCTGTTGTTCCCGACGTATAGAGCAGGAATGCGGTCTCGTCGAGACCCAAGTCGTCGGGCGCTGGTGTGTCAGGCGTGGTCGTCGCCAGGGATTCATAGTTCAGGGGCCCGTCGACGGGTTCACCAATGACGACTACCGAGATGTTCGACCGGCCGTCGCTCAGCAGATCTTCGATAACAGGCAGCAGCTGTGTATCAGTGATGATCAGCTCGGCGCCGCAGTGGTCGAGTTGATACGCGATCTCGGGTCCTGCAGCATTGGGATTGATACAAACAGCAACCATCGACGCTCGTACCAGCCCCAGATAGGACTCGGCGACTTCAACGCCATTGCCAGCCACGATCAGTCCCCGAGCACCACGTCCGCTCGCCATCGCGGCAAAGTGTCCACCAAGGCGGGCGGTCCGCTCGTCTAGCTCCCGATAGGAAACCGACCGACTCGCATCGATGAACGCGGGCTTCTTGCCATGTCTCGCTGCCTGATCGTGCAACAACTGAGCGACCGGCGTTACGAGTTGAGTATGAATCACCTTGGTTCGACCCTCATCTACGTGCCTAGCTACTCGCCACGAAAGATCGCAGAGCGCTTTTCGGCTCGCGCTGCGAGTCCTTCTACGAAATCCTCACTCTTCCAACAGGCTTCGAATGCTGACTGTGCTTCGGTTGAATCGTGACTGCCATTGGCGAGTGCGTCGACCGTCGTCTTGATATACCGCAAGGTCAGCGGCGCCATGCCTGCGAGATCTGCCGCGAGCGTGACGGCATCATCGAGGGTGCCGCGTTGGTCGACCAGGCCAACCATGGCGAGATCATCAGCCGCGATCCGGGCACAGGTCATGAGCAGTCGTCGAGCGGGACCGCCGCCAACCAAGGCGACCAGGCGTTCGATTGTCCACGGATCGACGGCAAGGCCAAGCCGAGCGGTCGGCACCGCGAAAGTCGCTGTCGGGGCGACCACCCGCAAGTCACACGCGATCGCCAGCTGCAAACCAGCGCCAATCGCATGGCCGTTCACCGCTGCCACAACCGGCATCGGAGCCGATGTGATCGAGCACAACATGTCGAACAACGCTGCACGGAACTCGCCGCCAGAAACCTCGCCAAAATCCGCACCAGCCGAAAATGCACGACCCTCGCCGGTAATAACCAAGCTTCGATCGCCTCGTTCGATACTGGCACGCACTCCGTTGGCGATGCCGGTCGCGTGTTCAGCGTTCAAGGCATTTGCTCGCTCGTCTCGGTCGATCGTCAGCACCGAGAAGCCGTCATTCGCATCTACACGAATCATGGAGCACCTACCCGAGCCGTCATCGTCATGATCTCCCCCAAGCAAGCGAACCGGATCGCACATCCAAGTCTCGCCGCCACAACCGCAGCCGCGCAAACCGCGCCCGACAGCTGGGTACCCCAACCTGCGAACGGAAGGTGACCGCAGTCGCACCTGCTGTGTTGCAGTGGCGACAGTTGTTTGTCGTCGACAGGATCATGATCTATCTGTCCCCAAACAAATCAAGGAAGAACAATGGACCCCTTCATCGGTCAGATCCAACTCACCAGCCCAGCTATTCCGGCTCAGCCAAATCGCCGGGCGTTCTACGAGGTCGTCGCTCAAGTACGCAAGGATTCAGGTGAGGCGCACCTCGACTACTGATAATCACCATGGAGAACTGAGCGCCGAGCCTCAGCGCACCTCGAGCTCGGCGACTTGGGCCCGAGCAACATCGCGCAGGTGTCGTCGCAGTCTTACCAAGCCGAGGTCGTGGTTATAGAGCTGCTCTCGTCCGTCGGGTTCCATGATTTCGAGCAGATTGCGATCTTGTTCAAGCACTGCCCAATGGCGAGCCTCGAGCCGATTGCGGTACAGGAATCGCCACACGTCACGTTGCCATCCCTGGACCCGGCAGACGCGCCAGAAGAACACCGAAGTCAACGTCTCACCATTGGCTCCGGCTGGTGTGTACATGCCGACGATGCCAAACTTTGGTGTCGGCCCGCCGGTCGGCGGATAGGGGATCTCGAGCCGCATCCACATGACGCCGGTGTCGCCGAACTCGGTCCAGTCGAAGTTCAGGCCCAGCTGCCCGTTCTTGGCGAAGACATAACCGGTCTCGGTCTCGGTTGTGCTGAACTCGGCGACGCTGGTTCCCTCGGACATCGAGTGGGACACTCGGTGCAGGAACGCTCCGTGTGCCGGATCCATCACGTTGTCGGCGATATCTCGGTAGTCACCTTTCCACTCCACGTAACAAAGGAAGTGGCTGCACTCCTCGGAGGACAACTCCTCTGGAAGCACAAGCTCTGGCGCCGAGTCGAGATGAGGATCGACGCTGTTGTAGAGAAAGATGGCACCCGCGGCCTCGGTTGCGTGGAACACCCTGGTCGGTCGCCGACCATCGAGCCCACAACCCGGGCTTCCCGGTACGTTCACGACCACGCCATCGTGACGGACCTCGACCCAGTGATATGGGCACTGCAGTCGATCCCCCAGTGACCGGCCGGCTGACAGCGGTGCACCACGATGAGGGCAATAGTCCTCGAGCGCCCGCACCACGCCGTCGTCGTCGCGCCACAAGGCGATCCGGTAACCGAAGCGGCGTACCTCTTTGACCTCGCCTTCGGCCAACAGGTGCGACGGAAGCACCGGATACCAACGGTCTCGGACACCGTTCTCGAGCAGCTCCTGCACCGCCTCGCTTTCAGTGACTCGTGCCATGCTGGTCCCTTTCGTCGTCTCGTCGTCGCTCGTGACTGCTCAACGGCCGAGTTCGGCCATAAGAGCGGTGAAGTTCTCGCTGGTCCATGGACCACCTGTGGGGTTCGCTGGACCCTGCGTGGCGAGGTGTGCGACAACACCGTCGAGGTCATGGATGCCAGCTGCATAGGCCGCTTCGATGGTGTCGCCAAGACGGTTCTCGAAGTCGCTGGGGGGCGTAGCTTTCGCTTGATGTGGTTCTAGGAAACGATCAGTCATTGGTTGCTCCGTGGTCGGGGTCATGAGATCGGTACGGGCGGCACAAATGGCTCGGCCATTGGACCGTAGGCGGCACAGTCGACCTCGACCAGCACCGGGCCCCCGTTTGCTACGGCTCGTTCGAGCACCGATAGGGCCTGCGCTTCGTCACCCAGCCGTTCGTATCCCAGGTCGAATGCTCCAGCCAGGCTCGCGAAATCAGGATTGATGAGATCCACGCCAGCACGGTGATCAAAATGGGCGTCCTGCAGATTGCGCAGCACGCCATAGCCACCATCGTTGAAGACGATCGCCACCAACCACGGCTGCTCTTGAGCAATCGTGGCGAGTTCACCAAGATGCACCATCAGCCCGCCGTCGCCCACCATCAGGCTTGTCGGCACCTCGGGGCGAGCTGCTGCTGCACCGATCGCCATGCCCAGGCCTTGTCCAATACCCCCACCGCGCGGATTCACGTTCGTGGTCGGGTCGAGAACGTCGAGTAATCGGTTTCCCCAGCTTGATGATGGGATAGTGATGTCGCGGACCAGTGGCGAGTCCGACGGAAGCACTCGCCTCATGGCCCGACACAACCCTGTATAAGGACCGATCGCCCGTTCAAGTGTCTGCCGTGCCTCGGTTCGGATCTCGCCCGCGAAGGAACGCCACTCGGTCCGATGAGTGTCGATAAGTCGCTCGTCGAGAGCGGAGATGACATCGAGCGCACTGCCGCAGAGACCGACCTCCGCCTCATACACCCGCCCGATCGCAGCAGGGTCGATATCAATCTGGATGTGCACCGGCGGTAGCCGTAACTTGTAATGGCGAGTCTCGATAGACCGGAAGTGGGTGCCGACCGACAGAATCAGGTCCGCGGCGTCGAGTAGCCGCTGGCCATTGGCCGAGGCCGCAAAATTGCCGATGACGAGTGGGTTATCTTCAGGGATGACGCCCCGTCCAGCGTTACTCGTGAGCAGAGGTATGTCGAGACGTTCGCACAACGCAGCTATGAGATGTCGAGCGCTCTGGGCTCCTCCGCCGGCCCAAACAACTGGTCGTTGCGCCCTGGCCAACAACTCGACCGCTCGATCGATATCACCGGTGATCGGGGCGATAGCCGAAGGGGTCTCGGTCGATGCGGTCGAGTACGTGTCGGCGGACGCGTACTGAAGATCGATGGGAATCTCGACGCTGACTGGTCCGCTGGGAGCGCGGAGTGCTTCGGCAGCAGCACCGAGAAGGCTTGATTCGATATCTTCGGCAGCCCGCACGGTGTACGCGGCCTTGGAAACCGCGTCGAGCATCTGGGCCTGGGCCTTGGTCTCGTGGATCACACCTCGGCCCTGATCGAGATAGCCAGATTCGATGTTGCCGGTCACATGCAACACACGCGAGCCTGCGGTGAGTGCTTCGATCAACGAACCCGCAGCGTTCCCAGAACCGGTGCCGGTACTCGTGACTGCCAATCCCAGTCCCTCGGACACACGGCTATAACCATCGGCTGCGTTCACCGCCGTGGCCTCGTGACGCACCGCGATGTAGCGACCTTCGGCTACCAAAGCGTCGACGAGCGGCTGGTTATGGATGCTTACCACCCCGAACGCCGCTGCAACGTCAGCCTCGCGTGCGAGCGCACACAACGTGGAGGGTGCGGCTGCGGCTCGAACGCGATCGCCCGCACTCATGCGCTGCTCAATGATCTCAGACATAACGACCTACTCCCCCGGCCACGTCGATTGACGTGCCAGTCACATACGACGCGCGGGGTGAAAGCAGCATCGTGATTACGTATGAAACTTCACGAGCCGTTCCGAGGCGGCCCAGTGTTATGCCTCGGTCAGCAGCAATCGCAGCCGACCATTCTTCCCAGCTCTGCTCCACATCATCACCGCGTTGATCATCACTGCGTTGATCAAACCGACGTCGCCATTGACCGGTATCGATGAGACCAAGCAGCACGCTGTTCACCCGAATTCCCTCGGGACCCAAATCTGAAGCCAGCGTGCGGGTCAGGTTCAACAGACCGGCACGGGCAGCGCTGGTCGCAGCGAGCCTCGGCTCGGGTTGACGTGCCAGCACCGCATTGACGTTCACCACCACACCGGCGTCACTGGCGGCCAGATAGTTCCGAGCGGCAGTAACCGGATGGATAACACCAGCGAATTTCAGCTCGAACTCGCTCATCCACTCATCGAACGCAGTGTCCGCAAACCCGCGCATCAGCGACTGGCCAGCGTTGTTGACAAGCCCATCGACGGCCCCAAAACGTTCATGGGTAGCAGCGATGAACCGGTCGACCTGACCGGCCAATCGCACATCGCAGGCCATGGTGAGCAGCCGATCTGGGTCATGACCATCGAGTGCGCTCGTTGCCGCGTCGAGTCGATCGAGATCGCGTGCACAAGTCGCGACTCGGGCACCACACGACAGCAGGTCGTTAACGAGCGCAAGACCAACGCCCGAGCTACCGCCGGTCACGACGATCACCCGATCGGTGAGTTCTAGATCCATGAGGTGTCCTCAGCTCGTTCGGTTCATCAGGCTGTGGTTCCCCACGTCGGGCCAACTCATGGCATTACGAATCCACCGTCGACGACCTGGGTCGTGCCGGTGAGATACGACGCATCGTCGGAGAGCAGAAATCGCACGATTCCCACGACGTCGCTCGGTTGTTGTGGACGAGCCAACGCCCGCATGTCGGCGTAGAGCTGGTGACGTTCAGCTGGCACGCCTGTGGTCGACTCACCTTCGACGATGCCAGGTGCGACTGCGTTCACGGTGATGCCATGCGGACCCAGCTCCCGAGCCATCGCTCGCGTCAACGAAATAACCGCTCCCTTGGAAGCGATGTAGTGCGAGAGTCGAGGGCTCCCAAACAGCGCCGCATCCGATGCCAGGTTGATGATCCGGCCAGCACCCTGCTCGATCAGTTGCGGGGCAGCGTGTTTGCTGACCAGCCACGTTCCCGTCAGGTTGACGGCGAGTAGCTGATCCCAGGTTGACCGATCGATCTCCCAGAACGATGCACCGCCGACCGCATCGGCCATCGCTGCGTTGTTGACGAGACCCCAGATCGGCTCACCGATCTCGGCGAACAACCCGGCAACGGCATCTTCGTCGGCGATATCGACAACATGGCCAATCGCTCGGCCGGTGCTGCCTTCGATCTCGGAAACGGCAGCAGCGACGCGTTCAGGCACCACATCGACCGCATGCACGACAGCGCCAGCGTTCGCCACCGCATGAGCAATCGCCAAGCCAAGACCCCGTCCGGCACCCGTCACGACCACGGACCTCCCAGAAAGATCTCCGAAACCGGTCATATGCGCTCAGTCACGGGTGATGCCGACCATCGGGGAAGTGGCTGGATAGGTAGGTATTTCAGGCTTGCCGGTACCCAGCATTACGCAGAACAACGCTGGAGTATCACCAACGTTCTTCAAGCTTCGGGGCACACCTGGCGGGACCTTCATGAAGTCGCGGTAGCCGAGCTGGCGTGCAACCGACTTCGTGCCATCTTCCAGGTCATGTATCCGTATCTCGAGCGTTCCTTCGAGCACGAAGAACGCTTCTTCAGCATCGTGATGGTTGTGTTCAGGGCCTTCGGCGCCTGGCGGCAGAAACATGTTGGAGAACGTGAAGTGATCGGCCTGGATGATGCGTTCGTCCTGCTCGTGACGGCCAGTGCCCCCTGAACCCATGTACCGGACCTGTGCTCGGCGGAATTGCTCGCCCGCTTTGGTTTGGAACGAGAGCGTATCCCAATCCTCGGTTCGCGATTCACGCGTGGCCAAGTAGCTGTCGATCATCTCGTCGAGCTCGCCGGTTTCGCCGGGGCTCTCAGGGTTATCGGTGCTCATTTCGGGGTCCTTTCGTCGGAGGAAGTTATCGATCACAGTGTTGAATACGTCGGGCCGTTCCTGGTTCGCAAGATGGCCAGCGCCATCGATCACAACCAGATGTGCTCGGGGAAGAAGCGAAACGATCTGCTCAGCCTCGGCTGGCGGACAAATCACGTCCAGCCCACCGACCACGACAAGCGTCGGGGTGTCGATCGATGTGAGTGTCTCGGTGTGGTCGGTGTCAGCCATTGAGACGGCGGCCTGGCCATACCCCGGCAAACGGATACTGCTGGCCATCGATCGACGCACACGAGCAACCAGGTCTGCGGGGGCATCGGGCGACAGCAATCGATGCGAGCGAGACTGCGCAAGCCTTTCGGCCCCTTCAGTCGCCAGCGTTGCGGATCGCGATCGCATGGCAGCGGCCTTGTCGGCATCTCTGCCCGAACCACGACTCGTGTCGGCCAGGACCAGGCGACGGACACGGTCCGGGTGCCGGAACGTCATGCGGGTGGCGATCACCCCGCCCCAGGAGACGCCCAGCAGGTCGGTGCGATCAATGGAGAGCGCGTCGAGCAAACGAATGTAGTGCCCGACATAATCGTCGAGCGATGAGATCGAGGGGTCATCGTCAGAAGCCGCGTAACCGGGTGCGTCGACGGCGATGCACCACCGGTCGTGGCCGAGACCAGCAAGTTGATCGGCGAACCCAGTACTCGACGAACCAATGCCGTGCAGCAGTACCAGCGGGATGCCATGCGGTTCGCCCGTCTCGACGATCGCCAGCGGACCAATGCGGCGGCGCCGAAGGTCGGTTGACTGGTCGACGGCGCCCATTAGACGAACACCCCTGCGTTGCCCGCCAGGTTGTGCAGCGAACGCAGCGCGGCCCATGCAGTGACATGTGAGGTCTTTGGATTGTCTGGCGACGGTGCGTTGGTGATCTCGAATCGGTAGGTGCCACTGTCCGCTTCGACCACGACGTTGTGGGTGTTCACCGTTGCGGTCGGCGAACCGGTCACGGTCACCTCGACCACCTCAAAGGATCCTGCAGCCAGCGCCAGCGCCGCAGAGACATTGAGCGATTCAGGAAAGCGGGTCACGGCGTCGGCCACCGTGCCTCGGAAACACTCGACTACTTCGGCCCGTGAGCGCAGGGCTGCGCAGAGCTCCTCGGACATCCAATCGCGTTCGAGCACAGCCGCCGGTTTGATGGTCTCGATGGTGACCTGGCGAACTCTTCCGTGTAAGCGGGCTGCCTCGATGATGTCTAGGCCGCCAATCGCTCCCGAGCAGAAGGCCAATCGGCCCGGACCAGCAGCGAGCAACGACGAGCGCAGGTCAGGGTCGGCGAGTGCACCGAGCGACAACAGCACAACATCGGTTCCTCCGGCCAGGTACGGCTCGACGTGATCGCGCACCGCCTGGGGGCCTGCAGCCTCGACGATGACGCCACAATGATCGCCGAGCTCGTCCGCTGGCACCATCAGCGGGTGCGCGGTGCCACCACTAAAGCGGCTGGCCACCGCAGAGACCTCGAGCGAGCAGCCAGCGATGGCCCCGTCACGAGTGCGGTCGGTGATCTGCCCGGCCAGGGTTTGACCAATGGCGCCCCATCCAAGGATTCCGACCTGCAGATTACGAACAGCGACCTCGCTCACAGTTCGTGCCGCCTCATGACCGATCCCATCGTGGAGCGTGCAGGCCCGGGTCAGGTTGCCCGGCCCCATGACGACGGAACTCGGCCGATGGTGGCCCGGCGAGATGCCACAGGTCAGATTGGCTGGGAACGCGCTTCCACACTCGGGGAACCCAAGACGCATCGTGCTGGACCTGTTCCAGGTCGGTCGTGAACTCAGGAACAAAACCTGCGGGATCGCCGTAGTAGGCAAAGGCGTTGTTGCCCGGTCCATGACGACCAATTCCCCACAGCGGATCGACCCCAGCCGATCGCATGCGGCCCACCGCTGTCAGGAACCCGTCGAGTGAGTCGAGTTCGTGCGCGATGTGATTGACGGAACCGTGCGCTTCCTGGTTGAACGCAATCGTGTGGTGATCGGTCAGATTGCGCAAGAAGACCATCTGATGTTCAGACCAGTCCGAAACCCGGAAGCCGAGCATGGTGACGTAGAACTCGCACGACAGGTCTATGTCCACCGTGTTGAGCACAATATGGCTGAGCCGACGAGGGACCGACGGAGAAGGAACGAGCGGGTCAGCGGCATCCATCTCGGTGATGATTCGCAGCCTGCGACCCTCGGGGTCGGCTGCTTCGAACCCATACCCACCACCCAAGGAGGAAAGCAGCTCGGGCTCAAGCGTGATCTCGACGCCCCGATCGGCCCACAACCGGTGCAGGTCGTCGACGCCACGGCGTGAAGGCGCTGCAAATGCGATGTGACCGAGACCGACATAATCGGTTTGCACGAACCGCAGCACATGGTGTTCGGGGCCCGAAGAACGAAAGGCAACTGAGTCGTCGCCGCGTTCGACGACGTGCAGACCCCAAGCCAGATAGAACTCGGTCACCTCGTCAAGGTCCGTGGTGGTGCACAGCTCCACGTGGCGGAGCGGGCCGGGAACAAGTGAGCCGGGAGTAAGCGGGCCTGAAGTAATCGGAGCCATCGACGCTGATAATATCTCTAACTTGAGATACCACCAAGACCGCTACCTTCGATATCTGTGAGCGAACCCGACGACATCATCGACGACATCGTGCGCCAGTGGCAGCGGCAACGCCCTGACCTCGACGCCACCCCGATCGCTGTGTTCGGCCGAATCACCCGCACCTACAAGCTGCGGCAAACACAGCTGCGGTCGTTATTGAGCCAGTACGACCTGACTCCCGCGACCTTTGATGTTCTGGCGAACCTCAGACGGAGCAGCGACGACGCCCACAAGACTGCTGGTGATCTCGCAAAATCTTCGCTGCTCAGTACCGGAGGCACAACGTTTCGGTTGGACCGGCTCGAAGATCGCCAGCTCATCGAGCGCATCACGTCCGCCGACGATCGTCGAATCACCTACGTCGAACTCACCGCCGAAGGCCGCATATTGATCGACACCGTCATGGCCGCACACCTGGCCCAAGAGTCGGAGTTGCTGAATGCGTTCGACCCTGGGCAGATCGAACAACTTGGCCAACTGCTGCGCCTACTCGAACAGTCGATCACCTCATGGGACTAGATCAGGACTAGGCCAGGGCTAACCCTGGTCTCCACGGTTCAGGACTGAGGGGCAACCAAGTCGAGCACCCGGCTCGGGGTAAGTGGCCCGGTTCGGATGGTTACATGGGAGTGTCCGGCTCGGCGCAACGCATCTTCGACTGCATTGGCGACCGCAGCTGGCGGGCCTACTGCTCCCCCTTCGCCAAGCCCTTTGACCCCCATGGGGTTCGTTGGACTCGGGCACACGATCTCATCGAGCCTGATATCAGGAACCATGCTGGCCAACGGCATTGCATAGTCGGCAAACGTCGAGGTGACCGGTTGCCCATTGCCGTCGTACACCATGTGCTCGCAGAGAATGCCACCAATGCCTTGTCCGACGCCGCCGACCACCTGAGCATCGGCGATCATAGGATTCACGATCCGGCCGGCCTCGTGCACGACGACATAGTCAACAATCTCGACCCGGCCGGTCTCTGGATCCACCGCCACAACCACAGCATGCACGCCACTGGCAGTCGCGTAGTTCGGAGGTTGGAAGTACGACGTCTCCGACAAGCCGTCGCTACCATCGCCGCCGATCAGTTTTGGCACGGCACGGATCAATTCGGCAAGCGACATGGACTTTGTGGGAGACCCAACGACACTGATCATGCCACCGGTGAGTTCGAGGTCGGCTGCGCTCGATTCCATGGCGTCGGCAGCCGCATCGAGGATGCGTTGCCGCAGCAGTTCGGCTGCCTGCCTGGTGGCATTTCCTGCCGTCACCAGTGCACGGCTGGCGATCGTGCCAACGCCATACGGAATGGTCGCCGTGTCGCCAGCCACCACATCGACATCGGTGATATCGACACCGAGTGCATCAGCAAGAATCTGAGCGAAGACCGTGCGATGACCCTGCCCCTGCGACGGAGCTCCGGTGTAGATGCGAACTCGCCCAGATGGCGTGACATCGACTCTGGCGCCCTCGAATGGCCCGAGACCGGTCATCTCGAGATACATCGCAAAGCCGACGCCGATCAGGCGACCGTCCGCCGCTGGCAACGACTGCTTCTCGCGGACCGCCGGCAGGTCGATCATGGCAACCGCCCGCTCCAACATCTCGGGATAATCACCCGAGTCGTACTCTTGAGGCAGGCCGCGCCGATCGAGCATGCCGGTTCGATAGGGCATCTGTTCGGGGCCGATCAGATTGCGACGTCGGAGCTCGGCTGGCTCCATACCAAGTTCGGCGGCCACGGTGTCCATTGCCCGCTCCATGGCAAAGGTCGCCTCGGGCCGGCCAGCACCACGGTACGGCGACGTGAACGTGGTGTTGGTCAGGACCCCTGTTGTCTCGATATCGACATTGTCGACGTGATACGGCCCAAGCAGGTGACATAACGCGTTATAGGGCACGACGAGCCCGACCATGTTGCGCGCACCCAAGTTGACCAGGATGCGGTCGTGGACCGCCACGAGATGGCCCTCGTTGTCGGCCGCCACCGTGATGTGGTGTATTTGCTCTCGGGCATGGGCATCGGCGGTCAGGTTTTCGTACCGGTCGGCGATCCACCGCACCGGTCGTACCAGGTCATGGGCTGCGAACGGAATCAGCAACTCCTCAACGATCAAGATGCCCTTTTGACCAAAGCCGCCACCAACGTCGACAGACTGGACTCGGACGTCGTCCACCCGAAGACCGATCGACTCGGCAATGTGATCGCGTACCCGGTGCGGCGTCTGCGTTGTCGACCAGACGGTCAATCCGCCAGAGAACGGATCCTTCTGGGCGAGCAGTCCGCGGGTTTCAATCGGAGCACAGACATATCGCTGGGTCGAGAACGTCTCGTGGACGACGACCGGCGCGTCCGCGATCGCCTTCGCGGCGTCACCCTTGCCGTGGCGCACGTGTACACCGATGTTGTCTTCCTCGCCACACAACACCAACGGTGCGCCCGGGGCCGCAGCTTCTTCGAGGTCGACCACGGCAGGCAGTTCTTCGTAGTCGATGTCAATCAACTCGATGGCGTCCTCGGCCAGATACCGCGACTCGGCAATAACCATGATGACCGGCTGGCCCACATAACTCACCTCGTCGCCGGCCAGAATCGGGGCTGGCTGCACCTTGTTAATCGGGCCGAGTTCCGCGATACCCGGCGGCACCCGCATCTCTTCCGCGTTGACGAGTGGCTTGATGCGGTCGACAACATCAGAAGGTTCGTACACCGCGACGACACCCGGCATCGCTCGCGCCGCCGATGTATCAAGCCGCACGATCCGGGCGTGGGCGTAGGTGCTACGTAGGAAGGCGACTTCGAGAGCGTCGGCGACGTGGAGGTCGGCAACAAAACGCCCAGCTCCGCGAACCAGACGATCGTCTTCGACACGAGGCATGGAACGTCCGACAAAACCCTCGGGTTCACCGGAATGTTCACGATGGTCGGTCATGTGCCGTCTCCCTGTGCTGGCTTGCCCTCGACATGCGCCAGGCCTAGCGCATGTCGGGCGGCGGCCCGAATGTTCATGTAACCCGTACAGCGACAGAACGAGCTATCGAGATGGTGGTCGAGTTCATTGAGCGTGACCGGGGTCTCGCGTTCGGCCAGGCTTGTCAGCGTCATCAAAAAGCCAGGCGTGCAAAACCCACACTGCAACCCATGGTGGTCACAAAACGCTTGCTGCATCGGGCTCAGAGCGCCATCGGGCGCAGCGAGTCCTTCGACCGTGCGGACCGAACGACCATCGACCTGCGGAGCCAGCATGAGACAGGACCGCACGGGGAGACCATCGAGCAGCACCGTGCACGCACCGCAGGACCCTTGCTCGCACCCGATGTGGGTGCCGGTTAGATACACACGGTCTCGGAGGAAGTCGGTCAGCAGCAATCTCGACTCGACCTCGGCCTCGGTGGTTTCGCCATTGATGTCGACCGTGATGTTGTGCCGGGC